>Ga0209591_10001907_pt1 | contig 25367 bp, 19 predicted proteins | sample MAT01_FD_187207 | JGI IMG/M metagenome (GOLD analysis project Ga0209591, IMG submission 187207) | Freshwater microbial communities from Lake Fryxell liftoff mats and glacier meltwater in Antarctica - MAT-01 (SPAdes) (version 2) | ecosystem: Environmental > Aquatic > Freshwater > Ice > Liftoff... | reverse complement strand
TTTCGGATGGCAGATTTCACCATATTGCTAGGATTTCAGGAAGACTTTGGTGATGGTTTGGTAGATGATGACACCCAAACGATGGTTAAGTTGGAAGAAAACTATCGTTCTTGTGAAAATATTTTGCAAGCGGCTAATGAACTGATTGAAAATAACACCCAACGGATTGATAAAGTCCTCAAACCGACGCGGGGGCCGGGTGAGCAGATTACTTGTCACAAAGCCGATGAAGAACTCGCAGAAGCGGCATTTGTGATTAATCAAATTAGCACTTTAGAAAACCAAAATCCAGAGTTAAGTTGGGGTAGTTTTGCCATACTTTATCGGACAAACGCGCAATCTCGACCCTTTGAAGAATTGTTGGTGAAATATCAAATTCCTTACACAGTTGTGGGGGGAATGAGATTTTACGATCGCAAAGAAATTAAAGATGTGATCGCGTATTTAAGAGCGATCGCTAACCCATCTGATACAGTCAGTTTATTACGAGTTATCAATACTCCTCGCCGGGGAGTGGGCAAAACTACTATTGATGCTTTGATGAATGCCTCCCAACAATTAGGGATAACCCTGTGGGAAATACTCAGTGACGAAACATCAGTTAATACATTAGCTGGACGGGCGACAAAAGCTGTAAATAACTTTGCCGCAATGATTAGCCGTTGGCAAGCGCAAATCGGCACGCTTCCTGTGACTGAGGTTTTGCAAGGAATACTAGAAGATTCTGGTTACGTTCAAGACTTGATGAGTCAAGGCACAGATGAAGCCACAGATCGGGTACAAAACGTCCAGGAACTTTACAACGCCGCACTGCAATTTCAAGAAGAGAACGAAGAGGTTTCACTACGAGACTTTCTGAGTAGTGCCGCCCTCAGTTCCGATTTGGATAATTTAAAAGAAGGACAGACAGCCGTTTCATTGATGACTTTGCACGCTTCCAAAGGTTTAGAGTTTCCCGTAGTCTTTTTGGTGGGATTAGAACAAGGGCTATTTCCCGGCTACCGTTCGTTGAGCGATCCCGCATCTTTGGAAGAGGAACGCCGCTTGTGTTATGTGGGGATTACTCGCGCCCAAGAAAGGTTATTTTTATCACACGCGCGGGAACGTCGTTTGTATGGTTCTCGTGAACCCGCCATGCGATCGCAATTTCTCGACGAATTACCAGAAGAATTATTATCTACTAAACGCGCGAGTCGTCAAAGTTATACCAAAAGTGCTTCTACTTCTAGTGCGAAGCAAGATACAACGCAGAGTTGGCAAGTAGGCGATAGAGTATTACATAAAACTTTTGGAATTGGTGAAATTACCCATGTTTTCGGAACGGGTAGTAAGATGTCTGTAGCAATTAAATTTGATAGCTTGGGACAAAAAATTGTTGACCCAAGGGTAGCACAGTTGCAACGAGTAGAGTGATATAGCCAGAGATCCCCGACTTCTTTGAGAAATCGGGGATCTTGTTTTTCATATTTCAATTTCTTCAAAGTGTTCAACAGTAGGAAATGGCTCATAAAAATGATGCAGAAGTTCTTTCCACTCTTGATATTCAGCAGAACTTCTAAATCCTATAGTATGAGATTCTAAACTTTCCCATCTAACAAGTAATAAATATTTGCCTTGAACTTCTATACATTTATGCAATTCATGAGATAAATATCCGTCCATTGAGGAAATAATTTTAGAAGCTTTTTTGAAAGCAGCTTCAAAATCTGATTCTAGACCAGGTTTGACATTAAGAATAACTGCCTCAAGAATCATAAAGTTTTGCGTTGATAATTAAGCTAATGTTAACGCGATGTGCAACTTAATATTCTGACCTCTCTCCTTTTAGGCTATCCATTACCCGTGGTTAGTTGTTTTGTTGCTAAACCGCCAAGTCATTATTATTGCAGCGATCGCTAAACCAATAGCCAATCCCCACCAAAGACCAATAGCTCCATACCCCGACGAGATCCCGAAAGTATAACCAGTGAATAAACCAACACACCAATAAGCAAAAATGCCAATCAACATAGGGATTCGAGTGTCTTTTAGTCCGCGTAATGCTCCCGCCGCAGTAACTTGCACACCGTCAACTATTTGAAAAATCGCTGCCACTCCCAGCAATTTCACTGCGAGGGCAACCACATCTGCATTGTTTGGATCGCTGATGTCAATATAAAGAGAAATAATCGACTTTGGCACTAACCAAAATGTAATACCTGCTACACCCATAGATAAAACTGAAATGGCAATGCCTACATATCCAGCCAGACGAGTAGCAAGCAGGTCATTCTGTCCAACTAACTGTCCAACACGTACTGTTGTTGCTAGAGAAATGCCTAGTGCAATCTGGAATGATATCGAAATTGTTTGTAAAGCAATTTGATGGGCAGCAAGAGCGTTTGTTCCTAATTGTCCTATTATGAAGGTAACAACGGTGAACAGTCCTGCTTCGACCGCAATCAGCCCCCCAATAGGCAATCCAACCTCAAAAATCTCGCCAATTATCCGGCGATGCTCTAGGGGAAAAGCTTTTTTAGATGAAGGTGAAAAAATACCGTAAACTGCAAAGTCAGGCTGATTACATATATAAACTGTCAAAGTAACAAACATACTCCAAAGTGAGAGTGTGCTTGCCCAACCGATACCAGCTAAACCCAGCGCAGGAAATCCCAGTTTACCAAACATCAACACATAGTTAGCTGTAATGTTGAACAGAGTACCCAAAACCACAGTCACCATTATTAATTGTGGTTGCAACACCGCAGAAAGAAAGCTTTTAAGTACCGCAAAGCCCAAAGCAGGAATAAAACCCAGTGCGATCGCCCTTAAATAAATCTCTGCTAGTGCTACTGTGTTAGCATCCTGCCCTAGTAGAAGTAGTAAAGCACCTGCATTGTAAAGAAGCAATGTAATTGGTATTCCTAGTAGCAAAGATATCCCTAGTCCCAGGCGGACAATTGTGCCAACTTTTTCTCTATTTCCAGTCCCGTATGCTTGGGCAGCTAAGGGACTGACAGCAGAAACGATACCACTAACGATCAAAATACAAAAACTAAAGAAAACAGATCCTAAACCTCCAGATGCAATAGTCTGACTTCCCAACCAGCCCATCATTACGGTATCCACAAAACCAGTTGCAGATTGAGCCAGTTGTGCTGCTGCCAAAGGTACGGCTAACACGAGACATTTTTTAACTTCAGAAAACATATCCTTATAACCCGATGTGAAGAACAAAGGGTTTTTCCAAAATCTAAACCCATGTTCAGGAGATTTTCCTCCTGGGAACTTGAATTTATTTTAATGGAGTAAGAGGACTCCTGTTACAGTCGTTCGCGCAGCATTCCGTTGGCGCAGCCTCTCGTAGAGAAGGAAAGGCGGTTCGTTTTTTAATCTATATTTTTCACAACTCAAATAGGATTGCTATATAGCGGTTCCCATTCATATCCGGTACAACATTATATTGCGAAGTGTAAGGGCACGGCACTGCCTACGGGTGTACTTCACGTAAACGAGAAACGCTATAACTAAGGCGACAGCTATCAAATGCTTAAGGGAGCATCCCAATTTTGCTTAAATCTTTTCCCTCACCCCCAGCCCCTCTCCCATCTTTGGGAGAGGGGAGACATAATTCTAGTTCCCCTTCTCCCAAAGATGGGAGAAGGGGTTAGGGGATGAGGGCTATCAAGGTTTTTGCACATTTGGGATGCTCCCATGCTTAATTAATTTTAGTTCTCAACGTAATGTTTTAGTTGCTCAAATGGAGTGATATAACTAAGCTGATTTTAATTGAATAATGCCTTTATCAAAAACGCGATTATTAGTAGCGATCGCACTTATTTCTATTCTATCTTTATACACCTCATAAGAGGCAAAACTTAAGTCACTTGTAGAATACCCTGTCCACTCAGAACGCCCTACAGGACGATTGCCGGCACCTGCACCACAAATTAAATAAGTTGTACCATCTATAGCACGCGTGCGCTCATAATTGTGTTCGTGACCATTGATGTAAAGTTGAACGCCATATTTTTGAAATAGAGGAGTGAAAGTTTTAATAAAATCTGGATTACTCCCATACTGACCCGATGAATAAATCGGATGATGTCCAAATACAACTTTCCAAGGAGCATTACTAATACTTAATTCTTTTTGTAACCAAATTAGCTGGTTTTTCCAATCAGCATTACTGTTAGTATCTAAAGCAAAAAATTGGACTTGATTACGTTTAAATGTATAGTAACGTCCCTTCATATTAAAGCCAGCATACTTGACTTGTGGATCGCCATTTTCAGTCCGAATATCGTGATTACCTAAACAAGCCTGAAATTTCACGCCAAGCTTTAGCAAAGCTTGATAAGGACGCTCAAAAACTGCACTAATTTTCTCAATCTCACCGTTATTGTAAATGTTGTCTCCAGCTAAAACCACTAAATCATAAGGATTTTGTTTGTGATACGCGTTCATTGCTCCAGCCACAGCATACTGTCCTTTAGCCCCAGTCCCTGTATCAGCCACAGACACAAAACGTAATAACAAGTCTTTTTTGACTGGGTTGGCGGCTATAGCGGTTGTTGAATCGGTAATATCAGCAGTTTGATGATTTTGATGAGCTAGCATCCAGCCTAAAAATCCTGTACCAATGGCGCTGAGACTACTTAAAAATAAAAATTGACGACGTTTCATGTTCATAATTCACCAAATTTAATAAATAGTCAGTTTAGCGGAAACAATGAGCAATGAAGTGATACATTAAGGCAAAAGAAGGCAGCACCAGTAATAATGTACGTTGTTTGTCTTTGATTCGCTGCTTTTGGTGAAAGTTCCATGTCACAAGACAATCAGTCAAAACCGACGGATGAGCAGGTAAATCAACCTCCCCAAAAACCTTATCAGAGAGTTCAGCCAATTTGGAAGGCTAAAACTATCCAACTTCTCCGAGGGACGATTGGGGTTTTAGAAGTAACAGTGGACAAACTGGAGACAGCACCCCTACCGGGTACTGAGGAAACACCCGGCTTTTTCCAGCAGCTTCAGTTGCGATGGGGTGGACTGTTAAGGACAATTCGGTTGTTTTTACCATCAAATTTGTCAACAAAGTTATCAGATACAGCTTTGACGGGAATTGTTACTGGAATTGCTGTAATTATCCTTTGGACAACTGCGAGTGTCTTTACTGGTAAACCGACTGAAATAGCAACAGTTCCACCGATTGAAGAGGTTCCTGCACCAACGATAACTACTCCACCTGAGTCAGTCGCACCAGAACCGCAGCCGCCACAGGAAATTACGCCGCGGCCAGAAGTACAAACTCCGCCACCAGAACCAATTCCCACGCCAACGCCAACCCCGACACGAACAATAGAATTGACACCAGAACAAGCCTTGATTGCGGCTGTTGAAAATCAAGTAGCCGAAATTAGCGATCGCATTGCCTCTGGTCTGATAAAGTCAATTCAAGCCAACTTCCGCACGAGTAACTTGACTGTCAAAATTAGTGACGATTGGTACACTCTCAAAGAATCTCAGCAGGACAAATTAGCTGCGGAGATATTACAACGCTCTCAAGAACTTGATTTTACCCATTTAGAAATTATCGACTCCCAAAATAGGCTGATAGCGCGTAACCCAGTTGTTGGTACTGAGATAGTAATTTTTAAACGGCAAACAGCAAGTGAAAATAATTCGTAATGCGCTTTTCTGCGAGACGCTAAACGCGAACACCCCGCTACGCTAACGTAATTTGGACGTTTAAATTTAAGTATTTATGTTAGACAACGTTTTGCTATTGCTCCAAGCTTGTAAAAACTTAAATATCAGCTATGAAATTATTTATCCGGCTGAAAACTTATTAAAAATAAAACTGAATAATAAACAGCATTATTTCTGTAATTATAGTACTCCGTTAATCAATCAAGCAGTAGCACAGATCATAAAAGATAAGGAATATACCTACCATATTTTAAAGCAAAAAGTTAAACTTCCTCAGACAGTAGGTTTTCTTTCCCCTTTTTGCGAACTTAAGTATAAGATGTACTTAAAATTCCCAAGTTTTCAAGATATTATATTAGAAATAAAAGATAAATTTGAAACACCTGTTATTGTCAAAAGGAATTCCGGCTCTGGTGGGCATAACGTCTTTTTATGTAAGAATACAGATGAAATTGAAACTGCTTTAAAAGAGATTTTTAATATTAATTATAAAAAATATGATTACGTTGCGATCGCTCAAGAATTTATTCACATAAAATCTGAATATAGAGCAATTTTCTTAAATAAAGAGTTAGTTCTGCTCTATGAAAAAGATGTAACTAATGCAACGTTTGTAGGCAACCTCAGCCCTCTGCACTGGGATGGTGCAAAAGCAAAGTATATCAACAATCCACAAATATTGTCAGAGATTACTAATTTTGGTCAACCTATATTTGAAGAATTAGACCTTGATTATGCTGGTTTAGATATAGTCTTAGATCGAGATAACCAATATTGGTTAATTGAAGTCAATTCTCACCCAAATTATACTATTTTCACTAGAGACAATGGAGATGATCCTGTGTTGAAAGTTTTTGAAAAAATGCTTATTAGCCTAGCCTCAAAATAAATAAGTAAGTAGGCGAGAAAAAGTCAAGGTATGTTAAGGAATGTAAATTAAATTGGAATTAGCTCGTAGTGTACCCCTTCGGGGAAGCAAGCTACGCGTAGCGTCTCGTAGAGAGGGCTTCAGCCCTCAAATGAGGACTAAAGTCCTCACTACAAACCTTGAATTATTAACGCCGCTCTACTTAATTTAGTACTTTGGTTAGCTGATATCATCTGCGACCAAATACCATAATTCACATTGTGGTTAATTTGTACAGTGCGTAAATCATAGTTTAGGTAAAAAGTACTTAAACATAAAAATTTTAAGTACTCCTGCTATGGAAAGCTATTTTCAACAATCAAATAACAGCTTATTTGCTACGCTTCTTTTCAGAAACCTCCTTAAGATAGACTCTAACTTCATACTTAAGTTAGTTGCAAAAATTTCATGTATAGTTTATGCGTGTTTTCAAATTTATAGATTACTAATCTGTCTAATCCTAGAAACTCACGCACTTGTGTAATTGCTGTTGCCATAATCACTGACAAATCCAAGCTTTTACGGATCTGCGTCGTTACCTGATTTAACAACCGTTCTTGGGAAATCTGTTTTTTTAAAGCATCTTCCACTGGCTGACAGATATAAATTGTCGCCGCAGTTGAGCTTGGAGGTGGTATTATTTCTTGGTTTGGCTGAGTTAGGAGATATTCTAATAACAACAGCGAGAATTGACTTTGGAGTGTGGCATCATTGGGACGAATAATTTGGCGATAGCTTTCGAGATTTTGGTGAGTGGAGGAATCGCACTCAAACAATTCTCTCAATTCGTAGACAAATGTTGCGATCGCCTCTAAATTAAATGTCAAACTAGCATTCAGCGCTGAGTAAATTCCTTGCTCCCCCTGCTCCCCTTCCTCCAAGTTTCCTACCAAGAGCGCACTAAATTGCTCAGAAACCACCAACGTAAACCTTTGCCTTTGCCATTCCACAGGTATGCAAATCCGCATCAACACAGCTTCTGTCAGTATCAGAGCGGCACTTCCCACCGTTTGAGCCATCTGTTCTAACAATTCCCCAAGCTGATTAAATACAACAATAGGCAAGGTTCGAGCAAAGCTCAAATCAGGAGAACTAAGCATTTTCAATCATTTTGGTAAAAGGGGGCTGAATGCAGGGAAAAAAGTTTGTTTTGATTGTGTACTAACCAACAGTTTAAAACGGTAAAACAGAATTATGCATCGTATAAGTAGCACATCGGGTGGATGGAATCAGTCAGAGGGTTTAATTTTTTTAGAACAAACTCCAGCGCCTTTCGTGTTGATTACGGCTGCTGATACCGATATTCAAACTTTGGCAGCTGCGGTGACAAAATTACCTACAAGCTTTCCTGCATTAAGAGTCGCCAACCTGTTGCAGTTACAGCAACAGTTAAGCATAGATACTTATGGAGAGCAAGTTTTGGAACTTGCCCAGGTAATTATTTTGCGCCTGTTAGGAGGACGTTCCTACTGGGGTTATGGCTTAGAAGTAGTGCAAGAAATTGTGCAACGTAATGGTAGAACCCTCATTGTAATGCCAGGGGACGACGCTTTTGATCCCAATTTAATTTCCCAGTCTACCGTGCCTTTGGGTATTGTTAACCAGGTATGGCAGTATTTTAACGAAGGCGGCGTAGAAAATTTCGTTAATGCTCTGCAATTTATTTCCGATACTTGCCTGTTAACTGCATACAATCCTCCGTTACCCCGGCCAATTCCACGTGTGGGATTGTATGAATGGGGGACAAGGGGACAAGGGGACAAGGAGACAAGGGGACAAGGGAGACAACGAGAATTAGAGACTGATTTATCCACCTCGGAACTGGATGAATCCACTTCAGAACTCCGTTCATCCACCTTGGAACCTGAAATCTCCCAATCCCCAATCCCCAAAATCGGCATCCTTTTCTACCGCGCTCATTATTTAGCGGGAAACACTAAAGTAATTGATGCTTTATGCGAAGCTTTGGTACAGAAAAATTTACAACCTGTACCAGTGTTTGTTTCCTCATTGCGTGAACCCGATGTGCAAGTTGAGTTGAGTGAATTTTTTCAACCCAAAGAAGCGGATTCAATCGCTGTGCTGCTAAATACTACCAGTTTTTCTCTAGCACGCTTGGAAAGCGAAACACCCCAAACTGAACTGTGGCAAAAATTAGATGTGCCTGTGTTGCAGGTAATCCTCAGTGGCGGATCAATTGAACAGTGGGAGTCGCAGTTTCAAGGACTTTCTCCCCGCGATATTGGGATGAATGTGGCGCTACCAGAAGTAGATGGACGGATTATTACTCGTGCTGTGTCTTTTAAAGCAGTACAAACTCGTAATCCTCATTTAGAGACAGATGTGGTAATTTATGAACCAGTGAGCGATCGCATCGAGTTCGTTGCTAAACTAGCAGCAAATTGGGCGCGTCTGCGTGACAAACCACCCCAAGAACGGCGAATTGCTCTAATTTTGGCAAACTACCCCAACCGCAATGGCCGCCTCGCCAATGGTGTGGGACTCGATACCCCAGCTAGTTGTGTAGAAATCCTGCAAGCTTTACATCAGGCTGGGTATGAAGTAGAAAATCCACCTGCTCAAGGAGACGAGTTGATTCAACGCCTGACAGATGGCGTAACCAACGATCCGGAAGGTAGAGAATCGCTTCCCGTACACCAAAGTGTTTCTTGGGAAGAATATCAAAAATATTTCGCTTCATTACCGCCAGCAGTGCAGCAAGGTATTAGTGAACGGTGGGACAAACCAATTTTAGATTCAATCCAAAATCCAAAATCTAAAATCCAAAATTGGGCTGTTCCTGGAATTCAATTCGGCAACGTCTTTGTGGGAATTCAGCCAGCAAGAGGTTATGATAATGACCCCAGTTTGAATTATCATGCGCCGGATTTAGAACCAACCCATGCTTATTTAGCTTTCTATTATTGGGTAAGAGAATGTTTTGGTGCTGATGCTGTAGTTCATGTAGGGAAACACGGAAATCTAGAATGGCTACCCGGTAAAAGTGTGGCTTTATCCAGTAATTGTTATCCAGAAGTAGCTTTCGGCGCACTTCCCCACTTATACCCGTTTATTGTCAATGATCCTGGTGAAGGTTCCCAAGCCAAACGTCGCGCTCAAGCGGTGATTATAGATCACTTAACGCCACCAATGACTCGCGCGGAACTCTACGGTTCTTTGCAACAGTTAGAAAATTTAATTGATGAGTATTATGAAGCGGACAGTTTAGATCCTTCTCGTTTACCAGTGATTCGCGATCGCATCCACGAACTGGTGATCAAAGAAAATCTCCATCTAGATTTAGGAATCCAAAATGAAACAGAAATTTTTAAGTCTGAATCCTTAATTTTGAATTCTATCGGTGGCTATCTTTGTGAATTAAAGGAAGCCCAAATCCGCGATGGGTTGCATATTTTTGGGCAATGTCCCCAAGGAAGGCAACTGCGAGATTTAATAGTAGCGATCGCTCGCATACCCAATCGCCATTCTTCAGGTATTACCCGTGCGATCGCTCAAGATTGGGGTTTAGACTTCGATCCCCTCACAGCAGATTTGTCAATGAGTAGTGGTGAATACTCAATAGTCAATGGCACAGAATGCCGTACCCTCGGCGATATAGTCGAAGTCCTAGAAGAACACGCCGCCCTCTTAGTAGAACAACTAATAAATCAGGATTCAGAATTCAGAATTCAGAATTCAGAATTTAGAAATCAGAATTCTTGTACAGACGCGATGAATCGCGTCTCTACCTGGATACGCGATCGCCTGCTTCCAGCTTTACAACAAACCGATCAAGAAATCACCCATTTATTACACGGACTCGATGGCGGTTACGTTCCAAGTGCCCCATCTGGCGCACCCACACGCGGCCGCCCAGAAGTTCTACCAACAGGGAGAAACTTTTATTCTGTCGATATTCGCGCCATACCCACAGAAACAGCTTGGGATATCGGCAGAAAAGCTGCTGAAACCCTCGTAGAATATTACACTCAAGAGCATGGCGAATATCCCAAAACACTAGGCTTATCATTGTGGGGAACAGCCACCATGAGGACTGGTGGTGATGATATTGCCGAAGCTTTGGCTTTACTCGGAGTCCAACCAGTATGGGATGGTGCAGCGCGGCGAGTAGTAGATTTTGAAATTTTGCCCTTAGCGATTTTGGGGCGTCCCCGTGTAGATGTCACCTTGCGAATTTCGGGATTCTTCCGGGATGCTTTTCCCAACTTAATTGATTTATTCGATCAAGCAGTATCAGCAGTAGCAGATTTAGATGAACCACCAGAACAAAATCCCCTCGCGGATGCAGTTCGCCAAGAGACTGATTTGTGGACAAGCCAAGGATTAACTTTAGAAGAAGCCGTAGTGCGATCGCGCTATCGCATCTTTGGTTCTCGTCCAGGTGCTTACGGCGCAGGACTCCAAGGTTTAATGGAATCGCAAAACTGGACAGATGACGAAGATTTAGCCCGCGCCTACATCAACTGGAGTTCTTACGCCTACTCATCGGGAGCAGGGGAAGCAAGGGAGCAGGCAGCAGGGAGCAGGGGAGCAGATAGCAATAACATAATCCAATGCCCCATGCCCAATGCCCCATGCCCAATGCCCAATGCCCTATGCCCAATGCCCAATATCGAAGCCTTTAAGCAACGCTTGTCCCAGATGCAAGTTGTCCTACACAATCAAGATAATCGTGAACATGATCTACTAGATTCTGATGATTATTACCAATTTCAGGGTGGCTTAACTGCGGCGGTGCGTTCTCTACAGGGAAAAAATCCTCAAACTTATTTTGGTGATAATTCTATACCTGCCCAACCACGAGTCCGCCAACTGAAAGAAGAAATTGCCCGGGTGTATCGTTCTCGCGTAGTTAATCCCAAGTGGATTGCAGGAGTTATGCGCCACGGTTATAAAGGTGCTTTTGAAATGGCGGCGACGGTAGATTTTTTATTCGCCTATGATGCAACAGCTAAATGTGTCGAAGATTATATGTATCAAGGCATAGTAGAAGCTTACTTGCTCGATCCAGTAGTCTCGGAATTTATTCAGGAAAAGAACCCTTATGCACTGCGTGATATTGCAGAAAAATTATTAGAAGCACACAAGCGCAATTTGTGGGAGGATGTAAATATAGGAACATTAGAAGCTTTGAGGAACCTAGTACATCAAGCTGAAGCAGTGATCGAAGAAAAATCAATGGTATAGGAAACAAATATGGAAAATCTTGCGTATTTGCACCTAGCTTTCGCCTACGAAGACAGCACACCCAGTGAATTGGTCTCCCTCAGTTCTTTGTTTAAGGACGCAGCTGCACCAGACTGGAAACGGCTTTCAGGTAGGGCTTGGAAGTATATGTTGCCCCTTGCTCTGTCTTTATCTATTCTTGGCGCTGTTACTAGCGTCATGGCACTGGAAAAAGGCGATCAAGGCCCTTCCGTCAGAAATCTACAACAAAATTTGAAAACAGCAGGTTTTTACCAATCTTCTGTTACCCAAGTATATGACGTATCCACACAAGACGCTGTGCGACGCTTCCAAAAGGCCGCCGGTTTACGAGTGGATGGCATTGTTGGAGCAAGCACCCTGCAAAAATTAGAAAGTTGGCAAGCGAAAAAGCCCACAACTAGGGCTACACAAGCTAAAAGAACCACTGCTGTAAGCGCACAAGCCAAAAAGTCCAGCACTACTAGTTCAGCAACTAGCCAGCGCCGCAATCCTAATTACCTTGCTAAAGGGGCTGAAGGTGAAGATGTCAAGGTTTTGCAAGAACGCTTAAGAGTCGCAGGCTTTTATTACGGAAATGCCACAGGAATATTTGGCCCGATTACCGAAGAATCTGTCAAGCGATTCCAAGATGCTTACAAATTAAGCGTTGACGGTGTTGTTGGCCCAGCAACATTAGGTAAATTGCCGGGAGTTGGCATCGGTGATGGAGAAGAGGCTCCCACAAAGGTAGTCAATCGAAATAAATTTCGTATAGGCAATCGCGGTGAGCCAGTTAGAGTACTTCAAGAACAATTGATCCAGGCAGGATATTTAGAGGGAGAGCCAAATGGCTATTATGGCCCCTATACTGCCGATGCTGTACGGAGATTCCAAGCAGCTAATTACTTGTCAGCAAGTGGTGTTGCTGGCCCAACTACGCGAGCTAAGTTATATAGCTCAGTTAATACTGCTAGCAAAAGCGAATTTAATACCTTAGAAATCCAAACGCGACTACGGGAGCGGGGTTTTTATAAAGGCAAGCTGAACGGTGTGATGGCCTCTGACACCAAAAAAGCGATTAAACAAGCTCAAGAATTCTACGGCATCAGTCTCAAGGATCTTAAGAGCGGACGCTTTTAACATCCGCTTTGGCGTTGTTAGTATCAGTTCCCAACTGGTTGCTTGCCTCCAGTAACAGCAAATTACGAACTGCTCAAAATCCCATTTATTTGGTTAATTTGAGTAGTTTTGTTTTTTATCCATCCAAGTGCTAAAGCGGCATCAGCGCCCGTTGGCACTTGGGACACACTGCATGGATGGTCATTTGACAGTCCAGCAGGTGAAAACCTTCTTTTTGAGCCGTTTTCGCTCCAATTTTTAAAATTGAGTCGTTTTTAAACTCAATGGTTGAGTTGCATCTGACACAAATTAGGTGATGGTGGTGATGGGGATAGGGCTGGTTGATTTCATAATGCTTATGTCCCTCGCCCAGTTCTAGTTCCCGTAAAAGTCCCATTCTTGCCATCAACTTTAAAGTCCGATAAATAGTTGACAGACTGATCCCTTCACCATCAGTTTCTAGCCGATGATAAAGATCCTCCGCACTCAGATGTTCACCTTGCGGAAGTTCTTGAAAAATGTGTAAAATTGTTTCGCGCTGGGGAGTTAATCGCCAGCCTCGTTCATTCAGTTCTGCCTTGAGTGAAGTAGTTGTGTAGACAGTCATACTAATATTTCTCAACAAAGCTCGTTAATTGAGAATATAGCAAATCTTGGGAGCAATTTGCAACAATCATTGCCTATTGAGAATATATGCTAAATATTTAAGAACAATTAATCAAATCTTGATCAAAATTCAACTAATAAGCTGTAGTGCATTTAATTTGCCTACAGCTAATAGTTAGGATACTTATAACTATTGCATCCCTTGACTTTGAATTTTGCATAAGTGAATTTTGAATTGCTCAGTTGATCCCTACCTTCAATATATCTGAGCAAAGGTCTGGGGAAACTTTTGTACAATTAAATGCAAATAATTGGCTACAAGCTTCTATAAGGCTTTTAATCTGGGATCAAATCAGCCTTTTGTCCGTAGTCATTTGTCAAGTATAAGTAGGTAGGCGTAATTAAATATAAGATCAAACCTCACCCTCAATCCCTCTCCTTATTAAGGAGAGGGAAGCCGGAGGCAGAGTGAGGTTTTATATTTAATTTGACCCACTTACTTAGTTTTCAAATGACAAATGACTAACTTAAAGACTCCAAATAGTCACGGATGAGGTTGCGACGCTTGGGTTGACGTAGCTTTTGCAAAGCCTTGGATTCTATTTGTCTGACTCGTTCCCGCGATAAGTCAAGAGCGCGGCCAATTTCTGCTAAAGAATAAGGATGACCATCTGCCAAACCAAACCGCATCAAAATTACATCGCGTTCCCGGCTAGTCAAATCTGACAGAAGATGATGCAAATCTCTTTGTAAAGATTCTCGCATTAACATCTCTTCTGGGGTTACACAGTCGGTTTCGATTAATTCGCCTAACTCAGTGTCTTTATCCTTTCCTACTTTGGTTTCCAAAGAAACGGAGCGAGGAACCCGCAACAAAACTTCTCGGACTTGGGTCGGTGTCATCTCTAACTCAGTTGCTAAATCTTCTAGAGTTGGGGTGCGACCTTTTTCTTGAGCAATTTTGCGTTGAGCCTTTTTGATTTTGTTTAACTTTTCGGTAATATGAACCGGAAGGCGAATCGTGCGACTAGAAGTAGCGATCGCTCTTGTAATTCCCTGGCGAATCCACCAGTAAGCATAAGTACTGAAGCGATAACCCTTAGTTGGGTCAAATTTTTCTACAGCCCGCTCCAAACCTAGTGTCCCTTCTTGGACTAAATCCAACAATTCCAAACCACGATTTTGATACTTCTTGGCAACAGACACAACTAGGCGAAGATTAGCCTTAATCATGTGTTCTTTTGCTTGCAGTCCTTGGGACTGAACTTGCTCCAACTCTTCTACAGTCAACTTGGCAATTTCTGCCCAGCGACGTTTGCCATTTGCCAAAGTTGGCCTAAGATCGGATAAAACTATATCAGCAGTAGCAGCCCATCTTTCCAAAGACGGGCGATGTCCTAGTTCGGAGGTCAGACGTTCTTGAACTTCAACTAACTTCAGATAGGGCGTAATTACTTCATCCCCTTCCTTGGCGGCCTTAGCAAGTACTATCCGCATCCGCAAGTAGCGTTGGACTTTTTGAGCTTCTGAAACTTCTTCATCCCGCCCCAACAAGCGAACCCGACCAATTTCTTGAAGATATAGACGTACTAGGTCTGTACTCCGACGGTTAGTGTTAGCAGCAAAGTTAGCATTCTCAGCAGAAGCCATCTCTAGCTCCTGTAAATCATCTACCGATAACTCACTGTCATCAACCGTGAGATCCGAGTCCAAAGCCTGGCGGGACTTTTTGGTATTGTGGGGGGCATCTGCATAAAAAGATGTTGCTGGCATAAAGATCGTCTCAATGGCTCCAGGTAACAATAGATTTCGGTCAGCTTAGATTACGGTCAGCTATTCAACTGTTGCTATTGTTCCCGTGATTTACGATGAACTAACATGGTTGAACGTTCCATTACAATTTTTTTTAGAAATTAATTGTAAGGGTTTCATTGGATACAGCATTACTGAACTTAATCGGCTGCTAAACTTTTGATTAAACCAATAGCTATTCAAATCCGCAGTTGGGCTTTCAATATTTAAACTACTTAGTTAACATTTCAACCTAGATGGTTTTTGATAGTAACTTTTGTAACACAGTATAAACATCCTTAAGTGAATGTCATCTTTATAATTGGCATAGTCACATTTACATGGCTACAAAAGTAATATCCTGACGATTTACTAATTTTTTCTCAGGATTAATTAGGTATAAGTAGAGCTAATAGATATCGGCGAAGTGATTAGTATTAACTGCAAAAATTCTATCGATACGGAAATAGAAAACGTGGGGAAGTTATTAAATACTCTCTCCGTGTCGTGCTAACCGGTGAATTTCAACTTGACTAGGACTTACGCATTGACAGAAAAGACCAAATATGAATGATTTAAAAAACCACATCTGTCGTAAGGGCACAGCATTGCTGTGCCCCTACAGCGCGGGTCTATTTATCCTCAAAAAATGATTAATAAAACCCTGAAACGACGTATTTACGTTGATGCACAACATAATTTTTTTGTACAGTGCGTAAGTCCTATTAACAAATCCTTTCAAGGTGACTCCCAAAATCTCTGCTTTCCTCTCTGCGCTCTCTGTGCCTCTGCGGTTTAAAAGTGATTTATTGAACCTTATGAGGCGCAGAGAACACAGAGAAAAGAGGAATTATTGCCCAAAAATTTTACCCACCTTGAAAGGGTTAGGTTTTTGATTGTTGAATTGATGCTCTAGTAGTTGTACTCTGGCTTGATATCTCGCAGCATCAGTTCATCAAGCGCTTGTCGGGGTGTGACTTCACCCTGAAGTAACCGATAAACTTGCTCAGTAATTGGGACTGCTATGTTTTGTTGCTTGGCTCGTTGCATCAAAACCCGGCAAGTGTTCACTCCTTCAGCAGTTCCTTGTAAATTTCTGAGAGTTTCTGTAAGTGACTTACCACGAGCTAGTTGATAGCCGACTTGGTAATTGCGACTTAAGGGACTATTGCATGTTGCTAACAAATCTCCTAAACCTGATAAACCATAAAATGTTTCTGTCTTCGCACCCCAGTCATTGCCGATGCGAACCATTTCTGTAAGTCCACGGGTAACTAAAGCAGCTTTAGCATTGGTTCCCAGTTGTAAACCATCGCACACACCGGCTGCGATCGCAATCACATTTTTTAGTGTCCCCCCCAATTCCACCCCCAAGGGATCGGGATTGGTGTATACCCGAAAACGCCCAGAAGAAAACACTAACTGCACTACTTCCGCAGCCGTGGGAATATTACTGGCTACCACCGTGGCTGCTGGTAATTCCATTTGAATTTCTTTAGATAAATTAGGCCCAGACAAAACAACCACTGCATGGTTAGGGAATATTGTTTGCCAAATTTGCGAAGGCGTGCAGGTGGTTTGAGGGTCTAAGCCTTTCGTCGCCGTCACAAAAATTGTCTCTGGAGAAATGGGGAAAGACTGGACTTGGTAAGCAACATCTCTCACACCAATCATTGAGATAGCAGAGAGGACTATTTGGACATCTTGCAGCACTGTTTGGAGAGTTTGGGAACCTTGACGCGACCAAACACGCACCTCATGACCATTTGCCGTTGCTAGATTTGCTAGAGATGCACCCCAAGCACCTGCACCCAGAATTGCAACGGATTTTGGATTTTGAATTTCGGATTTTGGATTAGTCATTACTCAACAGTCAAAAGTCTCCCTATTTCTCCATTTCTTCACTCGCCAATCTAAAATCTAAAATTGGCTGCGGGGGTAACGTTCCATTAATTCCCTGACTTGTTCTGCATGATATGAGCTTCTTGTCAATGGTGAAGAAACAACTTGTAAAAATCCTATTTCTTCCCCGAATACCTTCCAAGCAGCAAATTGTTCTGGATTGATAAATTCATTTACTTGCAAGTGTTTTTGACTGGGTTGGAGGTATTGCCCAATTGTCAAAATGTCACAATCGACAGTTCGCAAGTCTTGCATAACCTGGCGAATTTCGGCATCAGTTTCACCGAGTCCAACCATGATACCAGATTTAGTGTATGTGCTAGGAGAAACTTGGCGAGTGCGTTGCAATAATTCTAATGTGCGATCGTAGTTTCCTTGGGGACGCACCCGGCGATACAGGCGTGGAACAGTTTCGGTATTGTGGTTTAATACCTCTGGCGCAGCTTGTAGAATCAACTCTAGAGCATTCCAATTACCGCACAAGTCAGGAATTAGTACCTCAATTGTGGTGTTGGGTGAAACAGTGTGAACCGCATTAATACACGCTATAAACTGAGACGCGCCACCATCTGGTAAGTCATCTCGATTTACAGAAGTGATCACAACATGATTAAGTTTCATGCGGCGAACAGCTTCTGCTAGTCGTGCAGGTTCGGTGGGGTCTAGTGGTTTGGGTTTTTTCTCAAAATCAATATCGCAGTAGGGACAAGCGCGTGTACAAGCCGGGCCCATAATCAAAAATGTGGCAGTCCCAGCATTGAAGCATTCACCAATATTCGGACAGGATGCTTCCTCACAAACTGTATTGAGGGCTAAATCCCGCAAAATATCTTTAACGTTACCAATGCGCTCACGTTGAGGTGCTTTTACCCGCAACCAGTCTGGTTTTACAGTCACAATCCGCTTTTACCACTAGAGTTATACAATTTTAATCGTAGCAAGCAAAGCCTTGGGTGAAGTGATCATATATATGATATGGATGTAATTCTGTCATTTGGCACGGGTTGTGATATTCTTAATTCACAATGCCATTTTTATGACGGGATGTGGCGCAGCTTGGTAGCGCACTTCGTTCGGGACGAAGGGGCCGCTGGTTCGAATCCAGTCATCCCGATTTGTTGTTGTCGCATCCCATGTAAATATGGGTTTAATTCAAATAAAAAATATTTGTCGTCGTTCACACATTAGTGTCGCTGGCTTGATGCAAGAAAGCTAAATTAGCCTAGATCAAGGGTTAGCCCATTATACGCACACAGCATAAGTCTTTTTTGTCTGCCGTTATTATTGCCGCATAAAAGCTTTTTTTGAAAAGACGACGCTTAAAATATTATAAACCTCATCTATGTTGAGAACCGTAGTTTTTGCCCTCACCCTAAATCCCTCTCCAAGATGGGAGAGGAACAACTTTGCGGCTCCCCTTCTCCCAAATTTGGGAGAAGGGGCTGGGGGATGAGGGTTTTTTCTTTTCATACTGAAATAACTACAGTTTTCAAGATGGACGCGGTTTATATTTAACTTAGGACAAGCTCTCTAACTCGAAGCACTGGTATAAAACCGCAACGCAAATCGCCAAAACCAAGTGGAAGCGAAAAACAACGCTACTGCTAATATTGCAGCACCTATTAACCAGCTAATGTCACTGCGACCGAGTAGCGCTTGGGCTGGTACAGTAGTTAAAAACGCTACTGGCATTACAAAGGTGAAGAAAAATCGGTAAGCAGTAGGATATGCTGCGATGGGATATCGTCCAGCTTCCAACAAACCACGTAATACTTCGGTAACGTTGTATATTTTGACGAACCAGATACTCATTGCTCCGAGCATAAACCACAGGCTGTACAGAATCACAAAGCTGAACAATAACGGCAGCACAGCAAGTAGATAGTCGTCTATCCCTACACCGAGGCGTTTACCTGCGTAGCCAATAATAATACTACCAAAAATTATATCTGGCAGTCCCCAAGGTGAAAGGGTATGGGTGGAAAGCCAAAACTGACTGCGGATAGGTTTTAATAATATAAAGTCTAAAGTGCCTTCTTCGACATGGCGGACAATGCGATTCAAGTTCGACGCCAGAAAAGTAGCAGAAAATCCTTGTAATAAGGTAAAAATTCCTAGAACTACTAAAGCTGCTTCCCATGACCAGCCACTAAAAGTATAACCAGTCCGGTAAAACAAGAATAATCCAAAGAGGCTACCGACGAGATTTCCCAAGCTGCTGAGGGTAGCTATGAAAAAGTTAATCCGATACTCTAACTCAGATGCGATCGCAGCACCCCAAAATAGTCTTAGTACTTTCAAATATCTTTGCATCTTGCACCTCTAACCCAAAATGTATCATCTGTCACTAGATTTCCAAAGATTACACAATAACTTTACGTAAATTTAATATTACTTTTTATTCAGGAAAATTGCTAAACGTTAAGATGTTGTGGATCTATAGAGCAAAAAGAAGTTGAAATATTTTTTGTATTTTGTGTAAATATTAGGTATATTTTTACTAAATTTTGCTAAATATTGGTGATATATGGCTAGACTATCTAACGAATTAGAACGCTATTTTTTTGAGGAAGAACGACCTTCAAAAGTAACTTTGGCAGAGATTTTACTATTAGCAAAAGAAAGAGTTTTTGGATTTTTGCTGGTTATCCTGTCTTTACCTTCAGCTTTGCCAGTTCCAGCACCGGGATACTCAACTCCTTTCGGCATCCTGATTTTTATATTAGCGATACAGCTAATTGCCGGTGCAAAAACCCTATGGCTACCTAAGCGGATGATGAATTATCCTATCCAACTCACCACAGTTCAGGGGTTTTTGAAGGCAGGGATTCCTTGGTTAAAAAGAATTGAAGCGATCGCTCGTCCTCGTCTAAGCTATATCTGTACTACTTTACCTGGTAGAGTGACCATTGGTATAGCGATCGCATTAATGGCAATTTCCATGATGATTCCGATTCCAGGAACTAATACCCTGCCAGCTATGGGAGTTTTTGTAACTAGTTTTGGATTATCGGAAGATGATGGTGCTATTAGCCTGGGTGGTTTAGTCATGTGTGTGCTGGGGGCAGTTTTGACTACTTCCATACTATTGGCATTGATTTGGGGTGGTTCCAGTCTTCTTGACATTATCAAGACTTGGTTAGGTCGTTAATCGCAGAATTAGCCATTTTTACCAAAGAAGTGCGTTCGTCGCAGACGTTGGCGCAGCCATCGCCTGCCTTTATACCAACAATATATTGCACACCCTGCTGTCTCCAAGTCAAGGTAGAATCTGAGCAATTAGCACCACAAGTAGAATCCACAAAATACCCAGTGATGCCCTTAGCTAAAGATACAGGTTTACCAGTCACGCGGGGTGTTTTGCGGGTTACAGCTTCAGCAGAAACAACGCCCAAACGACAGGCAGTTCCCCCAGTACAATTGGGACTAAAACCCAGTAAAATTTCGTACTTTTTTAGCGTAGCAGCTTCTATAATCGCGTAAATTGGATTTTCCCCATCCGACTCAGGAATAAACTTCGGCAATAGAATACGAATCTGAGTCTTCTGCTTTAACTTGGGCAAAATAGATTTAAAAACTGGGTGTGGCTGGGTTTTACTCTGCTGTGCTATCAATTGAGACTGCTTATTTACAGTGGCTATGGCTGAGGTGTGAAAGCTGCCAACGCTGACTAATAAAAATACGGCACACACAGCACTGGTATTTCTGAAGCTTAAAATCATCTTTTAAAATCTATTTCATCTCAAGTACTTATTTGTAATACCCATTTTGAAGATTAAATTACCTATTTAAGAGCGACTGGAGTCAGCTAGACTAAAGAAGAAATTGCTTAATAAGTTTTAATAATTTTGTTATGAGTACTGATTCACCTGTTAATTCTCCCGATAAGTCTGAATCCAACTTAGGGAAGCGTTTGAGAAACTTTTTAATTGTAATGGTAGCGATCGCTCTTAGCGTTGCCCTTGTCTTGGGCTTGCGAACTGAAACAACCTCGGCAACTCTAGCCAAGTTAAGTGATACGTCCACACCGCTAGAAGTAGCAATCAGCAACGGCAAACCATCTCTAGTAGAGTTTTATGCTGATTGGTGTACTGTCTGCCAGAAAATGGCACCAGATATCACTCAACTAGAAACAGAGTATGCTGACAAGATGAATTTTGTGATGCTGAATGTGGATAATACCAAGTGGCTACCAGAGATGTTGAAATATCGGGTAGATGGGATTCCCCATTTTGTATTTTTGAGTCAGCAAGGGGAAACCATCGCCCAAGCGATCGGTGATCAACCGCGCACGATTATGGCTAGTAACTTAGAAGCGTTGGTTACTGGTTCGTCTCTCCCCTATGCTCAAGCTAGCGGCAAAGTTTCCAAATTTTCAGCCCCAGTAGCACCAACGGCTAATCAAGATGATCCTCGCAGTCATGGCAGCCAAGTGGTAAATTAGCACTTTGGAGGCAATTTCAGCTAACACCTGCTGTTCTATAACGAATATCGATTTTCATCAGCGCTCCTCTTATAGCGGTTCCCATTCACATGCGGTACAACATTATATTGCGAAGTGTAAGGGCACGGCAGTGCCGTGCCCTTACGGGTGTACCTTACGTAAACGAGAAAAGCTATATCTCCAGGACTTACGCACAGGTAACGGAAAATCGAACCACAGAGGACGCAGAGGACACGGAGAAATAAGAGTTTGAGAGGTTTTTTGCGTAAGTCCTAATCTCTTATCTACTTAATCGCCAGAGAGAAGTTCTCTTCACCCAATAGATTGCTGCTTGAGACGCTTATGAGCGTACATTAATTCGTCAGACTTGGCGATTAGTTGTTCTAGTGACATATTGCTTTCTGGTGAGTAACAGGGCTATTTCATTCTCATTTAGCCCGCCTCAGAATAAATTCTGAGTCTAATAGCGAAAGTCGTCTAAAGACGACTGAGAAAAGATTATAGTCCGTTTTAACGGACTTTAGCTATTAGCCTCGAACTTTAGTTCTGAGCGGTTTATGTCTAGAACGAAATAGCTGTGGGTGAGTAACGCTCTATGTCCATACTCATCGAAAGTTTATAGCTACGGTTTTGCTGTTGATTAAAGTTGGCAATATTTGCTTGCAAACACGCTTGGATACTATCAGCATCCAAAAAGTAGCTGGAGATGAAAACAATAAACTCATCTCCACCCAAGCGGGCGACAATATCCGAGTTCCGAAAACTTTGCTTGAGTAATCGACCAGCATCAACAATCAAGCTATCTCCTATGTCGTGATCTAGTGTGTCGTTAATCTGTTTTAGCCCATCTAAATCAATCGATCGTAGGGACACAGCATTGCTGTGCCCTTACAGCGTAGTCTATTTACTTCGCTTTATACAAATTAATTTGCTATAAAGCAGCGATTGATACAGTTTTAGTAATTGGTTTCAGCTTTGATTCTTGATAGGAAAGTAACAAGAACCATAGAAAACTTACCAACAAATTCTGCCGCATAGGTAAATTTTACCCAAACTAAAAATTGTTAATTTTACTCAGACAAAAATTTACACAGCATTAGCAATGCTGTGTCACCTTTACTGTGCATATATGAGATGAAATTACAGTTTTTAGCATAATAATGGAGAGAGCAATGATTACCGAAGAAGACTTAGCCCAACAATTTAACCTTATTATTGAGCAAGCTCACCCAAGAACATGGAAATTACTACAGTACTGCTATATAAAAGTGCTAAATTCTAAATCAAAAGGAGCATGTATCCCTCATGCTAAATATATAAGGATTTACTGTCCTGACAGACTGATTACTGCTGTAGTAGCAGAAAAAAATTTACTGATAGAAGTGGCAGAATATCTGGGTCTAGTTGAAGTTGTTTGCGTGAATGCTACAAATTTATTACACGATCCCAAATCGCAGATTAAGAAGATTTATCCTAAATTGTGGTTAGATTTGCAGTGGATTGTTACGCAAAAGCAAGAATTATGAAAATTTGAATTTTGTGTAATATTAATCCTGCTAAATCCTCAGCTTGTTAATTTATTAAAACGTACAAAACATCTTATTATTCAGCCCTACCTATCCCCAGATTATTTGCCTTCCAATCTGACAATTCAATTGAGTGAAATACTGTTCAGACAAATCGAATAAGCAACGAAAAAACTTTTTTTAGCGAGCGATGTCTGACGACAAGCCGATCTGCATCTACGCATCGCACGTATTTTTTTGTCAAGTGGCCATTGGTATTTCAAAATTAATAGTGGGATTCTGATGTTAATCATGATTTGCCCTGATATAGAAAGTTATCAGAACATCATGAGAACTGTTCCCCAATTCACCGACATGTTAAAAAGATTTACTAACAGAGGTAGAATTACTGTTAGCCCTCCAGGTGGCAAAGGTATCCCGTGGGTACTTAGCATAAGCCTTTTAAGTTTGACGAATTTGTTACGTAATATTAAGTCGCAGATGGCGTTAAAAGATTGCATTCAGTACTGCTAAACCGCGTCCATCTTGAAAACTGTAGTTATTTCAGTATGAAAAGAAAAACCCTCATCCCCCAGCCCCTTCTCCCAAATTTGGGAGAAGGGGAGCCGCAAAGTTGTCCCTCTCCCAAGATGGGAGAGGGATTTAGGGTGAGGGCAAAAACTACGGTTCTCAATATAGATGAGGTTTAACATCTCAAAACTGCGTTTTCTACCGACTTTTTTAGCTGCTGGAATTAGTCCCGACAGCAATTCCCACTGCGATTAAGTCAAGTTACTTAGGTATGATGGATTCATGGCTCTCGTAACGCTGTCATACTTAAGTATTTTTTCCTACTGACAGGATACTGTTAAGTGGGCTTTCTTACTTTTCAGACATCCTCTTAGATTAAACATCAACAGATTTCAAACATCATTTAAGCAAGGAGAATAATATGGCTGACACAGATAATCAAACTCTTGTGATCATCGCTCCTCTGACTGGTAGCACTAATCCAAACACTGCTCCTGCTCAGATATTGGAAGTTACTGGTCAAGGAGAGGTAACGGTTCCCACTACTTTAACTGAGGTGCAATTGGGGATTCAAGTACAGGGAAAAACCGCAACCGAAGTTCAAGAAGAAGTTGCTAAACGTTCAGCAGAGGTAGTTGATGTGCTGCAAAAGCTTGGGGCGCAAGAACTTCAAACTACATCTATTCAACTAAATCCCGTCTATAAATATGATAAAGATGGTAATCAAACCCTAATCGGCTTTAAAGGACTTAACACACTTCAGTTTGAGTTACCAACGGATCGTGCTGGGGCAGCAATTGACACAGCTATCCAAGCAGGCGCGAATCTAATACAGAATATAAGCTTCACTGCCTCAGACGAAGCATTGCAGCAGGCACGCTTGCAGGTTCTTAGCGAAGCTGCTAAAGACGCCCAAGCTCAGGCTGAGACTGTTTTTAGTACCTTGCAGTTAACCCCCGGAAAGATTATTGACATTGATATTAACTCAGCTGAGAATCTTAGCCCATCTCCTTTGGTGTTTGAAGCATTAAGTAGGACCTCTTTTGCAGCAGCAGATACTACAACTCCTATTATTGGTAGTCCTCAGACGATAGAAGCTAGTGTTTCTCTAGATATCGCTTATTCTCAAAATTCAGCAGGCACTCTCGCTTCGGGTATTGATAATCTCATAGGTGCGAGTAAGCAGGCTCTTGTGATCATCGATCCCCTGACTGGTAGCACTAATCCAAAGACTCCTCAGATATTGGAAGTTACTGGTCAAGGGAAGGTCAGCGTTCCCACTACTTTAACTGAGGTGCAATTGGGGATTCAAGTAGAGGGAAAAACCGCAACCGAAGTTCAAGAAGAAGTTGCTAAACGTTCAACAGAGGTAGTTGATGTGCTGCAAAAGCTTGGGGCGCAAGAACTTCAAACTACATCTATTCAACTAAATCCCGTCTATAAATATGATAAAGATGGTAATCAAACCCTAATCGGCTTTAAAGGACTTAACACACTTCAGTTTGAGTTACCAACGGATCGTGCTGGGGCAGCAATTGACACAGCTATCCAAGCAGGCGCGAATCTAATACAGAATATAAGCTTCACTGCCTCAGACGAAGCATTGCAGCAGGCACGCTTGCAGGTTCTTAGCGAAGCTGCTAAAGACGCCCAAGCTCAGGCT
>Ga0209591_10001906_pt1 | contig 25374 bp, 23 predicted proteins | sample MAT01_FD_187207 | JGI IMG/M metagenome (GOLD analysis project Ga0209591, IMG submission 187207) | Freshwater microbial communities from Lake Fryxell liftoff mats and glacier meltwater in Antarctica - MAT-01 (SPAdes) (version 2) | ecosystem: Environmental > Aquatic > Freshwater > Ice > Liftoff... | reverse complement strand
CGCGGTGCTGGGACAATATCGCGGACCGACGTCTGCTGCTTCTTCGCTGCCTTCTTCTCGGCGAGCCGCCGTTCCAGTTCGACGCGAACCCTCACCTGCCGTTCGAGCTCCGTGATTTCGTTGTCGGCCTCGTCGGCGAGGTGCCGTCCTCGAGGTGGCTTCAGAATGTTGGCGATCAGCGGCCGCACTGCGATGCCCCTCGCCTCCAGTTGATCTCGGCAGTTCTCGACCCGTTGGTGCACGTCGAGGTCGTTGCCGATGCGATCACAGGCTGGACCGGCAGGCCCGGCTGTGAAGGGCTATACATCGGTGAACCGAGCGGCCAACTCGTCGACGATCGCTATCGCTGCTTGCGTTCCATCCATCTCGCGGAGCCAGAGGGTGGAGACGGTGGCCCGGACCTGGGCCCACCGGCGCACGCGGTGGCGGTCCAGCTCGGCGGCGTCGGCGAACTCGGCGAGCCGTCGCTCCATCGCGCGGTCGGATGTCCGGCTCGGCGCTGACGGCGTTCCAGTTGTTGCGTAGTAGCTGGAGGAAGTCGTGGGCAGGGTCACCGGCGAGCCCGTGGGGATCGATGGCGAGCAGACCTTGGTCGCCGCGCATGACGTTGCCGAAGTGGAGATCCCCGTGGACGAGCAGAGCCGGCTGGTCGTCGGTCAGCTCGTCGGCGTTGTGCAGTGCCGCGTCGATCACCTTCGCGCTCAGCGGGTGGCCCAGCCGCTCCGACTGCGCCCGGATGTCGCTCAACCAGCCGGACACCTTGTCGGCGAGGGTCGGGAGTCCGGCGGGCGCGGGGACGGACAGGAGGCGGACGATCCGGCCGGCCGCGGTGAACGGGGCGGGTTCTGGTCGGGCCAGTGGGCGGAGCCGTTCGAGCAGCATGGCCGACCGGGCGTCGTCGTGTTCAAGCAGCCAAACGGCGTCCCTGCCGCCCCAGGCGTGCAGGGCCGCCCGCTCTGACGCGCTGCACCAGGGCGCGAAGCTCAGCTTCAGGACGGCGCGCGATCTGTCGGCGCGGTCGGTCGGGATGACGACGCTGGTCAGGCCGTGCATGAGCGGACCGGCCGACGTGCACGACCAGCGGTGCAGGAGGTCGTCGGCCAGGGTTGGCAGCTCGGCCAACCATCGGTGGGCCGCGTCACCGCTGCGGGCGACGAGCGGCTCGGCGAAGGCAGCCGGGACTATCAACGTGGCCCGTTCGACGAGGCGGAGATGACAGGTGTCGTGGGGCGGGCAGGTACGCCGACCACGGTGATGCCGGGCGGGACGTCCCCGGTGACGACCGCGCCCGCGCCGACGCGGGCGCCACGGCCGATGCGTAGGCCCTGTCCGTGCGGGGTGATGATCGTGGCACCTGTGCCGATCATGACGCCCTGCTCGACGGTGATGCGGTGCTCGGGGCGGGTGGGTGCGCGGACGGCGAGGGTGACGTTGTGCCAGATCTTGACCCCGCGCTCGATGGTGACGAGGTCGTGGACGACGGTGCCGAGGCCGTGGTGGCCGAGGTAGAGGTCGGGTGCGACGTCGGCGCCGGTGGCGAGCGAGTTGTGGTGGATCGCGGAGTTGAGCTGTTTCACCAGCTTGGCGAGGCGGGGGTGGCCGCAGCGGCGGAGCCTGATGGCGAGACGCCACAGCCGTTCCGGGGTCGTCGTGAGCCTTCCGGTGGGGCGTCGACGGGGTGGCCGTCGATGGTCTCGGGTGGTGGTTCGAGGCCGAGCAGGCGACGGGTCCGGGTGTTGTGCGCCCACGGTCCGGGTTCGGGTGTGCCGGTCATGGGCCGGATCCAGCCCTCGACGAAGGACAGGAGGATCGCGCTGCGCGGGTTCCGGGTGGTGTTGCGCCCGGAGCGGTGCCAGGTGGCGGCGGCGAGGACGGTGAGCGTGCCCGCCGCGGTGAGAACGGGCCGGCCGTCGTGGTCGAGGTCGGGTTCTGGGCGTCGGGGCGGTCGGTGGGTTCCGGGCAGGTAGCGGGTGGCGCCGTTGTCGGTGGTGAAGTCGTCGAGGGCGTGGATGCACTGGACGGCGAGGACCGGGCCGTCGATGAGGTCGCGCATCTCGTTGTAGGGGTAGTCGATGTGCCAGCGGTCGGGGCGGCCGTCGCGGTGGACGACGTTGAGGCTGTGGTCGGACAGCAGGTGGTCCGGGCCGAGCAGGTCGTCGAGCAGGGATGCGAGGCCGGGGTGGTCGAGGAACTCGACGAACCGGTGGCCGTGAAGGTGGAGGTCCCAGACCCGGGTGGAGGTCGGGAAGTGCAGTGCGTGCGGGCCGGTGGCGAGCCGGTGGGCGTCGGCGCGCAGTCGGGCGAGGGTCTCGATGTCGGCGAAGCCGGGCCAGCTGCCGGCGCCGTCCTCGCGGACGTTCGTGGCGAGCTCAGGCGGTGGGTGCATCGGGGTTCCCGTCGAGGTCGTGGACGGCGACGTCGATGCGGTCGCACCGTTCGTCGTGGCCGGAGAGGTCGACGAGCACCGGTGGTCGCCGGAGGAGGAGTTCGGTGACGTGCGTGGCGAAGCCGTCGAGGTCGGCGTCGTGGTGCCGTAGGTGCAGCGAGGGCGTCGTGTCTGCTCCTCCGTGGGGAGGAAGTGCGTCGTCGGTCACGGGAGGCGTCCCTGGAGGAGTCGGGTGGCCGTTGCGGCGAGCAGACGGTCGGCGGTCACGGTCCGGACGGGTTGGGCAGCGATCCAGCTGGTCATTCGATCGAGCGCGGCGTCCACACCGTCCGCGGTGAGGCGGCGGAGGTCCAGAACGACGGCCCGGCGGGTGGGGTCGTGGAGGGCGCGGGCGTGCAGGACCAGCTCGGGTGGGTCGTGCGGCCCGACCGCGACCGCCGCCGCTTCGACGACCGGTAGGGCGGGACGTGGCGGGGCCAGCCGGAGCCACCGCGCGATGGAAGCCGACGGAGGTCCGGTCGATACGAGCAGTCCGGTTCCCCGGTCGACGACGTCCTGCGGCGTGAGCAGATCCGGCGGGGCGTCGGCTACGGCGACCGCGCCGGGTACGCCGGACGCTGACAGGGACCGGACGGCCGTCGCCCAGGTGGGGAGGTGGCTGGCCGGTTCGTCGGTGCGGACGAGGACGCACACCTCGCGGGGGCGCACTGCCGGTGTTGGTGATGCCGCCGCGGTGATGGCGTCCGCCGCCGCGCGGACGGCGCTGGCGGGGTGCGGTGGCCGTCGCGTGCGTGGTGTGGTGCGGGCCAGCGCGGCGTGGATGGCGCCGGCGACGCCCTCGGGGTGGACGACGGTGCCGCCGTAGCGGTCGGCGACCCGGCGGGCGTTGTCGTGCGTGCCCTCGAGGAAGGAGGCGTCGGGGACGAGGACGAGGTGGGCGCCGCCGTGCAGCGCCTCGGCGAGTGCGTTGTTGCCGGGTTTGATGACGGCGACGTCGGCGGCGGCGAGGAGCGCGGGCAGGGCGGTGGTGAACCGGTGGACGGTCAGGTTCGGCAGCGGCGGCAGCGGTGGGCCGGCGTAGTAGGGGCCGGTGACGGCGACGAACCGCGCCGGGTGCCGGGCGGCGTGCAGGGCGGCGGCGGTCCGGTGGTAGGCGGTGAGGAGCCGGTGGCCGTAACCGTCGTGGAGCTGGTCGCCGCCTGCGCCGCCGTTGACGACGACCAGCGGCCCGTCGTGGCGCCCTCGTTCGGCCGCGGTCTCCCCGGCGGTCGGGACGTGGTGGATGTTGCCGACGTGGGTGACTCGGTCGCTGTGCCGCAGCGCGAGGAGCGACTCGCCGCTGTGTCCCTCGCCGTCGACGTCGTCGCGGTCCTGTGCGAGCAGGATCCGGTCGTAGGGGGCGAACGCGCCGCGCGAGCGCAGGGTGTCGAAGGATTCGCCGTCGAGCCGGCGGAGCACGAGGACCCGTGGGACTCCGCGCAGCGCGTCGAGAGCGGCGTACCGCTGGTCAGGGTAGGTGTCCTCAATGACGACGGCCGGCGCGAGCCGCTCGACGACCCGTCCCAGGAGGTCGCGGTAGGCGTCCTCGCCAACGGCCGAGGGCACGCGGTGCAGCAGCGGCAGGTTGAGCACGGGCACGGTCGAGGTCCGCAGGAGGTCGAGCGTGCGGGCCTGGCTGATGACGACGGGGCGGAGGTCGTCTCGGCGGGCGAGCTCGGCGGCGACGAGCAGGGCGCGGCGGATGTGGCCGTACCCGATGCCGTTCTTGACCAGGAACAGGGCTGTGCGGGTCACGGTGCGGCCTCCGGCTTGAGCATGTGCAGGAGCTGTTCACGGGCGGCTGTGTGCGAGTGGTGGTTGACGGCGACGTGGCGGGCGGCGAGGCCGAGCCGGTGCCGGGCGGTGGGGTCGGCAGCCAGGGCGGTGATCGCGGCCGTGAGTGGCGCGGCGGCGTCCTCGTCGACCAACAGCGCGCTCTGCTGGTCGGTGAGGGTCTCGGTGACCCCGGCGTGCCGCGTGACGATGCAGGCCCGGGCGGCGGCCATCGCCTGGAGCAGCGCGAGCGGCTGCCCCTCGTCGTCACCGTCGGGCCCGGTGACCGATGGCTGGAGGTAGATGTCCGCCCGAGCGGTGCGCGCGAGGGTCTCGCGGGGCGGTCGGGCGCCGAGGAGTCGCACGTTGTGAGCGAGGTCCAACCCCGCGACGAGGGCCTCAAGCGTCGTGCGAAGGGGGCCTTCGCCGATGATGTCAAGCCGCAGGCGCGGGTCCCGGGTGTGCGCGGCCGCGAAGGCGTGCAGCAGGCCCGCGTGCCCCTTCTTCGGGACGAGCCGGCCGACGGTGAGGCATTCCACGGTGGCCCCGGCCGGGCGCGGCGGCGCCGGATCCGGGATCGCGACGTGGTTGGCGACGACGTGCACGAGATGTTGCGGCAGCAGGTGCGGGACCAGCCGGTCCCGGGCGGCGTGGGTGGGGACCATGACGCCCGCGAGCGCGGCGAGGCGGGAGTAGCGGGTGTCGAGCCGCGCGGACAGGTCGGCGCCGTGCCCGCGGACCCAGACCGGGACCGGGAGGCGCTGGAGGAGGTCGAACCAGCGGTCGGCGAGGTCGAGATACTGCACGAGCAGGACGCGCACCCCGTGGGTCTGGAGGAACCGCTCGACCGCCGCCTGTTGGCCGATCGACGGCGGTGGGTCACCGGCTTCGGGCGCGAGGTGCAGGACAGGGCCGTCCGCCGTCCAGGACGGCCCGTCGAGCACCGTCTCGCCGGCCGGCGGCGGGTCGGCGACGACCACCGTCCGCCCAGGAAGGAGCTGGTTGCAGTCCCACTGGACGAACGTCTCGCTCAGCACCCCGACCTCGGGGACGAGCACTCCCAGGGGATGGGTCACGCCGCCCCCGTGGCTGCGATGGCGCTCGGGCACGCGTGGGACACTGTCCACATCAGCTGGACTACGAATCGGACCAGTCGACCTGGTGGGTGAAGGAGACTGCAGTGCTGGTGGGAGACGTCGGGGAGCACCTCGAGCGGATGGTGGCGGCCGCGGTGCGCGCCGCCCTGGACGTCGAGATCACACCGGCGGAGGCGCTGGTGCGCCCGTCGAACCCGGAGCGTGGCGGGGACTACCAGTGCAATGCGGCGATGAGCCTGGCCAAGCGGCTGGGCCGCCCGTCCCGCGAGATCGGCGACGCCATCGCGGCGGCGATCGACCCGGCCGGGGTGATCGAGGCGCCGACGGTCGGCGGGCCGGGATTCGTCAACCTGCGGCTGCGCACCGACTGGCTGGGCGCCCAGCTGACCGGGCTGGCCGGTGACGACCGGCTCGGTGTGCCGCCCGCGGCGAAGCCGGAGCGGGTCGTCGTGGACTACAGCGGCCCGAACGTGGCGAAGGAGATGCACGTCGGGCACCTTCGCGCGACGATCATCGGGGACGCGATCGTGCGGGTGAAGGAGTTCGGCGGGCACGAGGTCATCCGGCGCAACCATCTCGGTGACTGGGGCACCCCGTTCGGGATGCTCATCGAGCACCTGGTCGACGAGGGCTGGACCGCGGGCGACGAGAACGAGCACTCGATCTCGGATCTGAACGGCTTCTATCAGAAGGCGCGCAAGAAGTTCGACGCCGACACCGAGTTCGCCGAGCGGGCCCGGCGCCGGGTGGTCGCGCTCCAAGGCGGGGACGAGCCGACCCTGGCGCTGTGGCGGATGCTGGTGGCGGAGTCGCAGCGGCACTTCGAGATGGTCTACCGCGCCCTCGGGGTGCAGCTCACCGCGGAGGACTCCTACGGGGAGAGCTTCTACAACCCGTTCCTCGCCGACACCGTCGCCGAGCTGGAGCGTGACGGGCTGGTGCGGCTCAGTGACGGCGCGCTGTGCGCGTTCCCCGCCGGGTTCGCCGGCCGTGAGGGTGAGCCGGCGCCGATCATCGTGCGCAAGTCCGACGGCGGCTACACCTACGGCACCACCGACCTGGCCGCGACGCGGTACTGGACGCGGGACCGGGACGCGGCCGACCTCGTCTACGTGATCGGTGCGCCGCAGCGCCAGCACCTGGCGATGGTGTTCGCGACGTCGACCGACGCGGGCTGGCTCGACGACGCGCACCGGGCGGTGCACGTGTCGTTCGGGTCGGTGCTGGGTGCGGACGGTCGGATGCTGCGCACCCGCTCGGGGGACTCGGTGAAGCTGATCGAGCTGCTCGACGAGGCGGTGGAGCGGGCCGCTGCGGTGATCGCGGAGCGTTCGGAGCTGGACGAGGGCGATCGTGCCGGGGTGGCGCGGGCGGTCGGGATCGGGGCGGTGAAGTACGCCGATCTGTCCAGTGCGCGGGACAAGGATTACGTGTTCGTGTGGGACCGGATGCTGGCGATGGAGGGCAACACCTCGGTCTACCTGCAGTACGCCAACGCGCGGATCCGGTCGATCCTGCGCCGTGCGGCCGCCGCGCGTGTCGAGGCCGGGGACGCGATCGTTGTGGGGGAGCCCGCCGAGCGGGTCCTGGCGATCGCGCTGCTGCGGCTGCCCGCTGCGGTGGCGGCGACCGACCGTGGTCACGCCCCGCATACCTTGTGCGGTTACCTGTACGACGTGGCGACGGCGTTCTCCGGGTTCTACGAGAACTGCCCGATCCTGGCCAGCACCACCTCGGAGCAGGAGCGGGCGTCGCGGCTGGCGTTGGCCGCGCTCACCTCGCGGGTCCTGCTCCTCGGACTCGGGCTGCTGGGCATCGAGGCTCCGGAGAAGCTCTAGCGGCGTGCCCGTCATCCCGGCAGGTAACCCCAGGCGCGGGCGGCGGGTCGCAGCGGCCCGGGCACGGCGGCGGGATCGACCGTCGCGGTCTCGGGGATGATCCGGCCGGACTGGATCTCGGCGGTGAAGTCGCCGATGCCGGGCACGAACGGGCCGTGGTCGTGGGCACCGTAGTCGAGCATCGCCGGGTCCCAGTCCACGCCGGCGAGTTCGCAGACCTGCCGGGTCACGGCGGCGGGGTCGTGGGTGAGGTCCTCGTACCGGATGGTGAGCCCGTTGAGGTGGGACATGGCGTCCTGCATCGCGGTGAGGAAGTCCTCGACCATGGCGTGCACGTCCTCGACTGTCTTGTCGGGTGCACGGACCTCGAGCGCGGAGTCGAGGATGCGGGCGGGGTGGCGGAGCAGGAAGACGTAGCGCGCCTCGGGCCAGCACTTCGCGATCCGGCGCCATGTGAGCACGTTGCTCGGGGTCTTGTCGACGACGACGTCCTTTCCGGCCGCGGTCAGCTGCTGGTGGAGAACCCGGTCCCACAGCAGGTGGGTGAGCTCGTCGCGGTGGAGACCGGCGACGTCCATGGCGAGTTGGACGTAGCGGGTGGGCAGGTCGACGCGGAGCTCGGCGACGTGCAGCTCGTGGGGCGCGCATATGTGTGGGTGGGAGTTGAGCAGGCAGCGCAGCAGCGTGGAGCCGGACCTGATCGCGCTGAGGACGAACACGGGCGAGCGGACGAGGCGGTCGGTCGTCTGGACGGTGGTCACGTCAGGTCCTCCTGGTCGGGAACGGTCACGTGTGGGGTGTTGAGGGCGGGGGCCAGGCCGATGCCCGCCAGGACGCGGCCGGTGGGGACGTCGAGGCGGTGCGCGGCGGCGGTGACCTGGCGGTGGGCGAGAGTGGTGAGGCTGTCCAGGACGGGGGAGGTGCGGACGGGCAGGCGCCTGTCGTGCAGGGCGCGGAGGATCTCCAGGTCGTCGCTGTCGAGGGTGATCCGGTCGATGGGGTTGCCGCAGGCGGCCATGTGGGTGGCGCGCAGGACCAGTGGCCCGGTGAGGGCGTCGACGCAGCGCGCTGCCGAGAAGACCTCGACCGGGTGGGCGGGGTCGGGCTCGTAGCCGAGGGTGCGCTGCAGCTGCGCAGCGCCGGCAAGGAGCCGGTTCCGGAGGTCGGGTGCGAGTTCGGCGACGGTGACAAGGAACAGGTCGACGTCGCTGTCCGGGCGGGCGGTGCCGTGGGCGACTGACCCGTAGACGAACGCCGCGTCGATACCGTCGAACCCGGCGAGGAACCGTTGCGCGGCCTCGACGACGGCCCCGGCCGGAGCGGTCACGTGTCGCTCCAGCCTGCGGGGCCGGCGAGGGTCGGGGCCGGGGACGGTGTGCCGGTCGCGAGGGCGTCCAGCAGCGGGCCGGTGAGCGCACGGGCGGCCCCGACCAGCTCGTCGACCGCGCCCTCGATCTGGTCCACCGTGGTCAGGGGGTTGCCCGGGCAGGCGGCCAGCACGCTGAACGTGTGGTCGGCGCCGAGCCCGACCCGGTCGTCGAGGTCGCGCAGGGTGTGCTCGTCGAAGCACACCCGCCCGTCCTGGTAGAGCTGCCGGCCCAGCCGTGAGGTGTGGTCGCTGATGGCCGCCACGGCGTGGCGCCGGCGTCCGGCGGGGAGGTCGCGGAGTGCCGCGCGGACGGCCGGCGGGCAGAGGACGAACGCCAGGCGGTAGAAGTCGACGTCGTTGAGCTGGACAAACAGGCCCGAGTCGGCGAGCAGCCGCGACAGCAGCCGGACCAGTTCCCCCCGGGCGGCGACGATCTCACCGAGCCGCCGCGTGCCGGCGTGCTTGAGCAGCATCCAGGTCGGAAGGGCCTGGAAGGCGCTGGACCCGACGAACGGGGTGACCAGCCCGAGGTCCCAGCAGCCGTCGGCGAGCACGGCGTCGCGGTGCCGGCTGAACTGCACGAGCCGGCCGCGGTCGCGGAAGACCACGTACGACGACGGGTAGGGCGTGAACAGCCCCTTGTGGGGGTCGAGCGAGACGGAGTCGGCGCGCTCGATCCCGGCGAGGCAGCGGGCGCGCTGCTCGGGATCGAAGATCAGGCTGCCGCCGTGGCAGGCGTCGGCGTGGAACCAGACGCCGTGGCGCGCGCATACGTCGGCGAGGGCCCCCAGGTCGTCCAGCCCGGTCGTGCGGCAGTTGCCGGCGACGCCGACGACCATGAACGGGGTGGTGCCCTCGGGCGGGTCGGCGAGCACCTGCTCGACGGCGGCGGGGTCGGTCGTGAACCCCGGCAGGGCCGGGACGGTGATCACGGAGTCCCAGCCCAGGCCGAGGTGGAAGGCGGCGTCGCTGTGCGAGTAGTGCGCGATCGGGCCGGCCATGACGACGACCGGGCGGGTGGGCAGGGACTGCAGTCCCCGCTGCCGAGCCTGCGGGAAGGCCGTGCCGAGGGCTGTGAGCATCGCGATGTGGTTCGACATGTGCCCGCCGCTGGTCGGCAGGCCCGCGACGTCGCGCACCCCGCCCAGCTCGTCGAGCGGCAGTGACCCGTATCCGACGAGCTCGCGCAGCCACTCGGTCACCTGCACAGTGACGAACGTGGCGGCCGGAGCGCTGCGGTCGACGGCGATCAGGTTCTGGTTCAGCATCGGGGCGAGCGTCGCGCCGGCCAGGGCCGCGACGGCGTTGCCGGAGTCGGGGAAGGCGAGGTAGCCCGGGTGGGCCTGGGCGACGCCGTACCGGGTGATCCGATCGCGTACCTGTTCGAGCACGTCGTCGAGGCCGGAACCGTCCTCGGGGAGCGGCTCGCCGACCACGGACACGAGGTGCTCGACGCCGGTGTGTTCGAGGAACCTGCCGTGTAGGCCGTCGCCGTGGAGGAACCCGAGGCCCTGGTCGACCGCGGCGACGAGCCCGGCGCGGTGCCGCGCCCGCTGGTCCGGCCGGCCCACGAGCAGCTCGGCTGTGTCGCCGTCGTGTGCGTCCAGGGTCAACGAGGCGATCGCGCGGTCGGCGACGCCGGCGGGGCGGGCCAGGACGGCCTCCTCCCAGCCCGTCGACGAGCGCCGGAAGGCCAGCAGTCGCACTGCCGAGTCCGGGCCGAGCGCGGTCGCCAGCGCCGTGGTTCGGGCCGGATCGGGCGTGGGGTCGCGGTGGACGTCGGCGAGCAGCATGGAGTCGACGTCGGCCTCCATGGCGGCCTCGAAGACCTCCAGCAGGGTGGCGAGGTCGGCGCCGTCGTCCACTCCGTCGAGGCACCGGAAGATCCGCGCCTCGAGGGCGTCGGGCAGGAAGTCGCCCCAGAAAGTGCCCGAGCGCGTGCCCGGCCAGCCACCCCCCGCCCGGGCGGCGATGCCGGCTCTCGATCCGGGCGGAGCGCCCGAGCAGGTCCACCCGCTGCGCCCAGCGCAGGTCCGCCCGGCCGAGTACCGCGGACTCGAACGCGTCGGCGCGCAGCGGGTGCTCGGCGTCGACGTCGGGGATCTTCGGGTGGGCGGCGAAGACGACTGCCGCCTCCGCTGCGGTGAGGGAGTCGGCGAAGAACAGCTCGTGCCACAGCAGGCACTCCGCCGCGCGGACGGGGTCGGTGTCGAGGTCGACGCACTCCTCGAAGTCGATGAGCACCAGGCCCGCAGCGGTGCGGAACATGTTCCGCGGGGCGAAGCCCTGCCACACCCAGCCCTCGTCGAGGAAGCCGCGGCGCAGCGCGGCGAGCGTCGCCACCAGGGCCTGTCGAACGGCGGGGCCGGCGGAGCCATCGCGCAGGAGGTCCTCCACCGTCGTGCCGTGATGCGGGGCCAACACCCAGGTGTCGCCGCCCTCGACGTGCAGGACCGTCGTGACGTCGGGTGCGGACACCGGCACCGCCCCGCACGGCATGCGGCCGGTCAGCGCGGCGATCCGGGCCCGGTTCGCCCGGCGGACCGGCAGCGACCCCGCGGACCAGACCATCGCCACCAGGTCGCCGGACGGATCGGGCACGACGACGGCCCGGCGGTCGGGGTGGATCGGCACCGCACAGCTCTGCAGGGGTGGGAGGTCGGCCAGAACTCCGAGCACGTCGCGGCCGTGGAGGGCCGCGGGCAGCGGTACGCCCTCGACGCGGTGGCCCCGCCCGTCGCACTCGGTGCGCTGGCCGGGTACTCCTGCCAGCAGGCGACCCGCGGCCCGCGGGTCCCGCGCCGCGACCTGGCGCGCCGCCTCCACCCGGTCCGGGGCCGCCCCGGGTTCGAGGGCGGCCAGCACCCGGGCGTGCCTGCGCCGGAACGCCGGCGACAGCCCGCCGGCCCGTTCGAGCAGTGCCGCCCACGTCGCGCGGCTCACCGAGCGGCCCGCAGCAGGTGGTCGAGCACGGCCTGCTTCACCCGGGTGTCCTGCGTGTTGTGTATCGAGCCGGCGGCGACCTTGCGGTCGCAGTGGTACGCGCGCACGGGCCATCCCTCGGGCCAGGCGATCCGCCGCCCACCCGTCGTCCCCACGTGCGACACCAGATCCTCCGAGCTGTAGCTCAGGTCCTCGCGGTCGACGAAGACGTCCAGGTCGAACGCGCCGAACCGGTGGGCCACCGGCAGGAACCGGGAACGGTCGTAGGCGATCAGGTGCGTCGCGACGCGGTTCACCGACCGGACACCGCGGGCGATCGGCGGCCCCAGGTCCTCCAACGCCCATGCCCAGTCCTCGTGGTCGGTCATCGCGCACGAGGCGACGACGTCGGGATGGGCCTCGAACAGCTCCCGCCACGCCGTCAGCGGGTCGAACGACGCGTCGAGCCACTCCACGAGCACGTCGTCCTCGACCACCACGACGTAGCGGCTGCGCCCGCCGAACAGCCTCCGGTGCCCGTTGTTGGACCGGTCCCCGCCCGCCGGGAACCGCCGCCGCGACCGGAACCGGACCTCGTCGACACCCCACCCGTCCTGCCGGTCCAGCAGCTCGCGGGCCACGGCCGCCGGTGTGCCGTCGCCATGGACGACGATCTCGAACGTCTCCCGCGTGCCGGCCGTCAGCGCGGCGACGCACACCGGGAGCGTGCGATCGAGGACCGCGAGGTCGTCGTGGAAGAGGAAGACCACCTGGAACAGCGGATCCCCCTCGGGTGCGCCGGCTCGGTCGACGACGTGCACGTCGTGCTCCCCCTGATCTCTGTGACGACATGATCGATTGCAGAACGTATCCACCGGGCGCGACGGCCGGACGTGAACGGAGCTGCATCGCCCGATCGGAGCAGCGCCCGGGCTGTCCCCTCGGACATGCCCGTCTTGGCAGCTCATGGCTGCAGGGCCGCTCGGGCCGCCCGGTAGTACCGGCCCTCGGGCGAGTCCGGCTCCGCGTACTCCGCGGCGAAGTGGACGACCGCAGGGGCGACGTGGCGCCCGTTCTTCACGAAGCTCGCCCGGCCTGCTGCCACGTCCAGGTCGGGTTCCCCCTGCAGGCCGAGCAGACTGACCGAGGTGTCGCCCTCCCGCGGGTCGGCGGCGATGCCGTGGGCGGCCAGCGCGACGGCCAGCAGCGGCTCGTCGGCGATACCGCCGTTGAACCGGTCGAGACCCAGCTCCTCGTACCGGCCCGCCAGCTCGCGGGCATGCCGGAACACGGCGTGGGCGAGGTCGGTGTCGGCGAAGTAGAGGACGCCGCCGTTGAACTGCGGGATGCTGGGGGAGCCCGCGAGCCGGCACAGCGTCGCGACGTCGCCGTACCAGCGGCCATGCTCGATCTGTCGCCCGAGAACGACGACGTCGCGTCCCTCGTGACGGTCGAGGACGAACCTGACGTCGCGGAACGCGATGCCGTCCGAGTCGAGATACAGCGTGCGCCGGAACGGCGAGTACAGGTCGACGTCGAGCTTGGCGCGACAGTCCGGCGGCGTTCCCGCTGCGAGCAGGACGACGTGGTCGAACAGCGACCCCAGCGCCGGGTCGCGGGTACGGTCGGTGACGACCGCGCGTGGCAGCGACGGGCTGTGCCGCCGGAGGGAACGGGCGAGGTCGGCGGCTTGGGCGTGGAAGCGGTCCGCCCCGTAGGCCATGACCACGACGCCCTCCTCGGCGATCTTCGCCTGCGGATTCGTCGACACCCGTCGGGTCTCGGATCGCTCGTTCATCGGGACTCCCTCACCGGCCGGTCGCCCTCGCGACCGCTCTGCTCCAGTAGGCGGCATCGAGGCGCAATGGTGGGAGAGTCGGCAACCGGACAACAATTTTGTCCGGAGCGCCGTCGTCGCCCGCACCCGTAAGTAATCAGTCGGAGGTTCTCGACCTGCCGGCCGCTCAGGGTGCCGATGCAGCGCACTGTGGCTCCCCGTCGGAGCGTGCTGCCGGCGCGGCAGATCACCCGCCACCGGCCGTCCCAACGGCCAGCCCTACTGCAGACGCTGGTGCAGCCAGCGCAGGGCCGAGTCACCACAACGCCGTTGCAGGAGCCGCAGACCCGGGGCGTGGGCGATCGGCGGCTCGTGGCCGGCCCACATCCAGTACCCGGCCATCGCTGCCAGGAAGGCGTCGATCGCCTCCGGCGCGGCCGCACGCGCGGTGGGGTGCCGGGTCAGCAGGTCGTCGGGATCGGCTGCGCCGAGGTCTGACGCGAGGAGCAGGACGGCCGTCTCGACCCAGGCGGGTCCGCTGCACGCGGCGGCCCAGTCGACGAACCGGACGCCGTGCTCGGGGTCGACCATGCAGTTGTCGGCCCGAAGGTCGAAGTGCAGCAGGGTGTCGCCCCGGACAGCGTCGGTCCAGCCGGCCTCCAGTTCGGCGGCACGAGCCACGATGTTCCGGTCGGCACTGCGCAGGGCGTGCAGGGACAGCCCGTCCAGCACGCCGTCGCTCGCCAACGCGCGCCACGTGTGGGTGCGCGGGCCCATGCGGTTCGCAACCGTGCCGACGTCCACCAGCGGGTTCGGGGTGAGCGTCCTGGTGCAGGCCGTCACGGTCGCCAGCGCGGACGCGAGCGCGGCAGGTTCCCAGGGCTCCCCGGCGGCCCGGCCAGGGATGGCGGTGAAGCAGAGCAGGAGCCAGCCATCACGTTCGACGGCGTAGCGGAAGGTCGGCGCCGGGACCTCGGGGGGTAGGGCCGCGGCGACGACCATCTCCCGGCGGTACGTCGCGGCTCCGGGCCCGTCCACCGGCAGGGCCTTGACGAACGCCGACGAGCCGTCGGCGGACGACAGGACCGCGGCCAGCCCGGGCGTGAATCCGCCGGTGCACGACGTGACGGTCCCGATGGGACTCCCGAGCCTCGCCCCCACCTCGGCGCGGACGGCCGGGGGTACTGCGCCCCAGGCGTGGCGCCTCGTCTGCATCTCCCCGGACACGAGAACCAACTCCCAACGTGGCCGGATCTCGACGCGGTCGATGTAACCGTCGATCGCAATCGCACGTTATGCCCGTGGCCGCTGCCGGGCGGGGGTTCGCTGTCGCTGTCGTAGGTCAACCTGCCCGTGTCGCATCCGAATGGAGGTCCTTGACTAAGAAGCGGCACGGGTCGGCGACGTGATGACGCGTGCCGTCGGCGAGCGTATAGATGTATCGGTCACGGTAGGAGCAGCCGGTCTCGCGGTAGCCGAGGCGCAGGTAGAGCCGCGCCGCTCGGGGGTTGTCGTCGTCGACGCCGAGTCCGATGGCGTCGATCCCGCGGTCGCGGACGGCGTCCTCAGCGGCGGCGAGCAGCGCGGACCCGATGCCGCTGCTGCGCCGCTCCGGCGGCCAGACGAGCAGGGCGTTCACCTCCGGACAGGCGGGGAAGCGCACTGCGACCTCGGGTGCGTCGCAGCCGTGCCATCGGATCTCGCTGGACGCGATGGGCACCTCGTCGTCCCAGGCGATGAGGTAGGTGCTCAGCCCGGTGTCCTGCCGCTGTAGTCGGGTCTCGTGCCGACGATCGAGCCCGGTGGGCATGGTGGCTTCGAGCATCGTCAGGTCGGTGCGGCGCGCCGGTCGAATTAACACCGGGCGCATCGTCGCGTCCGCCGCCCGTCGGCGCTACCTGGTTCTACCGTTGCTCAGCCAGGAGGGCCTTCGATACACCACTTTGGTGGACTCCACTCGGCTGCTCCCAGTAGGCGACACCGAGGCATGGCCGGGACAGCTATTCGATTCGGACAACCGCTCTGTCCGAAAGCCCGCCGCCGCGGCGCTGGAGGTGCTCGTCGACCGTCCGTACGCTGGCTGTCGGGTCGAACAAGGTGCTGGGGGTGGCGATGGCACGGCCGTTGAAAGAGCTGGGCCGCGCGGGGCTCGGCGCGCACGGTCTGGGCGCCGAACTGCGGCACTGGAGGCTGCTGCGCGGCCTGTCCCAGGAGCGGCTGGGTGTTCTTGTCCACTTCAGCGGGGCCCTCGTGGGAAGATCGAGAAGGGTGAGCGGGCCGCGTCGCTCGGCTTCTGTGAGCGCGCCGACGCCGTGCTGGAGACCGGTGGTGTGTTGACCCGGATGTTGCGGGACTCGCTCGACGGGCAGCGGCCCGTGCCCGCCGACACCCCTGCCGACCTGGCGGTCGAGAGCCTGAGGTGGGTGGACGATGTCTCCGCCGCGGTGCGGCTGTCCTGCCGGATGTGGGGAGCTGAGGTGGATCGACGAGCCGCGTTGGCGTCCGCAGCCCTGGTGGCGGGGGCGTTCGCGACGCCGCTCGCGTCCTGGTTGCGCGCAGTACCGGATGCGTTTCCCGCGGGCGGGAGAAGGCGGGTCGGGCAGGGTGAGGTCGACGCGTTGTGGGCGATGTGCGGCGCGCTCGCCGACGCCGACCATCGGCTCGGCGGCGGGTACGCCCGGACGACGTTGATGCACTACCCCGACGCCGTCGTCCGCCCGTTGCTGCTCGACGCGGTCTTCGACGAGCGGGTAGGGCGTGGTCTGTTGGCCGCGGCGGCGCGGCTGAGTGACCTGTGCGCGTTCATGAGCTTCGACTCCGCGGAGCAGGGCCTGGCGCAGCGGTACTTCGTGCAGGCGCTGCGGCTGGCCCACGCCAGTGGTGACCGGGCGCTGGGGGGACACGTCCTGGGTGACATGTCGATGCAGGCCCATCACCTCGGTGACGCGGGCCGGGCGCTCGCACTCGCTGAGGCGACTGGGAGATCTGATGGCGGCGGACATCCGTTCCACCTGGGTCGCGCTGTGAGCAGGACGTGGAGGTGACGTGCGGGATTGTGAAGGACCGGCTCGGCCTCGGGACGGTCAGGTGAGTCCACGGTCTAGCGTCGCGGCCGTGGGTATGGACGACGCGCTGGCCGGCGGGGCGCCGGAGGTGGTCACGGCGGCGGTGGTGGAGGCGATGCACACGCTCGAGGTGATGGTCGACCGCACGGGCTGGACGTCCGGATGGGGGCTGGGCCTGATCCTGGACCGCCGCGGCGACCGGGTCCTGGCCGGGCACACGGGCGCGATGCCGGGGTTCCTGGCGTCGTTGTCGCTGGACCGGGCCACCCGGTCGGTGGCGGTGGCGTTGTCGAACGCCACCCGGGGCGCGGCTGTCGGCCCGCTGTCGGCCGATCTGGTGGACGCCGTCATCGACGGCCGGCTGGGGGCGGAGCCGTTGGCCGACGCCGCGCCGTGGGTCGCGCTGGGCGAGGTGCCAGCGGAGCTGGACGGGGTGTTGGGCCGCTGGTGGTCGGAGGCCGCGGAGACGGTGTTCACCTGGCGGGCCGACGGGCTGCACGCCCTGTTGATCGGCGCCGCGGCCAGCAGTGAGACCCGGTTCGAGCGGCTCGACCGCGACCGCTGGCGGGCGGTGGCGGGTCGCTTCACCGGGGAGCGGCTCATCGTGCGCCGGGATCGGGCGGGGGAGGTGGCGGCGTTGGAGTGGGCGACCTACCCGTTCACCCGCACTCCACGCTGAGCAGCCGGAGCCGTTCGAGGGCGTCGGTGGTCACGGTCGATCGGGGAAGGGCGTCCAGGCGGAGTCCGATCGCGGCGAACCGGCGCAGCACCCTGGGGGTCACCCCGGTCGCGGTGTCGGTCGCGGCTTCCAGGTCGGTGCAGGCCCGGTCGATCTCGCGCAGGCGTAGCAGCGCGTCGATGTGGTCGAGACGCCAGATCACGCGGTTGCGGACGAACTGGTGCGGTGAGGCGCGTTCATGGGCGGCCAGCGGTGCCAGGGCCCGGCCGGGTTGGTCCAGGTCGAGCAGGCATGACACCCTCTGCGGCCGTCGAGTGCGGCCCGGTCGAACACCGACAGCCAGCGGTGGGCGTCGGGGTCGTGGCGCTCCAGTTGGGCGCCGGCCTCGTCGAGCAGGTCCAGGCACAGGTCGGTCTCGCCGAGCCGGGCGTGTGCCCGCGCGCCGATCGCTATCGCGAACCCGGTGAGGCGCTGGTTGCCGCTGCGCCGGGCCCAGCCGATCGCGCCGTTCACCAACGTCGAGTTCGCCATCGGCGCCCGCCGGACCGCACCACTGTGGCGGCTGCTCGACGGTGTCCCCACCGACGGGTGGACCGACGCCATCGACATGACCGGCGCCCAGGTCACCGTGGCCGACTACTGCCCGAACTGGTGGCCGGCGAACACGCGGCTGCTGATCCGCCGGGTCCGGCTCGATCTGGACCGCGGCCAGGTGTCCGGTGATCCGCGAGCCCGGCGTCGGCGCACCCTGCACCCGGCCCAGCGGGCGCTCCCGCTCGACGACCTCGCCGGCATGGCCGAGGTCGACGGCGTGTTCGCCTACTCGTTCATCGTCACGAACCTCGATGTCTCCACCGGCGTGAACGCCGTGCAGGTCGAGCACTGGTACCGCCACCGCACAACAACCGTCGACTTCACGGAGCCTGCGGAGGTAGGCCATCGACCGAGTTCGAGGCCCTGTGGGAGATGGGTGACCTGGCCAGTCTGGTCGCCTGACCCAACCAACGAGTCTCTACCGAACCCGGGGCGGTTCAATCCGACGTCGAGGACGTGATTGACGGGATCCTCACGCTGCGTCCCACGACCAGACCAGGGTGTCGTCCAGCACCCGCTGTGCATCGTCGTCGCCGATGGTGACCACGGACCCGTGGGCGCCGACGGGGAGCAGTTCGCCGACCGCGGGCGGACCGGCGAACCGGCGGACGCTCGAGGTGGACCCGCGCCAGCAGCCGGTTGCGGCGATCGCTGGCATGTGACGCGTCAGCCCGCACGGTCTCCGACGCACTCGTCACCGCGAAGGCGGACGGTGATCGCGAACAGCGCAGCACCGAACGTACCGATCACCCATCCTTGCCGGAGCGCGAAGGCGAACGCCGAGACGTCGCAGTTGAGGTCGGCCACGACCGACGTGAGGTCGGTGAGGTCGACGATGCGGATCCTGCCAGTCGTGTACCCGATGCAGACCATCGAGTGCTGGGCATCCGGCGGAGTACTGATCAGATGGCTTGCCCGACCGCCGAGTCCTGGCTCGTGCAGCACCAGTCGTGGCTGTTCCGGGGACAGCACGTCCCACAGTTGGAAGGAGCCGGTCAGGTCGACGACGCCGAGCAGCGGCTCGCGTCCGTGCTGCACTGCGCACGCCAGCACGATCTCCGTGATGTGGCGGAACGATCGCCACGGGGTGCCGGACGATCCGGTCACGTCCCACACCGCGATGGTGCCCGATCGCCCGATGGAGATGGCCGCCTGCCTCCCGTCCGGGCGCATCGACCACGGCAACGCCACGACGTGGACGATCGGTTCCGGATGCTGCAGCACGTGCACCGGTCCCGCTCCGTGTGCACCGACCGGTACGACGTGCAGCTCCCCGTCGTCCGTTCCGGCCAGAACGAGATCGCCATCGTCCCGAGCGGGATCGGGACAGGTCGTCAGAGCGGTGACCGGGGTCTCGGCCAGCACCACGCTCCGGACCATGCCGCGTCCTGGCCGGAGGATCGCGGTGTGCAGGCCGTCCGGACCGGCCGCGACCACCACGGCGGCGGTCCGACTCCCTGCGAGGACAGCGAGGTGTTCGAACGGCTCCTCACCGGTCGGTGCTTCCCACCGATCGGCCGCGCGGACATCCTGGTTGATGCGCCAAGCCGAGATCGTCTCGTCTCCGACCGCGCACAGCACAGCGCCACCACCGGTCACGGCGGTCAACGCGATCACGTCCGGCTGCTCCTCGCAGTCGAGGACGAGTTGCACCCGGGGAGCCTCGGACGATTCGGGATCGATGACCCACACGTCGATGGCCGTCCGGTCAGCCGTCGCAGTAGCGACCACGTCGGTTCGCGCGCTCAACGGCGCGGAGGACATCGACCGGATCAGCGAGAGGTCGCTCGCGGCATCATCGGATCTCGTCGCACCGGTCGCGGCGAGCTGCCAGAACTTGGTGAGCCCGGCCAGGCCGCGCGTCGCGACGAGTGGCCGTTCGTCGTCCCCGCCGAGTCGAACGAGCTCGGAGAGCGGCTCGCCGTGGTTGAGCAGGGCCACGGGGAGCAGCTCGGAACTGTTGTCGTCCCGCAGCACGCGCACGACGCCGCCCCAACCGGCAACAGCCAGCACGAGGCCCTCGCCGTCCAGGAACGTCAGTGCCCGGACAGCTTCTCCGGTCTCGGCGGTCGAACGGGCTCGGGCCGGCTCACCCGGTCGGACGGTCCACAGGTTCACCGTTCCGTCGCTGTCACCGGCTGCGAGCCTGACGACGCCGTCGGAGGTGATGCGCAGTGCGAACCGGACGAGCGGTCCGCCGACGCCGACCTCGACAGGGTTCTGCGAGCGAGCCTCGAGCCACCGATGGACGACGAGAGCGTCTCCGTGATCGGTGACGACGACCAGGTCGGCGGAGGACCCGGCAGCGAGGGCGCCCCGGGTCGATCGTCCGGGCGCAACGAGCTGCTCGACCGCCGGCTCGGCGTCTGCTGTGAAGGTCCAGAGGGTGAGCGTGCCGTCACGCATGATGGTGACAGCGCCACCGGATTCTCCGCTCGCACCCACGGGCAGCGCGTCATCGGCGCTGTGGACGTGCGGCTCGAACAGCGGCGAGTCTGCGACCGCTCGGCCGGCCGGCCAGATCGTCACCTCAGCGGGGTTCCCAGCGGCGAGCCATACCAGGTCGACACCCCGAGGGCCATGTACCGGCACGAGATGCCGGACGGCTGCACCTGGGTGGAGGTCGACCATTGGGGCCAACGCCGCGTCCGGTCCCGTGGCGAGCCAGACCGACACCTGGCCCAGTTCGCGGGTCGAGGCGACGTGGACCTCACCCGAAGCCCCCGTCCAGGCAGCCAACGACTCCGGCGGTCGCCCCGCGTCTGAGACGTCGATGCCTGGCCCCAGGGGCACCTGCGTTGCCGCGTCGCGCACCGTGCAGATACCCGACGCGTCGACGATCGCCACCGCGTCGCGGTCCTCGACGCGAACCGGCCGCAGCCACCAGGTCTGCGTGGCAGCGGACACGGGCACCGCCGCCGGCAGTCCTCCCGCACGCCAAGGTGAGTACCAGGGGAGCGGCGTCGGCACGCAGGCGAGCCGTGTGGCCAGATCGCCTGCACCGAGAAGAGTCGCGTGGAACTGCAGAGCGGCCGCACGCTGCGGGAACGGCTCGGTCGCGCTGTAGGCGGCTTGCCGGAACACCGTGGCGGCCCGGGTCGCAGTCGGCGTGGCCACCTCGCGCAATGGAAGAACGGCGCTGTCCACAGCGACCGCCGCCAGGGACAGCGGCTCCTCAGTGATCAGATCGTCCAGCGCATCCGCCGCACGGGCGTGCAGCAGGAGGTTCTGCTGGACGTACGTGGGAGCGCGGTCCCAGCGACGGGATCCGGACTCGGTCGGCACCGCGGCCAGGACCGCCTCGTACATCCGGCGGGCGTACACCGTCTGCAGAGCGCCGGAACGGAAGTACTCGGCGAACGACTCGTGACGGAAGGAGAAGCGGGGAGAGCTTCCACCGGAGACGACGAGGAAGAAGCCCAGCCGTTCGACGACCTCACCGACGTCCGCAGGACCGGTCGGGCTCTCGCGGAAGAGTGTGGCGGCCGTCTGCCAGATGTCGACCGGTAACCCGCCGCGTTCGGCGAACCCGAGTGGCCGCAGGACTTCTCGCAGGTGGCGGCGGTCCTCGGGAATGCGCCGGTCGAGGTCGCGCCGCATCCAGTCGTCGATGCGGGACGGCCACTGCAGGTCTCGGCTCCATCCACGCTCAATGTCGTCGAGCGGTCGGCGATCGAGCAACTCCTCGGTCATGAACTGCGCGACGAGGAAGTTGCGATTGGCCGCACGACCGACTTCGTGTCCGATCTCGGCGAAGAGCAATCGACTGGTCCAGCCGGCTGCGCCGTAGCCGTTCGGCCGCTCGTCGGTGATCAGTCGGCGCGCGACGTACGCCGCGACGTCGTCGACCGTTCGGTACGCGTCGGAGTCGAGATCGATGACGAGGGGGTGCAGAGTCCGCAGTGCCTTCGGCGTCGGTGAGCCGCCATCGGACCTGGCATCCACCGGGCGTACGCCGACGATCACTCGTGCTCGGCGAGCGAGGTCCTGAACCAGGGTCATGACGGCATCGGAGTCCGGCGACTCGTCGAGCGCGTCCACCACGAGCAGCAGCGGAGCGCGGGGCGAGCGCTCCAAGGTCTCCATCACCGGGGCCCTGACGGCGCCAGACGCTGCCTGGTCAGCTCCGGTGGTCAACACGTCTGCGAGCTCGGCCACCAACTCCTCGGCAGTCTTGTCGCGCGCGTGCAACGCTGCTGCGACATCGAGTTTCGGGATCGTGCCGAGCGCGTCCGCGGGTAGTCGCCCGGGCGTCCGGGCGCGAGTCACCAGCGCACCGAGCACGGCCGACTTCCCTGCCCCTGGCATCCCGGTCACCACAGCCAGACCCGGCCGGTGGCGTCCGGCGAAGCTCGCGAGGTCTCCGAGCACCTTCCCCCGACCCGTGAACAGGAAGTCCTGGTCGGCGAGCGTCGAGCCCCGCGCCGCGTTCCACCAGTGCTGATCCAGGGGAACGGCACGCGATTCACGTGCCTCGTCGTTCACGAGGCCAAGTTCAGACGAACCGCGACGGCCCTCGTGCACCTGTGCAAGTGGGCTGGCAGCGAGCTGGGTCCGGATCGATGCGACCTGCTCCGGGTCGTCGAGTACCGACCACACACCCTGTGCGAGTTCTTCCATCATCCGTTGCTCGTGCCGACGCGCCGTTCGTGAGCTGACTCTGATGCGTTGGCCGGCTCTACGCAGTCTCTTCTCCCGGCTCACCTCGTACACGGGGTGACCGATGAGATCACCTCCGGCGGCGGCATGCGGTGTGGTGTTCACCGCTGAGCGCAGGACCAGATCGAGCGCCGCGAACTGTCGCCGGAGATCCGTCTGTTCGATGGCGAAGACGCGCGCCAGCATCGGAGCGAGCACCGAGCTGTCTCGGAGGCTCGCCGGCTCCAACTGTTTCCTGGCGAAGCGCTGGATCTCGTCGAAGAGCGCGTCGCGCTCAGACATCGCCCGCCACCGCGTCAAGGCGCTGAGCACTCGGTCCGAACGCTGTCCGATCCGCGTCCGGACGTCGACCGAGAACTGTCACGGCCCATCCAGAGACCGCTCCTAACGTTCGTGACGTCGAGAACGAACGAGAGGACACACGATGAACATGCGGGCCAACGTGACAGGTCGTCGACGTCGGATCACCACGCGAGTCCACGGTCGGCAGCCTAACCAGGGGCTGTGGTGGACCGGCACGACGCCGCGCTCCACCGGTCTCCGGCCCGACGTCGTCGGGGACGACCGAGGACGGCTTGCGGCGACCGCACTGCACCTCGCCGCACCTGCCATCTACGCCCCGACGTGGATTCCCATGATCCGCATCTTGGTGCTGTGGGTGCTGGGTGTCGTCGTCATCGTCCTGATCCAGGGAGGGTGCGCCATCGAGTTGTCGCGCTTCGTCGACGTCATGTACGACTGGATCGGGACCCAGCACCTCTGATCGAACGGTCACTCGGGCCCGGGACCGGGTGAACCGCTCGACTGTCAGCTCGGTCGCTCGCGAAGTCACACGTCGGCTGCGTTCCAGGGCTTGCGCCCGGATCCGAGGGCCCAGTGCCCGGGGACCACTCGGGGACCACACGTCATGCGCGACGTCGAACGACCAGGAGCGCATGTCGGTGAGCGAACTTCGCCGACAGTGCGTGACGTGCAGTGATCGCTGGTCCCACGTCCTGGGGGTCAAGGGGTCGCAGGTTCGAATCCTGTCGTCCCGACGGCGCAAGCGGGCGGCTCCTCATCATAGAGGAGCCGCCCGTTTCGCGTTCTACCAGCGGAAACGAGTCGGCCGCCGCGTCCTCCGCCGATTCTCGCCGTGATCTTCGTACCCGGTAGCGATGATCTTGCGGCCCTGCTGAGTGACTATCTGAGTGACTAGCTCGTGCGGAGCGGGAACAGGTCGTCCATGACGATCGCCCCGTCATCGAGCACGGCGTGCAGCTCGTGGCGGTAGACCTTCTCCGTCACCGCCGTGCCGCTGTGGCCGACCAGCCGCGAGATGTCCTCGATCCGCACGCCCGACGCCGACAGCAGGGATGCGAAGCTGTGCCGCAGCTCCCGGGGCGTCCACGCTGCTGAGTCGAGCCCTGCCGCCGCGACGACCTTCCGGAACGAGCGGCGGACGTTGTGTGCGTCCAGCTCAGTCCCGTTCGCTGATCCGAACACGAGCCCGTCCAGAGTCCGTCGCGACGGCGATGTGCGGTCCCAGTGACGAGCCAGCGCACCGGCGCAACGCTGCGGCATCGCCAGCCGCCGCTGGGACTTCATCGTCTTGGTGTCCCCGTCCACCCGGACCGACCGGTATACCGCCAGTGACGGCAGCACCGGCGGACTCGCGTCCGGGCGGCCGACCAGGTCGACCTCACTCCGTTGCAGCGCCCGCAGCTCCTCCGTCCGAGCGCCGATCAGGACCGACAGCACGATGTAGGCGTGGAGCGGGAACTCCTCCGCGGCGACGAGCAGGGCCTCTGCCCTGCCGACACCGCGAGCGGGCCGCGCACGACAACTCTTCTGCTGGCGATGGTCCTTGCTGTTGTCGAAGCACACCTGGCCGTCGGTGGTGCCGCCCGGGACGAGGTCGCCTGCCGAGGTCGGAGTTGACGTCGGAGCCGCCAATGAATCCTGCGGTGAGGATCTGCCCGTTCGGGGTCTGCAGTGACCAATCGAAGATGTTGTAGCGGATGGTCTCGCCGGAGGCCTTGTTGTAGGCGAGGCCCGCGTCGGTGGTGCCGGGTGACGCCGGCGGCGCGTCGGAGGGGGTTGGTCGGGCTCTGCGATCGCCGGCGCCTCGGCAGCTCGCCGCCGACCACGTGCCCGACCTGGTGTGGTTCACCTCCGACGCCACCTCGGGCGTGCCATCGCATCGGCCACGTCATCCAGCAGGTGGACGCAGATGGGAGATCACCGAGACGGTGGCTGTGCGCAGGCAGATGTCGGTGCCGGCGACGTTGCGCAGTATTTCGGCACGGTGCAGGTACTTCTGCAGGCCGGCCGGCCAGCCGCAGGTCACCAGGGGTGGGCGGCCGACGGCGAGGTCGTGGGTGCTGTCGCCGTCACTGGTGATGCCGGCAGGGACGGCTGCGTGCGGGGTGCTGGTGGTGGCGCGGGCGTTCTCGATGAGGTCGGCGACGAGGTCGGGGCGCCCGGCTGCCAGCGCGGAATCGAGGGTGGTGTCGAGGGCGTGGTCGACGCTGTCCCGCCAGTGGGTACGCGCATCGGTTGCCGTGAGGCCCCAGGTGATCGACTGCATGGCCAGCAGTGCGGGGATCAGGTCGTCGAGGCGTGCTGCGGATCCGTTCGTGCAGGTGCGGCCACGATTGTGGACAGCGCGGGCGAGCGCGAGCCACTGTTCAGTGGTGGTGTAAGCGGCTGCGGCGGCGTCAAGCTGGATGGCTGCGGCGGTGTCGTCGCCGTCGCGGTGCAGCTGCGCGCCGTACCCGAGGCGGCTGTCTGCGCTCGCGTGGGGACGGCCGGTGGACTCGGAGGTGTCGATCGCGGCCAGGTAGAGCCGGGTGGCGGTCGGTCCGCGTCCCATCCGGCGGGCGGTGTCGGCAAGGTTGTGCAGCAGATCTGCGACCTTGTCCCGGTCACCGAGACGCCGATAGGCGCGCAGTGCGTTGCTCAGGTCGCGCCACGCCGCGCTGAGGTGCTCGTTCTCAGCGTGGGCGAAGCCGCGGTTCTGGTCGACCTGCGCAATCTTGGTGAACAGGTCGTCCTGCGTTCCGCGTAGTTCGGCTCGCCTGGAGATCCTGGCCGGGTGAAGCCCGAGGTCAGGGCGGTGCGAGCAGCGCCGGAACCGAAAACTGCCTAGAGACACGCCTCTGACGGATACCCGCTGTTGGTGGGCTGTTCGAGGG
>Ga0209591_10001905_pt1 | contig 25376 bp, 16 predicted proteins | sample MAT01_FD_187207 | JGI IMG/M metagenome (GOLD analysis project Ga0209591, IMG submission 187207) | Freshwater microbial communities from Lake Fryxell liftoff mats and glacier meltwater in Antarctica - MAT-01 (SPAdes) (version 2) | ecosystem: Environmental > Aquatic > Freshwater > Ice > Liftoff... | reverse complement strand
CATACTAGTGCGGCGCTGATCGCACAGGCCCGCCCGATCGCAAGAACCGGGTCGCGTGTCGATGGACGAGGAGGTTGCATCAGCGGTTCTCCTCGTCGGCAAAACGCCGCTCGGCGCCAAGTGCGCCCACGCTCCAGAGCAGCGCAGCCGTCAGCAGCGCCAGCAGCACGCTTAGGGTGGCGGCGAGCTCGGGTGCGAAGCGCTCGGTAAAGGCGGCTGCGATCTCCAACGGCAGCACGCGGTAGCTTCGGCTGAGGGTGGCGGCGGTGCCGAAGGCGCCAAAGGCCGTCGCCATGCTCAGGCTTGCCGCCCCGAGCAGGGCCGGTCGGAGCGCCGGGAACACCACCGCAGTGTACACGCGCCACGGCGACGCCCCCAGCGTACGGGCTGCGTCCAGCGTATCGGGGTCGATCGCCGCCGCCGCGCCCCGCAGCACCAATACAACGCGCGGGATCTGAAAGTAGATGTAGCCCAGCAACATGCCCCAGAACGTATAGGCCAGCGGCGGCACGCGCCGGCCCAGCGCCGCTTCGGCGAGATCGGTAGCGACCCCGGTGCGCCCGAAGAACAGTATGACGAAGAAGCCGATCACGATCCCAGGCAGGCTGAGCGGGATCGTCAGCAGCACCGCCAGCACCCGGCGCCCACTTGCACCGGGCTGTTCCAGGTACAGCGCAGCCGGGGTACACAGCAGTAATGCGCCAATGGTGGAGGCCAGGGCGAGCAGCGCCGTATTGCCGAGCACCTGCCAATAGCGTGGCTCCGCCAGGACGGCCCGGTACGTCGCAAACGACAGCCCCTCACCGCCCACACCAATACTGCGAAGAGCCAGGATCGCGAGCGGCCAGAGCAACAGCAAACTCAGCCCGAGGAGAAGCGGCGCTACCAGCAGCGCCGCCTCCACACGCGGCCACCGCAGGCGCCGGTCGCGTTGTAACGTCATCAATTGCATAGGGGTGTATAGTGCCGGGCTTGTTAGGCAGGCCCTATGGCCCCACCTCGGCGCTCCAGCGCTCGATAACCTGCGCCTGCACCTCCCGCATCTGGGCGAAATCGGGCGTCTGCACCTGCTCATACGCACTATCGGGCAGCATTCCCGCGGCGATCGCCGGATCTACCTCGATCGACCGTACCGGACGGAGATAACTCTCGGCAAACAGGCGCTGGCCCTCGTCCGAGAGCGCGAAGTCGATCAAGGCCTGACCGGCCTCGGGGCGGGGTGCGTCGGCCACCAGCGACATGACATAGGGGATGCTGATCGTGCCCTCGCAGGGCAGCACCACCTCGATCGGGGCATTGTCGATATTACGCAGCTTGTAGCCGTTGAAGTCGGCATCGATCAAGATCGGGATCTCGCCCTGCTGCACAAGCGCTGTTGCCGTCTGGGCGGGCAAGATCAGGCCATTGGCGGCAAGTTGTTGGAAGTAGGCCGCGCCGGGGTCGAAGTTCTCGAGTGTGCCGCCGAGGGCCAGGTTCGCCGCAGTGATCACCGAGTAGCCGACTGCCGCCTGGGTTGGGTCGAGAAAGCCGACCATACCGGCATATTGCGGATCAGTCAGGTCGGACCAGCACTGCGGCACGGGAGCGCCGTCGAGCTCGTCGGTGTTGACGAGGAAGGCAATTGTGCCCTGATGAACGGTCATCCAGCGGCCTTCGGGATCTTTGAGCGAGGCCGGGATGTCGGCGAAGCCTGGCGGCTGATACGGCGCGACGAGGTTTTTTTCGGCGGCCTCGATCCCGAAGACAATCCCGTAGTAGGCGGTGTCGGCTTGCGGCGCAGCAGCCTCGGCCTCCATGGCAGCGAGCGTCTGGCCGGAGTTTTTCGGGTCGGACGGCGCCTGGATGCCCGTCTGCTCGGTAAAGGCGTTGAGCACAGCGCCCCAGTTGGCCCACTGCTCGGGGCTGTTGTATGACACTACCAGGTCGGCGGTAGTGGCGGCAACCGGAGCCGCAGTGGCGGCGGCCTCGGGAACGGTTGTCGGCGCGGCGGTCGGTGTAGCACAGCCGATAAGGGCCAAGGGCAGCAGCATTGCCAGCGCAGTGCGCAGCGGTGGGAGTAACAACATCAGGGTTCTCCTTCTCCAGTGGCGGGCGGCGGGGCGGTCGTCTCGCGAATGTGAAGCTCAGTCGGGAGGATCAGGGTCCGCTCCGGCTGCTCCCCATTGATCAGCGCGAGCAGAAGCTCGCAGGCCCGCTCGCCCATGGTAAAAGCCGGTTGAGCAACGGTCGTAAGGCGTGGGTTGGTGATCGCCGCCATGGGGCTATCGTCAAAACCGACAACCGAGATATCCTGGGGGACGCGCAAGCCGGCATCGAGCATGGCGCGGATCGCCCCGAAGGCCAGGATATCGTTGGCACAGAAGATCGCCGTCGGGCGTTCCGCGAGACCGAGCAGCCGCCGCGCGCCGGCTACGCCGTCGTCGATGGTATAAGGCACTTCGATCAGGTAATCGGGCTCGGGGCTGATCCCGTGGGCAGCGAGCGCCGAGCGGTAGCCCAGATAGCGCGCATAGCTGCGGTCTGAACCGCTGAACGTACCGGCGAGCATGGCGATCCGGCGATGTCCCAGCCGGATCAGATGCCCGACGGCAGTGGCGGCGGCGGCGGCGTTATCCACACCGACGCAGGGCAGTTGCGAACGGAGCCGTGATGAGTAGGTGAGCACGACCGGCGTGCCGGCCTGTTGCGCTTCGACCAGGGCCGGGCTTTCGGGATGCGATGAAGTAACAATCAGCCCATCGACGCGCTGCTGGCGAAAGGTCTTGACCAGTTGCTCTTCGACATCGGCGCGATAGTCGGTCGATCCGATCAATAGGGCGTAGCCGCGCGCATTGGCGGCCTGCTGAATACCCCGCGTCGACTCGGCGAAGATCGGGTTGGTGACGGTGGGGACAATCAGCCCGAGGATCATCGTCCATTGGCGTGACAGGCTGCCCGCTACAGCGTTGTAGCTGTAGCCAAGCCTGGCGATTGCGGCATGGACTCGTTCGCGCGTTTCCGGCGCCACCCGCTCAGGGGTATTGATTACCCGTGAGACGGTAGCAATGGAAACGCTTGCAAGTTGTGCGACACGCTCCATCGTGCTGCTCACCGCAACCGCCCTTCTTCTTATGTAACCGATTACATTCTAAGTATACCGGCTGTTGGTTAATCGGGCGTCATCGGTGGGTTAAGCTCGTGTTAAGCTGCGGCACGCTGGAGACATCACGCCTACGTACAGGAAGCCGCCGCGCGCTGCGGCCCTACTGGGAACGCGCAGTTGATGTTGTCGAGGATGCGCCGGAACATCAGGCCATCCTTGATATTCTGATGATTACCGTCGACATTGACATGCGGCTCAAAACCAAGCCACGACGAGGTCGTTGTGACGACGAGATCATTGAATTGCGGGCTCTGGCTCGGCACTTCAAGAATGTACAATCGGTCGACCTCGAGCGGTATGCCGTCGGCGGTGTAAATTGTCTCGCGCCGCTCTTCAACCCGCATCGTGGCCTGGTCGCGCAGGATCCGATACGCCAGTGAGCCGCGATTCTGCTTCAACAGCCCGGCGCGGTTAAAGAATGGCGTTGCCTCGCCCGCGTCGATCGGGTTGCCCCCGGCATCACGTATATCGGCATCGGCGCCGTAGCTGTAGAAGCCACGGGGGAGCGTGCCGCGCGTGCGCCGGTTGAAGTCGGCGACGAAGCTGGTCGTCAGGTCGCCGAGGCCCGGCAGCCGGGGGCCGGGGCCGCCGGTGGCCGCCGAAAGCTGCACGAAAGGATCGCCGCGCAGGTACCCCTGAATATCGGGATCTTCGGAGCGTACCACGTTGGGGTGGCGGCGGGTGAACGTCGAATAGTTCGCCAGCACCGAGCCGCGGTGCGGCGTGCTGATCGTGTGCAGGGTAAGTACCCGCACCTGGCTTGAGTCGTAGCGCCAGGCCAGGTACCCCCGGCTGTCGAGGCCGCCTTTGCTGTGCGCCACTATGTGTATCTTGCGCGTGCCGAAGCTGCGGGCCGCCCGTAGCACAGCGTCGCGCACGTCGGCGCTGTTCCCGGCAACATTCCCGTTGGGAGCAGGCAGCGAGATCTCCCACTCGAACGGCACACCGAGCCGGGCCAGGTAGTCGCGGGCTGACTCACGCGTCACGCCGGGGGCCGGTGGCACCTGGTCGTCCAACGTGTCCGTCGCGTTTGTCCAGGCCTCCTGGTTGGTCGAGATCCCGTGGATCAACACGAGCGGGGCGATCGCGTTCACCTGTAACGCCGCCCAGTCTACAGCCATGCACCAGCCCGCGTTCGTCACGTCGATATCGATGCGGATGGTATTGGTTGCCGTCACCGGCGTGCTGCCGGTGGCGAACTTGCCCTGTGCGCTCGGGAAGCGCAGGAGTTCGATCGGCACTTCAAAGGTGTTCACCGACCACTGGTCATTCGACCCGGTCAGCTTGACGAAGCTGTTGCTGCGGGTGAGCAACTGCTGGCCGTTCACAAAGACATGGTCGACCTCGCCGCTGTCGGAGTCGATGTCGAAGACCGGCATCACCAGCGTAGCGTAGCGGGCCACAACATTGGCGTCGATCAGGGCCTGAACATTCGCCAGCCGGGCCTGGTCGTCGGTCAGAGCGATGTAGCGCCCGATCGGCACGTTGATCGAGAGGCTGCCCTCGCTACAGCCTGTGTCGAGGCTGGGTTGGTCGGTGTCCACACTGAAGTTCTCCAGCGCCCGTCTGCCGCTCTCATCGACGTCGAGGGGCGGCGGCGGGTCGATCGGCGCCGATCCGACCCGGCCGGTGTTCTGCTGGAGCGGCGCGGCGGCGGCCGGTTGCGGCGCCAGGCTCAAAGCCAACGCAGCGCACAGCAGTACCCAGATCCAGCGCCGACGATGTTCCCGCGATCTATGGCTGCTCATCATATGCTTCCTCCCATTACAGAATGTCGCACCGCAATCACCTCAATGCGCCACAAATCACGGCGCCGTCCACGAGAGCCGCAGTTGCTGCTGTACATTGCTCACGCCGCCGGGGAGCGGGCCGATATCGTCCATGCAGATGATCACGGTGTTGGCGGCGCTATACTCGCCCTTGCCGAGCAGCGTATTTCCGTAGCGTTGCTGGAGGCCCTGATCGGTGGTTACGTCCAGCGCCCACCAGGTAAGGCGCGCCGGATTGATCGGGCTTGGCACATCGAAGCTGAAGGCATGCTCGTAGCCGGGGTCGGTATCGCACGTGGTCTGGTCGCGTACATACGAAGCAACCCGCCGGACGCCGCTCATCGTGCCGGTGCCGCCGTACCACTCCAGACTCTCGTTCCAGCGCACGCCGATCAGGGCGGTCGCCGTGGCGCTCAGCCCGTCGGCATCGGTTACGCGCAGGGTCGCCGTTAGCGGCAGCGCCGCAGTGATGGTATAGGCCGCCGTCGGATCAGCCGACTCGACATCAAACACACCGTCGCTCTCGAAATCCCAGGCGTAGGTCGCAATCGTCCCGTCGGGATCGCTGGAGCCGCTACCGTCGAGCGTCACGCTAGCGCCGACCTCGGCAACGTACGGGCCGCCCGCAACGGCGATGGGGGCCACGGCGCCGCCTACGAACTGGGCCGCCTGGAACGCCTCGGTGGTGAATGCCGTCGAAACCAGCAGCGATTGCCCGCCACCGCTATAGATAAACAGATCGGCCACTAGGTAGGGGCCGTCGAGCCCGCTCGCACCAATCGCGCTGCCGTCGAAGCGCAACGTGATCGTCCCGTCGCCCGCTGCAAGCGAGCCGCTGTCGGACGCCCGCACGATCACGGTGCCGTCGCCGTCTTTCAGCCCAGCCTCCCAAATATAAAAGTCCGCAACCTGAACACTGATCGGCAGGCGTACCTCCAGGACCTCGAAGCGTCCGTCGCCGTCGGTATCGACGCCAACGGCGCTGCCGCCACTGCCCAGACTGATCGGGGTGCCGGTAAGTTGCTCAAGCTGATAGGCTGCCGTGCTGCCGAGATCAAAGCGCTCGGCGGCAAGCTCAACTGCGTCGGCGGTGATGTACTCGATCAGCACCTGCTTCACCAAATAGGGGCCGTCGACCGCAAGAATCTCCCGCAAATCAGCGACCGGGAAGCTCACCTCTACGCCTGTAGCGCCAGTGTCGAGGGGCTGAATCACATTTGCGCTGATTGTCGTGCCGGTGCTGCTTTCCAGCGTGACGAGGATACTGTACTCGCCGGCAACCGCCACGCTAAGCGCCGGAGTGACACCAACCCGGTCGAAGGCGCCGTCACCGTCGTCGTCGATGCCGCGATCGCTGAATGCACCCGTAAGGGTGGCCCGCAGCGGGGCCGCGACGAAGAAGCTGCTCGCCGTGCGGAGAAATGGCCGGCCGCCGGTTGTCGTGCCGCTGATCGTCGCCTCGACGTAGTACTCGCCGGGCGCTTCCGGCTGCACCAGCGCACTGAAGAGCCCATCGCCCGCGCCGGCATCGCCGGCGGTGCCGGCATCCCGCAGATCGAGAGAAGTGGTAGGCGCTGCCGGGTCGTCGAGGCGGGTCAGTGTCGCAGCGATCGTCAGGCCATTGTTCCGCACCGTCGCGCCCTCGGCGGTGATCAATCCAAGCACGACCGGCGCGCCGACGGGTACGGTCGCCTCGCGATTGACAAATCCGGCCCGCAGCGAGCTATCGCTGAGTACATCGACTAACGCCGTGCGCGTAACGGCAATCGCGCCGTTCTCGCGAATTTCGTATGACCAGAGGCCGGGGGCCGGTGTAGCGATGTCGAAGGTGTAGTTGTGCCCCTCGGCGTTCGGATCGTTCAACTCGGGAATGATCACCGCGTCGCTGGTCGTGAAGACCTGGCCGGTCGGGCTGGTGAGCGTGATCGCCAGGCTATTGGACGCGGCGCCTACATTGAATGTCAGCCAGCTCCCGCCGTCGACGGGGAATGCGGCATTCACGACGGGCGCAGCATTGGTAAGATCATGGACGCGAAAGATGCGCGCGTCGAGCGGCTGCTCAAACGCGGTTGGGTCGGCGGGGACAGGCGGCTGGGCCAGCGTGCGAGGGGCGCGCAGGCTGAACAGGGCCAACGCTAGCACCACGAGCACTCCCGCACCCAGCAGCAGCACCCGCAAATGACGAACATGCATCGTCGTAGTCTCCTTACCCTGTTTTTCGTCCGGTTGCGGCAGCAAAGCCGCCGCAACCAGGCATCATGAGCGTTCAGCAAGCGTCGCCGGCTCGCTCACACTACGGGATCGGGTCCTCGCTGGCGGGCGCCAGCGCCTCAAGCACGTAAATCAGATCCTCGAAACTACCCGGCGTGAAGACAAGCCCAATCGAAGAAGCCATCCCGCGCAACTCGGCATTATCTGGGCCGGCGCCGATACCTACTGCGATCACGGTGATCCCCGCAGCCTTGGCCGCATTCGCGGCCGCGATTGTCGCGTTGGGATCGTTGCTCTGACCATCCGTCAGCACAATCATCACATCCGGTACGCCGGCGCGACCGACGCTTAGTTGCGCCTGGGCAGCCTGGATTGCCGCTGCTGTGTTGGTACCGCCGCCGCTCTTGGGCATGCCGTTAATTGCCGCGATCACCGTCGCCGGATCGCCGCTGAGCGCAGCCACCGGGTTGACCCCGCTGCTGTACTCGACCACGCCGATATTTGTGGCGTCCACGGTTACGGTGAGCGCCTCAGTCAGGCTCACACCGAACGATCGCATCAGTTGGAAGCCATTGGAAGAGATGCTACCCGAGCCGTCGAACACGAACGATATATCGGCGCCGTTCAGGCAGGGCTTCAGTTTGGCCTCGAACGTCTGGGGGAACGCAACCTCGCGGGTGATGTTGGGGTTATCGATATTCCGCGCAGTATACGTAGCCACAAACTCGTGCGGACCGGCCGGTAGATCCCGCCTCACTGGGCCGCCCGCCGGCAATGTCACGCTCGTGACGCCGGTGGCATTGCTCTCACCGAACAACTCGCCGTCAAGGTAGACCTTGACATTCTCCAGCGTCCAACGCGTCGCCGGGTCGGATGGGTTGCCCTGGGGAATATCCACCGACGCGCTGAGGCTGATGTTTTTGACCTGCTGCTCGTTTGGCCCGGCGCATTCGGTGCCGGTTACAGCGGGGTTGCTGCCGTCGGCAGTGGGGAAGGTGATCTCGTTCGCGGTAAAGCGGATCTCGTCCTTGGCCATCCACGAGAGCGCGAAGTCGGGCTCGACGTTCTCCCACAGGTAATGGGCGCCGGTGACGGAGATCGCGCCGGAGCCGACGGACCAGGTGGCAGGCTGCTTCTTGTAATTCGGCTCGTAGTAGGGCTCGTCATACGTGGGATAGATGATCTCGCCCTCGAGTGTGCCACCGCCGACAAACGCGCCGACGAACCACGCTTCGGGCTGAAGCTGGGCCGTGCCGCCGTTGGCAAACGTGAGGTTGATGCTGAACACCTCGTTGTTGCGCACGACAATGCGCTCGTCGGCCTGCACGGTGGCTTCCTGGGGTTCGTGCGGCGTCGGACGATCGCCGTTGCGCACCATCAGGTCGTCGAGAATATCGGTCATGAAGAAATCGGCCCGCTCGTCGATTGCCTCCTGGTTCAGCTCAGGGGTGATCTCGAACGGCGTTGCGGGCGGCACACCGGTGAGGCTATACGACGAGAGCAACAGGCCGGTTTTGTGCACATACTCGCTCAGCGTCGGGCCATAGTTGATCGTTTCGCCTCCCACCGGACGGTTGCCGGGCCGGGCGATCCCTTTCGGGAAAGGAATGTAGAGCTCGCTCACACGGGTGCCGAGCGACTGAACCGGCACATTTACGGCGTCGTAGCCGCGGCCGGCGGCCACATCGACCCACTGCTGCCACATCAGGAGCGGCACCGGCCCTTCCGGCCCAAACGAGCTGATCGTGCGCATGCGCCGAATGCGCCCGTCGGTGATCCCGCGTAGCGCCGTATCCTCGAACGAGGTCACCCAGACCGAGCCACAGCGATCAAGCGTCCCCGTGCTAACCAGGATATTCTGGACGGTAGCCGCCAATTGGGCATTGCGCGCGCCAACGTCCGTTCCCGCGTCGCTCTTCTCCGACTTCTTCAGCTCGATCATCCAGCCGCAGTAGTTGGGAAAGGCGGTGAGCACATCATCCAGGCGTTGAAAGCGCTCGTCCTTGAATTTCGGTGTCCAGACGCTGCCAAGCGCTGCGCCCGGTAGGATCACCATCTCAGTGCCGATGTCGCAGTTGCTCAGCATGGCTGCCACGTTCGTAGCCGTATTTTCCAGGTTTAGACCAAAGCATGAAGCTGTCGGGCCATAGACCTGGGTTGGCACGTCGGAGATGCTGGCCTGCTCATCCTTGTACGTCGAGCCGTGAGCCACGACTACCGAGTTATTATTGGCGAGCAGCACATCGAGTTCGATATAGCTGGCGCCTTTCTCAACCGAGCGGCGGAACGTCTCCAGCGTATTCTCCGGCGAGGTCACCCGGTCGCCACGGTGAGCGATCTCCTCGGTTTTCACCCAGGAACTTGGGCCGATCAGCACAAACGAGGTACGCGCTGCACCGCTGCCCACCCGCACAAAAACATCACGGGGAAAGAAGGTGTCGCTACCGGTGGGCGGGATCGGGAAGACATGGTACGCGCCGGGAGCAAGCCCATTGATCTGGTAGGTGCCCGCAGCGTCGGTAAAGGTGTAGTAGTCACAACGCCAGGGAATATTGTCGGGGCTGCCCGGCGTGGCGCAGATCTCCACATCTGCAATGCCGACGTTGGTATTGTTGCTGATCACCTTTCCGCTGATCGATCCGCTGCCGGGATTAGCCGGTAGGCCGGGCAGGCCAACCGAGCCGCTTGCATCAGCGAAGAGATCGCCGCCAATTGCCGTGAGATTCGCACTGGCCCCATCCGAATACCCAAACCCGACACGGCGGGCGGGCGCGTAACGATCAGCCATCTCTGCGCCGGACGCATAGCTGAAGATGACCGCTCGATCGTCGTTGCTGCCCAGCGTCGCCACGCTCGTAGCCGACTCGGCCGGCCGTGCCCAAGCGAGATCGGAGGGCGTAGTTACGACGGGAACCGTGCCGCTCTGACCGCCGGCGAGGGGATCGCCGGGCGCCGTGATCGTCAGCTGGGTCTGGCCGGTGGCCGTACCACTGTCGCTGCCGCCGGAGGGGCCGGCCATGCCCATCGCAGCATAGAGGTCGGGGTTCATCACGACCGCCGGCACCGGCACATCACGGAACTTCGCACCAACATCGGCGGGGGTCGCCGAGTCGGCAATCACAAGCAGGTGCGCTTCGGCGGCCTGTTCGGGGGTAGCGACGACATCCTCAGCCGTCGTAACTATGTAACCCTCGACGGAAAGCTGATTTGCAAGCGCAGTGTCGCCCGCCGTCGGGGTTGCCCCGCCAATCACGAGCAGCGCCGTGCGCCCGACAGTAGCGACCGGCGGGGGCGGCGCCGACCACGAGAGCCGCAACTGATTACGCACATTCTCAGGGCCGCCGGGAAGCGGGCCGGTATCTTCCATGCACAGGCGGAAGGTACTGATGTCGCTGTAGACATCGTAGGTGATCCGCCCCGGCAAAACCTCACCGTAGCGTTGCTTGAGCTGCTGATCAGTAGTGACATCCAGCGCCCACCACTTGAAGCGGGTGGGATCGACATTGGTAGGGATGCTGAAGACAAAAGCATACTCAGGGCCGGCATCCGCGTCACAGGTGGTCTGGTCGCGCACATATGAAGCGACCCGCCGCACACCGCTCACCGTGCCGACGCCGCCGTACCACTCCGTCGGCTCATCAACTTCAACCAGGCCTTGCAGATCGGGCGGAGAGACCTGGGCGCGCACCGGGGCAACAGGCGCGTAGCTTACGCAGCAGAAAACCACGACTAGAAGCGCCAACAGCCTACGCAAAGACTGCATACGTACCGGAACCATACGGGGTGCTCCTTGGCTAAAGGACTGATACCATGTAATCGCTTACATCAGCCGCACAACTCTTTGGCGCTAGCTATTGCCGCAGCGACATGGATGCGTATGCTCAAAAAAAGGCGCAGAGAGGTAACGGAACAGAAGCGGTTTACGCTGCGATGACGCTCATTGAAGCATGCGAGCGCATCCCGGTGCAGCGCGAAACTAGTCCGGTCCGGTGCAGCGAGCCACCTGGCGTCATCGTTTCGGTAGCCCTTCAGTACTGAAGTAATGTAAGCCCTTACACGGGCAGCGTACCACGCTCGTGTTAATGGTTCATGGTACTTAAGTTAAGAGAAGGTAAACAAGACAAACTGCGTACAGGCGTCGCGATGTACACATCTAGGCGCTGCCGCAGCGAGACGCCGCACTCCTTCGGGGGCGATTGAATCGAGGGGCGAAGAAGGAGACCATCCCAAAACGCGGGCAGCGCAGCAAGAAGCCATTCACCGGGGCTCCAGTATAATCGCCCGGTAGTGCCCGTCTCCGCTTCAAACTACCTCGGCACTGCCGGCTGTTCCGCTGTTTGTGTGCTCCGAGGTGCTGCATGTCCCTGCCCGAACCCGCGACTGTCTATCAGCTCCGAATCCGGCTCGACCGCATCAGCCCGATGGTCTGGCGCCGGCTGCTTGTCAAGCGACACAACCACCATCGCCGAGCTTCACGCCATCATCCAGCTCGCCTTCGGCTGGCGTGACGACTATCTGCACCAGTTCCTCATTTACGGCATCTGCTACATCGGCGGAACCAGCTTCGCCGATGACCCGCACACCGTCCGCCTCGTCGATTTCCGCTTTCGGGTCGGCGAGCGCTCCTTCTACGCGTACAACTTCTACGTCCCCTGGCGCCACGAGCTCCGCCTTGAGCAGATCCTGCCGGCGACCCCAGGCCAGCGCTACCCTGTCTGTATCGGCGGCGCTCGTGCGGCACCTCCAGCGGAGTGCGCTGGCCCCTCTGCCTTTCTCGCCCTGCGCCAGGAGCATGACTACAGCGCGGCTCACGCCGCTTGCCCTGGATGTAGCGCACCCCGCCGGAGCAAGGGGCAGCACCAGATCGTCGTCCGTTCGCTCTTCGGCACCCTTCGGCTGGGCACAGCCCACGCTTCGCGACCTGTGCCTGTCAGTCAGCCGAGCTACCGCGGAGTAGCAGCCCGCTGGCAGAGCGGTTGCCGGAACGGACAACGCCGGAGCGACGCTATCTGGAGGCGAAGTGGGCCGCCCTGCTCCCGTTTGCGGCTGGAACGCGAGCTTAGCGAGGAGCAGGCGTTTTTCGTCGACGGGTGCCAGCGCGATTGGGATCGGCTCCCGCGGCCCGATGGCCCGCTCACGGTCGGAATTGACGGTGGCTATGTCCACGCCCGTGACGGCGACAACCGCAAGGCCGGCTGGTTCGAGCTGATCGTCGGCAAGAGCGTGCCGAGCGAGAGCCCGGCCAAGTGCTTCGAGAGCTTCGCCTAATTGGGGGCGTGCCTCCCCCTGGCGACAGTGGGGCGTTTTTTCGGCCGGGGGCGGGGCGGGGTCCCGAGCGACGGGGGGTCTGTGCGGGTGTTGTGTTGCGGAGGACGTGGTGTTTCCTGATGGTTGGACGCTGTTTAGTGGGAAATCTCGCTGTTCGATGCGGCTTGTTCGCCGTGGCGGGCACGCGGCGGCCCACCCACCTGGCCGAGTGCCGCGCCGAACGCGGATGGAGGAGCGGCGCACGTCGGCGGCCGCGGGGCTAACCCCCGCCGGACGCGGCTCAGCCACAAGAGCAGGTTGCGCATGGCACACGCTTGGTAGAGCTGACACTGCGCTGCCGCCTGGCCCACCCGCCGCGCGCGCCGGCAGCCCTGGTAGCGCACCAGGAACGCAATCGTCGGTTCGCGGCCGAAAACGGTACCCGCGACGCCGCAAACGCGAGCGTTCATGGCGCGGCAACGCTCACCTTGGGCGATGACGGTTTCTTTCCTGAGGACGAACTGGAGCTCGACGAGGACGCCCTGGCCCCGACCGCCGACGAGCTGCGGCGGCTCGCCAGAGCCATCACGCTGCGGGCTTCAGGGCGCTCGAAGCAGGAGCGCATCGAGGAGGCGTTCGCGGTGCACAAGGGCGGCAGCCCGCGCTGGCAACGGGCCTACGCGCTGTTCGAGGCGGCCACCCGTTGAGACGCACACCCTTGCCAGTGGCAGCGACCGTGGCAGCGAAGGCGGCAGCAACCGTGTCGCGCCACTGGCGGGGTGGCGGGGCCGGCTGGGGCAGCAGCGCGCGCTGCGCGGCTGGCAGAGCACAGACGACAATTCTTAGTGCGAAGGGGGAACCCCAATGACCCAGCAGCAGGCGGGCCAGCCTCGCCTCACGCCAGAGGAGCAGGAGGTGGCCGTGCTGCTCTCGCTCGCCTACCTCGGCCTGCTCACCCTGCCGCAGCTGGCCCGCCTGCTGCTGACCAGCGAGCGGACCATCCAGCGCCGGCTGACCCAGGACCCCGACAGCCTCGTGAAGCGCGGGCTCATCGTGCGCGTCGACCGCGCCGCCGGCGTGGACGAGCGCGGCGTGCCGACGCGTGGTGTTGCCTGGTGGCGGCTGACCGACGAGGGCCAGCGCGCTATCCGCACCCACGCGCAGTATCCGAGTAACCACCTTGGCCACGAGGAACAGTACCCGGCACGCCGGCGGCGATCAGGAAGGGGCGGCTGGAGCATGACTCGCTGGTCGCCGAGACGGTGGTCTGCCTGGTGGAGGCGGCGCGAGCGCGGGGCAGCGGGCTCAGCGGCGTGTTCGCGCGCCTGGAGCTCAAGCTCAACCCGTTCCACGCGGCGCCCTGGGCCGACGCCCTGGTGGTCTGCCATACCACGTTGGGCCAGGCGTGCCCGCACCCGATCCCCTGGACGCGCAACCTGCCAACGGGCGGCGAGCAGGACTGGGCGTTCATCGTTGAGCTGGATCGGGCGACAGAGCCCCTGGCGACGATCGGCGGCAAGGCTCGCGAGTACGCGACGATGATAGAGGACGAACGCTGGCTGCAGCATTGGAAAAATCGCCTCGGCCCGCTGCCGCGCATCCTCTGGGTGGTGCCCCGCGATCAGCGCGGCGAGCAGGTGCAGCGTGTGTGGCAGGAAGCCTGGCCAAGCGGGCGTTGGTACATCGCCACGCCCGAGCAGCTGCGGAGCAATTCGTGGCAGCGCAGCGTGGCGGGGGAGCGGGCCACAGTGCAGTTCTTCAGGCCGCCGAGGCAGGAGGCCAGCAGCAGTAGCCAGGCCACAACGAGAACCGCTCCGGCTGCCCAGGCGGGCCAGGGAGCGAACCCTGCGCCTCAGCCGGCGGGTGTGGCGGCCTCGCCCATAGCTCTACCGCCATCCGCGGCTACCGCTACCGCACAAACCCTGCGCGTGGGGCTGCTGCTCACGAGCGAGCGCCAGACCTTTGCGGCCAGCGATAAGCGGGTGCAGCTTTTGGATGCAGCCGGAAGGGTAGTAAGCGAGGCAACGCTGCAGTTTGGGCGAGCTCAGCTTTCCCTGCCTGCTCCGGAGCAGGCCGTGCGCCTGCGCGTGCCGGAGTTGCGGATCGAGGTCGCGCTGGGAGCAGGCAGGGAAAGCATCGACCTTCAACTCCCGGAGCCGCCGCCGCCGGCGCCCGACCCGCGCTTTGAGTGCCAGCCGGGCGACGAGCCGCGCCAGTGGGGCGACGTAGCCTTCGAGCGGACTATCGATCAGGCCTACCACGCCTGCGGTGCGATCAGCCGCAGGGTCAACAAGCAGAGCGACGAGCTCATGCAGCGCGCGGTTGACGAGGGGGGTGCCGGGCACATCCTTATCGGGCTACTGCTCGCCTACCTGAGCATTTTCCCGGTGAGCCTCGGCTTCCTCGGGCAGGCGCTCTGTGTGCTGCTCCGCGGCATCGTGCGCCTGGGGCGCGCTGTCGGCTGGATCCTGGGCACAGTCTGGCGCTGCGCCTGGGACGAGCCCAAACAGCGCGCCCTCGTCGTGCTCGGCCGCACCCTGCTCGTTCTAACTTTCGCTGTCTGGCTGCCCCTGGCGAGCTGGGGCTACTACGACGGCGAGTTGCGCTCCTGGCCGTGCGAGAGCTATTTCGTTAGCGCAGAACTCTATGCATTCCCGACGCCAGACAGCCGGCAGCAGCCCATTACCCTACAGCCCGGCAGCGAGCTACGCTGCTTCACCCGCACAGCCCACGATGAGCATACGACCTGGCGGAGGGTGCAGGTAGATGATCGCAAGCTCTGGGTGGAAGACCGGCTGCTGGAGCGCATAGAGCGACCGTAACCCGCCCGCGCATCCATCTGCAAGGGGCGGCTGCGGTTCGCACCAGCGGCGAGGCTACTCGAACAGCTCACCCACCCGGCACGCGAAGCCGGGCAGCACAGCGGCGTCCTCGAGGATGTCATCCTCGCTGAGCACCTGGATGGCGCCGCCTGGGCGATGAACAAGCACCTCACGGGTACGGGGGTAGACCCCCCAGACGAGCGGCGTCCCTGCCTGGAGGAAGTCACGCACCTTCTCGCGCACCTCCTCGGCTGTCTCGGAGGGCGAGACGATCTTGACGGCCAGGTCGGGGGCTTGCTGCCAGAATGCCTCGGGGATGCCCGCGGCGGGCACGCGGGTCGCAGCGACAAAGGAGATATCCAGCCCACGCACAAGGTCGGGGTTGCGGTCCAGAATAAAACCCGAATCGGCGCCCACTACGCCGTACCCTCCGGCCTTCGCCCACGTCCGCAGCAGGCCCCCCAGGACGATGGCAATGACCCCGTGGACTCCTCCGGGCGGCATGCTTTCAACCACCTCCCCGCGCACGAGAGCACGCGGTCTACCCGTATCCGGGAGGGCCCAGAACTCCTCGGCCGTCATCAACTGTGGGGTGACTGTGCTCATTGAACTCGACCGTCTCACACGTCTTTTGCTCAGAGCTGCTCAGTCCATGATAGCACGGCCACATCCACTGTCCACAAAGGAAATACGCGGAAGCGCCTTGACCGGCAGGGAGATGCGACTTGTGCCGATACCAAGCGCGAGCAGAGGCGGCTCTGGCAGGGTTGACCGTCTTGCAAGCCAGCGGCGTCGTTACTATCGTATTAAACCATGCAGCAACGTACCATCCGCAAATAGTGCTGATCTACACACAAAACGGAGATGACAACGAGTTTGGATCGCAGTAATACTTGAGTCATCTCCCGAGAGTATAGTAACGTCGTAGCCGTCGCCCCTGCCGCTGCTGTCGCCTGAGTCGCGAAGCGAGCATTCCATGAACCAGGCTGAGATCGAGCACCTCCTCGCGCCCTATCCCGCTATGCTCACCGTCGCCGAGGTTGCTCACGTGCTGCGCGTTCACCCGAGGTCGGTGCAGCGCTGGGCGAGCCAGGGGCGCATCGCCGCCGTACGGGCTGGACGGACCTATCGTATTCCGCGGGCTAATGTGTCGCGTTGGATGCTCGCAGCGAGCACGGTGGCCGTGAAAGAGGCAAACGAACCCTTCCTGCACAGCTTGTAGCCCAATAGTCTGTAGGGCGCGGGTCCGTGCACATCATAGTCCTTCGCCGCCCAGCGCATTTGCGCACTAATCATTACTATACAATTTTGACAGCTACTGGCTTGATGTGTGGCTGTAGGGTGAGCAGGCCTCAATATGGATGCAAAGTGGCACTCCGACTACTCTGACGAGAAGGCGTACTACGGCCGCATGCTCGGTCTCATCGACCGATGTACCGCCTGCGCACGATGTTCGTGCCACTGGTGGGGCGGGGGGTCATCGCGCCCAGCCTAGTCCCCGCGGAGGAGCTCTGGTCGGTGCTGCCCGATGCCGCGCGCGGGGCGATCAACGCGATTGCCTACCGCCTGTTCGGCTTCACGACGATGAAGCCCTTCCAGCACGAGGTGCTGCGGCGAGTCCTCACGGGCCACTCGATCCTCGCCATCGCGGCAACGGGCGGTGGAAAAAGCGAGTGCTTTATCCTCCCAGCCATGCTGCTCTCCGGGCTTACGATCGTGATCTCGCCTCTTCGCGCCCTGATGGAGGACCAGTACCGGCGCCGTATTTGCGACCGCTATGGGCTGGACTACCTCACAACCTACATCAACGGGGATGTGGACTCGCTAGAGCGAGAAGCGCGCCTCACCCGTATGGAGCACGGGTACTACAAGCTGGTCTATCTCACCCCCGAACAGCTTGATCGGCCCTACGTCCTGGAAAGCCTGCGCCGAGCACAGGAACGCATCGGAATACGCTTCCTGGCCCTGGACGAGGCCCACTGCATCAGCCAGTGGGGGCATGACTTCCGCTCGAGCTACCTGAACCTTGTCCGCAAGCTAGACGCCATTGGGGTGCAGCCCTGCCGCATTGCGCTCACCGCCACCGCCAGCCCTCCCGTACGTGCCGACCTTTGTGAGGAGCTGCGCCTGAACCCTCACCCGTTGAGCGAGGGCGGGGATGTATACGTCGACTCGTCGAACCGCCCCGAGCTCAACTTGGTCGTCCGCGTCTTCGAGGATAGCGAGGCGAAGGTCGATCAGATAGTCCGTGATCTGCGGGCCCTTCTGAAGGACAATCGGTCGAAGGAGCCAGCCGAGTGGGGGGCCGCAATTGTCTTCATGCCATGGACTCAGCCTAAATCTGGCACAGCCAACAATAGTGAACTTGATGCCGAGGGTAAGCTCAGTCCCTACGCGACAGAGTTTGCTTCATACCTTGAACGCACCCTTCAAACGCACGTCTCCCTCTACCACGGCAAAATGGACAATGAGGGTGACGACGAAGAAACGGAAGACGTTCACGCTTCGGACACGGCCACACGAATACTGGGCGATATGCGAGGGCGGCAACGCTGGAGTGAGCAGCAGGCCTTCATGGAGGGCGAGCGCGCGATCATTGTTGCCACAAAGGGGTTCGGGATGGGGATTGACAAGCCGAACATTCGGCTGGTCGTCCACCGAACGCCCCCCGCGAATCTTGAGGCTTATGCGCAGGAAGCTGGACGTGCTGGACGTGACGGCGCACTCGCAACGGCGGCGCTGTACTATAGCTCAGACTCCCCTGCACAAACGAAAGATGCCTACGACACAGACTGTAATATCCAGCAGTCATTTCTCCGAAACAAGTACGTTCGGGAGGAGGACGTGCGGGTGATGCGCTCCTTCCTCCGCACAATCGCCCGGCCAGAACGAATGGTTGGGTCCCATCTATATTTCACCAGCTACGAGGCGCTCGCCTTCTTCCACGACTGTATGACCACGCCACAGCGTGCAGGCCTGCACGATGACTATAGATGGCCTGCGAATGTCGGATATGAGGGCGAGCCCATAACCGATGAGTACTCGGAGATTAAGGAGCGTAACCGGGCTGTTAAAAGCAAGACCCAGTACCTCAAGCGCATCCTTGATGTCATGTACCGCATCAGGCCGGTCGACTCGGCAGGCCAGAGCCTGGTCTTTATCGATCAGGTCCGTGAGTGCCCAGCCTACGTTGACGCAGTCTACCGCTGCGACGAGCATGCCATCCGCAATTCAAACGCGTACTACAGTGACACGCTTCGTCTGCCAGGCTCGCCGTCATCGAGTGGACGTGGGAGCGGGTCGAAGCGGAGCTTGCAGATCGCGCCCCTACGTCCTCGCCCATGCTCATCGAGGCAATGCTCCGCGCCTGGCTCCAAGTCGACATACCGGCACGGTCGGTAACAGTCGCCCAGTTCCTGGAGGGTACTCCCCCACAGCGGGTGTGGTGGTCCGCGGCAGAGCTGGCTGAGCTTTGCCTGACACTCGATGAGAGGCATCTTGCGGGGCTGCCTTCACTTGTGCGCCACACGCTGCTAGCCGTGGAGGAGACCTCAACCCAGCTGCGGCTCGCGCATGCCCTCCTCCGCTCGGGGGCAGCTATCTGCGACGATCTGGTTCCTCACCTTGTTGTTGCTGCGGCGGGGGCGGCCCCTCTGGATGAGGCGATGATCCTATCGCTGGCCGACACGCCTGAGCGACGCGCAGTTGTTCTGGAGTTAGGGTCTATCCGTGCGGCGACCAGCGCCCACTTCGTGTGGTGGATGACCCAGTTTTCCACGGAGGTGCGCCAGATGGAGCGGGCGCAGCGACATGCCCTGCTGCATCACGGCGTGCCGCTGCTCTCGACCAAGGTGGATCCAGCGCTCTCTCAGTGGTTGCTCCAGCAGATCGCCGATCTCGTTGCGGACCCCGAGCAAGCCGAGCAGGTCCACGAGCTCTGGCAGCACGCAGCTCTCCTCGATCCAGCGTTGGCGGCAGCGTATGCCCGGTTCTGCTGGGATCATCCAGGTGAGCTCCACCGGCTGGTGGCCTTGCTTTCCTCGAAGGCAGCGCGCTCGCAGCAAGCCACGTGGCGCCAAGGGGCATATGCAGCATCGCGTGACGCCCTCAAGCTCCTTCCTGGACTAGAGGCAGCCGCTCCATGGCTTCAGCTCTTCCAGCGCGAAATTATCGACGAGCCTGCCCCAGAGCAGCTTGCGCTCTGGCAGAGCTGGCTAGCTATCCCTTCCCAAGCCCAACCGACTGCGGCACTCTTTGAGGAAGCCTTTGCAATCTTCCAGGTGCTTCTGGCGAACCCGGAGGTGGGCAGCCATGCACACACACTGTGGCAGCAGTTCGTTCAGGCTGTGCCGAGCAGCGCCTGGTCCTACCTCCAGTACTGCCTCACCCTAGCGGGTGGGAGTGCTATCGCGAGCCGCTACCTCGCCTGGCTGGCAACGAACATGCCAGACACGTGTCAGAGCTGCTACACGCGCTTTCAGGCCACCCTTACACACCAGCTATCTAAAGAGCAGATCACCCGAGCCATCTCCTGGTTTGGCCCGCTAATTGAGTATGATCGGCCGATGCGGCTCCACCTGCTACAAGCGGTGGTGGCTATTACCGTGCAGGAGGGGAATCTGGGTGCCGGCAGAACTGCCTGGTTGCACAGCGTTGCCGCGACGTTGAGCACAGAGGGACTGATCAGCCGCGAGAAACATGCCTTGTTGCAGTGGGAAGCCGTCAGGCTCTGGAAGGCGGAGGCAATGGTAAGTTATATTATGCTCTGCGCCCTTCTGCCAGACGGTGATGCTCCGCTCCAGGACTTGCTGCAGACCGTCAAGGGCAAGACGGATGACGATCGGTGGATCAAGATAATTTACACAACGGTGCGAACAGCGGCATACCATACCTCTTGGGAGTCGCTGGCGCAGTGGATAGCAACCTGGGCTGAGGCTATCGCCCAAGATACCATCCCAGGAAAGCAAATAATTGTGCGTCGTGGCCTCGAACTTGTTCAAACCGCACCCGATCAGGAAGTGGCCTTACGGGCGCTCACTCTGCTAGCAAACGATGCTTTAAACGGGCCCCATGTCAAAAAGGAGGACGTGTCCCCGTGGCTCCCGTTCGCCCGCGAGTCGGCTGCAGCTCTGAGTGTCTATCTTCAGTTCCGGCCGACAAGCCTCGATGAGATGCGAGCACGGAGCACCGTCATTCGGGAAGCGCTGGGGCCAGACACCCCGCACCAGGCTTCGGCCTACCAGGTGATCCGCCCGCTCTGGGCAAGGCTGGACTGGCCAGCCCTGGAGCCGATCCTCGCTCACTGCCAGGATCTAGTGGCGGCAGAACGGCCCGCCCAGCGCCTCGTTCTGCTTCAAGCCGCCCTGAATCAACTTCAGAAGGTGTGGCAGCCGGACCAGGAGCCGAAAGCGCTTGAACTCGTTGCTAATCTCACCGCTCGCCTACTTGGTGAGCAAGAGACCTCAGGGCAGGCCGCTCAGATCTGGCGAGCGCTTATAACTTCCTACGCAGTTCACATCCCTTTGCTGCTGCGCATCCTCCAGGAACATGAGGCGACGGTCGAGCTGGAGCAGGCGCTCGGGACCCTCCTGGGTCGCCGGCAGATTCACCTCATTGCGGAGCTGCCCGCATACCCCGCCAGTCCACGCTGGCAGCGCGCACGCATGATGGTGTGCGCGCTGAAGCAGTTGCTCCAGCTCGGCCTGCCGGGCACGAAGCCGCTGCCTGATGGCTACATCGAGACCCTGGAGAATCTCCTTGAGCCATGGGCTGACCCTGAGCAGGCGGACATGGTGGCCGCGGCACTGGCCCAAATCCGCACCTGGACCACCCCCAGTTTTCTCACCCCGTTGTCCCGTCAGGTGCGGGCGCTCATCGCCGCAGGCAGGATCGTGGCGGCTGGTCAGTTAGCAAGTACACACGCCGATCTCACAATTGGCCAGCATAAGCAGCCGATTGAGGTCTTTCTGCGCACCGTCTCGGTTGAGCCGAATGATGAACGCCCGGTCAACCCCGACTACGCTCAGATAGCGACACAGATGTTTGGTGTAGGGCCGCGGCGTATGGTGTGAGAGAGGTTACATTCTCCTCACCTTACGACGATATGTCATGTCACTTGCTGGTAAGGATTCTGATCTACAATACCCCCAAATGGTTTTAAATCCAGGGGTCTGCCGTACAGTGAAGCAGCCGCGCCTCCACCTCTCCGAGCGCTTCCCCGACCTGGTCGCCCGAACCGGGTACTCCCAGCGCGCCTTCGCGCGCGAGTCGGGCGTGAGCTTCTCCACCATCATGGGCTTGCTCCACCCCGAGCTCCACCCCGGCCGGCGCGGTGGGATGCAGCGTCGCACCGCGTGGCGCATTGCCCAAGCCTACGCGACAATCGCCCATATTGACCCCGAGGCAGCCTTCCGCCTACTCATCGTCGAGCGCTCAGTGCAGACCGCGCCAGAGCTATCGAGCTGAAAGCACATCGCATGGCCCGTCTGGAAGAGCTCACTAGAGGTACTGCCCTTCGGGGTATTCTCCCAGATAGCATCGTCACCGTCGTCGACGTCCAATGGTACGGCAGCGATGCGGTGAGCCTGACCTATAAAGACGCCGGCGGCCGCCCCGATGTCCGGCTCCTCTACCGAGACGACGAGCCATCGCTGGAGCTCGTCAGCCTCGGCCGCCCCTGGAGCTTTGACGGCGATGGCCGCCGCTTCCGTCTCGTCGCCGAGGCCCACCGCATTCGCCTCGCCCACCTCTTCGACCCCATCCTCGCCGTCCACACCTCCGACGTCCGGCCCCTCCCTCACCAGATCACCGCCGTCTACGAGACCATGCTCTCGCGCCAGCCGCTGCGCTTCCTGCTGGCAGACGACCCGGGTGCCGGCAAGACGATCATGGCCGGCCTCCTGATCAAGGAGCTGATCGCACGCGGCGATCTCCAGCGCTGCCTGATCGTCTGTCCCGGGAGCCTCGCCGAGCAGTGGCAGGACGAGCTCTACCGCCGCTTCCACCTGCCCTTCGAGATCCTCACAAACGACAAGCTGGAGTCGGCCCGCACCGGTAACTGGTTCCTCGAGCACGGCCTGGTCATCGCCCGGCTCGACAAGCTCGCCCGTGACGAGTCGGTGCAGCAGAAGCTACAGGTTCCCGACGCCCACTGGGACCTGGTGGTTTGCGACGAGGCCCATAAGCTCTCCGCCACCTTCTTCGGAGGCGAAGTCAAGTACACCAAGCGCTACCAGCTCGCCCGGCTCCTCGGCTCCCTGACCCGCCACCTCCTCCTGATGACCGCTACCCCCCACAATGGCAAGGAGGAGGACTTCCAGCTCTTCATGGCCCTGCTCGACAGCGACCGCTTCGAGGGCCGCTTCCGCGACGGGGTCCACCAGGCCGACGTCTCCGACCTGATGCGGCGCATGGTCAAGGAGCGCCTGCTTACCTTCGAGGGCCGCCGGCTCTTTCCCCAGCGCATCGCCTATACGGTGCCCTACAAGCTCTCCGATGCCGAGGCCGAGCTCTACCGCGAGGTGACGAGCTACGTCCGCGAGGAGTTCAACCGCGCTGAGGCCCTCCAGAACGATAAGCGGGCCGGCACGGTCGGCTTCGCCCTGACCGTGCTCCAGCGCCGCTTGGCCTCCTCGCCCGAGGCGATCTACCAGTCCCTTATGCGCCGCCGCGAGCGGCTGGAGAAGAAGCTCCGCGAGCTGGAATTGCTCCAGCGCGGCGCGACAGCGGTCGCGATGAGCAGCGCCCGCGTTCTCGACGCGGACGACCTCGAGGACCTGGAGGACGCCCCCGATAGCGAGGTGGAGGCGGTCGAGGCCGAGGTGCTCGACCAGGCGACCGCTGCCCGCACCATCGACGAGCTGAAGCTTGAGCTCGCCACATTGAAGCGCCTGGAGGGCCTCGCCCTGGCTGTGCGTCGCAGCGGCGAGGACCGCAAGTGGCGCGAGCTCGCCAGCCTCCTCGGCGAGATCTTCACCCCATCGGCCATCGCTAACGCCCTCGCCGATGAGCGCGGGACCTACACGGTCGCCGGGGAGATCCCGCCGCCCAAGCCCTCGCCCCGCCAGAAGCTGGTGGTCTTCACCGAGCACCGCGACACGCTGAACTACCTGACTGACCGCATCACAACGCTCCTCGGCCGCGCCGAGGCCGTTGTGACGATCCACGGCGGTATGGGCCGCGAGGATCGCCTGAAGGCCCAGGAGGCGTTCCGCCACGACCCCACGGTCCAGGTGCTGCTCGCCACCGACGCCGCCGGCGAGGGCATCAACCTCCAGCGGGCCCACCTGGTGGTCAACTACGACCTCCCCTGGAACCCGAACCGCCTGGAGCAGCGCTTCGGCCGCATCCACCGCATTGGCCAGACCGAGGTTTGCCACCTCTGGAACCTGGTGGCCGAAGAAACCCGCGAGGGCGACGTTTACCAGGCGTTGCTGGAGAAGCTCGAGCAGGCCCGCCAGGCCCTCGGCGGCCAGGTCTTCGACGTGCTCGGCAAGCTCCAGTTCGGCGGCCAGCCGCTGCGCGAGCTGCTAATCAAGGCGATCCGCTACGGCGAGCGCCCCGACGTGCGCGCCCAGCTCACCCAGGTCATCGAGAACGCCGTTGACCGCCGCCAGATCCAGGATCTCCTGGAGGAGCGCGCCCTGGCCCAGGATGCGATGGACGCCCGCCAGGTTGCCCGCGTCCGCGAGGACATGGAGCGGGCCGAGGCGAAGCGGCTCCAGCCCCATTACATCGAGTCCTTTTTCCTGGAGGCCTTTGCCCAGCTTGGGGGGGCCATCCGCCAGCGTGAGCCGCGCCGCTACGAGGTGACCCGCGTGCCCGCCCCGATCCGCAACCGCGATCGGCAGATCGGCGTTGGCGAGCCCGTCCTGCCCCGCTACGAGCGCGTCGCCTTCGAGAAGGAGCTCCTCGCTCCCCAGGGCCAGCCGCCGGCAGCCTTCATTTGCCCCGGCCACCCGCTCCTTGACGCCACCCTCGACCTATTGCTGGAGCGCGAGCGCGACCTGCTGCGTCGGGGCACGGTGCTGGTGGACGAGCGCGACCTGGGCTCAGCCCCACGGGTGCTGTTCTACCTTGAGCACGCCATCCAGGACGCGAGCGTGCTCAAGAGTGGCGAGCGTCGCACGATCTCCAAACAGATGCTCTACGTGGAGCTGAGCGAGGGGGGCATCCCCCGGGGTATCCAGTACGCCCCCTACCTCGATTACCGGCCGCTTGAGGACGGCGAGCTCGCCGTCGACACGCTGCTCGCGCGCCCCGAGTGCCGCTGGATCACCCGCGAGTTGGAGCAGCAGGCCCTTGGCCACGCCATAGCTACGGTCGCACCGACCCACCTTCGAGAGGTGCGGACGCGACGGGTGACACTGATCGAAAAGACCCGTGCGGCGGTCAAGGACCGCCTGACCAAGGAGATCTCGTACTGGGATCACCGCGCCGAGGAGCTGAAGCTTCAGGAGCAGGCCGGCAAGGCCAACGCCCGACTGAACTCTCAGGAGGCCCGCCGCCGCGCCGACGACCTCCAGGCCCGCCTTCAGAAGCGCATGGAGCAGCTCGACCTGGAGGCGCAGATCTCCGCCCTCCCGCCAGTGGTGCTGGGCGGCCTCGTAGTCGTGCCGCTGGGGCTGCTCAACGCCATCACCGGCCGGCCACTTCCGATGGCTGGCCACCCCGTCGACACTCAGGTGAATGCCGCGCGCGCGCGGGCTGCCGTGATGGAGGTCGAGCGCGGCCTCGGCTTCGAGCCGGTAGACCGCGAGCTGGAGAAGCTCGGCTACGACATCGAGAGCCGCGACCCGCGCACAGGCCGGCTGCGCTTCATCGAGGTCAAGGGCCGCATCGCGGGTGCCGAAACGATCACTGTCACCAAGAACGAGATCCTCTACTCGCTCAACACGCCCGACAACTTCATCCTCGCCATGGTCGAGTTTCTGCCCGACGGCAGCCACCCCGTCCATTATCTGCGGCGGCCATTTGAGAACCGGGGGATCACCACAGACTTCAATGGGGCCAGCATCAACTTTCCCTTTGCCGACCTGCTGGCGCGGAGCGAGACGCCACGCTGACACGGGATTGCGCAGCGATTCCAGGTCGGGTAAGCTACAGGCAGTTGACGGACCAGCACGAGGGAGACGCACGATGACAACCCAGGAACAGATCAAACAACAGATTATCACGCTGCTCGAT
>Ga0209591_10001903_pt1 | contig 25382 bp, 19 predicted proteins | sample MAT01_FD_187207 | JGI IMG/M metagenome (GOLD analysis project Ga0209591, IMG submission 187207) | Freshwater microbial communities from Lake Fryxell liftoff mats and glacier meltwater in Antarctica - MAT-01 (SPAdes) (version 2) | ecosystem: Environmental > Aquatic > Freshwater > Ice > Liftoff... | reverse complement strand
AGATGAGCAGCTCGAGATCATTCGCTTCACCGTGAAGCATGCCAAGGGGCGGACATTTATTTTGGCCGGTACTGGCAACAACTCGACGCACGATAGTATTCATCTCTCCAAGCGCGCGGTGGACGCCGGCGCTGATGCCGTGATGATCGTGATGCCGTATTACAATCGGCCCTCGCAGGCGGGCCTGCTCAGGCATGTGGAGTTGATTGGCAAGGCGATTTCGGTGCCCATCGTGCTGTACAACATTCCGCATCGTTCTGCGGTCAGCTTGGAGCCTGAGACAACGCGGTGCATGCTGGAGGTTTGCCCACACATTATTGCAATCAAAGATGCAACGGGCGCGCTCTCGTATAGCCAGGATGTGATCCCCCAGCTGCCGCCTCAGGTTTCGCTCTTGTGTGGAGATGATCCGCTCACGGTGCCGCTCATGAGCGTGGGTGCACGGGGTGTGATCAGCGTGGCGAGCAACCTTTATCCGCGCCAAGTCATGGCCGTTGTGGAAGACATGGAAGCGGGCCGTTTCGCTGAAGCTTTGCGCAAGCATCGCTTGTTGATGCCGGTTTATCGGGCTCTTTTTTGCGAGCCGAATCCGCAGCCGATCAAGGCCGCGTTGGCGCAGAAGGGGCTGATGGGGCCGTACGTGCGTTCGCCGCTTGTGGAAGCGAGCCCAGAATGTTCTCAGCGTTTGCAAGCCACGCTCAGTGCGTATGAGGCCGCATGAAGCTCGCGATCCACGGTGCCACAGGCAGAATGGGTTTGAGTGTGGCGCGTCTCGCGCACGCGGCAGGTGATATTCAAATTGTTGGTGCGGTGTGCTCGAGTGCGGATCCTGCTGAGGGCCGTGATATTGGCGAACTCGCTGGTATCGGTCCGATCGGCGTTTTAGCTTCTTCCGATCTGGGCGCTGGCCTGCTCGGCGCCGAGGTGCTCATCGATTTTTCAACGGCATCCGCCATGCCCGGCTTGCTCGCGTTGGCGGCGAGGCAGAAGGTTGCAATTGTCAGCGGAACAACGAATCTTGACGCGGCTGGGCGTCATGCGCTCGATAAGGCAGCAGAGTCGGTAGCTGTGCTGTGGGCTGCGAACATGAGCTTGGGCGTCCAAGTCTTGGCTGAGCTGGTGCAGCAAGCTCTGCGGCGCCTCGGCCTAGGCTATGATGTGGAAATCGTCGAAGCGCACCATCGGCGTAAGCTGGATTCGCCTAGCGGAACGGCGCTCAGGCTGGCTGACGCGGTGAAGCAAGTACGCCAAGATTCGCGTTTTTTGTCGGGACGCGAGGGCGAAGTCGGGCGAAGAACGGACGAAGAGGTGGCCATTTTGGCGATACGGGGTGGGGATGTGATTGGAGATCACACCGTCCACCTACTCGGACAAGGCGAGCGTCTGGAGCTCACCCACCGCGCATCGAGTCGCGATCTTTTTGCACATGGCGCACTCAGCAGCGCCCGTTTCCTTCGTCAGAAGTCCGCGGGCCTCTACAGCATCGCTGATGTGCTGAGTTCTTAAGCTTTGCCAGAGTTGGTCCCCCCGGACCAAGCCGTCAAGCCTTGCGAGAGTTGGTCCCCTTCGGGCCAAACTCCGCATTGATGTCAGGATCGCCATTTGCTTCGGCGCTTTCATCGGCGTTGCCGTCGTCGGAGCTCTCTTCGCCTTCGCCGTCTTCTTCGGATTCATCCTTGTCGGATTCATCCGCAAAGCTGGACACCCAACCCGCCGGAATACGCTTCTTGAAACTCCAAACCAGCCCGTAAAGACCCAGCAAAATGCCCGGGATACTCAGCACTTGGCCCATCGTCAGCATTCGCTGTACTTCGCCCGGCTGATACTCTTTGACGAATTCAACCAGGAAGCGGCCCGAGAAATACAGCGCAAAGTACAGCGAGATCATCGCACCGCGCGGGCGTTTCTCTTTACCAAGCTTCTTATCAGCCAGGTAGAGCACGCCCAAGATCGCAAGCCCCATCACAAACTCATAGAGCTGACTTGGGTGTCGATATTGGATGTTCTGACCGTGATCGTAACGGAGAAAGCGCACACCCCAAGTCTGATCGGTGGCTCGACCGACAATCTCCGAATTGAAGAAATTTCCAAGTCGCACCAACGCGGACCCGAGCGCGCCCGAGAAGGCAAAGCGATCACAGCCCTCCAAGTACGAAATCCCGCGGCGTTTGGTGAACAGATACATCGCCGTGGCTAGGCCCAAGGCAGCGCCATGGCTCGCAAGCCCACCCGTCCAGATCTTGAAAACCCACAAAGGATCATCCAGCGCCTGATCGAGATCGTAGAAAAGCACGTGACCCAGGCGGGCGCCCACCAACACACCCAGCACGCCGTAGATGATAAAATCTCCGGCATCTTCCTCATCCCCGCCACCCCGCCGAATTTGCCAATTGAGCAGCGCGTAGCCCCCCAAGAAAACCAAGACGAAGAGTAGGCTGTAGTATCGGAGCTCCCAGCTACCGATTTTTAAGAGCGCAGGCTCTAGATTCCAATCAAACTTGGGCACGCTGATTCCTTTCCGTCAGAACGACGACGGCGCGCAGCATAGTGATGGCGGGGAGCTTGAACAGTGCTCAACGCGCTTTCGTGTCGGGCCTAGGGTTGAGCGCTCGGGTCAGGGCTGAGTTTTTACAAATTCGGGCTAGTTTTGGCTCGGATTCAAGACCCTTCAGAGTTTGGGCTAGGTCCGAAGGGCGAGGGTTTGGCCACAAACTTACGGAGGGCTCTGCCAACGAGGCGAGGAGCGTGTGTCCTTCAGCGAGTTTCGGGCAAAGAGCTTGCTTGTCCTTAAAGAGTGAGGCGTAGCGCAAACCGAGCAGAGCTGAGAGCAATTGGGCTGCTCGCGCTTGTTGTGGGAATAGCGCGCCTGCTCTTTGCTCACTCAGGTTAGAAAGATCGATGGCTGCCTTCAGTTCAGACGCCGTGCTCTCCTTGCTCTGCCACGCGAGGAAGCTGCGCAGAATGGAGACCTCAAGCCAAAGCTTCGGTTGGACGCCAAAGCTCAGCTCTGCGGAGAGTGCTTGGAGTTCAGCCTCGCCACCCGCTCTCAATCGACTGTCTGACGAGAGCGCTGCGAGCGCGAGCGTTACGCGGACGTGCGCGAGACGCACTTCGGTGGGCGCCTGTTCACCGGAAGGCAAGGCGAGGTCTAGCTCGTGCAACGCTTCGTTGAGGGTGAGCGCGGTGGGTTCAATCCTGCCTAAGAATGCGAGGATGAGGCCCAGTGCTTCGTGGTGTTCGCGCCGATTCGGCGGTTCCCGAGCCAGCAGCAGGCCGCGGAAAAGTGCCGCAGCCTCGCGGAGCTCGGAAGCGTTCTCTTGTTTCACGCCGAGCTCCTGTAAGCTCCGCGCGAGGTTCAACGTGATGGTTTGGCGGCGGATTGGCGAGAATTGGGGGAATGTCCGCGCACAACGCAAGCGAGCCGGCGCTTGCTTCAGGAGGCCCAAATCTCCGCGTGAACTGGCATCCCGAAAACTCAGCTCGCCGAGATAGGCGTTCATCAGTGCTGCTGGTTCAGTTGAGCAATCGGTGTCCAGAGGGCGGTGCGACTTGTACGCGCGTTCGCAGGCTTCCCGCGCCTGAGGTCCGACTTTGGCAGACAATCGGAGTGCGCTCACGGCTGTCTGGCACACGAGAACTCGGAGCTTCTGGCTTGAAGGTTGCGACGCTTCCTGATGACTGGACAAGACGCGTTCAAACCCCGCGAGTGCCTGCAAGATCTGCGAGGCGTCTTGGGTCAATTCTCCTACGGAGAGCAGCGCTCTGGAGCGGCCCTCTTCGGCGATGGCTTGGGTGGGGCGGTCCGTGCTCGATGCTTGCACATCAGCGAAATGTGCCGCTGCCTGAAGGAGCAGGGCGGTGTTTTTTTGCTTATTCCCCAAACGAAGCTCCGTGCTCGCCAGGCCAAGCTCGGCCGTGAGCCAGGGTCCGGATTGGTCCTGCTTGGAATAGAGTTGAAGCGCACGCGCGTAACCCTTGTGGGCTTCTGAAAGCTCAGCCGGTGCAGGGTGCTGGGTGTCGAGCATTTGTGAGATATCAGCAGAAAATAGCGCGAGATCCGCCGCCCATAGCCGCGCTCTGGGTGTTGCGGGCACGGCGCTGGCGAGCTTCGCCAAGCGATCCCTCAAGCTGCGAGTCTTGAAGGATCCCTCGCCCTTGCTCGAAATTCTTGCGAACACAATCCCGCGAAACAGATCCAAGAAATCTCTTCGGGTTAACATACCATTCGCACCCGTCGGCCGTAGCTGTTCCGGCTCCGGGGCACCACGGGTGGAGGCAAACAGTGTGAACACCTGAGCTTTTGCGTCGAGTGCAAAGCCCCAAAGCAAGGTATCTTCGCCGCTCGGCTCCAACCTGGCCAGGGCCTCGCGGTGGCACTTCGCATACGGAATGGCCCGCTCATGGAGCCAGCAGGCCATCGGTGCGCTTTCCGTTCGAATCTCGAGCGTGTCACCGCCGAGGGCTTGGTTGAGCGAGTCAAACGCATCGATCACGAGATCTTGAGTGTCATCCTTCGGGTCTCGCAAAAGGGTCGGCACAACCAGCGTAAACCTGTGACCGGAATCTAGCTTGGCTGTTTGGGGACGGGATTGAACACACCCAGTGCCGAGCGCCAGCGTTGCGAACGCGAGTGTTGCGAGCACCAGCGTCGCCAGCTTCCGAAAGCTGCACACAAACGGGGTCATAGCCGGATCCCCAGGGCATTCAGCTGTATTTCAGCGGCTTTTGCCCAACCACGATTAGCGGCGGGGCTCTGCGGGCTAGGGTGCAAAATCGTACCCACCGGGACAGCGCTGTCCGCTAACGCAGCTTTGGCCCGAGCTTCCGCGAAGGCACCAATCCCGATCACGAGACGTGGCGAAAGTGCCGCCACCGTCTTTCGGAGCGCAGCATCGCAGAGCGCGATTAGCGGGGCGCGCTCTGCGGGCAGTAACTTATCAGGCGTGAGATTCTTTCCTGACTCTTCGATGAAGGCAAGCGGGCAATAGTTCACGACGAAGAAGCGTGCAAAAAAATTCTCAGGAGTCACAAAGCGTTCTTTGGCCCAGCCCCAAAGCCTTTTTCCGCTCACTTCGCTGCGCGTACACTCAAACCCAAGCACTCTGCGCTTTGGGTGCTCCGGCTCGGGGCGTTTCACTTTGCCCGAGATCAGCAACCAATCTCGCACCAGATTCACTTCTCCAAATGGCACACCTGTCTGTGCCATGCCAAAGGGACCCGGATTCATGCCGACCAAGATGGCTTCCTTGGGGCCAGCGCCGTAAGCTGCCAGGTAGGCTTCGTGCGGGGCTCGCGCGTAGTCGAGCGGATTGTAGACGAAGCGCACCGGCTCCGAGAATTGGAGCTCGGCCACCTTTTTCGAGAGATCGCGGCTGATCTTGATGAGGGACACGCTCTGCCTTTAACCCAAACGGAGCTGGCTGTGCGCGACAAAGCGCCGAGCTTCGGCTAGCCTGCGGAAGATTGAACGCCTGGGTTTTTAGCTTGAAGCTGGGCATCTTTGCCTCAGCTTTGGCTTGTTCGCCGACCAGCGAAGAAGCTAATGGGGAAGCCACCGCACCCAGTTGCAAAGGCCTGGAGGCACTCTGCGGAGCTTCGCGGAATGAAGCTTGCTGCGAGAGCCCGGTCGTGCTCGGTGGCGCGTACGAGCGGCACGAAGATGTCGCACAGCCCATGCTGTCGACAGCGCCGGCGAGTGTGAGCTCCTTTCGGTTGGATCGATTTGAAGTCACGGTTGGGCGTTTTCGTAAGTTCGTGCTCGAGTATGATGCTTGGCGCAGCTTAGGCCACCCGCTCGCAGGTGAAGGCGCGCATCCGAAAGTTGCGGGGTCTGGCTGGATCCCGGAGTGGCCGCTCGCCCCAACGAGCGCTGATCTCCAAGTTCAGAAGAGCTGCTTGGGAATGCGCTTGACATGGACGCCCGAAGCCAGCGCTGTAGAAACACTACCGATTAACTGCATTAATTGGTACGAAGCGTTTGCGTTCTGCGCTTGGGATGGTGCGCGTTTGCCGACCGAAGCGGAGTGGGAGTATGCAGCCGCGGCGGGCAGCGAAGCGCGGCTCTATCCTTGGGGCAACACGCTGCCTGAACCCAATACGGCGTTAGCGGTGCATGGCTGTCTACTCTCAGGGACGGCCTCCTGCGAATTCGCGGACATCGCGCGTGTCGGTTCGGTGCCAGCCGGTGACGGAAGATTTGGACAAGCCGATCTGGCGGGCAACATCTATGAATGGGTGCTCGATTTCTACCAGCCGCCTTATCCGGCGCTCTGTGAAGACTGCGCCGTGACCACCAGCAACCCGAGCGGCCGCGTTTTTCGGGCGATTCGCGGTGGCAGTTGGTTCCACCACGCAGGGCGTCTTTCGGCGGCCCTCCGTTACGGTGATTCAGGCGGTGGCCACGGTGACTACACGGGCATTCGCTGCGCGCGCTCTCTCGCTCCGTGAAATCAAAGTGGCTGGCCTGAAGAAATGGCTACCGTTCACGCAAAGCTTGCGCTAGAGCAGGGTCCACGCCGGGGCGCGGCAGAAGCCGCTGAGATGCACCCGTTGAACCTGATCCGGTTAGCACCGGCGGAGGGAAGCGACGTCGAAATAGGCGAAGCTCCCCGAGCCATTCAAGGAGCGAGAACCCATGACGACCCAACAGCCTCTTCCCCTTCACGGCGCACACAATCCCTCTTCCTTGAAGGAAGGGACCAACCCCGGTTCCTTTGCCAATGCGCCCAACGTAGGTGGCCCGCGCTCCTACTCCTCGCCAGACACTCCCGGCATGCCCGCGCCGAGTTCCAAGACGGCTTGGGATTTCATGCCGCTCGATTGGGAACAGCGCGAGGGCAAGTGGGTGGCACCGATTGGCTTCGTTCCTTGCACGCAGCTTGAATTTGCGCGCCTCGGTAGGGTGACCGATGCCATGCGGCGCGTGGCTGAAAAGGAAACGCACCTCAGCGCCGAGCAGATCCGCGACGAGGTGGCAGCGGGCCGACTCATCATTCCTGCGAATCGCGAGCATCTCGCCAAGAGCCTCGTGCCGATGTGCATTGGGCGAGCTAGCAAGACAAAGGTGAACGCCAATATGGGAGCGTCGCCAGTGTCATCCGGAACCAGCGATGAAGTCGAGAAGTTGAAGTGGGCGGAGCGTTGGGGCGCCGATACTGTGATGGATCTCTCGACGGGCGGCGATATCGACGCGTGTCGTGCTGCGATTATCCAGGCATCCACGGTGCCGATCGGGACGGTGCCGATTTACTCGATGATTTTGGGCAGAAAAATCGAGGATCTGACACTTCCCGTGATCCTGGAAAGTTTGCGACATCAGGCGGCGCAAGGCGTCGATTATTTTACAATTCACGCCGGAGTGCTGCGTGAGCATTTGCCATTGGTGACGAAACGTTTGATCGGGATCGTGAGCCGAGGTGGCGCGCTCCTGGCCAAGTGGATGCTGGTGCATGGCAAACAGAATCCGATGTACGAACACTTCGAGGAAATCTGCGCCATCATGCGCGAATATGATGTGTCGTTCTCGCTTGGCGATGGCCTGCGCCCGGGTGGTTTGGCGGATGCGAGTGACAGCGCGCAGCTGGCCGAGCTTCACACGTTAGGCGAGCTCACGGAAAGAGCTTGGCGCATGGGTTGCCAGGTGATGGTGGAGGGGCCCGGGCATGTGCCCTTTGATCAGATCGAATACAACATGAAGTTGCAGCGGACGGTGTGCCACGGTGCTCCGTTCTACGTGCTGGGCCCGTTGGTGACCGATGTTTTCCCTGGTTACGACCATATCACCAGTTGCATTGGGGCTACGGCGGCCGCGTACCACGGTGCTTCAATGCTGTGTTACGTCACGCCCAAAGAACACCTGGGGCTGCCCAAGAAAGATGACGTCAAGCAAGGTTGCATTGCGTACAAGATCGCCGCCCACGCCGGCGACGTAGCACTCGGAATTCCGAGTGTGCGGGATTGGGATGACAATCTCACCAAGGCACGCGCCGCGCTCAACTGGGAAAAGCACTTCGAGCTTGCCTTCGATACCGATGTGGCCCGCGCCTTCCACGATGAAGATCTTGATGTCGACACCGATTTCTGCGCCATGTGCGGGCACGATTGGTGCTCAGTTCGCATCTCAAAAGAAATCGTCGAATTTGCGAGCGGCAAAGCTGAAGGCTTCCTACGCGAGAAAGTAGAGAAGTCCGGCGCTCTCACCATGGCACAACAAGAAATCTTGGCCAAACGTGGCGTGCTCAGCCCCGAGGAAATCCATCGCCTCGCCAGCAAGACGCGAAGTGCCGTCGGCGTAGCCACCGGAGCGAAAGCCGCGTGTCACAGCGACGCAGTAGACTCGAAAATAGCACGCGATCTGCAAGACGAACGTCTTATTCAGCTGGTTCGTGCAGGGGTGGTCGAGAGCCCTTCAGTATAACGTCCGAACGCTTCGTGCATTGCAAGAACTGGCCGAAGCGACGCTGCGGCAGGCGCCGCGCGGGCAAGGGGTCACGCGACAAAAGAAAGTAGTAAGCATGCTTACTATCTGGAGTTGATGCTGAGAGGGGGGCCTCAGTCTGAAGTTGATGCTGAGAGGGGAGGGGTGAACGGACGCTCTTGAGCTGAAGGTCACGCTGAGGGGCTTTGCGCGGGCGGGGCTGTGGAGTCGCGGAGGACGGACGCGAGCTCCTACTGAAGCTCCGCGAGTTGGCAAAAAGCAGTGGCCTTTCAAGGCAAGGTGCTTAAGATGCCGGCTTTCGAAAGGCAAAATAGGCATGCGCTCGCGTCAAGTTCACCTCGATTTTCACACCTCCGAGCAGATTGCCAAGATTGGCGAGGCGTTTGACGCCAAGCAATTTCAGGAGATGTTGAAGCTTGGGCATGTGAACTCCATCACGGTGTTCTCTAAGTGCCACCACGGGCTGAGCTACCACCCGACGCGTGTGGGCCAGATGCATCCGCATCTTAAGTTTGATCTCTTGGCGGCACAGATCAAAGCGGCGCATGCCATTGATGTGAAGACGCCGGTTTATCTTTCGGCGGGCGTGGATGAGTGGGTCTACTGGCGGCACCCTGAATGGGCGCGGCGTACCGAGGACGGCGGCGTGCCATGGGCTGGCTCAATGCTCACACCTGGCTTCCACGAGTGCTGCTTCAACACGCCTTATCTTGATTATCTGTTAAAGCAGATCGAGGAGGCCCTGAAGAACTACCAGATGGACGGGTTGTTCTTGGATATCGTGAGCCCGAGAGTCTGCTACTGCACCACCTGCACCCGGACGCTCCTCGAAAAGGGCAAAGATCCGACCAGCCTGAAGGAACGAACGACGCTTGGGCGCGAGGTGTACTTCAACTACACGAAGAGCGTGCGCAAGCTCGTTGATCGCTTGCGTCGCGGCCTTCCCATCTTTCACAATGGTGGCCACATTCCGCGCGGCGATCGCGCGCTAGCTCATGAAAATACCCATTTGGAGCTGGAATCCTTGCCAACTGGTGGCTGGGGTTACGATCACTTCCCGCTCTCGGCCGGTTACGCTCGCACGTTGAAGCTTCCGTTCTTGGGCATGACGGGGAAATTTCACGAGAGCTGGGGCGAGTTTGGCGGATTCAAGCATCCGAATGCGCTTCGCTATGAAGCTCGAGCGGCCTTGGCGTTTGGCGCAAACGTGAGCGTCGGCGACCAATTGCACCCCTCCGGTCGTATGGAGCAGGCGACCTATCGCCTGATTGGACAAGCCTACGCCGAGATTGAAGCGCGCGAAGCCTGGGCGGCGAATGCGGTCGGCTTGGCGGATGTGGCGCTCCTTTCAGCGGAAGCTTGCGGTGAGAGCAGTGGGGGGGATGGTCAGGCTCCCAAGAATTCGTTAACCGACGATGGCGCTGCGCGCGTGCTTCTGGAGGGCAAGCTGTGCTTCGATGTGGTGGACGCAGAAGCCGAGCTTTCTGGATACAAAGTGCTCGTGTTGCCGGATGCGATTCGCTTGAGCCCTGCGCTGCTGAAGAAGGTGAAAGCGTTCGTCAGTAAGGGGGGCCAGGTTTTGGCCACGGGCGTGTCCGGAATGTTGGTGGGCAAGGATGAGCCTGGGCTCGATTTTGGCTATCGGGACGCCGGGGTGTGTGAGTTTGATCCGGACTACATTCGGCCAAAATTTGGGCTCGATGCCTGGGATAATACGTCGTTTCTCGTTTACGGGCAGGGGCGGCGTTGGACGAAAACAGCCACCGGTAAAGTGCTCGCGACGCGGGACGAGCCCTACTTCAACCGCACGCTAGCGCATTTCTGCAGCCACCGGCACGCGCCACCGAGTGGCAAAAATGGCGGCCCGGTGATGGTCCGAGGGGCGGCCGGCATTGCTTGCACGCATCCACTGTTTTCAATCTATGCCAGCCGCGGTCAACAAGCGGTGCGCGACATGCTGCTGCATTGCTTGGCTGAGCTTCTGCCCGATCCGCTCGTGAGCGCAGAATTGCCCGCTGCGGGTCGGGTGAGCGTGTGCCGGCAGGCCAAAGAGCGCCGTGACGTCGTTCACTTGTTGTTTGCTCAACCGAGTAAACGTGGGCAAGGAGTAGAAGTAATTGAGGATGTGGTCCCGCTCTTTAATGTCGGAGTGAGCCTCAAAAGAAAATCCAAACCGAGCCGCGTGGTGTTACAGCCCGAGGGGCGTGAGCTCGCCTTCGAGTACTTGCGCGGGCGAGTGGATATCGTGGTGCCCGAAGTAGAGCTACACCAGATGGTTGTTTTCGAAGACTGAAGCAAAGGCGGAGCAGCAGCTTGCCGCTATGGAGCGCCGAGCAGCAGCTTGCCGCTACGGAGCGCCGAGCAGCAGCTTCCCGCGCGGTGGCACCCAGGGCGGCACGAACTTCGGACAGTCCTTCACGCCTTGCGGCAGGGGGATCTCGGCAAATCCGCTGCCTTTCTCCCTATCAAAGCGGAGATCGCCGATCGCCCAGGCCGAGTTGCTCTCAACCAAAAAGGGCGCGCGCGCGAAGCGCAAAAATTCTCGCGCAATGCAAATCGTGTTGAAGCGCTCTTTCAGCTTCGCCAAGGGGGTGCGCCAGACCGAACGAAGGAAGATCGCTTCAGCTTGGACATCCATCGGCTCCATGGGGAGGCTGGATTCGCTGCGCATCGCTCGGCAGCTGCGTGGCTCGATCCAGTCTGGCAATACGGACACGCTGGCGTACGCCAGAATGTAGTCCGAAGCTGTGGCTGCCACACCGATCACGCTGTAGCAGAACGGATTGGCTGGATGGGGCGTGGCCACAACATCAACTATCTCCGCCCCGAGTGCCACTCGAAGAGAGGCCCGCGCCGTGGCGTGAGCAGAAGAGCTGCCGACGGCAAATACCAGGATGATCAACCCAGACATAGCGGCAGCGGCGATGACGCGAAATGAGCGCGACCAAGCGTAGCTCAACCATAACATCACCAGCGCCGTGGCGGTTACCAACTGCGCCGGCAAGAAATCGACATAAGGAAAAGCCCAACAAGCGGCCACCACAGCAAAAATGAAGAAGAACAACAACCCGCGTGCAACGCGAGTTCGCATTGACCACACCAAAAATGCGCACAGGGTCACGATCAGATACGGCTCAATAATGAACAGCGTATCCCCATAGATCCACTCGCTATTAAAAGGCCAAAAGGGGTGGACTCCATAATTATTCAGGAAATCCAGACAGATGTGCAAAATCGGACCAAATAGCGAAACGGCTCCTAGACAGAAACGATCGCTCGCATTGAGCTCTATTTTTCGAGAACGCGCGATGAGCAACGCGAGCCCGAACAGGCAGACGCTTTGAAGCAGGCCGAGCGCGAAGGTGTGCGTGTGGCCACGATGATGCAGCAGGTAACCAAGCTTGCCGTGCGTGATGCTGACGTAGAGAAAATCGAGGTCGGGAAAATTGCTGGCGAATATCGACGTTCCGATCACGAGTGCTCGCAGGTTCCAGCCTGGCTTTGGGCTCGGCAGAGCGCCTGCATGCGTGCGCTCTAGCTTGAGCAAGCAAGCCTCCGCGACGAGTAAACCAACAAGACTGTGCGTGACGTTGTCCATGGGAGCCTGGCTCGAGCCTACGCTTCTTTCTTGATCCGTCGGCGCTTTATCACTACCTCGGGCTCAACCACCATGATCTCTCCATTCTTGAGGTCGCGGAGGCGCACTTGTTGAATGAGGCTTCCCCCCGAGCCGATTCCAGCCTCTTGAAAGAACCAACGGAACTCGCGCAGCTGACCAGCAGCTACAGCAGCCTGCGCGGCAGTTGTGCCTTCCTCCGGCTTCCACTTGCCGAGGTCTGGAGGCAGCGCTTCGTAGACGCCCAGGCGATCATCCGCTGCGCCCGGCACCTGAGTCATGAAAAATAGGACGTAAGCGCCAGCAGCAACGAGACCGCAGAGTAAAACGAACGCGTACAGCACCGAAGAGCGATCTACACGCAGCCCGCCCTGAGCTCAACTCAAGGGCCTTTCTCGCAGACAAATCCAGTTTGGCGGTCAGAGCATTCGATGTCCCCCCAGCGGCCGTCGGGAACTCCTTGGTCGAGCTGTGCACAGTCTTGGCCTGGTTCCGGGCTGTTGTTGTTGGGCCCACCGAGCTTCCAATTGTTGTACAGACCGTTGGTGGGCACACCGCAGTCATCGCCAGCCCAAAGCTGCTCACCATTGCCCCAAACCCACACACCTTCAGTCGCGATGTCGTTCGCGGCAAGCCAGACCAAGCCGCCTCCAGCGGGAGCAATGGGATGGGTCGCAACGAACGCATTCTCCTCGGCTGAGTTGATTCTGGGGAGCTCCATTCCTGCAGCTTCGCAGCTGGCATTAGCGTCCCACCAGTTGAGGCGAGTTCCGCCGGTCGGGCAGAAGACGTAAACGGAGGTCTGAAACATCGCCTTAGTGCAGCCCGCGAGACTCACGATGGTTACCGTGCTTGAGCCCCCGCTACCGAGGGGGTCCGCGCGGGGGACGATCTCAATCGGTCGGGGAGAGGTTGCGTTTCTGCCGTCAGGCGTGACGAGTGTCACGCTGTACTTGGCTGCCTGAAGGCCAGCCGGAAGATTAAACGTTAGTTGGTGCGTGTCGATGCGGTTGACGTTCGTTGCTGGCAAGGCCGCCGTGCCGAGATAGACTCGAAAATTGGTATCGATCGGCACGCCACGCCGCGAATCCAAATCGACATTCGCCGAGCCGAAGAAATTTTCTCCTTCAACCAAAATCGTCTCAGTACTGCCGAGTGCGGCGGAGTCGGGCGCTACCGAAAAAATCACGGGCTCGCCGCTGTCCAACTTGCCACAAGCTATCGCCAGCGCTCCGCTGAGTAGGCCAGAGCGCGCCCAGTGCAGCGCGCGTGCCCGCATGAGTGTCGCCGCGGTCCAGTTCGAGCGGTGTGGGGAGTAGCGGGGCACGGTCTCTACGTAGACGCGGAAATGAGCAAGAAGCTTAGTCTGACCTGCATTTGAGCCAGGGCCACTCACACCCAGTTCAGTTTCGAGCGCGGAGCCAACCACCGCCAGTGTAGGTCCGTGTGCAGGGCTGCGCTCTGGCAGCCTTGAAGTGCGGGTTTCCCGGGAGTACTTACAGGGACTGATGCGCGGTCTGACTCCTTTTTTTGGAAAGCGAGCGCAAGTCAAGGCTTGGTGGGCGGCGTTAACCTCGCTCGGAGTGTGTGGCGCGCTTTTAGTTATCGGCTGTGGGGAAGATACGTTCTCGCCTCCACTGCCCACGCCGTGTGTTCAAGAAGCCGCGCGCTCCATATTCTTGAAGCCACCGCGTTTCCTCTCACAAACGGAGCTGTTTAACGCGGATGGGTCGCTCGCCAAGGACGTGGTGCCCTTTGAGCCGCGCTATAAGTTGTGGTCGGATGGCGCTGAAAAGCGGCGCTTTGTCTACATCCCGAGCTGCGAAAAAATCGATGTGAGCGACATGGATCACTGGGAATTTCCAGTGGGAACGCGCTTTTGGAAAGAATTCACACGCGACGGCGTACGCATCGAAACGCGCTTCATTCAGCGTTTTGGGCCGAGGCAAGAAGATTGGTTCTTCGCGGCGTACCTGTGGGACGACAAAGATTCAGATGCGGTGCTGGTGCCTGACGGTGTGCCGAACGCCAAAGGCACCACCCATGATGTGCCCAGCCAAAAGGACTGTAAGCTCTGTCACGAGCCCCAACCCGAGCGCATCCTTGGCTTTGGCGCGCTGCAGCTCACGCACCTGGGTGAGGGGGTTACGCTGCAAGAATTGAACGCGGCGGGGCGTCTTTCAAGGCCGGTGCCCCAAGGCTTTGAAGTGCCAGGGAACGAGCAGGAGAAGGCAGCTTTAGGCTATCTGCATGCCAATTGTGGCACCTGCCACAATGGCTACTTTCAAACCGTCAACTTGCGGCTGCGGATCTACGTTGCCGATAGGGCTGTCAAGGATACGGACGCCTACACCACGACGCTTGGTCAGGAGCCGGTGAGTTTCATGTGTCCCGGTTGTCAGATCATTCACCCCGGTCAGGCCGACGCTAGTGTGTTGGTAGAGCGCATTCGAAGCCGTGAAATGGGCCTTGCCATGCCCCCCATCGCCAGCAAGCTCGTGGACGAAGTAGGTCTGAAGGCCGTGAGCGACTGGGTGAATTCACTCTAGCTAAACGTGATCGCATGAGCTCTCACGGCAAGTGCACGGTAACGCCCAGCGATGGCACACCCTTGTCGCTCACGAGATACAGGATGTAGTCGCCTGGGGGTGCCCGTAAATGGGTGTCGGGTGGGGTGACGGTGAGGGTCTTGCCGCTTGTCGTGTAGTTGAGCTTCACGTAGCGCTGATTTTGGTCGATGCTGTGCGTGATCGAGCCAACTGCCATCAGCACAGCTCCTCCGTCTGCTTTGAGCGGTGTGCCGTCGTATGTCAATGCTATTGCGGCGCCGGCGATCGACATGGCCAAAGGCTCTGTGAGCCCCGACAAAACGGGCCGTGGGCTGCTGCCCCGAAGGTAAGGGGGCGTGTAGATCCGCAAATCTGCGTGCTCGCAGCCGATCTGGAAGACTGGCGCCGTGGCTACTCCGCCGCCCATCAAGATCGTGCCATCTTTGAGCAATAGCCCGAAGCTATGTACTCCGCGATCGGTGTCCTCGGGCCAGCGCACGTCGTCGCTGATCGTTCCAGCGACCGGATCAAAAATCTGAGGGACGAGACGTTCTGGAATCGTGGCTTCTTCGCCCGATCCGTGGATCAAAAGTACAGTTCCATCCGGCAAGAGCACGGAGCTGGGTTGGCGGCGGCCTCGCTTGGTATCGATGGTGCGCCAGCTGTCCTTGTAAGGGTTGTAGAGATCTAGGCGCGGTCGTGTTTCGTCGGCGTCTGTTCCGCCCATGATCATGATCTCACCCGTTGAAACCAGGACACCTGTGGAGAGCCCAGCACGCAAGGGTAGATTCTCAGCGGTGCGGCGCTGTCCATTCGCCGGGTGGTAGATCCGTTCGGCTCCCGGCACGCCATCGTCGGTATTCAGCAGCAACACGGCACCCACACCGCCCACCGCGGCCACGGTGCGCGCATGTCCGCCTGCGTTGTCGGCGGGCACGGGCTCATACAAGAGATGCGCACGGTTGTAATCCAAAGCATCTGCAGCGATATCGGGTGTGCTTTCCGCGTGCGACGTGAGCACGGTCCAAGGATTATTACCTTGATCGTAAAGCGCCGGCGAGAAGCGCTCGATGCTCAGATTCGTCAGGTGCCCAGTATCTGCGTACTGTGTGAAGCCGCCGATGACCAACACCGTGCCATCGGGCAGCTTGGTGGCGGATGGATACCAACGCAGGCCGGCGAGCATGGCGGGGCCACCTGTCATGGGCTGTGGGACACGTTCGAAATCCTCTGTCTTGGGCCGAAAAATGCGCGCGTAGTTGATCCCGCGTTCAATTTCTCCAGGCATACCGAGCTTCTCATAGCGTGCGCCGCCCGCATAGAAGACGCGTCCGTCGGTTAATGGTACATGTGCTGCGCAATACAGAACATCTGAAGCCGGTTCACCCTTTTCATCAAGCGGCGTCACGTTCAACGTGAAGGATTTGTCGACGTGCAGCACCTTGGGATCGAGCACCCAACTCGTGCCGTTGTGGCGCTTCTCGCCCTGGTGGCACTCCTGCACTCCAGCCCGGCTCCAGCCCGTGATCAGCACCTTGCCGCTATCTGGCAGTAACGTTGCGTGGATGGGCGTCACCACCCAACCATCCGCCGGACGCCCAACCGTCCATGTGTCGGTCTTGTCCCGCAACTGCACGAGCGGCGACCAGATCCCTTTGGGGATGGTGAGCGCTACTGGTACGGGGCGTTGCAGCGGGTAGATCGTCGCAGGCTTGCCACCCAGCCCGGTGGTGCCGCCCGTGGCATGAGCGCCGCCCGTACTGGCATTCGGGTCAACGCCGGACGTGTTGTTCGGCTGTTGGGAAGAGCAAGCGTACGCTAACATTATCGTTGCGGAAGTGGCAGCTGCGGCGATTCGGAATAGTGTTCTAGGCATTAGGATTCCTATGCTAAATAGGCGGCTGACGGGGCTGAACTCGTAGCCCGCCGGTCCGGAACGCTAGCACTGGGTTGCCCAACAGGAATACCTGTTGCCCCCTCTCGCCTCGCGTTCCGCTCGGCGTGTCTCCCCCAAGCCGGCAGCGTCTCTGCCGGCGGGGGAGACAGCGTGGTCCAAGCTTGGTTCCCAACGTGGTCGTGTGGTACGAACCGCATCAAGGTGAGCGGTTTCGATCAGCGCACGAAATCTGCTGTTATACGCTAGGTTTGTCGCGGAGTGTATTCGCTTGTCTTTTCTTCCGCGTGCGCCAGCGCAGTCACCACCCAGACGGACCTCGAATGGCCGGCTGCGGTGGCCTTTCAGTGCGTGAAGGGACGCTAGCGAGTCGGGCTGCTGACTCCGTAACGACGTCGGATTCCCCCACCACACCGATTTCTTCTCCGATACACTGGTTCGAGTCTGAGGCAAGCGAAGTTGCACGCTCCTTCAGAATGCGCACGATAGTGAATTCGTGCCTAGCTAGCGTGCGGTTGTTGCGAGTGGCAACAGTAAATAGCTTTGTGGCGCGATCCTCGGCTGAATGGATGGCGAGCGTGATCTGGCCGAGCTTGTCGTTCAGGCACAGCACTCTCACGACATCCCTTTGATTGCGGGCTCCAGCTGCCTGCCTTTGTACCGAGGAGGCCGCTTGCTGCAACTCCACCAAGTAGCCTTTGGCTTGTCGCATCAGCTCGGCAGGTGAAAACGCGTCATCCTTTGAAGCAGTTTTCTCATTTGGGTCGATAACGCCGAAATTCAGTTGGTAGAGGAAGTCGGTACTTGGCTGCGCCGCTGCCCCGCTTAAGACTGCGATCGTGGCCGCACTGAAACCGAGTGACACCGCTTTGGAAGGTTTGCTCATGTGTCTGTCTCACAGGCACCGTCATTCCCTAGGTATTCCTGCGCAAAGACCGGCAATTATGGGTCGAAAACCGGGCCCACCGAGGCCCATAGCTATTCGTACGGATCTTCGAGCGTGACCTTGAAGCTTCTTCGCTTTTGGCTCTGCCTGAGGCGCTGAGTATGTCGGCGTTAAGGGGAGCTGGTAGCAGAGGCTTAACCGTCGGCCCGCCTAACGCACACGCGCCTTAATCCACAAAATCACTCGCTCGCCCGAGGGCATGCTCGATAGCCGCTGCGATGTCTGTGGGTCGAAGCCCGCGCCAATACACATGCCAAGCTTGAACGCGCAGCATGCCAGAGCAAATCCGAGTGTACCACGCAGTGATCGGATTCTGGGCTCGAGCGCGCCAGACTAACGTCGGAAAATCTCGCGCAACGGAACTCCAGACGTCCTGCGCAATACCCTCCCCGCGAGCTCTGGGCTCAACGGCAAATTTACTCAAATAAGGGCCCACGGGGCTGTCAATTACGATGGCGGCCCCGCGATAATCTGACTCCACGTAGACCGCGAGCAGCGGCTCCGAGAAAAAATCCTTCAGAAGCTGGCGCCCAAAACTCTGCTCGATGAGTGCCGTCAGGCGGGGTAAATCGAGCGGAGCGTAAGATTCGAAGCGCTGGACCAGTGTGCCCTGCTTGATGAGCGTGCCGGCCCCTTTCGCAGTGAAAAGTTCCTTGAGCAGGTTCAACGGAGAGGCAACGTTCACCATCAAACGTGGTTGATTCGTGAGTGTTAGCAGTGAGCCGATGGCCGTTAGCAGCTTCTTGTCGTCTGCATTGAGCTCCGTGCCCTTCAACAGAAAATCGGCCTCGGTCTGCAGGTTGAGCACAGAGATCGTCCCGTTGTTGAGATCGAGTCCGTGTTCTCTCGGCGTAGCGAGCCCGTGGCTGAGCGCGCGCAAGCCACCGCTTCGACGCAGGTAAACTAGCTTTTGCGTGCTGAGCTCGCGGGCAATGGCAGCCGCTTCGGATAAGCGAGCCTCTTGGCTCCTGTGCTGAGAACGATCAAACCACACCACGGGCAGCCGTTCAGCTCTCAGATCCGCACGCACCGCTTCGATAAGATGGGGCGCATCAGAACGATACAAGGCGGCCTCAAGTGAGGCGGCGGGTAGACGTTTGAGCAACCGATCACAGGTCGTGTGGCTTGCGCCAGGTCCGAACAAGCCCAACACGACAGGAGCGTAAAGTCCCAGATCAGCGAGGAAGCGCAGGTGTTCCACGAACGAGCCGAGTGCGTGGCGGACCACCGCATTCTCCACGGCAACGAGCCCAAAGCTTTCCTTGGGTACTTCCCGAAAAAGCTTGAGGTAAAACTCGGCTTCCGCGCGCTGCCCGATGCTCTCAAGGAAGGTGAGCACCGTGTCGCTCGCGGTGGACGGGGGGAGAGGGGAAAGCAGCATGGCGATCACAGCAAGCGGGAGAACTCGGAACTTCTGCCAAATTTCAGAAGCTGAGTCACTGCGCTTGGCCAAATTCTGGGCAGGTCCACGCTCTCTCTGCTACCCCTCAGTCACTGTTTCTGGCGCGAGCCACGGCACAGTTAGAAAGAGCTCTCATGCGCAAAATTCTCAGAAAGTTTGGGTTGTTGACCGTAGTTGGGCTGGCTTTCAGCGCCACGGCCACAGGCGCCCGCGCTGACACGTCAGCTCCGGAGAACAGCTATCCCTACGATCCGAGCTGCCCTTGGGGCCGGATTTCAAATGGTAAGGGGATGCTGCTGCGCTGCCTGAGCGTCGCAGAGGCGAAGGTGCTGGCGGGCGGGAAAGTAGAAGTTGCCAAGCTTGAAGGTGGCAAGAAAGAGGTAGAGAAGGCGAACACGCCACTCGCTGCCGAGCCGGACGCGGAGCTTCCTGCAAGTGACACCGAGGAGCCGGAGCTTTCTGTCGAGGTCGAGCCTGTTAAGGCCGATAAAGGTGAATTTCCAGGCGCCAAGCTGAATGTGCCCAGTACTCGCGCGCGCTACCTTGCCTGCATCGATAAGAACGGGGGCATCAGCGACGCCACGGCCGAGGTCGTGGCGCGCTTCTTGGTACGCGAGCTAGGACGAGCAGAGGGAGTGAGCGTTAAGAGCTTTAAGGGCATGTCGAAGCAGGCTGCACGGTGTGTGGCTGAGGTGATTGACCGTCGCCACGTTGGGGACCCCGAAGGGGAGCTCATGGGGGCGAGCGTCCGCGTGGTATTCTCGATGAAGACGAAAGCAAACGCCGCTGAGAAGGCCACAGCGGAAGAGTCGGCCGCAGAAAAGCGGGAGGCAGAAAAGCCGGTGGTAGAAAAGCCCAGGACAGAAAAGCGCAGGACAGAAAAGGCGCAGGACAGAAAAGCCATAAACAGGCGCTGACCTGCTCGGAGTGGCTTCCTTCGGGTGGGAAGGATAATGGGGAGATGTGGCGCACGCTGAAGATTTAAGCCAATCCCGAGAAACTTACGTGCAACGAGCCGAGCGCTACCGGCAGTTGGTAGCGACTCTCGAAGGGCGCTCCGGTTTGATCTCGAACTTGAGGGGCTTAGCATTTGGCCTGTGTGTGGTCGCGTTAGGATTCGCGCTGTTTAGGGCCGAGCAGCTTCTCTTGTTGGGGCTCTCGGCGCTTGGCGCCTTGGCGTTTGCAGTCTTGCTCGTGTTTCATGCTCGAGTGCTGCGCCGAGAGGATGCCGCACGACGTTTGCTCGTTGTGAATGAAGCGGCAGAAATGCGGCTGACAGAAGCTTTTCGGAACCTCCCGGACGATGGCGCGACGTTCTCGACGGAAAATCATGCTTATTTGGACGATCTTGATATCCTAGGCCCAGGCTCGCTGTTTCAGAAGCTGTGCGTCGCGCACACTCGCTTCGGTCAGCAGACACTCGCGCGCTGGTTGCTCGGAGCGGCGGAGGTAGACGTTATCTTGGAGCGCCAAGAGCTCGTTCGGGTGCTCGCTCCCAGGCTGCTGGAGCGCCAGGAGCTTGAAGCTGAAAGCCTTTCGCTGGCGGCGAGCCGTTCGGGCCGCTCCTCGTACAAGCCGCCTATTGATCCAGGTCCTTTCTTGGAATGGGCTGAGGGGTCGACACAGCTTCTCAATAAGCCATTCCTCGTTTGGGCTGCTTGGCTGTTGCCGGGCCTGACGTTGACGCTGCTGGTGTTGTCGCGGATTTTAGGCTGGCCGCCGATTTCTTGGCTCATCCCCGGGGTCCTACAGGCGGGGTTCATGGCTTTTCACGCCAGCACCGCGAACCGGGTTTTCGGCGCGGTGTCGTCAAGCGAAGGCGCATTCGTACGCTATGCGGGAATGCTCAAGATCTTGGAAAACCTGGAGCTTCCCGGCAAGGCGGGTGAACGCCTGAAGTCGAAGCTAACGAGCGAAGGCAAAAGTGCCGCGAGTGCGATGCAGTCCTTTCGTGCGCGGCTTGGCTGGTTCGAACTCAAACACAACGGACTCGTGTATCCTTTCGTGAACGTCGCCTTGCTTTGGGATGTCCACTCCACGCTTGCGCTGGAACGCTGGCAGCAGCAGTTTGGACGTCGAGTGCGCGGATGGTTTGAGGCGATCGGTGAGCTGGAAGCGCTCTCTTCTTTGGCTGGGTTGCTGTACGATGAGCCTGGCTTAGTCTTCCCGACCCTGCTCACGGAGGGCGCCGGTTTTCATGCGGAAGGTCTTGGGCATCCGTTGATCAGCCCCCAAAAGCGCGTTGAGAATGATCTGGCGCTCAGCGAGTCCGGAACGGCTTTGCTCGTTACGGGGTCGAACATGTCCGGAAAGAGCACGCTGCTCAGATCCATGGGGTTGGCCACGGTGCTCGCTCTTTCGGGCGGACCGGTGTGCGCTCGGCGGCTTGAGCTGGCTTGTTTTCGCCTTCACACTAGCATGCGCGTGCGCGATTCACTCCAGTCCGGTGTGAGTCATTTCTACGCCGAGCTTCGGAAGCTCAAGTCCGTAATGGACGCAGCTCAGAGCAAGCAGCGAGTTCTCTTCTTATTGGATGAGATCCTGCATGGTACTAATTCCAACGAGCGTCAGCTCGGGGCGCGCTGGATCATCAGTGAGCTTTTGCGATTGAAGGCTACGGGCGCGGTTTCTACGCACGATTTGGAGCTCTGCCAGTTGCCAGCTGACCAGATGGGGCGCGTGCAGCTCGTGCATCTGCGCGAGAATGTCGAAAATGGCCAAATGACGTTTGATTTCAAACTGCGTGAAGGGCCGGTCACGGAGGGCAACGCGCTGAGGCTGATGCGGAGTTTAGGCTTGGACGTACCGCTCGTATCTTGACGACGACACGATCCTGCACACGGATAGCTCCCATGAGGGCGCGGAAGGGCTGGATGCCAAAAGCACTGGGGCGGATTTCAAATTCAGCGAAGAGCGCTCCCTCCTTGGCGTGAGCGCGCGTGGTGAGCGTCTGCTGCACGCCACACAGTTCGAGCGTCCCATGTACTTCCACGAAACTCGAAGATTCTTCAAACTTTCCATCAAAGCGCAGCATCGGGTAGCTTGCCACTTTGAGCACGGTCTCTTGGAGTGTGTGCTGGATCTCGCGGCGATTGGCGGCGGAGAGTATGTCCGCATGAACTTCGCCGTGCACAACCGCGCCATCCACTTGGATGCTCAATGGGTCAACTTTGATCGCCAACCTGTTTCCGGAACATAGACGCGCCTCCACGCGTTCGACGTGCAGTTGCAGGTCGTGGGCCGCACGCGCTAGCAGGCCCTCCTTAAACGTGAAGAGGGTGATCTCGAGTGCGAGGGGTTGGGCATCATCGGGTGGGGACACGGGGAATATTCTAGTGCCTGATCGAATGCGCTGGGCTGGGCTCTCAAGCCGGGCTGACTGGGTCGTATTTGACTCTGACTGGTCGCGGTGGCTTACTTCATGGCCCTGAGCCGTCAGGTCCCCGTGTTCTGCCTACACCTGCCCACCTATCGCCATTTCTATCGGATTTCTGTCCACCGGAACTCGGCAAGCTGTGCGACAAATGCCGTCCCCCATTGCGGCTGAGGGTCTTCGCGCGGGGCATCATTCGGGAAACTTGGTGGCATTGACGTGAGTGACTTCGAAGAGAAAACGAGAGTCACCCAGGTTCTCGAAAATAAGGTCGAAGAGCAGGTATCCACAACGGACTGCTTGGTCGTCATCTACAGCCAGGAACCCGGAATGCTGGGCCGGCGCTTCGTGCTCGATCACGAGCCGATTGGAGTGGGACGTGGAGCCGATAGCGAAATTGTCTTGGAGGGTGATTCCGTGTCGCGGCGTCACGCTTACTTCACGCGACGTGGTTCGAATTGGTACGTCACCGATGCCAACTCAACCAATGGTACGTACGTCAACGAAGAGCAGATCAAACCCGACAGCGAAGTGCTGCTCGCGAATGCCGACCGCGTCAAGATCGGGCCCTCCATTCTCAAGTTCCTTTCGGGTGCTGATGCTGAAGCTAAGTATCATGAGGAAATTTATCGCATGACGATTGTGGATGGGCTGACCCAGGTCCACAACAAGCGTTACCTGTTTGAGGCGCTGGAACGGGAGATTGTGCGCGCCCGCCGGCATGAGCGTCCGTTGAGCCTGTTGATGTTTGATATTGATTTGTTCAAAAACGTGAACGACCAATACGGCCATCTTGCCGGGGATTACGCCCTTCGCGAACTCGCACGCTTGGTTCAGGATCGGATCCGCAGGGATGAGGTCTTCGCCCGCTATGGCGGTGAAGAGTTCGTGATTGTCCTACCGGAAACTCCGCTGGATGGCGCTACGGCGCTTGCCGAGAGCATCCGCAGCCGAGTGGAAGCGCACCCGTTCGTATTCCAAACCGAAACTTTTCCGCTCACGATCAGCATTGGGTGCGCCGAGCTCACCGACCAGAAGTCGGCTGAGGAACTGATCGGCTTGGCCGATCAGAAGCTTTACGAAGCCAAACGCAGCGGCCGCAACCGCATGTGCTATTGAGGGCTATGTTGAGCGACGGTCCGCCACCTTTTGGCGCTCTCTCAGGGGATCAGGGTCCCGCGGTGCGTGTCCGGCCTCCAGGGCCCAGCTCGCGCACTTGGGCGCTTAGGCTTCGGCATCGTCTCGCGCCGATGGGGCCGCCGCGATCCAACAAGAGTGAGCGGTTACCGATCGTGCTCTCGCTCGCGAAGGGCGACAACGTGCTCGACGTGGACGGCAATCGCTACGTCGACCTGGCCCAAGGATTTGGCTCACTCCTGCTTGGTCACGGCCACCCCAGCATCCTTCGCACCCTGGAACTTCAGGCCCCTCGCATGCTTCAGGCACTCGGCGACATGCTCTCCGCAGATGCCAAAGTTGCCTTACTGGAACGCCTAGCAGCTCTCTATCCCGGTGATGCGCAGGTGATCCTCGGCCAATCAGGTGCGGACGCTGTCACCGCGGCGTTGAAGACAGCCAAGCTCTATACCAAGAAGCCTGGCGTGGTGGCGTTTGAAGGCGCCTACCACGGGCTCAGTTACGGACCGCTCGCTATTTGTGGGCTCCGCGAGAGCTATCGCGAGCCGTTCTTAGAACAGCTCAATCCGGCGGTCGAGTTTCTTCCGTATCCTGCGTCGGAGGCTGAAGCCAGTGTCGTCTACGAGCGCCTGCGCAAGAGGCTTCAGGCTAACGATATCGGCGCGGTCGTTGTTGAACCAATTTTAGGCCGCGGAGGTTGTGTGCTTCCGCCCCAGGGCTTCATCGGTCAGCTGCTAACGCTCGCGCATGAGCGCGGCGCGCTGCTCATCAGCGACGAAATCTGGACGGGGCTTGGCCGGGCGGGAAAATGGCTATTTTCAGTCGAAGCCGGGGTGACTCCCGATTTGATCTGCCTCGGCAAGGGCCTGGGCGGGGGTCTACCGATTTCTGCTTGTTTGGGTGCGCGAGACGTCATGCAAAGCTGGGCGAGGGAAGCGGAAGTGGTTCACACAACAACGTTCGCGGGGGCGCCGCTGGCCTGCGCCACGGCGATCACCCTGCTCAATGAGTTAGAGCGGGGGCAGCTGATTGAGCGGTCGCGGATTTTCGGAGAGAGCTTTCGTGCCCGGTTGGTCGCTCGCTTAGGCGAGCGCGCCCGCGTGACGGGGAGTGGGCTCATGCTGGGGATCGAGCTCGGGCATGAACGTGGCGTGGGTGGTCGGGTCGCCCAAGCCCTCCTGGAGCGTGGCTATCTGGTGACGAGTGGTGGGACGCACCGTGATTCGCTGGTGCTGACTCCAGCGCTGACGTTCAACGAGTCGCTGGTTGACGGCTTTATTGAAGCTTTGAGTGAGGTTCTCGGTGGAGCTTCGGCGTGAGGGCTGCAACGCTTGAAGAATCTGATGCGTTGCACCGTGAGGTGCGCGGGTTCGCGGCGGGCCAAAGCCGCGTCACGTTCGACGAGCTGGCACTCCAGATTGCGCGATTTCAGGCGGAGCATATCGCCGGTTTTCGCCAGTTAGTGACGCGTTTCGGTTCGCGCTTGGACAGCGTGGAGTCCATCCCCGGTGTGCCGACTGACGCCTTCAAGCTCACACGTGTGGCGGTGCATCCGCCCGAGCTTGATGTCGTGCGCTTTCGAACCAGTGGGACTTCAGCCGAGGCGCAGGGCGTGCACGCGCTGCGTTCCACGTTGACCTACAGCGCATTGAGTGAACGCTTGGGTCGCAGGGCGCTCATGTCTGAAGAATCTGCCGTCGTGGTGGCCCTCACCCCGAACCCCAGCGACCCCGTAGAATCATCGTTGGTATTTATGATGCGCGAATTCATGCGCAGCTTCGATCCCGATTTCGTGGCTGACGGGGGGGTAACGGAGCCTCCGCTCGAGCGTTGGCTGTTCGGAAAAGAGGGTGCCAACCTAACAGGGCTCAAGCGTGCTTGCAGCTACGCAAAGGAAATCCAACGGCCTCTGCTCCTGCTTTCTACGTCGTTGGCCCTCTGGCAATTGTTGGAACAATTGGATGGCGTGCATTTCCCGCTGCCAGCATCCAGCGTTGTGATGCACACCGGTGGGCCTAAACGGCGCTC
>Ga0209591_10001902_pt1 | contig 25385 bp, 28 predicted proteins | sample MAT01_FD_187207 | JGI IMG/M metagenome (GOLD analysis project Ga0209591, IMG submission 187207) | Freshwater microbial communities from Lake Fryxell liftoff mats and glacier meltwater in Antarctica - MAT-01 (SPAdes) (version 2) | ecosystem: Environmental > Aquatic > Freshwater > Ice > Liftoff... | reverse complement strand
ATGCAGATGTGGTGCGGGAATATCAACCAGCGTTAAATCCCCAGGTTCAACAATCTATTTTGGCATTAGCGAAGTATCGTCAAACTCAGTTAGCTGAGGCGAAATTGCAACAAGGCGATCGCGCTGGGGCAGCTACAATGTTGCAAACAGCTGCTAAAACTGCTTTACAAATCGGAGATAAAGGTGCAGCGACAGTGTTGCAAACTTCCGCCACTCGCTTGCAAGCTGGAGAAGAACTGTCGGATGCAGACCTCAAGAAAACTAGGATTGTATCAAAAACCGTTTTACAAGAATAGTAAAAATTCAGCGTTGCTGATTAACAGTATTAGCTTCGTCTTTGTTGTCGATCGCCACAGTTACAGGATTGCCTGTATCATTGACCACACTGCTGACATTTTGAGCATTAGCACTACCCGTTGTCAACCCGATGACCGCTACAATCGCTAGAAAACTACAAATGATTTGCTGGATTAGCTTTTTCATCAAACTTTTCCTCCGATTGATCGATTAATTGACTGTCAGCTTTTTTTGAATCTCATGCTTATGTCATTTTGCGATCGCTCAAGTAGGACGATGCAAAAATTAAGCAGAAATAATTAACTACAAATAAACAATACACCAAAATAAATGCGTGAATTACTTAAATAAATAAGTAAATAAGCCAATTTAGTAAGTCAAACGTCTTATGACTTGCATAAAACACCAAAATGAGTAATTCATAAGCTAATTTAGTAAGTCAAACCTCATTTTGAGTAAGTCAAAGGTTATTTTGCTTGCGGAAAACACCGAAATGAGTAAGTAAACTGGGGTTTGAATAAGTCAAAGGTTATTTTGCTTGCGGAAAACACCAAAATGAGTAAGCAAACTGGGGTTTGAGTAAATCAAAGGTTATTTTGCTTAAATCAAATGGCATTTTGCTTGTTAAACATGAAGTTTTAATAAAGCAATCTGCTTTTTGGCTGATTAAATATAAATTTAAGTTACTTGTACGATAATTGAGCAACAAAGTCAGAAAGGCTGCGTGTAAAAAACCGTAAAAGCGATGTTTACAATGGTCACTGAGGTTGCCCAAGTGCGGTCTATGCCTACGCAATTTGAGGAGATTAAGCTACTACCTCACAGCACTTTTGCTTAGTTGTGGTTTTTTCTCCTGGTGCATAATGAACGAAATTGAAACCCTCGCCGAACTTATTGATTAACAACCACCGAAGAGTTTGACTTATGCTGATTGAAAAGATTGTCCAAGAATTGCAAGACATCCCTGAAGACAAACTAGCAGAACTTTATGACCTAATTCACTACTTTCGACTAGGTTTAAGTCAAGAACGTACACAACCCCGCACCCCTGGTTTATTGAAAGGACAACTCGGCGATGCTTTCTTTGAAGCACTGCCAGAAGATGAACTCCAGCAATGGGAATAAGCTACCTCATCGACACCCATATTCTGCTATGGTGGCTCTTTGACGACCCAAAACTCCACACTGACTGCCGAGACATCATTCGCAACCCAGATCATCGGATTATTGTCAGTAGTGCTTCTGCTTGGGAAATCGCCACCAAATACCGCATGGGTAAACTACCCGAAGCCAAACAACTTGTTGAGCAATATTCACAGATATTGCATCAGGCTAAATTTATAGAACTTGCCATCACCACAGCCCATGCCCTCAGAGCAGGAAGCCTACCGATTGCCCACCGAGATCCCTTTGATCGCATGATCATGGCTCAGGCTGAACTCGAAAGTTTACTTGTCATCACCTACGACAAAGCCTTCCAGACTGGACTGATTCGGGTAATTCCCGACTTCAAGTAAAGCAAAGTATCGGCAAACTCAGTTAGCTGAGGCGAAATTGCAACAAGGCGATCGCGCTGGGGCAGCTACAATGCTACAAACAGCTGCTAAAACTGCTTTACAAATCGGAGATAAAGGTGCAGCGACAGTGTTGCAAACTTCCGCCACTCGCTTGCAAGCTGGAGAAGAACTTTCCGAAGCAGACCTGAAGAAAACTAGAATTGTATCAAAGACCGTTTTACAAGAATAGCCCTTTGATAATTTGTAATTTTTATGCAAACTACTGGTATTCGTTATGTAGATATTATATTATTTGCTCTGATTAGAAACGCTGAAAAAATCTAAAACAATAGACATCTCCAGAAATTAATTATGCGTTGCCCGAAATCATTGCTAGGCACAATGTCACAAGAGCTAGGCACAATGTCACAACATTGCAAACAAGAATTAGAACAACAATCATTGCATGAAGACTCATTGCTCTCAGCAGCTAATCTTACAAGTTCTTGACCAGCTAATGAACATTGCCTAAATCTTTGTCTCGACATATACAAAGCAGTTCGTAAATCTTGTTCTAAAATTGTCTGTTTAACATATTGAGAGCAAGATTCATTACCATATAATAGACGATGCGGACAAGAATACCCCTTCAAGGGTGAAAGGTATTTTTGGTATTGAGAAATTAGAGTGGCAATTGTATGGCGGATAGCAGGCTCGAAATCTATCGTTACAAAATTATACATAACATTACTTTAATTCTTTCACAGTCGAACAATGTTCTAAGGATTATGATTCCCAAAACAAACTTAAAAATTAGTTATTTTTTTAAGTTTTCTAAACTGCTAATTGTTGTCTAAGTAAGTAGGCGTGAATAATTAAAGGTTTGTAGTAAGGGCTTTAGCCCTGAAGCCCTTACTACAAACCTTTAATTAATTTTATATTGCGTTAAGTTAAATATGCCAAAGGTTAGACATCAGACAACAACGGTAAACGACGGATACGTATACGGCTTGGCTCAACCGTTACGGCTGCTCCTTGTTCCAAATCCTCTTCACACTCAGCGATTACCGTCAGCAACAGATTCGCTAATGCTTGAGCACGTAACCTTTCAATCCGAATCCGAATGACTGAAGGAGTAGTTGCTTCATCAAGCGCGAGCAATGTATGGAAATCTGCATCAAGTGTAGCAACAACACGTCTCTCTTCTCTAGCTCTCTGGATAATTTCTGCATCTTCAGCTTCAGACATCCCAATTTCACCCACATGGAAAGTGTCGATACCTGCATCACGTAGCAATACTGCCGCAGAGAGTGGTAATCCCTGATCAAGCAACAGTTTCATAGCGGTTAGGTAGTTCGATGATGCGATCGCTCAAGTAAGACGATGCAAAAATCAAGGCTTGCTGAATATCTTCATCTTCTAATTCGGGAAACTCCTGAAGCAGTTCTTCACGATTAGGATAGGTAGCTAATAACTCAATCACTCGACGAACGGTAAGGCGAAGATTACGAATAGAGGGCTGTCCATTCATGCGATTGGGATTGCTGGTAATGCGATCTAATTTCATGGAAGTAACCCTAGCTCCTGATGAAAATCATCGTCAATCTATATTGCTTTATGCCAAGTTAATGAGAAACGATTGTACTCCAAGCAAAATTTTATAGCAAGGAACAGGAAGTAAAGCTTCTGCCACTAAAATAGAAAAAATCATTCAATAGCGAAGCACTTATGGGTAATGAAGTTGAACTACTTGAACACTGGCGAGAACTCACACCCGAAAAGCAACAAAAGTTTTTGAGTTTGTTGAACTACTTAAATCTGAGTCAGAAACAATACCCCCCGAATCTGATTTTATGCCACAAACACCGTTAGCCAAAAAATTATGGTCAATCCGACAACGAGCGATCGCTTCTGGATTGCAACTTCTAAACGAAAACGAAATTGAACTTGCTGCACGTCGAGGCGGATTCCGTGAGTCGTAAGAAGACTTACATAGACTCTGGTGTACTCACCACCGCTTTTTGTGGCATTCAGTCAATCAGCATCGTAGCTAATCAAATTCTTAACGATGAAAATCGGGAGTTTGCCTCAAGTCGCTTCGTTCAGTTAGCTGATGTGATATCGAAAAATCCCCTTTATATCCCATATCCTCTGGAATCCCCATGAAAGCAATTAAAGTTATGGCAACCATTGATGAGCATGGGCAACTTACTTTAGATCATCCCTTAATGAGTGATAAAAACAGTCGTGTTGAAGTAATTGTCCTGATCGCAGAAGCAGCAGAAATTGATGAAGATGAGCCATCTAAAGAAGTGATTTTAGAAGATTTTCGTCAAGCTTGGCATGAAGCTATGACCGGACAAACGATTCCCGTGGCTCAACTTTGGGAAGGACTTGAAGATGTCTGAGCAATCGTTTATTCAAGTTGAAACCGCGCCAACGTTTAACCGAAATCTACGCATCCTCTGACTATTTATACTAAATCTGAACAAGCTGATATGGCAGCAGATGACATTAGGAGCATTATTACTGAGTATGAACAAAGTGCAGTTGAAGACCAATAAAATTTATAAAACAATACTTCATAGGATATGGGGGGATACCATCGGCTAACTGAGTTTAGCTTTTATAAATTCCAAATCTGTGTCGATTGCTGGTAATCTCTGATCAAGCAACAGTTTCATAGCGATTAGGTAGTTCAATAATGCGATCGCTCAAGTAGGACGATGCAAAAATTAAGCAGAAATAATTAACTACAAATAAACGATACACCAAAATAAATGCGTGAATTACTTAAATAAATAAGTAAATAAACCAATTTAGTAAGTCAAACGTTATTTGACTTGCGGAAAACACCAAAATGAGTAAGTAAAATGCCAATTTAGGAAGTCAAACCTGATTTTGCTTAAGTCAAAGCTCATATTGCTTGCGGAAAACACCGAAATGAGTAACCAAACTGGGGTTTGAATAAGTCAAAAGTCATATTGCTTGCGGAAAACACCAAAATGAGTAACCAAACTGGGGTTTGAGTAAGTCAAAGCTCATATTGCTTAAGTTAAATGGCATTTTGCTTATTAAATATGAAGTTTTGATGAAACAATCTGCCTTTTGGCTGATTAAATATAAATTTAAGTTACTTGTACGATAACTGAGCAACAAAGTCAGAAAGGCTGCGTGTAAAAAACCGTAAAAGCGATGTTTACAATGGTCACTGAGGTTGCCCAAGTGCGGTCTATGCCTACGCAATTTGAGGAGATTAAGCTACTAGACATCTCCGATAATGAATGTAGAGACGCGAAATTTCGCGTCTCTATAAGGGTTCTGCATAACGCATATTTAATTTCTGGAGATGTCTACTACCTCACAACACTTTTGCTTAGTTGTGGTTTTTTCTCCTGGGGCATAATGAACTTCTCCTTGACCTCTAGTTGGATCTGTTGACGCGGTTTAGACAAGTCGGCTCGATGAAACAAGAATCCCACGGTTTGAAACCGTGGGAGTCTCAAAAATTATTTGCTTTCCTGCATATTTCTGACTAATTTAGTTACTAGCTTTCTGGGAGTAAATCTTACAGATTCAGCAAGGAGTTTATTTTTAATTCCAGGAACAACAACAGTTTTGTTTTCAAATAGACCACGATAACCGATTTCGGCCACGGTTTGGGCAGTCATAATTTTTTGACCACTGACTAGCTTTGAGTCTTCCATCGCGGCTCTTTGTTGAAAACCCGATTCCGTAGGACCAGGACAAAGGGCCGTTACAGAAACACCTGTATTTTCTAATTCATTAGCGATCGCTTCTGTAAACGATAAGACATAGGCTTTACTAGCGTAGTATACTGCCATCAGCGGTCCTGGTTGAAAAGCAGCAGTCGAGGCCACATTTAATATTTTTCCAGACCCCTGCTTAACCATGCCCTTGAGGAATAACTTGGTTAAATGTGTGAGACATACAACATTAACCTGTAGCAATTGCAGTTCAGCATTCAGGTCAATTTCGTGAAATAATCCATAAGTAGCAAACCCAGCATTGTTTATCAACACATCAACTCTGACAGATGCTTGTTCTAGCTCAGTGAAAATTTCTTCTGAGGCTGATGGGTTTGATAAATCCTTGGAAATAACTTTGACATCAATACCAAATTTATTTTTAAATTCATCGGCGATTTTATTCAGCTTTTCTACAGTTCTAGCTACCAACACAAGATTGTAACCATCCTGAGCAAATAACTTTGCAAATTCATAACCGATACCGCCAGACGCACCAGTAATAAGAGCCGTTTGTTTGCGATTACCCTGCATAATTTTTCCTCTCTTAACAGATTGAAAACAAATGAATCATTAGTTATAGAGCTTCTCAGTTGAGTTTAATACAGACGAACATTTATTGCCATCGGGAAATTTCCAAGCGAACTGCTGCATTTGTTCCTAAAACTATTTGCCCACGTTCAGGGAGGGGAACATATGCAACATATATATTGGAACTGGATTCTCGATTGGGATTTAACTTCGTTAATGGCTCTTTTTCATCGGAATTCCAACTGTATTTAGCCTCATATGTGGTATTTGATTCGGCAACATCAGTAATTAGATAGTCAGACCACAGGGGTACTTGGTCGAGATGACTGTCACGTAACCAATTCGTCTCTTGTTTTGTGAAGGAATGCAGTGCTAAACGCAGGGCATATCTACAGACATTATTATCACTGGCTGAGTTTCTTGGGATTAAAAAGGCTGTAAACAGAGGAATAGGTTTGTCTGTTCTGGTTAACTCTTGTGTGATTGGGCAATAATGCTCGATCGATTGCTCATATATAGGAATAGGAAGACCACGCAAAGCAATCCTAGTTTCCAGTTGATAAAATTTCTTGTCCAGGTCTCTTAACTGGACATTGCTTAGAGACAGTTTCACCTGGATATCACCAAACAAAAAGCGTTGCAGATTTTGATAGCCTTCTTCGGAGTTCAGTATGCCATAACGCCCACCATGAGAGCGATGAATATATGCACGATGAGATCCAGAGACTGGGGGCAGGGGAGATTCCCTGCACCCTGTTTCCCTACTCTCCTGCCTCTTCTTTGACCACCAAATCGGAGATTTTGGTGTTGGCTCTGTACCCTCTTAAGGGACTGACAAATAAAAAAATACTCAACTACTTCTTGTGAGGTGGGCGACACGAGCGCCCGTAGCCTAATAGCTTCTCCAACGTCAGTCTCAGCCATCAAAATGTAGCGTCTCAGTAAATCCAAATTGAGGTCATTGAGTCCGGGCAGTTGGCTGCGATCAATGCGTTCATAGCTGCCGTTATGCAGATGATAGAGCGTCAACAGCCCATCTTGCCAAAACCAGACTTCCGGTACTCCCAGAGCTTTATAGCGCTCTAATTTGCTGATACCACCACTAGTAAAAACCAGCAATTCTCATTATGAGAATGGTTGTCAATTCAGGTGAATTGACCATGTATTACACGCAATTCTTGAGTTGTATTTAGATGCGCGTGTTTTTAAGTAAAACTCTCTATCTACCTGTTTTTTACCTTAACCGAAAAGTATTAACAGTGGGTGCAGCTAATGAGCCGATAACTTTTTGCATCGTCAATGTTGCTCTTAAATATGCTTGTTGCTTCCCTTGTTCAGAATATAATAATCTTGCTTTTTGATAATCTGCAATTGCTGCTTGATTATTGCCTAATTTAATGTGCAGATTTCCCCGATTAAAATAAGCATCAGCTTGTCCATTATTCATGGCAATTGCTTTATTGAAGTTCTCCATTGCTTGTTTATTGTGTCCAAGTTTGTAGTAGGCAATACCTCTGTTTGCATAACCAATGCCATCTTCAGGATAAAGTTTAATTGCCTGAGTATAATTTTCAATTGCTTTTGGGTAATTTCTTAAAGCCTCATAAGCTTTGCCCTGCTGATTATAGATATAAGGGAAAGATGGATTATACTTTTTGGCTATGGTGTAGTCTTCAATAGCTCCTTTATAATCTTTAAGTTGGCTGCGAAGATCAGCACGATACAAGTAGACTATTTGATGATTTTTATCGAGTTCAATGGCTTGATCAAAATCTTTCAACGCCTCTGCATAGTTTTGTTTATGCAGTTTATCCAGCCCTTGGTTAACAAAGGTTTCAACTTTACTAGCTTGGGGTGAGGGTGGTGGAATTATAGAAGGTTTAGTGGTTGTACTTCTTGGAGAAGAATGATGAGGCGAAGAGTGATGATGTTGAGCGAAAGCAGGTGTTATCTGGACATTGAGAAGCAAACCACTTATTAGGCTTGATAGTGCCGATGTGGCGATCGCTTTTAACGGACGGCGCATAGTTTTAATTTATAATTTGATGACTTGATTGGGTAAAAACTTGCTGTGGCTTAATCTTTTGGCAAAACATAGTCCAACTCAGGTAAGCGGCTACTAAATTGAGGGCAGTTATTAACAACAGCTGATTTAATTGCCACATCAGCAAATCTACTGATGCCGCTTGTACCTAACTTATTAACTACGCTTGCCGGAAACATGGAATTACTAGCAGTTTCCACACCTGCTTTGATAATTTCGTATGGTTGTCCCAATTGAAATTTAGTGCAAGTTCTATTAGATAGAGCGATGAGTCTGCCAGTAGGGGCGGAAGAGAGAAAATGATAGTGCTTCTTTCCTAGTCCTTCTCGAAACCAATCAGACTCTATCTCTAGTTGCTTGAGATACTGCTGGAATGGTAGTGGATAGTCAGTGTCATCCGCTTGTACTGGTAAATGGAAAGGCAGTGCTAAAGCGGCTCCTAATACTACTGCAACGAACTTTTTGAACATAGATTGTTTTTACCCTGTGATATTCAAAACTAAACTGAACAATAATCTAATCTGCAAAAGTCTACATACTTTTTGCTGTCACAACCAGCCTCTATCTATAGATGTATAGAGGCACTATCAATAACCTAGTGCCTGATTTTCACTATCTATAGAGGCGGTGCTGGAAGCGGCTTTGCTGGAGCTTCCCAACCTGAGTTTCCACCCTGCCCGACTTCAAACTGATTCATCATGTCGTGGTCTTCGTGAACCGTATTGTGGCAGTGTGTCATGTACTTACCAGTATTCGGGCCAAACTTGCCAATTACTCGTACTGACTCGTTTTCCCCAACATAGAACACATCCTTCCAACCACGCTCATAGATGAATGGCGGTTTACCATTACGGTCAAGAATTTGGCAATCAATTAGGTGGATATGGATAGGATGAAACCAACCACCTGAGTTGTTATACAATCTCCAAATTTCCACATCGCCTAATTGAGGATTAGCATCAATTCGGTTAATGTCCCAGATTTTGCCATTGATAACCCACAGGCCATTAGTTCGCTCATATCTAAATTCTCTGGTTCGCACTGCTGAAGATTCTGGAATAGGTTGAACTGTACGCAGTGTGGCAGGGACAGAACTATCGTCGGTTGCTGCACTCACAACATCAAAGCGCATGATTTGATCTGTGCCGTCGTAATCATCGTTGTTAGGAAGTCCGAGATTTCGCAGCACTATCTTAGTACCGACGGCGTACTTGGAAAAGTCAATAATGAATTCGTAGCGTTCTGCCATCCCGAGCCGGAAATTATTAACCGTAACTGGCGCACTTCTCAATCCAGCATCAGTGCCAATCATGATAAAACCAGCGCCATTGCTTAGGGCTAGTTTGTAAGAGCGCGAAATTGAACCATTCAAGACTCGGAAACGATACTTACGAGCGGCTACCTCCATCCTCGGCCACGGCGCACCATTTACCAGGATCACATCACCAAATTGGCTTTTTTCGCCTTGGTCATCAAAGACCAATTTGCCAGTATTATTAAACTGCTTATCCTGGATAATCAGTGGTACATCATATTGATCTTTGGGTAAGGGTAGGTCAAGCTCAAATTCATCTTGAACAATATACATACCTGCCAAACCCATAAAAACATTACGTGCAGTATTATGGATTGCGTGGTCGTGATACCATAACGTAGCAGCGCGGTTGTTCGGAAAAACGTAATCTTTGTAGGAACCAGGTGGAGTCAAATCTTCAGCATAGCCGTCGTATTGCGGTAGTGATGCCATGCCATGTAGGTGAACTGATGTCGGTACACCCACACTATTATTGATAAAGCGAACAATTGATTGTCGGCCTAGACGTTGCTTAATTGTGGGACCTGGAGTGATACCGTTATACGCCCAGACTTCCGTTGTTAACCCAGGCAAAATATTAACCTGAGCTTTCTTCATCGTAATTTCATAGTAATCTGTGGTCGCATCACTCCGTACTGGGTTAAGTACTGGCGGGATGCGAAATTTTGCTTGAAAACGAGCTGGCTGAGGACTGCCAGCAGTACCAGCTTGGGTGCGATATTGAAAAGCTATGGGAAGCAATAGGGAACCGCCTGTAAGCGCTCCTAGCTTCAGGGCTGATCGTCTAGTTATGTTTTTCATTTTAATTTCTCTCTTGTCTCTTGACAGATAGCAAACTCTACCTAAAACATTTCACTAATAGGGAACTTTTAAGAATCTTTACAAAACTTATTAGTCCGTATAAGTAAGTTAACATAGTTTTTGGGCATATAACTATGTATAAATTATGCTCTTGTGAGTCATTTGAGGTTTGTGACACCCAGGCAAATAAGCTGAAAGCCTTTCTATATATAGATTTTACGAGGGAATTTATATACTTAAGTAATCTTTTGAAAGTAAAAATAAGAAAAAAAAGTCAAGAATTGCTAAAAAAATCATTCTCTGAAAGTTAAGCAGACATTAATACTTCTCAGTTAAGCTTAAAATCAGGCAAATGAACTGTTATTAAACTAACAGACGCGCACTTGGCGATCGCAAACTTTCGACTCAACGATATTGATACCTGTATCATGTAGCAATGCTGCCGCAGAGAGTGGTAATCCCTGACGGGGCAACAGTTTCATAGCGGTTAGGTAGTTCAATGATGCGATCGCCTAAGTAGGATGATGCAAAAATTAACAGTAAACCAAAAAGTTTCTCTGCAAAGAGCGATCGCTTAAATACTTATATTTTTTGATACTTTCTGACAACACAATACTCTAAGGAACGCAAATTTAATAACGTGCAATTCTTATTTAACTTGGAATGGTGCGTTACGCTCCGCTAACACACCCTACTTTTGCACTTTATTTAATCCACATTCCTAACCAGCAGACATAGTATATAGGACTTACGCATTGACAAGAAATACCAAATATGAATATGGTTAAAAGCTACGTCTTTCGTAGGGGTTTAGCATTGCTAAACCCCTACAGCGTGGTCTATTTACGATCATAAAGAAAAGTCCGTTAAAACGGACTATAACATGAGTCTCAGTCGTCTTTAGACGACTTTCGCTATTAGACTCAGAATTCATTCTGAGGCGGGCTAGATGAGAATGAAATAGCCCTGTTATTTGGGTGTAATACAGTTTTGACCTCTCTTCTACAAGGAGAGGAGTTTGAGTCTGACTCCCCTACAAGGGAAGGGGAGTCAGTGCGTTGCTATAACGCAGGTTCAGTTAACAAAGAAGGTTCAGTTATTCAGTTAACAAAGAAGGTTCAGTTAACAAAGAAGGTTCAGTTAACAAAGAAGATTCAGGTAACAAAGCAGGTGCATTTAACAAAGCTGGGCCTATCAAAGATTGGTCTACCATAGGTTTGGTTATTGTCGGTTGACCGAACAATTTAATTACGCCGTCAGCCACTAGTTTACCTGCTTGAATTTCGGTATCTTTTGCGGGATCTAGAGCAAAAGTACCTTCAGGAGTAGTGAAAACATGACGCAAAGTTTTACCGTCTGGCATTTTAGCTGTTGTACCCTCAGCAGTTCTAGTTAGTGTAGCTGTTGCTATTGGTATCTCAACTACTGCAGAGGATGGGAGATGAACTCCGCCGAAAATGCGGCTTGCAGCATTGTCCTCTATTGCCTCGGAAATGGTGTTGAACCTCTCAGCCACACCTGGTAAGTCTTGCGAAGGAACTGTGAAAACTGTGTTGTCCCCGAAAAAGTTAATCAATACTTGACCAGCTGCCGCACCAAATGCGGCGTGTCCTGAGTTGTAGTCTGGGAACGGCGGGGTCAAGGGAGTCAGAGGGAAGACTTCAGGCTGATGATACGATATCAGTGGCAGCCAGTTCGGATCACGAATTACTCCTACTGCCACGTCGAGGGGACTGGGTTGGCGGATTGCAGAAATTGGTCGCAATTGATTGTAAAAAAACTTAGAATCCCATGTCAGAATACCCACATCACCTTGTGCAAGGCTCAACTGACCAAACAAGAGGGCGTTCTGAGATAGACTATTGCCCCTCTCCAAAGAGATTTGTTGTGCATACTGATGCCACTGACCAGGTGGTCTGAAGGTATTTGGGCGATCTAGTGCCCAGAAGATAGCATCTTGCGTGTTGCCAGAAGTGCGGGTAATTGTAGTAACGCTAGTGTTCAAGAAAGCCCCTACTTGGCGGACAAGATTCTCTTCGTCTGCGAACTTTTGGGTATTAAATGGAGTAGGTCCAGTCAGTCCGAACTGGATCAGGCGAGCGCCAGGATTTAGTGGGTTGCGAACGGGTACATTAGGTGAAAAGGGAAGAACTGATCCCCACGCTGGGGTTAATCCAGCTGAAAAATCGGGGAAAGTTGGTCGCCATCCGCCTTGTGGATCTGGATTTGGTGTGAAAGGAACCTGCGCTTGAGCTGAACCATCGTTGTTCCGCAAGGCTAGTATTGTCCCAGCAACTTGTGTTCCGATAGACCTACCGTTGTTCTTAGCTGTACCGTTAGGTATTGCTGCCAAAGAGGTTGCTAGCTGTTGGTCGAGTAAAGCTCTTACAGCTATTCTAGATGTTAGAAGTTGTTGCGTATCTCCTGGTAGTGGAGTTGTGAATAGATTGAGTAGCGTTGTATACGCTGCTTGGACAGCTGCTGCTGGTGCCGATGCACCGCCCGCAATCCGAGGATCAGAGGGACTGATGCTCACAGCGTAAGGCTGACCGATTTGGTTAATCGCGTTTACAGCATCATAGACTGCTAACTGAACGATCGCCTGATTGCGTGAGCCTAGTGTGGGAGGAGTTCCACCTCTGGCTGTCTGAACGCCATTTGCATCGCGGGCAATTCCTGTCATCAGGATGGAATTCAGAAGTGTTGCATTCCAAACAATTACAGCGTCACCAGCATTAACTACCCGACTGACTACTTTACGGGTTGTAGTCGCTTGGGGAATGGTGGTGCCAACTTCAGCAATCAGCTGGTAAGCTCCAGGTGCTACAACACTTGGACTACGGAAAGCCGAGCTAGTAAAGTCCACGATCACATCTTGGAAAGCACCAGGAGCTAAATTAACACTTGGAAGTGTTCGAGTTCCGAGTAGTTCATCTGTGCCCACTAAAGGGGTATTTGATGTAGTACCCGAAATTGATACTTGAGTGATGACTTTAGGGATACTGAGGGGGTTTTTATCGAGTACTGAGTCAGGGGAGACGTATATATTGAGATTTAAAGCTCCTTGAAAACGTGCTGTACCGCGATTAGTAACACGCACGGTAAATCGACCCCGTTTAACTGCTTCGCCTAATAGTGTAGGTCTTTGAAAATTAGCGTTCCTAAATGCGATTTGGACATCTGGTCTTGGGGTGGTTATCTGAGCATGAGCCGCTGGGATCAATGCTGTACCAATTACAGACGCAGCTACTACGCTCTTCATAGAGAACGAAAGTAATTGGAAAATGGTATTTACTTGAGAGTTTGCCATGAGATTTGTTCTTGCAGAAGATGAAGGATGTCTTTCGGGATGAATGGTTGTGTTGCAGCAGCAAATTGAGGATTGAGTAATTTACTCAATCGTTGCTATGAGTACCCCTTTGAAGGTAAGTCCTGTTTAATACCAAAGTTTTTGTAATATTTCAATTTGTGGTTGAAATAGAACCAAGAATCTAGGCATTAAACTCTAAATTTTTACACTGCAAATTAAGCGGTGCTTACGGCGGGCTACGCATTCGCTAAAATGTCAAGATTGAGTTAATGACATTACTTTTTCGCAGCGCAAAATTTGGACTTCAGAGACTATCTATAAACAAAATATGTCTCTCAAAGAGTTACTCAATATGACTTAGGTATTGACAAAGAATACACTTTTCCAATATGAAAGTCATAAGTTGCTATGCGGTAATTCTAAAAACTTGAAACACGAACTCTACTTGGGCTTTGTCCGTGGTTTTTTTTAGTTTCTCAACCATCACAAGAATTAGATTAGGTTGCAAACATTAAGTTCAGGTAAACAAAAAGTTAGTATATGAATAATTTTTAATAAATAATAATTATCTCCGAAAACAAAATAAAGCAGACATTTTTTCAAAGTTCAAAGTTAAGTGATTAGAATTTATGCTATGGCAATCCGATTTGATTTCTGAAATTATTTGCGTAGGCTGGGAGTGGGGAGTGGGGAAGAAGTCTCTTTGAGTTGTAGTGAGTTTGTTCAAAAATCAAATATGAGTCCTATATGTAGTGATTTTGTACAGTTTAAATATGAATTGTAAGTTACTAGGACTTACGCATTGACAAGAAATAGCAAATATGAATATGGTTAAAAGCTACGTCTTTCGTAAGGGTTTAGCAATGCTAAACCCCTACAGCGTGGTCTATTTACGATCATAAAGATAATTAATAAAAGCCTGAAACAACCTATTTTCGTTAATCCACATCACGGTTAATTTGTATAGTGCGTAAGTCCTATTAACTACAAATAAACGATACACCAAAATAAATACGTGAATTACTTAAATAAATAAGTAAATAAGCCAATTTAGGAAGTTAAACCTGATTCGACTTGCGGAAAACACCAAAATAAGTAAGTAAAATGCAAATTTAGGAAGTCAAACCTGATTTTGAATAAGCCAAAGCTCATTTTGCTTGCAAAAAACACCAAAATGAGTAAGCAAACTGGGGTTTGAATAAGTCAAAGGTCATTTTACTTGCGGAAAACACCAAAATGAGTAAGCAAACTGGGGTTTGAGTAAGTCAAAGCTCATTTTGTTTAAGTCAAATGGCATTTTGCTTGTTAAATATGAAGTTCTGATAAAGCAATCTGCCTTTTTGCTGATTAAATATAAATTTAAGTTAAATATAACTTGCCTGGGTTGGGCGTAGCGATCGCAGTAGTTACGTTAGGTGCTGCTGGAGGCAAATGGATAGATGCTATTAGTGCTGCTTCATCTGCTGCAATTGGCTTAGGCATGGTAGCATTTCTATTCAGAACTCCCCTCAAGCAAGTTCCTGTCAAGCCGATGAAATTTGTTGCAGCTATGCTACTGATGGGATTTGGTACTTATTGGTTAGGTGAAGGATTAAATGTAGAGTGGCCAGGTGGTGATTGGGCGATCGTTTGGTTGCCTCTAGCTTGGGGTTCTTTCATGGCTATTACTGCTGCATTCTTGCGCTGGCAGATTGGATTGCAGAAGCCGGAAGAGATTGTTAGTTAGGTTGCTATTGATTATCAGCAATATTGGAAGCGGAGGCTTTGCGGAGTTGCTAGCAGTCTTAGTATAGCGGTTCCCATTCAGATGCGGTACAACGTTATATCCCAAGGTGTAGGGGCACGGCATGCCGTGCCCCTACGGGTGTACCTAACTTTTATTTACAACCTCTTTAACTTTTTTTAATTAAAACGTGGTCTTTGTGTCAATATAATAACTCTGCTCATTAATTAAATTTGTGTCATGCAATACTCCCTCATGCCTGCGATTGGGTGCAATCCTATCCATTTTCGCTCAAGCATTCAGCCTGGTTTTTGGCTCGTTTCAATGATGGCTCCCTTTTTGTGCCTTACCTCTGCACAAGCTCAAGTAATTGGGCAAGATATCACTTCAATCACTACTGACACTGCTTCGTTTCCTACTACATCCATTACCAACGTTGACGGAGGGATAGATTTAGCTGCACCTAATCTGGGTGCCGTCTTTGTTGAAGAGTAAATGAGCGACGAAAAACTTTATTTAAGGAGCGTTACTAGAGGCTCCTTGTAAGAATCAACCAACAAAAATGTGGCAGTTGCGCTCAATCACCAGGGCAGCCGCATCTAAATTACTCTTGTTCATAACCAAAGTTATGCGATCGCAATTGGGGAAGATTAAACCACGACCTCTGTGGTTTTTTCTTTTGGGGCAAGTAGGCGATCTCTTGACATAAATTTTAATCAATCCCCATCAAGTAATAATGATAAAATTACTCATAAAATTGAGCGCAAGTTAAGAAGAAAAATTAAGCTAGCGATCGCAACAGTCAAGTATATTCGGGCGCATTAGATGTCGTTGAGGAAGCTGAATCGACCTTATTTAACTACTTTGGAAGAGAAAATTGGTGGATATGAACCAGAAATTAAATGAAAAAAAAGCACGGTTTCAAATCGCTAGCTTTCAACTCAACGATACACTAAAATCAATGCGTGAATTACTTAAATAAACAAGCAAATAAGCCAATTTAGTAAGTCAAATGCCCTTTGACTTGCGGAAAACACCAAAATGAGTAAATCAAATTAGCTTTTGAGTAAGTCAAATGAGCTTTGACTTGCGGAAAACACCAAAATGAGTAAATCAAATTAGCTTTTGCTTAAGTCAAATGAGCTTTTACTTGCATAAAACATCAAAATGAGTAAGTCAAATCAGCTTTTGCTTAAGTCAAATGAGCTTTTACTTATTCAATATGAAGTTTTGTCAAAGCAATATGGCTGTTTGCTGATTAAATATAAATTTAAGTTAAATATGCCATCGCCTCAATGTATATTTGTTAAGCTGCAACACAGGTGCTTGATGCACTCAGAGCAATAAAAGCCTCAGAGTATTGAAATATATTTCATAATCTCATTTGTCAAGATTAAATTTGGTTTAAAGGTGAGCGATCGCTCTAAAAAATTTATGTCGAAGTTTTAGGCTTTTCGATTATTCAATAGACATTCCGTGCCGAGTATATATTCAACCAGTATTTGTATTCATATTTATTTATCCGATAAATCTTAGACGCTTGGGATAACTCAATGTTAGCCTAGTAGAGATTTGCGTAAAATTGTAGCGTTTTATGCTGAATTAGGTTGACTTACTGATTATCGTGACGGTTGTGAGTTAATTTTACAGGCATCTGTAGGTAAAAAAGTTGTGTTTGATCGCCTGTTCAATTCAGAGAAGCAAGTTTTTGATCTATTCTGGAAGAAATAGCCATCCAAAAAGCGCGGAGAATCATGGTTGTGAAGTTGCAGCGACCAATTTTAGTGGGAGGATTGGGATTGTCCTTTTCTCTGTGGATGTTACAAAGTTGGCACGATTCTATAGTGCAGGTGGGTGAGTTTGGTTTGTTGAGTGTCTTAGCATTTGGCGGTGGTTTATGGTTATTCCGACAAAATCAGCCAAAAAATAGCTTAGAGCCGCTAGATGGTATGCTAGTTGATCGGGCAACTGTGGAAAGTGCGATCGCTAAAGCTGAAGCCGTAATAAACCAACTGGCAAAAGAAGCAGAAAACCATCTGGCGTTACAGACCCTCAGAGAACAAGTTGCCCAATTGTTGTTGGAATTAGACAGGCAAGAAATTAAAGTGGCTGTTACTGGCGGGAAATCCGTGGGCAAAAGCACTTTAATTCAAGTACTAGAGCAAAATTTTGGATCTGTAAATTTTGTTTCTCTACAAGAGACAGCACCTTTATTTAGAGAAGCGGGTGACAATTCAGATGCAGCTGTTTTAGCAGAAGTTGCAAAATCTGATTTTGTTCTGTTCCTGACAAACGGTGATTTGACAGATTCAGAATTTCAAACCTTACAGCAGTTAAAAGCAGCAAATCAGCCTCAAATACTGGTTTTCAATAAACAAGACCAATATTTAGCCGATGAAAGCGCCAGCATCTTGCTGTCATTGAAACATCGGATACAGGGAAATGTAGTTGCAACTGCGGCCTCTCCCATTGCCATCAAAGTCCGAAAGCACGAGACTGATGGTTCTGTACAAGAGTGGATGGAACAACCAGCACCAGATATCCAGCAGTTGACGCAGCAGTTGGGTGAAGTTTTGGCACAGCAAGGACAACGCCTGGTTTGGGTGACTACCATGAGGAAAGCCGGTTTGTTGAAAGCCGAGGCGAAAACCTGGCTAAATAGAACCAGATGCGATCGCGCCACCCCAATTATTGAACAATATCAATGGATAGCTGCTGCTGCTGCCTTTGCTAACCCAGTCCCAGCCCTTGATATTCTGGCGACTGCGGCAATTAATGCTCAAATGGTAATGGATTTGGGTAATATCTATCAGCAGAAATTTTCTTTGGAACAGGCACAAACGATAGCTGGCACAATGGGAAGTTTAATGCTGAAACTGGGTTTAGTTGAACTTTCTACCAAGGCGATTAGTACTGTTCTTAAAAGTAATGCCGTTACCTTTGTTGCTGGTGGCGCAGTGCAGGGAGTAAGTGCAGCTTATCTGACCAGAGTAGCAGGGTTAAGTTTAATTGAGTATTTCCAACAGCAGGAAATAGCGATAGATTCTGGAACTGGTTTAAATTTGGAGAATTTGCGGCAAACGTTACAAAAGGTGTTTGGGCAAAATCAGCAAATGGCTTTTCTGCAAGGGTTTGTTAAACAAGGTGTGAAGCGTTTGTTGCCAGAGGTGCAGCCGGTTGAATTAATTGGTGTTCAGAAGGGGGCAGGATAATCTTACCCAGAGGCGCAGAGTTTTTCTTAGCGCCTTTGCATAAACCTGTGATTGTATAAATTAGCAATTTATGCAAATAGACATTACTAATAAAAGTCGTAAAAATTACTAACTGTAAATGACCTATTGCTTAGAAAACATCTAAATCATTTTGAGAGTATCCAGCACCTACAAACGCAGGATTAGCAGCAGCTTGCTTTTTAATAAGTTGCATCAAAGCATCATTGCAGCGTTCCGTGAGTTCTGGATATTTATTCGCTATCCATTCAAGTTCTGTTACACCATAAGAATCGCTAATATCGAAGCCGAGTTCAATCAATTCTTCAGTTTGCTTAAATGCTAGATTGAAAATTCCTTCAAAATCTATAAATTGTTCATACATGGCTACAATAATTCTAAATTTTCGTTAGATACTGAGATTCAAAATTTTAAGGTGTCTCAATTACGTCTTCAAACAGTATCATAATTATATATAAATTATTGCTCGTAGGATAATCTCTGAATATAAACGATTATTTTCTCTTTGCTGATTCAGGTTTCCTAGATTTAGGTTTTAAAACCAGCGATTTTAACATTGTTTATGTCAAATACATCTTCTTACAATTCATGCCACTAAAATTTACCCAAGCCCTAAATGGGCTTGGGCATATCCAACAATAATTGTAAGAGTTACGAGTTACCAAAAAATTGTGAATAAAGGTAGTTAGCTAAACAGCACCACTGTTTCTGTTAAACAGAATCGCTATAGTTTTGAAAATTAGCTTTAAATCGTACACCAAACTCCAATTTTTTTGATACTCTAAATCCATGCGAATTACATCTTCAAAACTACGGACTTTAGAACGTCCATTTACTTGCCATTCGCCAGTCATACCGGGTTTAACATCTAAACGTTGCCACTCCGGTACTTCGTAGCGTTCCACTTCATCGGGCGTGGGTGGTCGAGTGCCGACTAAACTCATCTCTCCTTTGAGGACGTTCCAAAATTGGGGTAGTTCATCAAGACTAGTTCGCCGTAAAAAGCGTCCTACCTTGGTAACTCTGGGATCGTTCTCATTCTTGAAAAAAGCGCCTTGCACTTGGTTTTTGACTTGGGATTTCTTGGCTTCCGCATCCACACACATGGAGCGGAATTTCCAAATCTCAAACCGCTTCCCCATCCAGCCACAGCGGGTTTGACTAAAGAAAATGGGGCCGGGATCGTTAATTTGAATAGCGATCGCAATCGGAATAAACAAAACTCCTGTAATTAATAAACCGATTATTGACCCCACAATGTCTAATAACCGTTTCATCCAAGATGCCACAGAAGGGTGAGTAGCGGGTAACTGCTCTACTTTCCGGGAAGTTGTCTTCCGATTATCTACTAAGTCTTGTTGTTCTATTAGCAACCCATCATCCACCAGCTCTAGAGGAAAAACCTGATCCAATCCCGTGAGTTTTAGGACTGCCATTACTTGAGGTGTGACATTCCTCAGTGTTAATGTAATCTCTTTTGCTTGGGCGGATTTAAGATTACTGACCAAGGCACCTAAACCACTACTATCCATAAAAGTAGTTTGGTGAAAGTCAATAATGATTTGTTTGAGATGTGAATTGGGTTGGATTAAGTCTTGACAGGTTTGCTTAAAGCCTAAAGCTTCCAGCACGCTCAACCGCGTGGGAACCAGCACTATAGCCGTGTCGTTTAGGGAATTAACTGGAAAATCGACTTCTGTCGGTTGGCTAGTCATGAAGCTCTGCACTTTCGTTGCCATGTATAATGTAATCTGCCAAACATTATTTTGTCCTCCAAAATTACCTAACCTAATATTGGAATCAGTAGTAATCAGGACTAATTGCTATTTACCGGGGCTGAGATTGGAGATCGCCAGCGACGATTCACAATAGAACAAGAAGCCAAAAAACATCCTTGCTGTTGTGCCGACACAACGCGATCGCGTTGATCTCATCAAATGATTGCTAAAACTACGGTTACACCTACCGCACGCCTGATTGAGGTCTTTTCTGCCATTCAAGGGGAAGGACTGAATGTAGGGACACGTCAGATATTTATTCGTTTTGCTTTGTGTGATTTGCGCTGTCATTTTTGTGATAGCGCCCACACTTGGGATGCACCGGCTACTTGTCGGATAGAGCGATCGCCTGGATTGCGCGACTTTGAAATCCACTCTAACCCTGTTCCATTACCAATATTAATGGAATGGGTGGAACGACAAAATCTACCTTGTCTACACGATAGCATTAGCTTAACGGGGGGTGAACCGCTTCTTCATGCTCCATTTTTAATGCAGTTTCTACCCCAGGTGCGAGCCATAACTGGCCTACCTATATATTTAGAAACTGGCGGGCATCGCCCAGAACAACTGGCGATGATTCTCTCCTACTTAGACTCTGTTGGTATGGATTTCAAATTGCCCAGTGTTAGCGGCGAAAGTCATTGGCAAGAACATAGTAAATTTCTTCAATTATGTCATGATTCATATTTAAATGTTTTTGTCAAGATAATTGTGTCTCAAAATACAGATCCCGCCGAATTGGAACGTTCAGCTTTGCTGGTGGCAGACGTTAGTCCAGATATCCCAGTATTTCTACAACCTGTTACGCCTTTAGCAGCATCGGAACAATTTTCCCCAATACCTGTGCTTGCACCTTTGAGCGATCAAGTTTTGACGTGGCAAGCTTTAATGAAGCGATTTGTCAAGCACGTGCGCGTGATCCCCCAGACGCATAAAATGCTAAACCAGCTTTGAAGAGTCAGGGTTAGAGACGCGATTAATCGCGTCTCTACAGAAGTTTGGAGTTCACTCATAACTTCTAACTTTTAACTAATTACAATCCGCCTTCATCTGTAGCTCTGGATTTAGTTTTTGCCTTATTAGCACTGCGTTTAAGGGCAGATAGTCTTGCTTCGTATTTCGACCGTTGGCGTTTGTTAGGAGTGTTATCAATCAGGGTTTTCAAGGCGCTACCTAGACTCTTGTAGGCATTGGGGAGACTATAACCAAAACGAGTTGCCAATGCGATCGCTTTTTCATCAGCATTGAGCAATTCTTTTATTTGCTTTTCCCCATTATTCTTTTGGTACAGTCGCCAGCCTGACACACCACACAGCGACAAAGCTAACACTAACAGCAATCCATCTTGTACCCACAATTCGCCCACAGCACCACCTAAACCGATGGCCAGTGCTGCCATTTCCCAACCATCTTTGGGGATTGTGTCATTTTGAACGCGAGCAACTTCATGCCAGAACAGCAAATTACGCTGATCCATTGCGAGGTCATCCCATTTCACCAAGTCAATTTGAATTTCTACCTGGTCTTTACCAATTTCTTCGCAGCGAACCAGGGGTGGATTGACTTCAGTTGTGCCTTCAACCATGACCCAGCTTTGCAATTCTGGCGGTAGTAGGCCTTTTAACCGCCGGAGTTCACTCATTTCCGCTTTGGCAGAGGAGGTTGCATAGGATGTCATAAAATCCAGCCCTAAAAAATTTCAGTTATATAGTGAGGGTATCACTTTGGAGTATAGCTATTTAAGTGATGATCCGTCTCACTCGCCCTTAAAACTTCCTCGCTTTTTTCGCGCTTCCATTGCTTTTTCCAGCAAATCTAGCAATCCTGGCGCTTCTTCTTGGATACTGAGTAACAGTCTTTCCCCAAGTTCTATATTCCCCGGATCAAGACCTGTTGCCATCACTTCTTTCAGGCGAGGTATCGCTATGCCATCCACAATCTGAATTAACCCACTCAGACAACGGTGAAACTGCCTTTCTGTGAGAATGGAGTCTTCCAGAGGGAACTCAATAATAGCACGAATTTCGCCATCAGATGGGTCATATTCCCATTGCAACATTTTGGTTTCCCAGGAAATGGCAAGCATTGTCTGGAGGATAGCTCCCTTGTGAGGATGGCTTTGAATTCCTGCCAGAACTTGAGGGGCAAATACCCGAAAAAATTTTCCCTCTTCATCCAATTGGACAACTATCAGGAAATCTTCTAGGTGATCAGCCTCCACACCTGTTATAATTCGGTCTTCTTTATCATCCAAACGGTAATCCCAACCAAGGTTGTCTAAATAGTTGGCAATCTGTTTGAGGTTAGCTCCCATAAAAGCCTCATAAGGAACGTGGAGCAGCTGTTAACAGACCTAGTTTAACCGGCTAGGGGTAGTTGTTTGGGTTGGGTGTGGCTACTTATTGCAATTGGGGGATTGGGCATTGAAGATAGGAAAAATAGATGATCGTTCTGCGCTGTGAATGATATTTTTTGAAGTACCTCGCTCATTCTTGAAGAAGCGATAATCACTTTTTTCCAAATCTTATCCAGTGAAGGATATAGCATTAACTCACTTAAGTTTTAATATTCTTTTCTAGGTTTAATGAATGTATTGCTACATCAAGCATGGTGGCAGTATTTTAAATAAAACTCGAAGGCTGAAGCCAAGTTGAGATAATATCTACATAGAATCTGAGGCTTTTGAAAATATAAGTAAAAACTTCAACTACCCTTTTTGATGATGCTAAATCTAGCACAGAGGCTGGTAGAGTTTTATATTACAAGCAACAAACTGTTTTCACTGAATAATTGTAGTGAGCAATACATCTTTATTTTTTAGTAACTATGAAGTTTATGCGTAAATCAGCTTTAATTCTAGCGATCGCACCCCTAGTTTTTGCGATCGCTGCTTGTGGTGGAGAGTCAGGACAAACAGCAAATACAGCTAGCACTCCAGGCAGTTCAGCCGCACCAGCAACTCGAAATCGCTGGGATACCATCAAAAGCCGTGGTCAGTTAATTTGCGGTGTCAGTGGCGAAATTCCAGGGTTTAGCTTTGTGGGAACTGATGGTAAATATAGCGGCATCGATGTAGATATTTGCCGAGCGATCGCAGCTGCTTTATTTGACAATCCAGATGCCGTAGAATTTCGCAATCTTAATTCCAAAGAGCGGTTTACAGCTTTACAAACTGGGGAAGTAGACATTCTCAGCCGTAATACTACCTGGACACTCAGTCGTGATAGTTCAGTTGGTCTAGAATTTGCCCCCGTTGTCTTTTATGATGGTCAAGCCTTAATGGTTCGCAAAAATAGCGGCATTAAGTCCCTGGCAGACTTGAAAGATAAAGCAATTTGCGTTCAAACTGGTACTACTACCGAACAGAATTTAGCAGACCAAATGCGAAAGAGAGGTATCACTTACAAACCTGTTGTGTTTGAAGACGTTAATGTTACCTTTGCTACTTATGCTCAAGGGCGTTGCGATGGCATTACAGCTGACCGTTCGGCATTGGTTTCTCGGCGCACGACTCTGCCCAAACCAGAAGATAATGAGATTCTTGAGGAAGTTATTTCTTCAGAACCCCTTGCACCAGCGATCGCCAAAGGAGATGCTAAGTTTGGTGATGCTCTCAAATGGGTGGTTTATTCTCTGGTAAAAGCTGAAGAGTTGGGCATCACTTCTCAGAATGTGGGTCAGTTCGCTAGTAGTAACGACCCAGATATTAAGCGCTTTTTAGGAACAGAAGGCAACCTTGGGGAAGGACTCGGCTTAACAAAAGACTTCGCAGCCAGAATAATCAAGCACGTCGGTAACTACGCCGAAATTTACGATCGCAACCTCGGCCCCAAGACAAAACTCAATCTAGCTCGTGGTCAAAATCAACTCTGGAGCAAAGGCGGACTGCTTTATTCTCCGCCGTTCCGGTAGTGAGTGATGAGTGCTGAGTAATGAGTGGAGAGCAGAATGATCTTCTCCCATGAAATGACCAATGACAAATGACCAATGACAAATGACAAATGACAAATTGCCTATATGGCGTGATAATCGCTTTTGGCGCATTACTTTGCAATTAGTTGCCGTATTTTTAGCAGCAGTTGTGGTAGTGATACTGTGGGGCAATCTTAACCGCAATTTGCGGCAATTGGGTATTCAGTTTGGATTTGATTTTCTTAAACAACAGGCATCTTTTGATATTGGCGAGACGCTGATTACCTACAAACCAACTGACACCTACAGTAATGCTTTGTGGGTGGGGTTAATTAACTCCTTGCGGGTGGCGATCGCGGGAATTTTTCTCACGACAATTGTGGGGGTAAGTGCTGGAATTGCGCGACTTTCAGACAACTGGCTAGTGCGGAATATCAGTATGGTTTATGTGGAGGTTTTCCGCAATACACCCTTACTGCTGCAATTGCTGTTTTGGTACTTTGCTGTTTTCCTCAGTTTTCCCAAAACAGAAAATAAGATATCTTTTTGGGGTTTTATTGGCGTTAGTCAAAATGGCTTAGAATTCCCTTGGTTTACTTTATCCCCAGAGTTTTCAGCCTTGCTATTGGGATTAACTTTTTACACAGGTGCGTTTATCGCTGAAATTGTCAGAGGTGGGATTCAATCAGTAGCTAAAGGACAATGGGAAGCAGCGCGATCGCTAGGATTAAAACCAGGGTTGGTGATGCGGTTGGTGATTTTTCCCCAAGCTTTGCGGGTAATAATTCCACCGTTGACGAGTCAGTATCTGAATTTGACGAAAAATACCAGTTTAGCGATCGCGATCGGCTACCCCGATATTTATTTTGTCGCCTCCACCACCTTTAACCAAACGGGGAAAGCCGTAGAAGTCATATTACTGATTATGCTTACTTATCTCATTCTCAGCTTGACTATTTCCGTAGCGATGAATTTGTTCAATCGCACTGTGCAAATTAAAGAGAGATAAGGGAAATGAGGGAAATGAGGGAAATGAAAGAGATGATAAAACAGTTGAGGCTGACACTTGAGCCTTTGAGGGTGGAAGTTGAGCCTTTGAGGGTGGAAGTTGAGCCTTTGAGGGTGGAAGTTGAGCCTTTGAGGGTGGAAGTTGAGCCTCTGAGGGCGGAAGTTGAGCC
>Ga0209591_10001900_pt1 | contig 25402 bp, 9 predicted proteins | sample MAT01_FD_187207 | JGI IMG/M metagenome (GOLD analysis project Ga0209591, IMG submission 187207) | Freshwater microbial communities from Lake Fryxell liftoff mats and glacier meltwater in Antarctica - MAT-01 (SPAdes) (version 2) | ecosystem: Environmental > Aquatic > Freshwater > Ice > Liftoff... | reverse complement strand
AAGGCGACGGTGAGGACCGGAGGGGAGCATCCTCGACGGATGTGACCCGAGGACCGGAACCGGCAACGCAGCCAGCCGGGATGGATCGGCCGCGAGAACGGTCGACTTGTTCATTCGCGGGCCCTTAGCTACCGCCTCAGCGGCACACCCAGCCCACGGTCGGGACCTCGTCACAGGTCATGAGCGTGAGCCCGAAGCAGCCGAACTCGATGTGCCCGGGAAAGCTGTCGTCGATCGTGCACTGGTCCCACGGGAAGCGCGCCGGCGCGCCGTCATCGATCGCGGAGAGATCGAAGTCGGCCGCGGCACAGGACGGCCGCCGGGTGTCGGCGTCGTCGCAGCCCTCGAGCGTCACGAAGCCGGGCGCGGTCGACCGGTCGTAGATGCACAGGAGCGACCGGTCGCCGTCGGTCCCACACGCCAGCGGCGTACTGGAATCGCCGGTGCGCGCCGACGCCTCGGCCGCGAGCGCCGCGTCGGCCTCGTCATCGACGGCGCAGCCGGTGGCCAGGAACGAGAGTGTGGTGATCAGGAACGCAGCAGCGATGTTCTTCATACAAACCTGGCGTGACGGGCCTTGTCACATCGTGACAGCGGGCGCCACGACCGACCGAGGCCTCACGACCACAGCCGGGGCGAGCGGCCCGGTATCACGGCGCCGGGGGAGGCGATGACAGCGCCCCCACCACGGACTGCTCGAGCTCGTCGACCCCAGCCCCGTTCGCGAACTATGCAATGAAGCATGACGAATCATGCGCTGGTGTGGCGACCGAACGTCACAGACAGATCACGGCCAGAATGGAACCTTGTAGTTCTCGTCTTTCTTCATGAAACCCGGCGCAAGCTCGCTCCATGCGGTCACGTTCACGTTCGACACATCGAATCCGCTATGCCGGAGCGATGCCATTGCAGCCGAGAGGGAGGTCGGGTCAGGTTTGTAGTGACCGCTCAAGTTGTCGAGCGCCGTCACCACACCTCCGGGCCCAATCGTTACGTGGCCGGCGGCCAGTGCGTTCCGGCCGCCGGCAAGCACGGAGTGGTTCGTGGACTCAACTAGCGCCATGACCAATGGTCCACCTTTTTCGCGCATCCCGAACATGAAGTGCACGGGGCCATCTTTGATAGCGTTCATGAGTTCGTCGCTCTTGCCAACGTACATTGGAACACCCTTTCTGGCCGCCAACAGGAGCTCGTCAGCGTAGTCGTCCGCAACCCTATTCTTGTAGAGCCGCGGAGCCTCCGGCCCGCCGAGCGTGACCACCTTGCGGCCCGACTTGCCAGAACGCTTGGCGACCTTGGCGGCCGCGCCACCCCCGGGGACAGCCATGCCGGCCACCTCCAGCCCCGCGCCCAGCCAGTCGCCATCGTACGCACTGGTCACGGCGCGGACCGCGGCCATCGGCTTCCCGCCAGTGAAATCCCATGCCAGAGTGCCAACGGTGGATACGACGCCGGAGGCCTCGGGTTCGGGCTCCGGCAGGTCCCCCCTGACCAGATCGTCGAAGTACGTGAGGTGGAGCTGGTTACCACTCTGCTCGTAGGTCCCCGACGCGTCCCCCTCGGGCGAAAGGCCGACAACGAACGAGGCGGCACGGTTGTCGTTGGCGGGGGTGGCGTTCTCAGGTGTAGCGGTCGCCGGCTGGCTCGCGGTGGTGCCTTCCGCCTTGCCTTGCGCGCTGGAGGAGCCGCCCTGACCGCCCCCCTGCATATCGCCTTTCACCAGGTCATCGTCGCATTCGACGTACCGGGTGGCAGGCGGCCCCACGGCATTGTAGCCGCTCGGATCGGTGTTCGTGAGCGGGTTGTTCCAGACGTAGCTGTAGCGATTCAGGCTACGCGCATCGAACGGTGCCTGGATCATCGGATCGGCACTGAGGAAGCGGCCGATCGTCGGATCGTAGTGGCGACCGCGCATCTGGATGAAGCCGGCGTCCTCCTGGGCCTCGTGGCCGGTGAAGCCGACGTTGACACTGGATGAAACACTCTCGGGCGCCAGCGCCAGCCAGTTGGTGGCGTCGATTGCCTGGCCCCACGCGTCGTACGCGTGCCGTGAGACAACCTCGCCATTGGCGTCAGCGATCACGCTCGGCGTGCCGAGGTGATCGGCGTGGACGAAGTCCACCTTGCTGGTGAACAGGTCCGGGGCGGCGAACTCACGCGTGACGTTCGCGACCAGGCCCGAGGCTCCCGTGACCTTGTACTTGTGCGCGATCTGCGTGCCGACCCGCTGGCGCTCGTAGAGCCCACCGACGTAGATCGTCTCGCTGCCGTCGTCCGCGTCCGAGGTCCGCCGCACGCGCGTGCCGTCGGCGTCGTACTCGAGCGCGATGGTCGAGTCGGGGAGCAGGTGAATGCTGGCCGGCTTGCCGAAGGGCGTGTAGACGAGGCTGGTGGTCTTGCCGTCCTTGACCCGCGCGACTAGGCTGCCATTGGTGTCGTACCAGAAATTCGCATTGCCCGCGCTGGTGAGGCGCTGATTCGATGCGTAGGTATACGTACCGACATCGCTGCGCTGGGTGAAGTTGCCCCACGGGTCATAGTCGAACGTATTGGTCTTGATCGTGCCGCCCTTGACGACCTTGGACTCGATCAGCCGATGCTTGCGATCGTAGCGCAGCTCCTCGTGTTGATTGAACAGGTTGTCGCTGCGACGCGCGAGGTTGCCGACCGCGTCCCACTCGTACGACAGATCGAGCAAGCTCGAATTGCCGACCAGCGTGGCGATCGACGCCGGCCGACCGGTGAGCGGCTCGTAGTCGCGCGCGGTGTGCGCGCCGTTGCCGAAACTCTCATCGGTCACCTCGCCAAACTCGTTGGTCGTGTCGGCGCGGTGATAGAGCGCGCCGGTGACGTCGTCCCAGACCGCGCGGAAGTGACCATGGGCGTCGTACTCGTTGCGGACGCGAAACGGCGCCAGCGCGGGCGACGGCGACGGGTACGTGATCACCCCCAGGCGTCCGAGCGGGTCGTACTGAAATCCAACCCCGAAGGTCTCGTCTGCGGTGAACTGCTCCGCGCGCACTGGCCGCGCGAACTCATCGTACGTGTAGCGAACCTGGGTGCCGCTCGGGCTGTGGCTGACGTCGAGCAGGCCTTTCTTGCCCTGGTCGTAGCTCCAGGTCGTGACCTGACCGCTCGGCGCATCATCGCGCTGCACCAGGCGGCCGAGCACGTCATACGTGAGGCGAGCGACCTGGCCCTTGGCGTCGGTGGTCTCGATCAGCTCGCCGAAGGCGTTGTAGCGCGACTGCCGGGTTCCCGTGCGCTCGTCGACGAGAGTCTCCAGGTTGCTGTAGCGATCGCGCTCGGTGATGATCGCTTGCGGCCCGGTCCACGACGGGTTGTTCTTCGCCTCACACGGGATGGTCCGGTGGAGCGAGCCGAACGGCCGGTACTCGTAGCACATGACGTCGTCGGGGCCGTCGCCATCGCCGCCGTCGAGGAACCCCCCGCTGGTGCGGATCACCTCGCCGAGGTCGTTGATCTGCGCGTAAGTGGTGATGCCGGTGGCATCGGTCACCCACTGCTCCAGGAAGCCGTAGAGGTAACTCGTGAAGGTCTCGTCAGCGGCCGTCACGAGGGTCGGGCGGCTTCGCGAGTCGTAGGCGTAGGCGGTGTAGCCCGCCGATGGCTGCCCCTGCTTGGTCGGGAGGTACGCGCGGGCGACCCGACCGAAGTGATCGTAGTCGACGTTGTTGACAATCACATCGCCATCGAGTCCCGTGGTCTGCGAGGTCACGTTCCGGCCGAGCCGGTCGAGTTCGGTGGTCGTGTCGGCGCCTCCATCTTGCCAGGCCCGCAACCGCGTGCGGAATTCGCCGGGCGCCACCTCGATTCGCTTGTAGCTGGCGTTCGCCGGCGGCGCGGCGGCGCCGCCGTCCTTGGTGACCGACCTCTCGAGCGTTCGTCCGAATCCGTCGTACCAGGTCGTCGCGAGGAGGCCATTCGGATCCAGCGTCGTCGCCGGCACGCCGAGGCCGCGATTCCACGTCATTGTCGTGGTGTGACCGAGCGCGTTGTTCACGCTCACCGGGAACACGCCTTCCTGGTCATATTCGGTCGCGGCCCACCGCATCGTGCCGGCCGCGTCCTCGGTCAGGACCACCCACGGGTTGCCGGTCGCATAGCGCCAGATCGTGGCGGTCAGCTTGTACTTGTCGTCGTTGGGCTCGACCACCGCCTGCTGCAGATCGCCATAGACGTCGTACGTGCGGGTCTGCTCGCGGAAGCTCGCGCTGTTACCCCGCTGCTCGTCGATCCGCGTCGTGACCGGCAGGCCGATCCGCCAGGTGCTCGGGTCGTTGAGGTACGTCGTCGTGGCGGTCGCCTGCCGACTGGCGGTGTTCTCGGTCGCGGTCAGCACGTTGCCGTAGTCGTCGATCACGAAGCCAGCCAGCGAAGACGTCACGGCCGGCGCGCCGGCCAACTCGAACTCCAAGCAGTAGTCGCCGCCGCACGTGCCGGCCAGCGACACCTCGTAGGTCCGCGTCGACCGCGCGAGCGGCGCGACATGGTAGGTCGCGCCGGCGTTCACGTGCTGCAGCGACGCCGTCGTGTACACGGCGTACGCCGAGGCGTCGGCGAGCGAGTCGCTGCCCTCGGCGAAATCGATCGTCTGCGCCACGCTCGCGACCATCGCGCCGCGATACGGGTAGTCGCGCACCGCCGGGTCATAGGTGCTGTTGTCGTAGCGCTCGGCCACGCGCTGGTCCTGGTGGTCGGCGACCGACTTCTGTTGCACGTGGCGCTGGCCAAAGCCCAGGCCACCGCGCCCCAGCAGGTCGACGCGAGCATCGTAGTAGCTGAACCGGGTCGTGCGCATCGGGCCGTCCACGCCCGGATCGTTGTCGAGCCAGCGCACGAGCGCGCGCGAGCTCGGCGGGCGCGCGACCGGATAGCTGACCGGGACCGCCAGCTGCCCCTCGGGGGCATCCCGATAGACCTCCGTGCGCGTCATCGGCAGGTAGCCCATCTTGGTGACCTCGCCGAGACCGTTGGTCACGCCCTTCACCAGGTCAGGCACCTCACCCTTGTGCAAGAACATCGACCACCAGTGCCCGCCCCACCAGTACGAGGCGACATCGTTCAGGCCATCACCGTTCAGGTCGACGGTCGGCGTGACCGCGCCACGCACGTAGCCGTAGGCCAGGTCGTTGTAGTACGGGATCTCGGTGTCCGCCATGATGTACGAATCGCCCGGCTGGGCCACCAGCACCTTCCAGAAGTAGCCGAAATCGTTTGGGATCGCCGCTGGGTCGGGGAGCAGCAGATCGCCGCGACCATCGCTGTTCCAGTCGACCGGCGCCGCGAGCGGATAGACGTCGTCCAGATCGTCGTACCTGCTGGTCAGCAACAGGGTCGGCCCGGGCACGAAGGTCGTGCCGGTGTTGGTCCAGACTCGCCAGCGACCCTCCCACGGGGTGTTCGGGTGAGAACCCAGGCACGTCTTGATCGCGGGCCGATTGGAATCAGTGTCGCCGGCTCCGTACTCGAAGCGCACGATGTCGACGAGCCCATCCCCGTTCATATCGAAGGGCTTGTCCATGCCGAGCCCCGCGGCCCACTTGGGATATGCGTCGTCCTCGCCGCCCCAGGTCGCGCTCGGATCGCACCAGCGCTGGGTGTAGTCGTACGGCAGGCCGGTGTCGACCATCGTGGCGGTGTGCGCGGCGAAGTCGATCGTCAGCGCGCTGTAGGTACCGGTCGGCTCGATCCCGCCCTGTTCATAGACCAGCAGATCCTGGGCGCCATCGCCGTTGCGGTCGATGACCTCGGTCGCGGTGTCGACCGCGCAGTGGATCCGCGTATCGACGGCCTGGGTCAGGTCGATGCCCTGGTTCGGCTGATTGAGCGCATACATCCAGGTCCCCGTGCGGGGCCAGAAGACCTGCGCCCACTCCTGCCACGGATTGTCGCCGTGCTTCGTCGAGTTCCACTCGGCGATCGCGGATGCGTACAACAGGCTGTCACGGCAGTAGGCGACGTCGCTCAGGGCGTCGCCGTTCAGGTCGAGGCCATAGACCTGCAGGAACCTCCTGCTCTCTGGATCGTTGTCGTCGAGATGGAGTGGCGTGAATCCGGCGCCGGTCGACACCAGGATGTCGAGCGATCCGGCCGTGCTGACGTAACCCCCAGCGCCGTTATTGCTCGGCGCCTCGTGCACCCGGGGGGCAAGGATGTCTGCCTTGCCATCGCCGTTGTAGTCGATCACGGCGGGATAGATGGGCGCCGCGAGCTCCGTCTGCGCGACCTTTTCCGGGATCCCGCCGAGGATCTTGGTATCGATTGGTTGGTAGAGTGCGGCTAGCGAGTCCGAGTTGGTCCACAGCAGCCAGTAGCCCTGATGCAGCTCCGTCGGATACTCGTCATCATCGACAAAGTCGTTCGGAAACCGCTGCAGCGTGACGAGATCGGACTTGCCGTCTCCTGTGAAGTCGCCCCACAAGCGCGACAGGTCGCCCGGAAACGGGCCGTTGTTGCCATTGCGCATGTCGGCCCCCGAGAACGAGTACGCATTGTTCGCCCAGTCGTACGGCTGCGCCGTGACGCCCTGCTCGCCTTCCTGCCAGTCGAAGCGGGTCGCGGGCAGCGCGACGCCATCGGCGGCGACCGCGGTCACCGTCGACAGCAGGCTCCGCCCGGTCAGCGCGCCGTAGTGATAGGCAAGCTGGTAGCTGAACACGCGCCCGGTCGGGCCGTGGGTGTCGATCCGCGCGAGACGCCACGACTGGCGCCGCGACGCCCCGCTCATGTACCCGGCCCACGGATCGGCGCGACGCTCGTAGCCGAACGCCACGCTGCGCAGCGGCTCCTGGCCCGGCCGCTCGGTGTAGCGGATCAACGTCGGCCGGTGGTCCACACGCGTCGCGCCGTCGTCCTCGCTGGCGAACGCGTACTCGATCGCGATCGCGTTCCGGTGCCGGTCCTCGATGCGATCGAGGTGCCATTCGTAGATCGTCCCGACCGCGGCGGTCGCGACGGCGCCGCCCGTCCCGGCCTTCGCCCACACCTTGGCGGCGTCGGTGCGGCCGAAGGTCAAGATCTTGCCGTCAGGCGTCTCGACCCGAAACCACGACGCGGTCGAGCTGATGTCGCTCGCCTCGGTGATCCGCAGGTTGCCGTCCTGCCGCGTGCGGTACTCCGCGCCCGCCTTGCCCGACACGCCAGCGACGGCGATCAGGCGCTGGCCATCGAGGCACAGCGGATCGGCGTCGCGCCACTCGATCGGCGCGACCCGGCCCTCGTCGCGCAGGTTCGGCTGGCAGCGGGTGATCGCCGACAGGCCACCCAGCCCGAAGCCGACGCCGAGCAGCCCGTTGCTGCCGCCGCTGCTGTAGCCGATCGACAGGCCGGGCTCCATGCCCGCGATGCCGGGCGGCACCGAGATCGGGATGCTGTACCCGGCGGTCCCGCTCGGGCTCACCGTCACCGCGCCCGGGAGCGTGCCGACCGGGGCCGTCACGGGCACCGCACCGGTGGTTCCGCCGGTCGGCGAGTCGGCCGGCCCTTCGCGAGCGATGCTGCCGCCGGGCTGGGATCCAGCACCGCTCGAGCACGCGGTGCTGAACAGCGCCGCCGACAGTCCTACAAGAATGAGACGCGACATGTGTCCTCCTGGTGCCGGGGCGTGACGACCCTCGTCACACTGTGACAAGGGTCGGCAATGGCCCGTCATGGGAAGGCGCGCGAGGTGTTCGCCCGCGCGATTCCAGTGACTTGCCGACGTGGGCCAGGCGATGGCAGGGCCCCGGTTGGTCCGTCTGGTCCGTATAATGAGAGCCATGACCCGCACGCCGGAGGACCGGATCGCCCAGTCGGGGCCCGTCGCGGTTCGCGCAGCACCCATGGCCGGCTCGCGCGAGGCGCCGGAGCGTGAGATGGCGGCGCGGGAGGTCCCCGGCCTCCTCGCGGACGCGGCGCGCGATGAGTCGGGGGGCCGCCACGAGGCCGCGGTCGCCAGCTACGACGCCGCCCTCGATCGCGCGGGTCCCGAGGTCGCCCGCGAGACCCACCTGCGCCGCCTCACCGCGATCCGCGCCGGCGGGCTCGGGGCCGCCGACCTGCGCGAGGGCGCCGCCCTGCTCGCATGCGATGGCACGCTCGCGGCGGAGATCGAGGTCCGGCTCGAGCTCGGACGGATCGCCGTCCTCCGGGGCCGGGCCCCGGCCGGGGTCGCGTTCGCCAGCGAGGTCCAGGGTCGGATCCCATTGCTCGACGATCCGCTGGCCGCCGCGCAGGCCCGCGGCGAGGCCCACCGGATCGCCGGTGTGGCCCGGGTCGGGCTCGGACAGCTCGCGGCCGCCATCGCCGAGCTCGACGCGGCGATCGCCAGCTTCGTCCAGCTCGGCGACCGGATCGCACACGCCGAGGCCCTCACCGATCGCGGGCTCGCTCACGGCTACGCCGGTGCGTACACGGCCGCGGTGGCCGACCAAGTGGCCGCGCTTGCGCTCCTCCGCCGCCTACCGGCCAACGGGGCCGTGGTGCGTGCGATCGCCGCGGCGTGCAACAATCAGGGCTTCGCGCTGTGGAACCTCGGGCGCGATGCCGAGGCGCGCACCTACCTCGAGGAGGCGCTCGCGCTACGCCATCGACTCGGCGACCTGCACGGCGAGGCCGTGGCCCGCAACAACCTGGGCAACGTGTTCCGCCACCAGGGCGATCTCGAGCGCGCCCGCCGCGAGTACGAGCAGGCGCTGGCGCTGTGCCGTCGCTCGAGCAGCGCCACCTACGAGGCTATCGCTGGCAACAACCTCGGCCAGCTCGACGAGGAGGCCGATGACCTGGCGAGCGCCGAGCGCCGCTACCGACTGGCGCTCCAGCAAGCGACCGGGCTCGGCGATCGGATCCGGATGGGCGACAACCTCGGCAACCTCGGCGCATGTCTGGTTCGCCGGGGCGCGCCCCGCGAGGCCGCCGCGTGGCTACGCCAGGCCGTCGAGCTGCGCGGCGCGATCGGCGACCGCGCCTACCAGATCATCGACCTGTCGTGGCTGGCGCGCGCGGAGCTCGCCATCGGCGACAAGGTCGCGGCCCGGGCCGCGATCGAGCAGGCGCTCGCGATCCTCGGCGATGGCCAGGAGGGGACCGAGCAGCTCCAGGCCGTGTTCCTGAACGCCCATCGCGTCTATCGCGAGCTCGGCGAGCCGGCGCACGCGATGTCGTTGCTCGCGCGCGCGAGGGAGATCGTCGAGACCCGCGCCGAGGCCCGCGCCGATCCCGCGCTGCAGCAGGCTTTTCGGGTCCGGGTCCGGGTCAATCGCGAGATCATCGAGACCCACGAACGCGCGGTCGCGAGCGGCGACCTCACGCGTGACACGGCCGCGTTCACCCCGCCGGCCGGGCGACCGGCCGACACCACCCTCGCGCCCTTGGTGGGCCGTGACCAGGAGTGCGAGCAGCTGCACGCCGCGGTGATCGGGGCCGCGCGCACCCGGGGCGGCTTGTGGCTGATCTCGGGAGAGCCGGGGGTTGGCAAGACCCGGCTGTGCGAGGCGGTCCAGGATCACGCCCGCGCGCACGGCTTCGGGGTGGCCTGGAGCCGATGCGACGAGCGCGATGAGCGCGCGTCGGGGGCCGCGTGGCGGCAGATCGTCGAGGCGGTCCTCGCCGACAGCTCGCAACCGGTCCAGCTCCGCGCCCGACTCGGCCCCGCCGCCGGCGAGCTGGCGCCCGCCGCCGCACCGGCCACGCCCGCGCCGCCGGTCACCGGCTTCGCCCTGGTGGAAGCGACGGTGGCGTTCCTGCGCGAGGCGAGCGCTGCGCGCCCGTTGCTGGTCGTGATCGACGACCTCCACCTCGCCGACGCGGCCTCCTTGTTCGTGCTGCAGCACGTCGCCCAGCAGGCCCGCCATCTGCCCCTGCTTCTGCTCGCCACCTATCGCGACGCCGAGGCGCGCACCGACGACGTGGTCGACCGCGGCATCGCGGCCCTGGCGCGGGGCGCGACCCGCCTGCCGCTGCGCGGGTTGACCCAGGCCGAGCTCACCGCGTTGCTCCCCCTCTGGCTGGGCGACACCGCGCTGCCGAAGAATATGGTCGCGGTGCTTCACCAGCGCAGCGGAGGCAATCCTTTGTTCGCGCGCGAGCTTGCGCACGATCTCGCGCTTCGCCTGGCGACCATCGGCTCGACCGAGTCGTCGACCAACCTGAGTATCGCGCCGGCGGTCGCCGATGCGATCGCGGGCCGGATCCGGCGGGTCGGTCCGGACGCCCGCGCGATCCTCGAGGTCGCGGCGATTGTCGGTCGCACCTTCGCGTGCCCCCTCGTCGCGACGGTGGCGCGCTGCGAGGAAGCCCTGGTCTTGCGCGCGATCGAGGCGGGTGTGCAGGCCGGCCTGATCGAGCCGGTCCGAGGCACCACTCGGTTCGCGTTCGCCAACTCGGTCGTTCGGACCCTGCTCTATCGCCAGCTGGCGACCGAGCCGCGCGCCCGCCTCCACCTGGCCGTGGCGATCCACGTCGAGCCGCAGTGGGCCAGGGGGCCGGTGCCGCGTTTCTCCGATCTCGCGAACCACTTCCGGCTGGGTGCCGCGAGCGAACGCGCGGCCCACTACCATCGGCTGGCCGGCCTCCAGGCCGGCGAGCAAGGTCTGTTCGAGAGCGCCCGCCGCCAGCTGGAGCTGGCGCTCGGCTCGACGCCGGCCGAGGCCGCCACCGATGAGCGGATCGGCACGCTGGTCGCGCTCGCCAACGCGATGGCGGCGCTCGGCGACGTCGCCGGGGCGGCCGAGCACGCCCACGCCGCGATCAGGCTCGTGCGAGGTCGTGGCGAGCCGGCGGCGCTGGCGCGGGTCGCGCTCGGCCTCTCCACGCGCGCCGCGCATTCGATCGGAGGTCCGCGCGCGCACCGCCTGCATCAGGAAGCGCTCGCGGCGCTTGGCGACCGGTCGCCGGCGCTGCGCGCGCGCCTCCTGTCGGCCACCTGCGCGGCGTGCGCGGATCGGACCGAGCGCGAGCAACTCGGCCGCGCCGCCATCGACCTGGCGCGGTCGGACGGCGATCCTGGCCTGCTCGCGTCGGTCCTGAGCGACGTGATCATCCACCTGGCGTGGGTCGACAACGCCGACGAGCGCCTGGCCTGGACGGTCGAGCTCGAGGCGCTGGCGGCGCGGCTCGATCGTCCGAGCGCGGCCTACGCCTCGAGTCATGCCCGGGTCGGCGCCCTGGTCGAGCTGGGCGATCTCGCCGCGGCCGCTCACCAGGCTGGCATCGGCGCGCGCATCGGCCGTGAGCTTCGAGCCGCGACCGCGACCTGGAAGATCGAGGTGCAGGCGGCCATGCTCGCGGCCGCCCAAGGGCGGCTCGCCGACGCCGAGCGCCTCGCCGACAGCGCGCGCGCGCTCGGGCAGAAGGCGGGCGTGCCCGCCGAGGCCGGCGCGGCCTGGCTGCTGATACGCTGGCGCATCCGGCGCGAGCAGGACCGGCTCGGTGAGCTGACCGACGAGTTGACCGCCCGGGTCGCCGCCGACGAGAACGCCATCTGGACGATCGCCCTGGCCCAGGTGCGCGCCGCGAGCGGCGACCGCGCCGGGGCCGCGACCCTCCTCGCGCCGATCCTGGCGACCGATCTCGAACAGCACCCGACCGATCTCGAAGGCCTGGCCGTCCTGGTCACGCTCGCCGAGGCCTCGCTCGACACCGGCGACGATCGCGTCCGTCGCCGGCTCCACGATCTGCTGCGCAGGTTCGCGAGCCGCACCGCGATGCTGGGAGGCACTCAGGTCGTCATCGGGCCAGTAGCTCTGGTGGTGGGTCAGCTCGCAGCCGCGCTCGGCCGCCACCACGCGGCGCTGCCGGCCCTCGAGTCGGCGCTGGCCCGTGCCCGCGATGGCGGCAGTGAGGTCGCGGCAGCCACCGCCGCGGTCGCGCTGGCGAGTTGCCTGCAACAGCTCGGGGGCTACCCCGGCCGGATCGCCCCACTCCTGGCCTATGCGCGGGACACCTATCAGCGGGTCGGCTTGCCCGCGCGCGCCGATCGCATCGACCAGCGGCTGGTGGAGGCCCCGCCGGTGGCCGCGGCCGTCGCGTCGCTGCCCTTCGCGGTGGTCCGCGAAGAGAACCTGTGGCGCGTCACGCTCGGACCGCGCACGGTCTGGGTGCGCGACTCGCTCGGGATGGGCTACCTCGACGAGCTGGTTCACCGCGCCGGCCACGACGTCCACGTCCACGAGCTGGCAAACGCCGCGGCTGCCGAGGAGCTGCCCGTCGAAGGCGACGCCGGCGAGCTCCTCGATCTCCGCGCCCGGTCGGCGTACCGCGCCCGCGTGAAGGCCCTGGAGCCAATGATCGCCGAGGCCGAGCGCACCGGCGCCGGCGAGCGTGCCCGCACGGCGCGCGCCGAGCTGGACTTCATCGCGACCGAGCTCGCCCGCGCTGTGGGCCTCGGAGGGCGCCTGCGCCGCGCCGGATCGCGCTCGGAGCGGCTGCGCCAGAGCGTGACCAAGCGGGTCCGCGAAGCCATCCAGCGGATCGCCGACCAGGATCCCGAGGTCGGTGGCTACCTCGGCCAGCAGGTCCGGACCGGCGTCTATTGCTGCTTCGTGGCGAGCGGCGGCACGTAGACGCAGATCGCCCCGGTCCGGACCGACCGCTCGAGGTGCTGGGCGACCCCCGGGTCCTGCTCGCCGATCCGCCTGATCGCGTCCCGCACCCGCTTGGTCACGCTCTGACGCATCCGCTCGATCTCGGGCCCGGTCGCGGCCGTCGGGACCGGGGCCTCGGCCGGCACGATGACGGCATCGGCGCGCCGGACCAGCTCGGCGACGTGGAGCTCGTCCCCGGGATGCTCGACGAGCTCGTACAGATAACGCATCCCCTTGCTGTCGCGGACCGCGAGCTCGGCGCCCGGAAAGCCGATCAGCCAGTCGGCGCCACCGCGGGCGGGGCGCATCGCCAGGTCGCCCCTAGCAACCGGCGGTGTCGACGGAGCCCGCCGCGCCCGCACCGGCGCCCCGCCCAGCGCGGCGACCGTCGCGAGGGCGACCGTGACCGGCCCCAGCGAGGCCGCGCCTCGGCCGAGGATGGCGTGGCGGGTTGCATACGGGGCCAGCCGGCCACCGAACCACCGAGCGAGCTCGAGGTCGCCAAGGGCGCAGGCGACCTCGGTGGCGGCGACCACCTCGCCGAGCCACGACGGTTCGCGTGACCAGGTCGCGTCGTCCGCCGCGAGACGATGCAGGTCGGCGCGGGCCGCGTCGGGGTCGCCAGCCGCGAGGCGGGCGTCCGCCCGCGCGATCCGCCAGACCGGTCGCGGCGACTCCGTGGCCTTGATCTCGAGCCGCGTGGCGAGCTCGGCCAGCCGCCCCTGCGCCCGACGCAGGCGCCAGAGCAGGAGCAGGTGGTCGCTGCCGGCGTCGTGAGCCGGGTCGTGGGCATCCTCCATCGCGACGGCCGCGTTGGCGAGCCGCTCGGCATCGTCGAACCGACCGCGGGCCTGCTCCATCATCGCGGCGTTCGCCAGCGCCCGCCACCGGTGCATCGGACTGACCAGCTCGTCGGCCCGTCGCGTCAGGCGCGCCAGGGTGCTGGCCGCGCCCTCGTGATCGCCGAGCTCCATCCGCGCGACGAGCTGCGCCGGCAGCGCGGCGAGGGCGAGGTCGCGCCGGCCCAGGCGGACCCCGATCGCCTCGACCTCCGCGCTGCTCGCCAGCCGTTCCTCGACGTTGTCGACCGTCGCTGTCGCGTCATGGCTCCAGAGCAGCACGCTCGCCAGGGCCTGCGGATCGTTGTCCCCGCGCGCGATCGAGATCGCCTGGCGCGCCAGCGCGGCGCGATGGTCGGCGGGTCCCGCGTCGGGCTCGGCCGAGAGCCGGGCCAGGAGCTGGCAGCGTGCCAGCGCGTCGTCACCGAGCACCGCCAGCGCCTCGACGCCGAGCCGGACCAGGCGGGGCGAGGCCCGTCCCGGCGGGGTGCGCCGTGCCAGTACCAGCGCTACCCGGCCCAGCAAGCCGGCCGACGGCAGCCGCCGCGCCAGCTCGACCGCGGCGTCCAGGGTCTCGTGAGCCACGGTGGTCTGGCCGATCGCCAGCTGAGCATCACCGAGCGCGACCAGCAGGTCGCCGTACCGGCCGTCGTGGCCGCCATCGTCGGCAGCGAGCGCGCTGCCGAAGTGGCGGACGGCGTCGTCGAAGGCCAGCCGCAGCGCGGCGCGCTCGCCCGCCAGTCGATGGTACTGCACGACCTTCTCGTGGCCCCCGATCGCGGCGCCCAGGCCAAAGTGGTGCGCGAGCTCGGCGAACCGCGGCTCCGCAGCGCCCGCGTAGGTCGGCTCTAACGCGCGCGCGAGATCGAAGTGCAGGGTGGCGCGGCGGACGGTCGGCACGCTGCGATAGATGGCGTCGCGCAGCAGCGAATGCGCGAAGCTCACCCGCGCATCGTCGTGAATCACCACCAGCCTGGCGCGCGCTGCCTCGTCGGCGGCCTCACGGCAGCGCGCCAGCGACCACTGACTCACCTGGGCGATGAGCGCGAGCGCCAGCTCGTGGCCGCCGATCGCAGCGATGGCGAGCACCTCGCGGGCATCGGCGGACAGCAGGTCTAAGGGGCCCATGACGATATCGGCGATGGCGACCGGCATCGTCCGACTCGCCGCCAGGGCACCGGACATGGTCGGGTCGGCGCAGGTCAGCTGGCGCGCCAGCTCCCGCGCGAAGAACGGGTTGCCCGCCGAGCGATCGTAGAGCGCCGCCGCGATCGCCTTGGGCAGCGCCTGGCCGACGACCTGGCCCATGATGGCGGCGATGTCGGCGCGATCCATCCGCTGGAGGGTGAGCGTTGTGGCGCGACGCCCCAGCTCCACGAGGATCGCGGCGAGGCCGGGCGCGAGTCGGGCGTCGGGATCACGATAGGTCGCGACGACAAGCACGCGCGCATCCCGCAGCTCGAACGACACCAGGTGAAGCAGCCGCACCGTCGACGGCAAGGCCGCGTGCAGGTCCTCCAGCACGAGCAGCAGCGGCTGCCGCTCGGCCACGGTGCGCAGCAGGGTGGCCAGGGCATGGGCCAGGCCGTAGCTGGACCCAAGGTCGTCGTCCGTGGCCGGCGCCGCGATCGCCGCCGCGCCGCCGAGCTCGGGCGCCAGCATCGCGAGGGCGGTGGCCGCCGGCCCCAGCGCGCGCATCGTGCCGGCCACGTCGGCGCCGCGGACGAGGCTGCGGACCACCTGCGTCCACATCCAGTACCGCGGAGCCCCACCGTCGACCGCGTGCCCCCACGCGACCGCGAAGTCCTGCCGCCGCGCCGCCGCCTCGACCTCCTCGCACAGGCGGGTCTTGCCCATGCCGCCCTCGCCGGCGAGCAGCACCAGCCGTCCGCGGCCTCGCGCGGCATCCGCGAGTGCCTCGAGCAACTCGGCGCGCTCGCGCGACCGGCCCACGAGATCGGAGGGGCCCATCGCCGTGGCGGTGGTGGGATCGGTCACGGGGGTCGCGATCATCGAACGGGAATTGATGGTAGCGCAGGTGGCGCGGGACGCCCCGCTGCAGGCCGAGCATGCGCTCCTCGACCGAGCCGCCGTGGTCAAGCTGAACGCGAGGACTGGCTTCTTGTGGCCGATGCGGTCGCGCGATCCGGTGGCGTGGGCCTGCACCGCCGGGTTCCACCACGGATCGTAGTGGATGACGGTGTCGGCCGAGGTCATGTTGAGCCCGGCGCCGCCGGCCTTGAGGCTGATCAAGAACACCTCGGCGCGGCCCTTCTCGAAGGCGTCGATCGGCTTCTTTTTTGCCGATCGGGCGTGGTGGGTCAAGGTCACGGGGCCGACGCCCTTGCCGAGGAGTTCCTCTCTGATCAGGGCAAGCATGCGCGCGAGCTGCGAGAACACGAGGATGCGGTGGCCGGGGCGAGCTGCTGCTCGCTGAGGTCGAGCAGGATGGCGTACTTGGCCGACTCGTCGTCGTCGGGGCGCTGGCATCGGTGATGCGGGGCCCCGTCGTCGCTGGGGCTGACAACGCCGAGACCGGGGAGGGAGGGCTCGTGACACATCGCTGGAGCGCCTGTCACGCCGGAGGCCGCGGATTCGAGTCCCGCCGGCACCGCCAGTCGTCCCTGGTGCCCCTGGTGCCCTACTCCTGAACGCCAAAGAACTCAGAGCGGAAACCCGCTGATCTCCTGGCGGTTTCGGGGATTCGCCCGTTCGCTCTCAGCATCGCCGAAGCGGCGAATCTGTAGGGTTGGGCGGGTACGAAGGCCATGCTCTTGCGCTCCCGGAGAGCGGCCCCCGAGTCGACAGCTCCGGCGGGGCGAGGGTCTCGAACGCGCGCGTGAGCACCTTCAGCAAAAGTATCGACCAGATGCGGACTTACGGGCACTGGACCGCGCCTCAATCGAGTTGGATGTGCCGCGCCACCCTGCCGCCATGGCGCCCTCAGGCAGTCAGCCGACGGGTCACCAGCCGCCGCCCGAGTAGGACCGGTCGGGCTCGGTCGGCTCGGGGGCCGGCGCGGGGGCGGGCGGCGCGGGCAAGAGGCGCAGGGTGAGCGTGGTGCGGGCGGTCGCCGCGACGAGGCGGCCGGTGGCGACGTCGTGGAGCTGGAGGCCGGGCAGCCCTTGCTGGACGGTGAGGCGCACCAGCGTGCGCGGCCCTTCCGGGGTTGCCTGCTCGAGGGTCGCGACCAGGCGGCCTTCGGGGAGGGCGAGGACCAAGGCGGCGTCGCGGATCGTGTGGTCGCGAAGGTCGATGCGCTCGCGCAGCGCGGTGACCAGCGCGGGCGGCAAGGGCGGGTGGCGCAGCGCGGCGACGTCGGGCCGGAACGCCGCGTCGCCGACCGGATGCTCGACGACGGCCTCCACGTCGGGCTCCCAGCTGCCGTAGTGCTCGTCGGCGTGCAGCCACGGCAGGTAGCCGTGGCGGTCCTCGAGCTCGACCGTCCAGTCGACGGTCCGGCGGGTCGAGAGCGTGCGCTGGTAGTCGCCCCATTCGCCCCACTGGCGGTGATAGTCGTAGAGGTCGAGGCGCACATGGCTCAGCGACGGCAGCTGCGTCGAGCTCGCCAGGTGGTCGAGCGCGCGTGGCGTGAGCGCCGTGTTGTCCTCGAGGTCCAGATACGCGAGCTTGCCCAGGTGCGGCGACGAGGCCAGGACCCGAATGTGCTCGTCAGTCAGCTCGTTGAGTCGCGTGTAGTGATTGTTCAGCATCCGGTTCGGTAGATTGAGCGACCGGATGCGCGCCAGATGCGGCGACGCCGCCAGCTCCTCGATGTGCTCCCCGCAGTACGTCAGCGTCAGATGGCGGATCGGCGCCAGCGAGTAGATCTCCTCGGCGAACATCAAGAAGTACTTCGCCTTCATCGCCACATGCTCGATGAAGCCGCGAAAGAACTGCCAGCTGTCGGTCAGCTGCCTGACCGACTCAATCTCCCATCTTCCATAGCCCGGAATGATCCCAGCGCGGGCGCTGCATACAGTATGCCGCGCGGTAGAGCTCTCCTGTAGGAAGTGTCCGATGTCCGCCGTCGGGTTTGCCCGCAGCGCGCTTGCCATGTCGAGCTGTGCGCCAATGAACCAAGCGATGACGTCCGGAGGAGTCAAGGGTGAGAGTTCGGGCTGGGGATGCATCCACGCGGCGTAGATTCGTCGGGCTGAATCGTCATCGGGATGAGCGATAATCTCGGCGAGTAGCGAGGGGCTTTCCGGGTACCGCTTTGGATATTCGGTCGCCCTGGCGCGTCGCCACTCGTCACGCATCTGCGTGGTATTGACGAACTTTAGTTCGGGTGGCCATGTTCGATTTCGGTCGAACTCGTCCTGCAATCGCATGATCTCCGCTGATCCCGCAAGAAACGATGCCTTTGGGGTCGCCTTTGGTGGCGCAGTTATCGGGAGGGGGGCGTTTTCCAGATCGCGCTCGTCGGTGTTGGTCATTGGCGGGGGGCTCTGTCGATGTCGTCAGCCGTCTCTTGCAACTCTTGAGAGGACGAGCGCTGAACTAGTGTTTTGATTCGAGTCGCTGCGTTCTCGTTAGAAGGCGCGTTCTCAGTCTCCATCGCAACTCGGTACCAGAGCTCGGTTGTCGAAAGTGCAACTGGATCGATGCCGACCCGGTGAGTGGCTGTCATCGCGTCTCGATAGGCGTCGAGGGTTTTTTCCCGTAACTGCGTTGTTTCGATGCTGGACAGCGCTGATTCCGGCAATGAATCCAGAGATCCAAGCAGCCGTGCAATGTCACTGCCAGCGGCGCCCCCCAGAACAGATTCAGCGCCGTCGCCCTGTCGTGCAGAAAGGCTGCGTTCCATCGAGCCGACGCTTGTTGCATACAAGTCACGGAACGTCCCGCGTTGTTGAACCCAGCTCGCAACCTTGAAGTTCGAGATCTGCGCATCGCCGAGTGCGGCGGTCGCCGGCAAGTCCGCTGCGAGGAATGGTTCGTACAGCTGGCCGCGGATCATGCCTTCAATCTCCGCCGCCTGGATCGGCCCGCCCAGCGCGGTGACAGTCGCTGGCTCCCGCAACTTCGCAAGCAAACGGTCGGCGTCCACCTTTCGTGATGCTCGTCGGTCAGCTGCGCTGGCGGACGCGTCGGCGAACGTGGCATGAATTTCCGCCAAGCCGACTGAGGCTCGCACCATGGCGGCCTCGAGCTGTTCAAAGGCAGCGCGCCGTTGTCGCGGATCGCGTGGCAACGACAGCGCCAGTTCCTCGATCGTCTGACCGGGCGCCTTGTCCGTGAGCACCGCAGTGCCTCCGTCGGTACCGCCCTCGGTGATGCTCATCGCCCCGCGCTCGCGGACGGTGCGGATCGACTGGAGGTTCGACTCGTTGAGGAGCTTGAGCATGGCGCGCTCGCTTCGCGCGGCGCCGTCGTCCTGGAAGACCTTCCACATACCCAGCGGTTGGCCGTCGACGGAGATCTCGAACATGGCGTCGCCGCGCTCGACGACCTGGATCTTGTCGGGCGGCGCCGCGGGCACCTGATCGATCATGAAGCGGCGGACCTTGGCGGGCCAGGCGGCGCGATCGCGGCCGAGCTCGAGCTCGACCTCGTCGCCGGGCAGCCGGTAGTTCGTGCGCGCCTCCGCCGCGTTGCCGCGCTGGATGCGGTCGCGCGACAGCTCGATCCCGTCCGAGACGCGGTCCGAGTTGGCGCTGAGGCGGCGCCCGTCGAACATCTCGGTGCCGGCGCTCGCCTTGCGGAGGTCGTTGCTCCAGGCGGCGCGCGCCGACTCCTTCACCCAGGGCGCCGCGCCGCCGTTGGCGGCGGCCGAGCCGCGCAGCATGTAGCCGGTGCTGGGCACGCGCAGGCCGACGTACTGCGTCTTCTCGGGATCGGCGTACACCGGCTCGAGGATACCTCCAACCGGAGGCGGGCCGAGCAGCTCCTCGAGGTACGACGCCTTGGATTGGCCGTAGGCGTAGATGATCTGGTCGTACAGGACCGCCGCTTGCGGCTCGCCGGTGACGAGGTCTGCCATGACGACGGCGTAGCGGCCGTCGGCCTGGCGGTGCACCGACAGCGGGCGGCCAGTGGCGAGCTCGATGTGCGGGTTGTCCTTGGCCGAGCCGGGGATGCGATTGCGGGCGATGGTCTGGCCCGGGTGGGCGTCGATTTCCATGGCGGCGCGGACGGCGACGAGCTGCGCCGGATCGCCGCTGGCCTGGGCGGCGTCGATCTTCACCTGCCAGGCCGCGCGGCTCGCCGGTGCCACGTCGCCGACGATGTCGACCTGGTTGTCCTTGAGGGCCGCGGTCTCGCCGACCCAGTCGGCGGTCGGCGAGCCGGGCAGGGCGAGCACGCGGCCGCCCTCGCGGATCTTCGAGGCGAGCAGCGGGTCGGCGCCGGCGGCGATCGTGCCGTCCTCGCGCCCGCTGGCCAGCGACGCCTCGTCGGTCACGTCGTCGAGCGGCGCGCGGTTGGCCTCGCCGGGGCCGCTGACGTCGTCGATGCGATCGGCGTAGAGCCAGAGCTCCCGACCACTGGCCAGGCGCAGTCGGCGGCGCATCGGCGCATCGGCGGCCTCCCACGAGCCGTCCGGGGGAAGCGGGGCGGGGCGCAGCTCGAGGCGCCCGACCGCGCGTGCGTCGACGGTGTTGGCCTGGGCGAACAAGGCGCCCATGGTGGCCGCGTTGGCCAGCTCGTTGGACGAGACGAAGCCCTCGACCTGGGCCAGCGAGTGCTCGGCGACGGGGAGGCCGGGCGCGTCGATCGCCGCCGCGGACTGGCCGATGAGCTGGTCGCCGCGGGTGAACATCGTCGACGGCTGGGTGGGGTCCGCGATGACGACCCGGTCGGCCAGATCGAGCGGGCGCAGCTCGGGAGCTTGCACGCCCTGGTTGATGGCGCCCTGGGGGCCGGCGCCGATCTGGGCGTGGCGTGAGCGCAAGAACGGTTGCTGTGCGACGGCGACCTGGATCTGGGCGTGGATGACGTCGAGATGCGCGCGCGCAACACTGGCACGCTTCGCATTGCGCGCCAGCTCGGCGTGGTCGCGAGGCGGCGTGGAGTCGGGGAGGCGGCTGGTGCGGCGCTGCTCGGCGACGTCGAACGTGCGCTCACCGAGCGTGACTCGCCAGGAGCGGGCCGCCGGGTCGAAGGTCGCGAGCGTGGTGTCGATGCCGAGGGTGCGGGCCACGCGCAGGGTCTCGGCGACCGCGCTGGCGTCGCCCTGCCACGCCGTCGCGCCGTCGGCGCCGGCCGCGGGCTCGAGCCCACCGCCGCGCATCGCGAGCTCCTCGTGGCCCAGCCGCGCGAGCTCCCGACTGGCGCGGTTGTTCGACTTGATGAGCGTGGCGAGGCGGTCGACGTCGCCGGGCGCCGTGCGGTCGACCTCGGCTTCGAGGAAGGTGTGCTCGGCCTCGAGCAGCGCCTTGTAGCCCTCCATCAGCTCGTTGGCATGGTGCAGGTCGCCCGTCTGCTCGACCTCGCGGCCCAGGCGCGTGAGCTCGGCGGCGTGCCCGGCGAGGTGGTGAGCCCGATCGCGCGCGCCGTGCTCGAGCTTCGCCAGGTTCTCCCGGATGGGCGTGATGTGCTGGCTGGCGTAACGACCGAAGGCCATCGCCGCGCCCTGCAACAGCCACGACTTCGCGGTCTGGTCCGACGGGTCAGCGGTGGGCTCAGCCGCGGCGCGGCGGACGGTGTAGTCGACCGCGGCGCCGGTGACCATCTCGCTGAACAGCTCCCCGCCTCGGCGCAGGGCCAGGGTCTTGTCCAGCTTGAGGCGCTGCCACAAACTGAGGTTCTTCTCGGTCGTCGCGGTCAGCTCGTCGAGGGCCTTCAGCGGCTTCTGCACCGTGCCGAGCACCACCGGCATGAGCGTGTTCACGGCGACGAGCACCCACAGTGGTGCATCGTCGTGCTGCACGTACTTCTGGCCGAGCACATTCACCGCACCGTCGGCGACGGCGCCCGCGACCGTGCCCGCCGTGCGCGCAGCGCTGGTCGAGATCGCCGCCAGCTCGCCGACCTCGCCGGCCGCGGCAGCCGCGCGCGCGGCGCGAGCCGCCCGAGCCAGCCAGACGCCCTCGACCGCACCGCGCGCACCCGCAGCGACCGCGTTGCCGGTCAGCGTCATGGCGACGGTGACGAGCAGGTTGGCGAGGAACAGGTTGGTCTGCGCATCGTCGATCATCGACATCGCGTGCTTGAGCCGCTCGTCGTAGTGACCGCTTCGCAGCCAATCGCGCACCTGATCTTCCATCTCGTCGAGCGCGGCCGACTTGGCTTGAGCAAGCAAGCGCCGGTGCGAGGTGTCGGGCGCCAGCCCGTCTTCCGCGAGCTCGATGCGGGCTCGGTAGCCGGCGCGGATGGCGGCCGCGACGCGGCCCAGCCCGCGCAGGTCGTCGAGCATCTCTGCGAAGGGATGCCTCGTCAGGTCCAGTCCGCCCGGCCCCAAGCCGGTCACGGCCGGAAGGACAAGCATCCGCGGCACGCCTACGTCGCCGTTGGCCAGCTTGCCCATCCAGCCATCGTCGAGGCTGTCGAGCGCGCGCGCGACCTGCTCGGCCTGGGTCTCGAGGAGCTGCATCCGGTGCAGCAGCGCCTGTTCGCGCACCTGGATCGTCACTTCTTCGCTCTCGAGCCCGGTCACCGCCTCGCCCTCGGCGATGCGGGCGTCGAGCCGCGCCTTCCGGCCCGCGACCGCCTCGTGCTTGCGCCGCTCGCTGTCGCCCAGCGCCGGGTCGAGGTCGTGCAGCTGGTACACCAGCGCATCGTCATTCTCCAGATCGGTCGTGGCGCGCTCGAGGGCACGCGCCCGGCGCATGATCTGGGCCCGCCGCACAGCGGCATCGGCAAGCTCGCGCCGCTCGCTGGCCCGCGCCATGGCGTGGACGTACGCGGCGACGACCGCACCCGACGACGCACCGACGGGCTCGGTGAAGACGCGCTCCAGATCGCGACTGGCGATCACCAGCACCTCGTGCTGGTCGGTGATCGCCGGGCGCAGGCGCCGCGCCGCGGTGCCGTCGCTGGAAGTGATCGTCTCCGCCCAGCTCCGCGTCTTGGCGATCGCCGCGTCGAGCTCGCTCAGGTCGACCTCGGGAAATACGGTGATGCTGCTGACCGTCACGTCGCGCACGCGGCCGAGCAGCGCCAAGTTCCCGTCGAGCAGCGCGCGCACATCGGGCCCAGTGTCGGTGCCAGTGTCGGACGGCTTGGCGTCGCCGTGCGACACCGCCGCGTGATGCACGGCGGCAAGGTGGCCGCGCAGCTCGACCTCGGCTCGCCCGCGCGGACCGTGCTGGCTCGCCAGCGCATCGGCCACGCCGCTCGCCGCCGCGAGGGCCCGAGTCAGCGCGCGCTCGTCCTCGGGAGCGGGTCTCGCGTTGGCATGGGAGTGGTCGGCCAATGCGTCGAGGGCCGCACCCAGGCGGAACAGCTCGGCGTCGACCATCGGTTGCGAGCGCAGGGCCAGCTGCACCGTCTCGCTGGCGTCGATGACCGTCTGCGCGGCGTCGGCCAGCTCGCTCTTGGGGCCGTGGGTCTCCGCCGAGGCGTCCGCGTGCGGCGCCGCGGTCGCCCGCACTGCGTGGCGCCCGTGCCCGGCGGATCGGGGCGGCTTCTGCCCCGCCGCCACAGCGGACACCGGGTCGTTCTCGACGACGGCTTGCTGCGGGCGTCCTTGGCGCCACAGCGCGATCTGGCGCGCGGTCATCATCGACAGCGCCTCCAGATCCCCGCGAATGCGCCACGCCGCCACGTAGTTCGCCAGCGCCTCCGCGAACCCGTCGGCCGCGCGACCGTACTCACGCGACCCTTGCGTCACCTTCTCGTACCGACTCCACACCGCGCGCCGCTCGGCCTGAGAGAGCCCGGCCACCCACAGCAGCACGTCGTCGGGATCCGCCGACTTGCTCGCCACCCCGGCCTCCATCGCCTCCTCTCCGGTAACCGCCGGGACCGCGCGCGGCGGCACCGCATGAGCCAGCAGCGCTCGCGCTTCCGCCACGCTCGCCGCTGCCCGCTCGCGGTCGCGATCCGCCGCCGCCGTCGTCGCGCCCGCTGGCGAGCGCAATCGTTGCTGCAGCCCCGTCACGCGCTCTTCGAGCGCCGCACGCCGCTCCGCCCACTCCGACCGCGCACCGCCCGCCAGCTCGGCGACCTGCTGCGCCAGCTGCTCGGCCTGCAGCCGCTCGCCGTACGCCCGCTCCTCCGCCTCCTGGTCCGGCGACAGCGCCGGCAATTCGCGCCGTGCCGCCACAAAGCCCGCACCCGCGCTCCGTTCGCCACCCTCTCTATCGCGTGACATCGCTCATCCTCCCTGCGCTCCTGGTCGTCTTCGTCCCGCAAGTCCTCGCCCCGAGCTCAAGGTCATTCCCCGCTGAAATCGCTGACATCGGGTGCGCCTATCGGCCGCCTGCCCCGCCCGTTGCGTCACCGCGGCAAGATTCTCGAGATGAGCACGCGGCGCTCCTCCGCCCTCATCAGCCTACGTCGCCGAAACACGAGACCGACCGCTTCCCCAGCGATGACCGCCGAACCACCGCTCAACCGTTGCGCGCCAGGAGACTAACCGGCTACGTGGGTGGCAGGAGGCAAACCGCCTCTGCGTGAACCACGGCGGAGCCGAAGGCCGAATTCCCCCAGATGCAGACCCACGTATTAGCGGCAGTCGGAGATGCGCCGATAGTCGTGATTCTGGCTTGGGGCGGGGTCCCTGGGTCGTTGACGATATCGCACCAGCCGCTGAGCAGCACTGCCCCGTCCGGACATGTCGCCCCCGATACGCCCACCCCCGACGGTTCCAAGGCGTCGTCGAAGCCACGCACACGCATGATACGACCGGCCAGCGGAGGCTCGGCAGCCGGACAGTCGCAGGCCGCAGCATCGGCCCGACTATCGATAGCTGCGTCGACATGAGTCGGCGAGTCATCGCCACAGGCAATGACGAGCGCAGCGGCGGTGGCGGCACTGGCGAGGGCGGTCAAGATCATCTTCATGGTGCAGTCTCCGATGTAGTCCAAGCGTAGAACGTGATTACGGGAGCGTAGACGAACGCAACAAGGGAGGTTGCGGCTAGTGACGGAGTCGACGTTGCAGACACTTCCACAGACGGTACCGATACGCTCACCGCATTTCTACGGATGATCGCAGAACCACCGCTCAACCGTTGCGCTCCAGGAAACTAACCGGCTACGTGGGTGGCAGGAGGCAAACCGCCTCGTTCATACCGTGATTTACGGCGCCCCTCGCCAGGAGCTGCCGTCTGGCAGGTCTGGCAGCCAACAAAAGCAAAGCGACATCCAAGGCTGACAGGCCGACTGCCCCGCCATCCCCGCCATCCCTGCCATCCCGGCCATCCCCGCCGCCAGGGATGTCGCTACACTCGCCCGCCGCGATCGGCCTCGGCTACGAAGCTGGAACGAGACAGACCGCTTCCGCGTGGATGACCGCAGAACCTCCGTTGAAGTTGTCCCAGCTGCAGCCCCATCGGAGTGCATCCAACGGGCCGAATTCACGGAGAGCCGCATTGGGTGGCGTCCCTGCGCTGTCCACAATGAGGCAGTGTCCGGTGATCAGGGTGGAGCCCGCCGCGCACGACGCGATGGCGCCCGAGCGCGCGTTGGCTGGTAGCGTGTCATCGAGTCCACGGATGGTGACCAATCTGTCAACCAGCGGCGCCTCGGCGGCGGGGCAATCGCAGGCAGCTGCATCCGCGTCGCTTGGGGAGTCATCGCTGCATGCGAGGATGAGAGAGGTGGCAAGTACGGCACCGGATACAATCGCGACTAGGGTTTTCATTGGGGGGCACTCTCAGAGGTTTGCCAGGAAGGTCCAAGGAGCGAGAACGACACGGCATTGGATCTAGAATAAATCATTGAGGCACTTGCCGCGGAGGCCCCGCTTGCGCTGATGTTACCAAGGGATGCCCCAACGCCGCTAAGATACCGCACGCCGCCGAACGTCTGGCGAGTGTGGCATACGGCTTCTCGTCGGTTGGGCAACCCTTGTGTGGGCGCCTCCAGCCAT
>Ga0209591_10001897_pt1 | contig 25414 bp, 18 predicted proteins | sample MAT01_FD_187207 | JGI IMG/M metagenome (GOLD analysis project Ga0209591, IMG submission 187207) | Freshwater microbial communities from Lake Fryxell liftoff mats and glacier meltwater in Antarctica - MAT-01 (SPAdes) (version 2) | ecosystem: Environmental > Aquatic > Freshwater > Ice > Liftoff... | reverse complement strand
TTCTCCGCTAACTTTATACAGTTCAGTTTTTTAAAAGTACCGCAGAAAATATATTCCCAGACTGCACCTTCATTTGTAGTTTTAAAGATCACACCATCATCACCACAGATGAAACCTGTTGCAGAATTCATAAAGCTTACGGAATTGAGATTGCCGCCCGCAATATTCACTGCCTCCCAGTTGTAACCGGCATCAATAGTCTTAAGTACATTTCCATTATCACTGACTGCAAAGCCAACGAATTCAGAAGTAAACGAAACAGAGTTCAAAACACCAAGCGACATCGAATCATAAACTTCATACCAGTTGACACCGCCATTTGAAGTCCGGTAAATGAATGCACGTTCATCGTCCGGATTACCGCCCAGGGCTAATCCTGTTTCATTATTAAAATAAATATTTTTATAATTAAGATTTGCATAGCCGGTCTGATCCATCCAGTTACCGCCGCCGTCAGTAGTTTTAAAAACAATTCCCGAATCCCCTGCAGCATAACCTTTCAGTTCATTTAAAAAGTAAAGCGAATTAATTTTTTTATTTGTAAAGTCTCCGCAGCTTTGCCAGGTAATTCCATTGTCAGTTGATTTCAATGCTTCACCTTTTTCACCTGCACAGTAGGCGGCAGAATTTACGATGAAGCTTGCATTCAATCCACTTTCATTACCTGTCAATGCGATCCAGCCTGATCCTGTGTCAGTGCTTTTAAAGACAGTTCCTCCGGCTCCGGCGATCATTATGCATTTTGAATTTGCATGTATGTCCTGCATTACTGATATTTTTCCGGAATGTTTAAATGAGGAATCTTTGCTCCAGGTATTACCGGCATCAAAAGTTTTAAGAATATTACCGGAGCCGGTGACGATAAATCCGGTATGGGCATTTACAAAGCTCATGCTTTTCACAAGATCGACAGTACCCTTGTCAAGATTATCCAGTTCAAGAGATTCAGTTGTCCAGTTGACCCCTCCGTCAGTAGTTTTATAAAAGGCACCTCTCCGGGAATTTCCCGCTGCGTATATAGTGGTGTTACTTATATGGCACACACCATTAATACCGGTGGCGGGATAAACAATTGAACTGTGGTCGGTCCAGCTTATTCCTCCGTTGGTTGTAAGAAAGATTGATTGATAGCCTGCGGCGATACCAACGTAAGCATTAAAAAAGCTGATACAAAAAAACGATGAATTATTATTCCGTAACTGTCTGAGCCAAACCTCACCTGCATCAGTGGTTTTTAAAACTGTGCCTCCAAGTCCGGCAGCGTATCCTGTATTTTTATTAATAAAAAAAATGTCATGAAGCTGGTGAGGATAGAGATTTTGTTTTTCAATCCAGCTGTCGCCGCCATTTTCAGATTTAAGGATTATACCGTACGCGCCGACTGCAAATACTATATTATCGCTGATCGAAAATATTTCGAAAAGATCTTTGGAAGTGCCGGAGGAAAGCGGAAACCAGTTTTTTCCGGCGTTAGTTGTTTTGATAATTGTTCCGAGTGATCCTGCAGCAAAGCCCGTATTCGGACTTGTGAAATGTATGGAATTAAGAATGTTGCCGGTTGGCAAGGGCTTATTCCAGTACCAGGCTGATTGTGAAAAAGCATTATGGCAGAAAAAAAAGAACAGTGAAAAAAATGTAAGACATAAGAACGTAAATCTGATATTAGATAATTGTCTGAAGCTAAGCATCGTATCATCTCCCTTCTGCGGTAGACCGCGTTTTTAATTAATCACCTTAAATTAAAAACTTCAGACCGTGATGTCAAACAGTAAAAAAAGTGATTTGTGAAATTACAAATAATGGAAGGGATAAAAAAAAACTCTCATTCATTTACTGAAAAAGAGTTTTAAAATTATAGATAATGATTAAACATCAATTTGGAAACTTCTGTTTCTCTGTTACATCAAGAGAATATTCACTATTCTTATTTTTTAGTGTATAAGTCATTTTAACTTTTCCTGAAATATTCCCGGAGCCCGGATCGGATGATTTAAAAACAGGGTATTCCTTATATAAATGTGAACGGTCAAAGTAAACTGAATCCATTCCAAGGTAACCATTGAACTCATCACCTTTGTTCATTATCATAGAGCTGTCCTGCTGAATTTTTATTTCTGCAATTCTTTCATCCATATCGGATACAACTCCCATTACATTTACAAACGCTTCATCACCTGTTGACTTTGTTATGATGTATAGCTCTTCAAAGCCGTTATTATCGAGATCTGCAAGCAATGCATTTAACATTGGATCAAGAAGCGAGAAAGTTATTGTGTCAGAAGAATTCTTAAATCCTGTCCCTGTAACAAAATAATTGCTGACTGTAATGGTAGGTTTTGATTCAATGATCGTAAAAGTTTTTCCGTTCTTAGTAATCAACTCTTTCCTTACTGTAATAGTTGTGTCTTTCTTAATTGTCATCTTTTCTTTACTGTTGTCTTTGACAACGGTTTCCGGCCTATCCTTATTACAGCCGGAGATAAAAAGAATTAATAATAATATGACTGCTGATAATTTTTTCATAATTAGAATTTAAATATAAATTTACGAGGCAACTTTATCAGTTGACCCGTAAATGTAGAAGCAATCTTTATTTCAATTTAAATTCGATACCACCTAATGCAGTGATAAAGCTGCTTGATCCGCCTTCAGTAAACACAGAGTGATACTTTGCTTTGATCATAATATCAATGGTTTTTGTAAGTGCAAGATTTGCACCAATACCACCATTGACACCAATTTTTGTATCATTAACCTCAGGAACAGGAATGACACCGAAATTATAACCTTCACGGTTAAACTGATATGCACCTACTCCGGCTTCAAGAAACAATGTTGAGCTTAAATTTGGTTTTGTCATATAGTATCTTGGTCCTGCACTGAATTCAACATATCTTCCTGAGGGAATTCCATCAGTTTTTGAATTCATAAAGCTAAATCCAACCTTTCCATAAACACCGACTTCTTTATTGATTCTGTAACCGAGATCAAGACCCAAACTAGGTCCGGGACGTAAATTATCCCCAAGTTGACCTACGGGGAACAGAATCCCTCCGGTTGGTGCGATAGTAAAATAGGGTGCCGCCAATCTTTTAACCGGTTTAGTCTGTGCATTTATAAGACCTGAACATATTACTGTAAAAATTAGTACTGTTACAATTGTCTTAATTGTTTTCATTGTATACTCCTTCTTTATATTAACTCCAAAAAATTTATTCTTTTGAACTACAATACTTTATTACAATCTATATGCCATTTGAGATTTTCGCTTTATTAGAACGCTGAAAGCATCATTTTAATAGGAATCCTCTTTGTTAAAAAATGATTATCTTTTGAATATTATTAAACCAATGTATTTTAATGTGTGACGAAATTGACACTGTTTGTCATCTGCCTTTAAAAAAAGCTTACATTTAAAATAAGCTTATTTAGAGAGAGAATTTTTTTTGCAAATATAAAGTTGGAATAGTAATTGCTCTTAACATTACTTACTATATGTTAATTAAAATGCAAACTATGAATATCGAAAAATTCATGACTTACAACCAAACACCACAATTGTTTAAAAGATACACTGGGAATCCGATACTGTCATCTACAATATGGCCGTATAAGATCAATTCTGTTTTCAATGCTGGAGCAACCATTTATGACGGCAAGGTTTTATTGCTGGCACGCGTTGAGGAACTGCGTGGATTTTCTCATTTATGTAAAGCAGTAAGCGTCGATGGATTCACAGACTGGGTGATAGATAAGCAACCCACGATGATGTATGAGCCGGATAAATGTCCTGAAGAGAAATACGGAATTGAAGATCCACGGATAGTGAAGCTTGAGGACGAAGGGATCTACGCAATTACATATACATCATTTTCAGAAAGCGGACCTTTGGTTTCATTGGCAACTACATCGGATTTTAATACATTCAAAAGATTTGGAGTAGTAATGCCGCCTGATGATAAAGATGCCTCATTATTTCCAAGAAAATTTAACAATCGATATTTATTGATCCACCGTCCTGCATCTTCAAATCCTTCATTGGGCTCTCATATCTGGCTTTCTTATTCGCCTGACCTGAAGCACTGGGGAGAAAGTACAATACTGTTACATGCTCGTAAAGGAAGCTGGTGGGATGCTTACAAAGTCGGTTTAGGTCCGCAGCCCATAGAAACTTCCGAAGGATGGCTGATAATCTATCACGGTGTAAAAACGACTGCCGCAGGTTCTTTATACCGGCTGGGATTGGCGTTGCTGGATCTTGATGATCCTTCAAAGATAATCAAAAGATGTGATGACTGGGTTTTCGGGCCGGAAGAGATCTATGAAAGAATAGGTGATGTGGCTGACGTTACATTCCCATGCGGAGTGGTTGTAAAAGGTGATACTCTGATAATGTATTATGGCGCTGCTGATACAACTATAGCAATTGCCACAGCTTCGGTGAAAGAAATTTTAAATTATATTAAGGAGAGCTAAATAGATGAGAAACCGTTTTGGTGTTACATTTGTATCTTCATACATTCCGCGAAGATGCGGTATTGCTACCTTTACAAATGATCTTTTAAATTCAGTAAAAAATTTAAATATAAAAGAAAAGTATTCGGTCAATGTCGCAGCTTTGAATGATCTTGTTAAAGAGTACAAATATCCGCAGGAAGTAATTTTTGAGATCAATGATAAGAGAGTCAATGACTTCAAGGAAGCAGCGTATTACCTGAACCTCTCGGACTCTGATGTAGTTAATATTCAGCATGAATTTGGATTATACGGTGGTGAATCCGGATCAAATATTCTTTACCTGATGGAAACGCTTAACAAGCCGATCGTTACCACTCTTCACACGGTTCTTGAAAAACCCTCATCCGATCAGCAAAGAGTGTTAAAAGAAATTGCTCAAAGATCCTCATTTCTGATCGTTCAGTCACAAAGATCTTTAAAGATGCTTCAGGATACGATAAAAGTTGAGCCGCACAAAATTAAGTTTATTCCGCACGGGGCGCATGATGTTCCCTTTATGGATCCGGCATATTATAAAGATAAATTTCAGTTGTCTGAAAAAAAAGTATTGCTGACATTTGGTTTGCTCGGTCCCGGAAAAGGATTAGAAGATGTGATAAATTCTCTAAAGATTGTTGTACGTGAATATCCCGACGTGATGTATATAATTCTTGGTGCGACACATCCTAATGTCATACTGCATTCGGGAGAGTCTTACAGGAATTCACTGGAAAATCTTGTTAAGCAAAACGGACTTGTTGATAATGTAATGTTCATAAACAGATTTGTTGAAACCGAAGAACTGCTCGAATTTATCCTGATGAGCGATATTTATGTGAGCCCATACCGCAATAAAGAGCAGGCAGTATCAGGTACACTGACGTTTGCTCTTGTCTGCGGAAAAGCCATAATTTCCACACCTTACTGGCATGCGGAGGAATTGCTTTCATCGAACAGGGGTATACTTACACCATTTCAGGATCCTGAAAAAATGGGCAGAGAAATTATAGAGCTGCTTGTAGATGAGAACAAAAGAAACCGTCTGCGAAAGAATGCTTATGATGCAGGAAGAAATGTTACGTGGGGTAAAACAGGAGCCAGCTATGGTGAAATTTTCCACATGGCTTCGGAAAGCTTCAAGAGTTCTTCAAAGTTTAAAATTCCAAGAGTAAAATTTGATACGCTGCCTGTACTGCCGGATGTTAATATGACACATTTAAAAAACCTGACTGATTCGACAGGCATTCATCAGCATGCAGTCTTTTTTATTCCGAACCGTAACGAAGGATACTGCACGGATGATAATGTAAGAGCTTTGATGGTTGCACTTTTGCACAAGCAGATTTTTAATGACGGTACGGTTAATTCACTTATCAATACTTATCTGACATTCTTACATCATGCATTCAATAAGGAAAATAACTTGTTCCGGAATTTTATGTCGTTTGACAGAAAATGGCTGGACGACGCGGGTTCAGAAGACTGTAACGGAAGAGTGATCTTCGTTCTGGGATATATGATAAAGAATCAGCCGTTCAATTCAGTGCTCTCTCTTGCTAAATCATTATTCGATCAGAGCATCCGTTCCATGAAAGAATATCAGTCGCCCCGGGCAATGTCGCATATCATTATGGGCTGTGTTTTTTATCTTCATAAATTTTCGGGTGACCGGGAGATAAGAAAGATCCTAAAAACTTTATCGGACAGATTATGTCAGCATTACACGACGACCTGTGATGAGGAATGGAAATGGTTTGAGGAGTATTTAACGTATGAGAATGCAAGACTGCCTCAGGCATTGCTTATGTCAGGGAAATTTCTGAATAATCAGAAGTATATAAAAGCGGGATTGAGTTCTCTTGAATGGCTTTTAGAGCAACTTTATGAATCCGAAAAAAAATATATTTCACTTGTCGGTAATGACGGGTGGTATCATAAAAACAAAGTTAAGGCGAAGTTTGATCAGCAGCCGCTTGAGATCCCGGCATTGATCGATGCGTGCTACCAGGCATATCTGATAACGGAAGACAACGTATGGATTAATCATATCAGTAAATCCTTTTGCTGGTTCCTTGGCAGCAATGTTCGTCAGGAGGCGTTGATAGATTTTACCACGGGAGCTTGTTACGATGGTTTAAACTCTGCAATGCTCAATGAAAATCAGGGAGCTGAATCGACAATTTGCTGGCTATGGTCTCTGCACCGTATGATACGGATAAGTCAGGAGCTGCAGTTTAAGAATGAGACTGAAAAACTGAATGAGTTGCTGGCTTAGTGGGGTCACTTTCCGATACAGAAATTCATAAAGATGTTATTGAGTATGTCATCGTTTGTAACTTCACCGGTGATCTCACCGAGATACTTGAGTGAAGTTCGCAGGTCAACTGAAATAAACTCTCCACTGAGATTTTCGTCTATGGTTTTTACCGAGTCGTTCAGAGATTTAACTACATTCTCAAGACAGATTTTATGACGGAGATTTGTAAGTATTATCTCTTCTGATGCGGATATTGTTTCCAGGTTAATGACTTTCTCTGTCATTATTTTTTTCAGCGCTTCAATGGTTTCATCTTCGAGAAGTGAGATCTTTAAAAGTTCGGGTAAGCAGTTACTTTTGGTAAGATCTTTTTTTGACATAACCGCTATGGACCTTTTTCCGCCAAAGTTTTCATTGAAATAATTCAGATCATCTTCCGTCAGTTTCTCGCCCTGAGAAGAATCAATTAAATACACGATCAGATCAGCTTCATCAATTTTTTTATGACTTCTGCGGATCCCCTCGCTTTCAATTTCGTCATCCGACATGCGCAGCCCGGCAGTATCTATAAGGTTAAATAAAACTCCGTTAATGATAACGCTTTCTTCTATGTAGTCGCGGGTCGTTCCGGCAACCTTGCTTACAATAGAGCGGTTCGTTTTCAGGAAATAATTGAATAGCGAAGACTTGCCGCTGTTGGGCTTGCCTGCAATTACAAGATACACACCTTCACGTATGATCTTTCCGGTAATGTAAGTATCAATGATGCTCTTTAATCTGTTATTCAGATTTTCAATCAAAGAACGGATCTCATCCTTTTTTACAAACTCAAGTCCTTCTTCAGCGAAGTCGAGTTCGAGCTCAACAAGAGAAGTAATGTTGATAATGTCGTGTCGTGTTTTGTTTACGAATTCCGATAGCGAACCTTCGAGCTGTCTTATTGACGATGAATGGGCGGACTCTGTTTTGGATTTTATCAGATCAGCAACTGCTTCTGCCTGCGACAGATCGATCTTTCCATTCAGAAAAGCTCTCTTTGTAAATTCTCCGGGTTCGGCATGTCTTGCTCCGCAATTTAGAAGTATTTTTAAAATCTTCTGCGCAATGAAATTTCCGCCGTGTGACGAGATTTCAACTACATCTTCACCTGTATAGGAATTCGGGTTTTTGAAAATTGATATAACGACTTCGTCTATTAATTTTTCATTTTCAAAAATATAACCGAAATGTAGTGTGTGTGATAATTCATTTGAAAGAGAAATTCTTTTTTCCCTGGTTTTAGTTTTATAAAATAATTTTTCTACTATAGCAAATGTATCAATTCCTGAGATACGTATGACATTGAGTCCTCCTTCACCGGTTGCAGTGGCTGTTGCGGCTATTGTATTCATGTTCATAGAGTGTATAGAGTGTATAGAGTGTATAGAGTGTATAGAGTGTATAGAGTGTATAGAGTGTATAGAGTGTATAGAGTGTATAGAGTGTATAGAGTGTATAGAGTGTATAGAGTCATTTTGAATTTAATGATTTTATTAATCCTGAAATTATTTTGGAAATTTCATTTGCATCGCCATAAAGTTTATTAAACAAATCTTTTGAAATATACTCAAGATCATTTGCAATATAGAGGCAAGACTGAACTTCAGCAACCGATCCATGTGATATAAAAAGAAAGTATTTGAATTCTTTGCGGGTTCTTCTTCCAAATCCTTCAGCAATGTTTAGCATTACCGATATTGAAGCTCTTCTTGTTTGATCTTTTAAGGCAAAGTCTTTTCTGAAATTATCACCGGAAGTAATGTTATAAATTTCTCTTACAAAACTTCGGGACTTCTGCCAACAAATTAAATCTTCAAATTTCTCAATCTTAGCCATAGTATCCAATTGATATTAAGCAACTATCCAAAATACTAAACACTTATAACACACACTATATACTTTACCCACTCCATACACTCAAAAAACTTCATTCACTCTACCTACTTCTTTTTCCTCAGGATCAGCCAGATAAATACCGGCGCACCGATGAGTGATGTCACTATACCAACTGGAATTTCCGCAGGAGCTATGACTGTCCGTGCAATGGTATCTGAGACCAGCAAAAAAATGGCGCCGAGAATGACAGTACAAGGAATAGAATATCTGTAGTCATTCCCGATAAGGAGCTTTGATAAATTAGGAACGATCAGTCCGACGAAGCTTATTATCCCTGCAATTGAAACAGCGCTTGCGGCAAGGAGAGAAGAAAGGATAATTGATGATCTCTGGATTCTTTTTAAATTAAGACCAAGTGAAACCGAAAGTTCTTCACCAAGATTTAAAACATTAAGATCTTTTGAAATCAGTATTGCTCCTGCGATTCCGAAGAGTATAAAAAATATTCCCATAGTAAATTCATTCCAGCCTCTGCCTGACAAGCCGCCGTTAAGCCAGTACAGTATTTGAGTGATCGAACTTCCTGAAGTCAGCAGCAGGAAGCCATTCACCGAGGAGATTAGAGCGCTTACAGCGATTCCGGTCAAAATGATCTTTCCGGTGGAAATGGAGTTTAAGGATTTAGCTGCAAATCCTTTTGAGATATTAAAAATTATTATAGTTGTTGCTATTGCAAATAAAAACGCCACAGGGGTGATGATCATAAGCGGAAGTGAAAATGGAAGTATGAAGATGAGGATCGCGCCAAGTCCCGCACCGGCGGAGATACCAAGCAGACCCGGTTCAGCAAGATTATTACGGAGCATTGACTGCAAAATTATACCCGAACATGAAAGTGAGGCTCCTACAATTATTGCATTCAAAACTCTTGGGAGTCTTATGTCGAGCAGGATCTTTTTATTTGTTTCATTGCCTGCGGAAAAAATATTTACAATATCATTCAATGGAATTGAAACACTGCCAATTGATAGCGAGATTATGAAAGATATAATCAGCAGTACAAATAAGCCAAGAAGAATTAAAACTTTATTAGACAATAATTAATTAATTTAAATAAGCATATATATACAATATATTAATTCGAACTTCATAGCTTAATGAACAAATTTGGCTCATTAAATATAAAAATAGCGCTGATAGTCTGCGGTGTTTTGATCGTCCTGGGCGTTTTGCTTTATACTCAGACACTTGCACAGAAAATTCAGAAGCGGGAAAGAGACATAGCAGGGCTTTACGCTAAGTCCATGGAATATCTCGCCAATGATGAAAACTCTTCCGGCGAATACGGCTTTATATTTGACCAGATAATTCCTCAGATAGACTTTCCGATAATAGCTACCGACAGGGAAAAAAAAGAGATCATTCTGACTAAGAACGTTGATTATGATTCAACGCTCCCCGATAGTAAAAGAAAAGAGATCCTTCTTGAAAAGGCAAGGGAGATGGATGAGATCAATGCTCCGATAATTGTTTCATATAAAGATTCTGTCATCCTTAATTATGTTCACTACGGTCAATCGGGACTTGTGACTGAACTGAAGATGCTTCCATTTTTTGAATTTTTGATAGCGGGAATCTTCGTATTTCTCGGATACATCGGCTTTTCATACATAAAGAAAAATGAGCAGAGCAACATCTGGGTCGGACTTTCCCGTGAGACAGCACATCAGCTTGGAACACCTTTGAGCTCGCTGCTGGGATGGGTGGAAATGATGAAGAACATTGAGCCGCAGACAGAGGATCTCATTGAGATCACAAATGAAATTAACAATGACATTGATAAGCTGAATAAGATAGCGGGACGATTCTCCAAGATCGGTTCTCAGCCTAAGCTTGAAAAAGAAAATGTATCTACTGTTATCGAAAAAGTATCGGAATATTTTGAAAAGAGAATACCTTCACTTGTCAGCGCAGACGGAAAGATCTCTAAAAAGGTAATCATCGACATAATATCCGATGGAGATTCCGAGGCAAATATCAACAAGGATCTTTTTGAATGGGTTATCGAAAATTTATTAAAGAATGCCATTGATGCTATGGAGAAATCTCACGGAAAAATTATTTTTAACATCACAAATTCAAACGAGGAATTGTTTATAGACGTAACTGACAACGGGAAAGGCATTGATACAAAGTTCAAGAAGGATGTATTCAGACCCGGATATTCTACGAAGATACGAGGCTGGGGGCTTGGTCTGAGTCTTTCAAAGCGGATCATCGAAGATTATCATAAAGGCAAACTTTTGCTTGTTGAATCAAATACCGGAAAAGGCACTACGTTCCGTATCAAGCTTCATAAAAATTAATTTTCTTTTTTGGAAATAACACAAACCGGTTCACTTCATAAAACTTTTCAGCTTCTCAACAGGCTGAGGATAAGTTTCATATCGGGTCAGACAATTCAGATAATTTTTTTACTGGCGGTAAAAATATTGTTTCAGGTAATTGTTTTAGCTTCGGGTTACCGGTGGCTTTCTGCAGACGATTACTGCCGGACGGTCAAATCATTTGAATGGCTTCAGCGTCCCGTTATCGATTCCGGTGTCTGGCTCACACCGCACTTCTGGATAAATGGCTTTGTGATGATCTTCGTAAAGGACCTGTTCGTTGCGGCGACTGTCGTGAATTTTATTTTTTCCGCACTCACACTAATCTACTTTTACAAATCTATAATATTATGCTTTGACAAGCGTATTGCATTTGTTTCCTCACTTGTATTCTGTCTCTTTCCTTTTCAGGTCTGGCTTAGCATTTCGGGACTTCCTGAATCGGTATTTTTCTTTTTTATAATTGCGGGCATATACTATTTCATCAAATGGAAGCTCAGCGGAGGAAAGAGTAAATATCTTGTATTCTCGGCTATCAGCTTCGCATTATCAAATGGATTCAGGTATGAAGGTTGGCTCTTCAGCGGAGTATTTGTTCTGCTTGTACTTTCGGAGATTTTAATTGAAAGAAAGATAAACAGGAACATCATCCGTAATTTTTTAATATCACTAATCTCCTTTTCAACAATCATCTGGTGGCTGCTGCAGAATTATTTTGATCATCAGAACATGTTCTTCTTTGCAGAAGAGACAACAAAAATATTCAAGGAATTCAACACGGCAGGTTTTATGCAGCGGCTTGTACAATATCCGACATTCATTTTTTTCATAGCTCCTCTGACAACCTTCCTTGCGATCAAAACTTCATTTGAGGCGATAAGGGAGCAAGCTCTGACACCAATAAAATATTTCTTACTATTTAATTTGCTCGAGCTGATAGTTTTAATGCTTCAGGGGATACTCGGAACAGGGGGAACGAACATTATCTCAAGATACATTGTAATTAACGCAATGCTTTTCATACCCTTTGCGATCAAGCAGGTTTTTGAATTCAGAAAAGTTTTGGTGATATTAATTTTACCGGCAATTTTGATAATTAATATTATTTGGAGCTTTTATTATCCGCAGCCGTTTCGTGAAGATACATTTGAAGTCGGAAATCTTTTGAAAGAGCTTACGAAGAAAAACTATGTTCCGGGCAATGGGAAGATCTACTTTGAAGAGGTGCAAGGATATTATGATGTCTTTGCGGTTCAGGCGTTGTCAAATGATCCATCTAAATTCATACTTGGTGATTTTCCCACAATAAAATCCATCGAGAAAAAGAACAGGAAAGGAAAACGACAGCCCACCGCAGAAGAGCTTAACATACTTGAGCTTAAAAACTTTCTGGAGAAAAACAATGTCAAGCTCGCCGTTGTCAAGAGTGACAGTTACACAGACAAGCTTAAAAAATTAAGTTATAAAAATGAAGAGGTCGGAGATTATAAATTATTCTATCTGGAGAACAGGGAATCAAATGTCAATGATTCATCCATTTCACTCTTCTCAAAAAATATTATAAAGACAGATGAAAATCCGGAGATAATAAGTTTTGACAGACTTCTTGCATTGAAAAATTTTAATATAGATAATACTAATTTCGGTTTGAATCCACAGACAGTCACGCTCACGTGGGGCTCCGCAAGTCCTTCCATTATAGACAGCATTGATTATGAAAATTTTGAATACGATAGATATTTTTCCGCTATAGACATACGTTCCATTGAAAGTGATTCAGTGGTTTACACATCATTTACAAGAATTTTTTCAGATAGAAATATTGAAGACCTGATAGAGAATAACGAGGTCAGGAACATAGTTGTGATTAAGCCATTTGCCATTTTAAATTATTCCAAAAAATACGGAAGTTCACCATTTGAAGGCGGAGTTTATAATCTTGATCTCAGGATCATTGATAATAAAGCGGATAAGGATCTGATAGTTTACAGAGGAGGCAGTATTTTCAAAAGGGATACTTCCTTAATTTCTGATACGGTCAGATCGAAAGCATTGGGCGATTCGATAAAGGTAGTCAGTAAGAAAACTTCAAGGAACAGAGACTCTCTTGTAACGGATTACGAACTTGGAACAATCATTGCGATGTTTCCCGACACTGATTATAGCAAAGTGGTTAACAGATCTACCGCAGATATTTACCGAATGCTGATGCGAAATGGTCTTCAGGTTTTCTTTTCACAGCGGTATCAGGGTGATCAGTTCCTGAACTGGGTATTTAATTATTTTTAAGACCTGATATTGAAATATTAAATAAAATAATGTAAGTTAAACTATCCGGCAAACTCAATTGTCCAAAAAAATATAAAACTATCATAGAATAGTAAATTTATAAATATCAAAAATGATTTTATTATACTCTTTCCGATTCAGTTAACATTAATACATTGATGAGTTGACGAACAAGGTCAGTTCAGGCAATCAAAAAAATATTTTTAACTTTAAGCTACCAAAGTTATGAAATCCGATACAGGTTTATTAACCCCCTACATACCGAGTAATTCCCGTCCCTGGAGCAAAAAATTAGTCACACATCTTTTAAGCAGAACAACTTTCGGAGCGAAAGTTTCAGATGTCAATATGGTGCTGACACTTTCCCCGTCTGCCGCTGTTGATTTATTGTTCCAGAATTTAGCGCAGCCGTCACCGCCCGGAACATGGGTAACGGATCCACCTGATTACAGCAACGGTCAGCTTAACAGAACGCGGACTAATGAATTAAGAAGATGGTGGCTGAAGTTAATGATCGATGAACCCGTTTCATTTCGTGAAAAAATGGTTTTATTCTGGCATAATCATTTTACTTCCGAAGCAAATGTAGTTAAGATACCACAGCACATGTATATACAGAATTCTCTTTTCAGAAATAATGCTTATGGTAATTTCAGGAGTTTAGCAAAATCGGTTACACGTGATCCGGCAATGCTGTATTATCTTGATGGAAGACTCAACAGAGTGGGCAGTCCTAATGAGAATTATTCGAGAGAACTTCTGGAATTGTTTACTATTGGCATTGGCAATTACACCGAGCTTGATGTGCAGGAAGGAGCCCGGGCATTGACCGGCTGGACAATAAACGGACTTGTTTCACAATTCGTAGCTAGCAGACATGATAACGGAATTAAAACATATTTGGGACAGACAGGAAATTTTGACGATGAGGATGTTTCTGATATTATCTTCAGCAAGCCGGAAACAGCAGTTACATTTTGCAAAAAGCTTTACAGAACTTTTATTAATCAAAAAGAAGATATGACATATGCTATGCCGGTGATAAATGAAATGGCAGATCTTCTTAGAGATAACAATTATGAACTTGCACCTGTTTTGGTTACACTTTTCAAAAGTCAGCTTTTCTTTTCGGAAAATATTATCAGCTCACTTATAAAGTCGCCTTTAGAGACAATGCTTGGAGCTGTTAAGCAAATGAATATTGCAATCAATAATCCAAATCTTGAAACTAAGTTAAATTATATTGCAGCAGAATGTGATAATGCGGGACAACTTTTGCTTGATCCGCCAAATGTGCAGGGATGGACAGGATATCGAAACTGGCTTAATACTAATTCTTCACCAACACGAACATCTTTTTGTGAAAGCATAATAACCGGAATTAAAAAAGATCTGACTCAGACCGGGTTTTCTGTAGATCCTATCTCGTTTGCACTTACCTTTCCATTGCCCAATAATGCGATTCGCCTGGTAGATGATATTTGCGAGCATTTAACACGTCTTCGACTCACACCAAAACAACGAGGTCAATTACTTCTTACTTTGCTTGACGGTTCTGAAGTTTATGACTGGAGTATAAATGATCCACAGGCACCGGCAAGAATAAAAAAGTTTTTAAAAGCGCTGGTCTATATGGCTGAATATCAGCTTAATTAATTTTATAAAGGAGATTATTAATGAAAAGAAGAGACTTCATAAAAACAGTTGCAGTAGGTAGTGCAGGTGTTGCATTGACTTTTAATTCATTTCCAATGAATGCATTCGGATTGAATTCAATTAATGCAAAACTATTTAATCCTTTTATAGAAACTGATAAAGTATTAGTCTTAGTACAATTGCTTGGAGGAAATGACGGACTCAATACAATAATTCCTTATCAGGACAGTTTGTATTATACAAAAAGACCGACGCTAGGAATTCCGTCGACATCCGTATTAACATTACCGGACTCAACCATGGGACTTCACCCTTCGCTCAGTGAATTCAGAAATTTTTATTTGGATGGAAAACTTGCTGTTATACAAAATGTCGGATATCCAAATCCGAACCTTTCTCATTTCAGAGCGACTGATATTTGGCATACAGCTTCAGATTCAAATCAGATACTTACAACGGGATGGCTTGGTAGATATTTGCATGAAGAATACCCAAATTATCCGGGTCAGAATCCACCCGATCCTATGTCTATACAAATCGGAGCTAATGCCGACCTTTCTTTGATATCACAGGTTGGTAATATGGCTTTAACATTTCAGGATCCAAATCAATTTTACCAATTGGTTCAAGGCTCCGCATACAGCGGATATGAAAAAGTAAAAACTCTTGCAGGAGATGAGCTTAATTTCGCAAGAAAGGTCTCTGCAGATTCATTGCAATATGCATCACGCGTAAAACAAGCTGCTGACAACGGACAAAATCTTGCGACATATCCTAATAGCAAACTAGCTGAACAGTTAAAGATAGTAGCGCAATTGATTGATGGCGGGCTTCAGACAAGATTGTATGTTGTGACAATGAGCGGCTTTGATACACATTCAAATCAGTTAACAAATCATCAGAATTTATTAAATGATTTAAACTCTTCAATTGCTGCATTCATGCTTGATCTTGAATTAAACAATATTACAAACAGAGTTGTCGGAATGACTATATCAGAATTTGGAAGAAGAGTAAATGAGAATGGCAGTTCGGGTACTGATCACGGAACTGCAGCACCTATGTTAATATTTGGCGATCTTGTAAATGAAGGTGTTTATGGAAATAACCCTGACTTATTGAATCTTAGCAACGGCAATTTAATACACCAATATGACTACAGACAAATTTATGCTTCTGTACTCAAACAACTTTTTGCAGCAACTGACCAGGAGCTATTAAATGTTTTGCTTAGCCAGTTTAATACTCTGCCATTGATCATTCCGCAGTCATCTCAAAATGGAAAGCAGAAAAATAAGAATTACACTTTAAGTCAAAATTTTCCTAACCCATTTAACCCATCAACAAAAATAACCTATATCCTGAAAAATGATTCACATGTTTCATTAAAGGTATATGATATTTCAGGTAAAGTTGTTCAGGTATTAGCAGAAGGCTTCAAAAGCGCAGGACAATATTCTGTTTCATTTGATGTGTCAGGAAGATCAAATTTGTCAAGCGGAATTTATTTTTACAAATTGAAGGGTGATAATTTTGAGGACACAAAAAAGATGACGCTAATAAAATAATCACGATTTGAAATTACAAAATATAAAATTGAGAATACTATTCATTATATTTGTCATGTCAATGATATTATTTTCGAACAATTCTTTTTCACAAAGAATTTTATTTCAATCGGATTTTGAAAATATAACATTAACATCGCCGGACAGCCTTCCTTCCGGCTGGAAAAAATTTGATGCTGACAGTAATTTTTTTGGTATTGGAAAAAGCTGGGCAGTAAGAGATACAAATCAGATCCTTGGCGGAGACACTACGGTAAACCGACCGCGGGCTTTCAGCGGAAAGAAGTCTTTGCACATCTCATGGTTTTCCGGAAAAGGAGGAAGTTATGTAAGTGATGACTGGACTTGGACAGACAGTCTGAGAATTCTGACAGGCGATAGTTTGATATTCCGGGCTTTATTAGGTAATGTTAAAGGAATTTCATATTATGTGGATTCAGTTCAGATCTGGATCTGCACTGCCCAATCTCCGCAATATGCTCAGACAAAACTAACGACACTCATCAGCAATCTTGATACAAATAATAATGAATGGACTGAACATAAATTTAATCTGTCACAATTTTCCGGACAGACAATTTATATTGCATTCAGATATTACCTTCCTGTGCAGGAAGCACTTTGGTGTAATATTGATGATATGTTTATTGGAAACAGGACACCTGTAGGAATTAATCAAAACAGTTCTGTGATTCCGAATAATTATATTTTGTTTCAGAATTTTCCCAACCCTTTCAATCCGGTAACGAAGATAAAATATAATGTTCCTCAAGACCTTAGAGGACATTTACAAGACGTCAGGTTAGAAGTTTTTGACATCTCGGGTAAAAAAATAAGCACTTTAGTAAGGGAAAGCAAGCCGGAGGGAATTTATGAAGTGATTTTTGATGGTAGTAATTTTTCAAGCGGGACTTATTTTTATAAACTTTCTATAAACATTGAGTCTTCTTCAAAAGAACTTTCACAGATAAGAAAAATGATTCTTTTAAAATAAGATTTGAGATACTTTAAGAATTCTATTTTAGAAATTCAAAAACATGCTGCTCTCCTTCATCGAGAATAATGATCTTATCTTTATAAATTTTACCTCCTGAAGAATGGGAACCATCTTCATAATTTTTTTCAATAAGCTCCTGTAAAACTGTAAGCGGATAATCAGGATCATTCCTGTATTCAAGCGCCCCGTAATGAACGGGCAGCATCAACTTTGCCTTAAGATCATCGAAGACCAGAAGAGCACCGTAAGATGCTATATGATTATAATTAAAAACTTCCTCACAATCCTTGCATGGTCCGATAGGAAGAATCGCAAGATCGATGTCAAATTTTTTTCCGATCTCTTTGTATGCAAATTCATCATAGGCAGTATCACCCGCATAGAACACCGTTACATCCTTATACTTAATAATGTATCCGGTACAGCCGGGCATATTCCACAGATAGCTGTCGAGACCAAATCTTCCGCCGAAGTGCAAAGCATAGACGGTTGTAATGCTGACACTATCAATAATTTTTGTTTCACCGATATAATTTTTTTTGGATGAGTTACCAGTTTTCATTTTTACGAAATCGAAGTCATAGTTCGGCAAAAATTCCTCGGTGCCTTCGGGAAAAATAAGGCTTGCTCCCGAAAATTGTTCTTCAAGGTCTGAAAGGGTAGATATACTAAGATGATCCATGTGGGCATGTGATACAAGAATCATATCCAGTTTTGGTAATGTATTTATGTCAAGAGCGGAAGTTTGTCTGCGGGTCATCACACCACTGATCACATTATTGAAAACAGGATCAACTAAAATGACCTTATCATAAATCTGGAGGAGAACTGATGAGTGTCCTATCCAGAGAGCAGATAATTTCACATCCTTTTTTATTGGTTCAGTAACTTTACTTTTTAATTCCTCCGGCGAGTTGAAAATCGTCTTGCCGAGATTTTTGAATCCGATCATTACCAGTCCGCAGCCTGAGATGGAAAAGGCGAAAAAAATTAATAAGACTATTTTGAATTTTGTGATCATGAATAAAATCGTTTCAATTATTTACCAGTATTTAAAGTATATACCGAAATTATATTTAGAGAATTTATTGAAGTTGTAATTGAACTGTAATCCGAGAACTCCGAAGATCGCATAAACTCCGCCTTCCACACCGTAGTATCCGTTTGTCTTTTCGATTGTACTTTTCCGAAAAGTATACTTGCCGCCAAGAGAGACATATAAGTGCTCACCATAATTTTTCACCGGGATATTAATACGGGAACCAACTCCAAAGCCGATCTTATTGAATTTTGAATATTCAAATGAACCGGTTACAAGTTCGGGCTGAACAAAGAATTCAAGAGAGCCGGTATATTTTCTCATTGGATTTACAAAAAAGAATGAAACAGGCGAGACATACTTGTTAGTACTGAAAGAAATATTCAGCGGCGTGATCTGCCACCTCAGCGCGAAAGTAAGCGAGTTGTTAGCTCCATCACGATCATTGAGCCAGGTTGGAGAAGGAATGAGCTGTGTTATCAGCCAGGAAATGTTCCTTTCGGACTTCTTCTCAACATCAGTTATTTTTTCCTGTGAATGCAGTAGTTGCGCGGAAAGAAAAAAGACGATTATAATTATTTTAATGGACTTCAATAAGATTTGATTTTACACTTAGATTAACCAAAAGGGTTTTAAAAAAGTTAATGCAATTTATTCAGAATATTATTTACATGCTCTAAACAATTATTTACACAAAACCTTAATAATTCATAACACATCCGTCCAAAACAATGTGATTTAGAAAATGAAAATTTTAGTTTCGATTAAGTGCGCTTTCTTTTGAAAAACTTCCGCATAAAAGCATTGCGGGACAGGCGCCAGAAAACTTTGCAAAGAAAAGTTTCCCGCTGGTGATAAATTGCCGGAAATTCAGATCAATGGCGGGTTCTTTTTAAAAACAATAATGATTATCCTGTTTGCTGATTAATTTAAAACCTTTAAGTGTTGATGAAAATTATTTTGGACGGCAATGTAATTCATAATAACCTTTACAATATGTTTACCTTTATTCTTTATCTTCAATAAAGTAATTTTGACATACAACCGTGAAAAAACTTACCAACAAATTTAATTTAAGTCCTGAAAAATCCATTCATTCAAATTGCGGAGTGTTTGGAATTTATAATAATCCGGATGCTTCGATCTTAACCTATTACGGTCTCCATGCCTTGCAGCACAGGGGACAGGAAGCGGCAGGCATTGTGACATCGGAATATGATGATACAGCAGACCGGTATAAATTTAATATACATAAAGACCATGGACTTGTATTAAGTGTTTTTGCAGATGATAAGATCTTAACGGAGCAGCTTAAGGGAAATTCCGCGATCGGGCATACACGATATTCAACAACAGGTTCGGGAGACAAACGAAATAATATCCAGCCGTTCAAGGTAAATTTCAAAGACGGGAATCTTGCGTTATCACATAATGGTAATCTTACAAATACACATTTTCTAAGAGAGAAATTACAAAACAGCGGAACGATCTTTCAGACGTCAACTGACAGTGAACTCATCCTTCATCTGATAGCAAAAAGCCAGGAAACTAAAATTGAAAACAAACTGATGGAGGCGTTTTCCCAGGTCATCGGGGCATATTCAATTTGTATTTTGACTGATGATAAATTATTTGCAATAAGAGATCCGTACGGAGTGAGACCGTTTGCATTCGGAAAGCTTGACGGCAGCTATGTCTTTGCGTCGGAGACATGCGCGTTTGACATTATCAATGCGGAATACATCAGGGATGTTGAACCCGGTGAGATGATCGTAATTGACAGAGAAGTTGTGCAGACAGGAAAAGAAAAAAAGTTCACGATCGGAAAAGCGGATAAGTACAAGCACTGTATCTTTGAATACATATATTTTTCGAGACCTGACAGCAGCGTATTCGGTGAGAAGGTAGATAAGGTCAGGAGAAAGATCGGAAAAAATCTTGCAATAGAAAGCCCGCCTCCTTTAAAGAATGCTCCCGAAGATAAGAAAGTTGTAGTGATCAATGTTCCTGATTCGTCCAACACGGCAACACTTGGTTATTTTAATGAAGCAGTAAAAAATAATAAGGAAGTGAAACATGAAATAGGTTTGATACGAAGTCATTATGTAGGAAGAACATTCATTCAGCCCGGACAGGATAAGCGTAAGATGAAGGTCAAGACTAAGTTTAATACAGTAAAAGGAGTGATTGAGAACCGTAAAGTGGTAATGGTGGATGATTCGATAGTAAGAGGGACAACATCAAAATTACTTGTTGATCTTATAAAAAAAGCTAATCCAAAAGAAATTCATCTGAAGGTAACATCCCCGCCGATAATTTCACCATGCTACTATGGAATGGATTTTCCTTCTGCAAATGAATTGATCGCAAATCAGCATAATGAAAATGTTGAAGAGATCAGAAAAGAACTGGGAGTGACTAATCTTTCATACTTAAGTATAGAAAAATTACTTGAGTCAGTTCCGTATCCGAGTGAGAAAACAGATTATTGCACAGCGTGCTTTACAAAAAATTATCCAATTCCAATTGACGGACTTGAGGAAATGAAAAAAGATCAGTTCGACGATTGATTTACTTTAACAAAATTCAAAATAATGACTAAAGAGCAAAAAGATTTCCATAAATCCCGCAGAACTGAATTTTCCAGACTTATCGGCAAGGATTCAATCGCGATCATTTTGGGAAATACATTGCATAATCAATCATACGACGGGGATTATGATTTCAAACAGTATAAAAACTTTTTTTATCTGACAGGTTTCACGCAGCCTAATGCAGCACTTGTTCTTGCTCCCGGAGGAATTAAGTCCCGGAAAAATAAAAAGACATATAGTGAGATCCTGCATGTTCAAAAACGTGATCCACTTATGGAAACATGGAACGGACGCAGACTTGGCTATGAGGATGTTACTAAAGAACTGGGGATAAAGGATGCCAAAGAAAATTATGAATTAAAATCTGTTCTGAATGGAAAGTTCCTGCAGAGGTTTTCGAAAGTTTATATTAATTTTTCTGAAATGATAAAGCTCGAAGGGGAAATGAAGGAAATAATTTCTGATTTCATGAACAGTCTTAATGTCATTTCAGCCGGTGTCGAACTGATAGACAGTTCCTACTTACTGGGAAAGATCCGAAAAGTGAAAACCTCTTTTGAGATTAAACAAATACAGAAGGCATGCGACATTACAATTGAGTCATACAATCATACCATGACAATGATCAGATCGGATTTAAATGAAAGGCAGGTTCAGGCAATTCTCGAATTCAATTACAAATTTAACGGAAGTGAATCTACTGCTTACTATCCGATCGTCGCCGGAGGAGAAAACGCTTGCATTCTCCATTACGAAAATAATAATCAGGATCTAAAAGACGGTGAATTGCTCTTGATTGATTCGGGAGCAGAGTACAATTATTACTGTTCGGATATTACACGAACATTTCCCGTTAACGGAAAATTTTCAACTGAGCAAAAGTTGATCTATGAAATAGTTCTAAAAGCGAATAAAGAATGTATAAAAAAAATAAAGCCGGGCGTGAGCTATTTAAGTCTCAAAGATCTTAGTGAGAAAATTCTTGCCGATGGTCTGAACAAGGCAGGGCTGCTGAAGAATAAAAACGATATAAAGACTTTTTCGCTGCACGGACTTGGACACGATATTGGACTCGATACACATGATGCCGTTACCATAAGCAAAACATTAAGCAAGGATGACGACAAGCTGAAGGAAGGAAATGTTCTGACGATAGAACCGGGTTTATATTTTCCTGTGAATTCAAAAGGAATACCGAAAAAATTCTGGGGCATTGGAGTGAGGATTGAAGATGATGTGCTTGTAACAAGGAATGGATGCAGGAATCTGACTGAAAAGATGGTGAAGGAAGTGAATGATGTGGAGAGGATAATGGGAGGGTAGAACGGATTTTAAATCCGTTCTACCTTCAGCCTTTCAGATAACTCCACTTCCAATCTTCTGATCTTGCCACTAAGTTTGATTTTACCGGATTGTTGAAAATGTATTTGATGATTTTTTCATATTCTTCCTGACTTCTGACTATGTGATCATAATTTTCAGGGTTCCAAAATGCTCCACTCCTTTGGAGGATCTTATTTGATTCACGGGATGAAAAGCGTTTTATGCTTTGCATCGTTTTGTAGAGCGGTTTTAAAAACCGCTCTACCGTTATCAGCGCATGTACATGATTTGGCATTATACAATATGAGATGAGTTCATAATCTTTTCCATCAAGAAAATGCAATGCTGACGAGGTTGATTCAGCGATTCTATCATCAATCAGATAGTTCATTGCACTCAGAGATCTGTCCAGATAATTATCAAATTTTCCAAAGTACTTCTTCTGAAGTTCATATATTTTTTTGCTTTGGCTGAGTTTATCTTCCGAATCAACAATCATTTTTTTATTTAATAAATATTCATTCTTAAGTCTGTTAAGTAAAAATGTCGGAAGTGATCCGTAAAGCCTGAAGGTCATAAAATAGCTCGAGTATTCTTTTTGAAAATGCGGTAAATTTCTTCTGTAAAAAAATTTTATATCCATGTTCTGCATTTGTTAATTCATATATTCAGTGAAACATATAAAAAATTCAGCTCTGATTCAAATTGCATATATTAAGCTTTGTGAAAAAATATTTTTAAAAAAATTTCCCATTATTAAATTTACTATGAGAAGCAATTTATCTATTTTTATTTCCCATAAATAATAACGATGTCATTAGACCTGAGCATATTAAATCCAGAACAAAGAAAAGCTGTTGAAGAGATTAACGGACCAAGCATGATTATAGCCGGGGCAGGCAGCGGTAAAACTCGTGTCCTTATTTATAAGATCGCTTATCTTCTCGAATCAGGCATCAGTCCTTTCGAAATTCTTTCCCTTACATTTACTAATAAGGCTGCAAGCGAAATGAAGGAGCGGATCGAAAAGCTTGTCGGAAGCGGTTTTAATCGTATCTGGATGGGAACATTCCATTCCATTTTCGCAAGACTGCTTCGCATTGAATCTGAATTTCTGGGCTTTACCAGGAATTTTACAATTTATGACAGTGATGATTCGGCAAGTCTTGTAAAACAATTAATGGTCAGCAATTCAATGCCGACTGACAATCCTTCTCCTAAGGCAATTCACAATGCCATCAGCAATCTGAAAAATAAGCTCATACTTCCTAAAGAATTTTCAACCCTTTCTAAAACTTTATTTGATAAAAAAGTTGAAACGATCTATGAGGATTATCAGAAAGCCCTGTTTAAAAATAACGCGATGGATTTTGATGACCTGCTTATCAAGCCGATCGAACTGTTCAAAAGATATCCGGAGATCCTGGAAAAATATCAGGACAGGTTTAAATATATACTTGTTGATGAATATCAGGACACAAACAAGGCTCAGTATATGATCGTCAAAATGCTTTCGGAAAAATATAAGAATGTTTCGATCGTCGGTGATGATGCACAGTCGATTTATAAATGGAGAGGTGCCGAAATTCAGAATATTTTTGACTTTCAGGAAGATTTCAAAGAATCAAAGATCTTTAAGCTCGAACAAAACTACCGCTCGACCGGCAAGATCCTGAACCTTGCTGATCAGGTCATCAAAAAAAACAAGAAGCAGATCGAAAAAAATTTGTGGACAGAGAATTCAGAGGGTGAACACATACATCTTATTGAAACCATGACCGACCGTGATGAAGCTCACCGGATATGTAAATATATTTTTGATGAAATTCAAAAAAAGAAGATCAATTTCAAAGACTTCGTAATCCTGTACCGGACAAATGCTCAGTCAAGGGTCATTGAGGATTCTCTCCGTCAGAATAGTATTCCGTATATAATTATCGGGGGCATCCGGTTTTACCAAAGAAAGGAAATTAAAGACATACTTGCTTACCTTAAGGTCATTGTGAACCCGATGGATAATGAAGCTCTCTTGCGTGTTTTAAATCTCAGAGCAGGAATTGGTAAAACTACTATTGATAAGCTGATTCAAATTTCGGAAGGTAATGAAATGCAACTGTTCGATGCTGTTAAAAGAATTGATGATTACGACAGTTTAAATTCAAAAGCAAAAAATCTCCTTACCGAAGTTTTGAATTACATTTACAAATATCAGTATCTCAAAGAAGAGATGTCATTGTCGGAATTGGTCGGAGGAGTACTGGATGAAATGGGAATTCTCAGAGAGCTGCGTCTTGAAAATACTATCGAGTCGGAAGAAAGAATAAGTAATATTCAGGAGCTTGTCTCTGCAATTGCTGAATTTGCTGACAGCAATGAGGAACCCACTCTGGAAATGTTTCTTCAGCAGGTTTCACTTGTGGCTGATATCGATAATCTTGACAATCAAAAGAATGCGGTAACCATGATGACAATTCATTCTGCAAAGGGTCTGGAATTTCCTGTTGTATTCGTGACAGGTCTTGAGGAAGGATTGTTTCCGGTAAATGGTGCCTTGGTTTATGAGGATGAACTTGAGGAAGAGAGAAGACTCTTTTATGTTGCAATCACCCGTGCTAAGCAAAAGCTTTACATCTCTTATGCCAACCAAAGATATAAATTCGGGGTTCAGTCTTATCAGATGAAATCAAGATTCATTAAAGAAATTTCAAGTGATGTAATGAATGAAAATTTTATTTTTGAAGGATTGAAGCTCTTCAACGGCAGCAAGCCAAAACAGGAAAAACCTACTTTGTTCGGACCCTCAGTTAAATATGATTACTATTCATCTTCACCTAAAAAAAAGAATGTTGAAGATGTTGACACACAGCTTACTGACAAGTTTCCGGATATTCAAAAGGGCGTTACTGTAATTCATAACACTTTTGGAAAAGGT
>Ga0209591_10001896_pt1 | contig 25420 bp, 22 predicted proteins | sample MAT01_FD_187207 | JGI IMG/M metagenome (GOLD analysis project Ga0209591, IMG submission 187207) | Freshwater microbial communities from Lake Fryxell liftoff mats and glacier meltwater in Antarctica - MAT-01 (SPAdes) (version 2) | ecosystem: Environmental > Aquatic > Freshwater > Ice > Liftoff... | reverse complement strand
AATCGCCCTAGCCATGGGCTCCTCCAGCGACTGGGACACCCTCCAGCATGCCGCTGCCATCCTCGACGAGTTCGGCGTTTCCTACGAGAAACTTGTCGTCTCTGCCCACCGCATGCCTGACGACATGTTCGCTTTCGCCGAGGGTGCTGCTGCGCGCGGTCTGAAGGCCATCATTGCTGGTGCGGGCGGCGCGGCACACCTGCCGGGGATGCTGGCCGCCAAGACTGTGGTGCCGGTGCTCGGGGTGCCGGTGGCGGGCAAATATCTGCAGGGCGTCGATTCGCTCTATTCCATCGTGCAGATGCCCAGGGGCATTCCTGTCGCTACCTTCGCCATCGGCGCCGCGGGCGCTGCCAATGCGGCGCTGTTCGCGCTGGCCATGCTGGCCAACGAAGACGCTGGCCTGCGCCAGGCGCTGCAGGATTACCGCATCCGGCAAACCGAGGCGGCGCGCGCCATGACGCAAGACCTGCGATGAACGCCGTCGCTCGCGATGCCGACGCACAGCCGCCGCCACAAGCACTGCTGCCAAGCGCGCCACAACGGCCCCGCCTGCCACTCCTGCCAAGCCTGCCGCTGCTTCCCGGCGTCGCGCGCCTGGGTGTGCTGGGGGGCGGCCAGCTCGGGCGCATGTTCGTGCATGCGGCTCAGGTGCATGGCTATCGGGTCACGGTGCTGGAGCCCGACGCGGCCAGCCCCGCAGGCGCTGCGGCCGATGCCCACTTGCGTGCTGCCTATGCAGACTCTGCCGCGCTGACCGAGCTGGCCACCGGCTGCGCGGCCGTCACCACCGAGTTCGAGAACGTGCCCGCTGCTGCGCTGCGCACGCTGGCTGCCACCTGCACCGTGTCGCCGCCGGCCGACGCGGTGGAGGTCTGCCAGCACCGTGCGCGCGAAAAGGCGGCGTTCCTGGCGGCGGGCGTGCCTTGCGCGCCGCATGCGCGGGTCGACAGTGCCCAAGCTGCTGCTGCGCCCACACTGGCCGCGCTGCTGCCGGGCATCCTGAAGACAGCCAGCCTGGGCTACGACGGCAAGGGCCAGGCCACCGTGATGACGCTGGCAGAACTGCCGGCCGCGTGGGCAGCGCTGGGCGGTGTGGACTGCGTGCTGGAGCAGTGGCTGCCGTTGCGGCTGGAGATTAGCGTCATCGTCGCGCGCGGTGCCGACGGCGATGTGGTGCACCTGCCTGTGCAGCAAAACCTGCATCGCGGCGGCATCCTCGCCGTCACGCAGGTGCCGGCACCCGACGTTCCCGAGGCCACCGCCGCGCTGGCCGTCCAGCTCGCACAGCAGCTGGCGCAGGCGCTGGCCTACGTGGGCGTGCTCTGCGTCGAATTCTTCGTGCTCGACGACGGCAGCCTGGTGGCCAACGAGATGGCGCCGCGCCCGCACAACTCGGGGCACTACAGCCTGGACGCCTGCGATGTGTCGCAGTTCGACCTGCAACTGCGCACTCTCGTCGGTCTGCCTCTGGTGGCGCCGCGCCTGCATTCGCCAGCGGTGATGCTGAACCTGCTGGGTGATCTTTGGTTCCGCGGTGATGCGTCTGCGCCTGCGTCTGCGCCTGCGCCTGCGGCTGCGTCTGCGCCTGCGCCTCCGGCTGCGCCCCTCACGCCGCTCACGCCGCTCACGGGGCTCTCGCCGCTCACGCCAGACTGGCCCGCCCTGCTGGCGTTGCCCGGTGTGCACTTGCACCTGTACGGCAAGGCCGAGGCCCGACGCGGCCGCAAGATGGGCCATCTCACGGTCACTGCGGCCAGCGCCGCGCAGGCTCGGGCCGTGGCGCTGCAGGCCGCAGAGCTGCTGGGCCTGCCGGCCTTCTAGCCGCCAGGCGCGCTGCCATGCCGGTGCTTTCGGGGCGCGACCCGCATGCTGTGCGCGAAGCTGCGGCTCGCCTCGTGGCGGGTGAACTCGTGGCCTTTGCCACTGAAACGGTCTACGGGCTGGGCGCCCGTGCCGACGACGATGCAGCCGTGGCGCGCATCTATGCCGCCAAGGGTCGGCCCAGTGGCCACCCGCTGATCGTGCACATCGCAGACGCGGCCGCAGCATCTACCTTCGCAGCCGACCTCAGCCCTGCGGCACGGCGCCTGATGGCGGCGTTCTGGCCCGGTCCGCTGACCCTCATCGTGCCGCGGCGTGCTGCGGTCGCAGCGGCTGCGGCGGGTGGGCAAGACAGCATCGGGCTGCGCGTGCCGGCGCACCCCGTGGCGCTGGCGCTCCTGCGCGAGGCAGCCGTGCGGGGGGTGGCAGGAGTCGCGGCGCCCAGCGCCAACCGTTTCGGGCGCGTCAGCCCCACGCAGGCAGCACATGTCGTGGCCGAGTTCGGTGCCGCGCTGACGGTGCTGGATGGCGGCATCTGCGATGTCGGCATCGAATCGGCCATCGTCGATTGCACGCGCGCGCAGCCCGCCTTGCTGCGTCCCGGCCAGCTCGGACGGGCCAGCCTTGAAGCCGTGCTCGGCGGCCCGCTGGCTGCGCCCGATGCGGCTTCGCCGCGCGCTTCGGGCACGCTGGCCTCGCACTATGCGCCGCGTGCGACCGTGCGCCTGTTCAACGCGCGTCAACCACCCTGGCTCGCTGCACCCGAGGCGGCCAGGGCGGCTGAGTGCATCGCGGTATATTCGCGGGCTGTGCCGGTGGCCGCCGTTTTGCGTGCGGGCTGGCGGCACAGGCCGATGCCGGCACAGCCAGCTGCAGTGGCCCACGAACTCTTCGCGGTGCTTCGCGAGTTTGACGCCGTCGGCGTCAGCGCCATCTGGGTCGAGCGGCCACCGCCTGACCCGGCATGGGACGGCGTTCGCGACCGCCTGCAGCGCGCCGCAGCTTGAGCGCCCCACAGGGCCTGGGCGGGCACCCCGAATTCGGAGCAAAGATGACTTTCAGCAGCAAGGCCCTCGCACGAGGGCGCACCTCGGCAGGCCGGTGGGTGATGATGGCAACCGCGCTGTCGCTCGCGCTGTTGTCCGCCTGCGGCGGCGGCAGCACGCAGTTCGACCCCTTCGTGCCCAAGCGCCTGCTCGTGTTCGGCGACGATGACAGCTCGCTCGACCCCAACGGCCGCAACCACAGCGTCAACGCACTCGGTGAAAACGGCGTGCTGAACTGCAACGGCAACCCGATCTGGGTGCAGCAACTGGCCGGCGTCTACGGTTTCGTCTTCGCCGAGTGCAACCCCAGTTTCGAGCCCGAACCCAGGGCGCGCATGCTGGCCATTCCCGGTGCCAAGGTGGCCGACGTGGCGGCACAAGTTGAAGCGCAGGTGGCCGCGGGTGGTTTCCGCGACAAGGACCTGGCCACCGTGCTGGTGGGCACGAACGACCTGCTCGAGCTCTATGCGCTTTACCCCGGGCTGGGTGAAGCCACGATCATCGCCGAGGCGCGCGCGCGCGGCCGGCGCGCGGCGCAGATCGTCAACCGCCTGGTCAGCCTGGGCGCCAAGGTCGTGGTCTCCGACCTGCCCGACCTCGGCCTCACGCCCTTTGCGCGGGCGCAGCGTGCACTGGACAGCGGCGGTGTCGACCGCGCCGCGCTGCTCTCGCGTCTGACCACCGCCTTCAACGAACAACTGGGCGTGAGCGTGCTGCTGGACGGCCGTTTTGTCGGGCTGATGCAAGCCCAGCTGCAGTTCCAGGCCATCGACCGCTTTCCGCCCGGCGCCGGCATCGGCAACGCCGTGGCTGCCATCTGCACGGCACCGCTGCCGACTTGCACGACGGCCACTCTGCTGCCGGATGCCGTGGCTGCGGCCTCGCTGTGGGCCGATGACATCCGCCTGGCACCTGGCGGGCATGCGCAGTTGGCCTCCCTGGCCGTGAGCCGCGCGCAGCGCAACCCGTTCTAGCGCATCGGCGCGTTCGACGGCATCGGGGCACGCCAGCGTGAGGCTCCGAGTCTTGACTTCGGCAAGACGGTGGCAATGACGTTCGCATGATCGTTGGCAATCCCGCGGCATAAACTCGTTGCATGAACCCGCCAGCCCCCTTGCCGATGCCTGCCACGCCCCCCCGCGTGATGGCTTTCGACACCGCTACCGAGAGTCTGGCCGTGGCCTTGACAGCCCCCGGCGGGCCCTGGTACGTGGACGCGCCTGGCGGCGCCGCGGCCTCTGCCACGCTGCTGCCGCAGGTGCACCGGCTGCTGGCCGCTGCGGGGCTGGTGCCGGCGGCGCTGGACTTCATCGCCTTCGGCCGCGGCCCCGGGGCGTTCACCGGTCTGCGCACCGCCTGTGCCGTGGCGCAGGGGTTGGGTTACGGCCTGAACCGGCCGCTGCTGGCCATCGACAGCCTGCTGATCGTGGCCGAAGACGCCCGAGCCCAGGCCGCTGGAGGCGAAGGTTTCAGCGTGGGCGTGGCGATGGATGCGCGCATGGAAGAGAGTTATGCCGCCGCCTACCTCTGGCAAGGGGGTGCCTGGCAGGTGCTGCACCCGCCAGCGCTGTACACGCTGCCGGGGCTGAACGCGGCCTGGGCCGGGCTCCCCCTGCAGGCGTTGGCGGGCAGCGCCTGGTCGGCCTTCGGTGCGCGCCTGGCGCGGCCCGAAGGTGCCGCCTTGTGGCCGCGGGAAGCCGGCCGCGCCGCCGCCCTGCTGCGTCTGGCGGTGCAGGCCGCCGCAGCCGGCGAGGGCGTTGCCGCGGCCGAGGCGCTGCCGCTTTATCTGCGCGACAAGGTGGCCTTCACCACGGCGGAACGCACGGCGGCACGCAGCGCGGCAACTATCGCCGAACTGGCGGCACAGCAAGAAGCGGCACAACAAGAGGCGGCACAACAAGAAGCGGCGCGCAAGCCCGCAGCCGCCACGCCATGAACGCGGTGCTGGAACCGTACCCGAGGCGCCGCGCGATGACGGTGCGTGATCTCGACCTGGTCGTCGCGGTAGAGCAGCGCGCCTACAGCCACCCCTGGAGCCGCGGCAACTTCACCGATTCGCTGGCCGCTGGCTATCTGGCCGAAGTCTGGTTCGAGGCTGAGGCCGTGGTGGGCTACTTCGTCGCCATGCCGGGTGTCGATGAACTGCACCTGCTGAACATCACCGTGGCGCCAGAGCAGCAAGGGCAGGGCCACGGCCGCACGATGATGGCCGTGCTGCAGCAGCACGCGCTGGCCGCCAGGGCCGCCAAGTTGTGGCTGGAGGTGCGCGAAAGCAACCACCGCGCGCGTGCGCTCTATCGCCGGCTTGGGTTTGCCGAAGCGGGCCTGCGCCGCGGCTACTACCCGGCCGCCCTGCGCCGCGAAGACGCGGTGGTGATGAGCCTGGCGATCAACGGCGTGCCGCCAGATGCGGCCGCGCATGCCCTGGTCTGATCGCCAGCAGGCCTTGCTGCAGGCGATGGGCCTGCGCGTGTGGGCGTCGCCAGAAGCCGAGCCCACGGTGCCTGCCGCTGTGACGGCAATGGCCGCCGCAGCGCCCACGGCTGATCCGTCGCCTGTTTTCCCTGCTGTTTCCCTGCACGCACCGATAGCCGGGTCTGCACCCGCACCCGCACCTGGACGCGGACCCGCAACCTCGCCGGCAACCTCGCCGGCATCCACGACCGCACGCGAGGCCCAACGCACCGCCAAAGCTGCCCCCGAGCGTCTGGCGCTTGCTGTCCGTGTCGACGTGGCTGGCTTGGACTGGCTGGCATTGCGCGAAAGCGTGGCGGCCTGCCGCGCCTGTGGCCTGTGTGAAAGCCGTACGCAGACGGTCTTCGGCGTCGGCCACCCGCAGGCGCACTGGATGGTCGTCGGCGAGGCGCCGGGCGAAGACGAGGACCGCGAAGGCGAGCCCTTTGTCGGCGCTTCTGGCCAGTTGCTCGACCGCATGCTGGCCGCGTTGAAGCTTTCTCGCGGCAGCGACGGCCCGCCCGAGCGCAGCGTCTACATCGCCAATGCCCTGAAGTGCCGGCCGCCGCGCAACCGCAACCCGAGCGCCGAAGAACTGGCGCAGTGCGAGCCCTTCCTGGTGCGGCAGATAGAACTGCTGCAGCCGCGCATCATCCTGGCCATGGGGCGGTTCGCGGTGCAGTCGCTGCTGCGCAGCGACGCGCCCATCGGCCGCCTGCGCGGCCAGGTGCACCGCTACCAGGGTGTGCCGCTGGTCGTCAGCTATCACCCGGCTTATTTGCTGCGCAGCCCAGGTGAAAAGGCCAAGGCATGGGAAGACCTGTGCCTGGCGGCTGACACCGTCGAGCAGGCCCTCAGATGAAGGCTGCCGCATGAACGGCGACGCCCTGCCCACGCCGGCGTTGCCGCCTTTGTTGCAGGACCGCATCGCGCAGTTCACGCTGCTGTGCAACAACGTGCCGGCAGCCATCGCCTACTTCGAGCGCCAGGGCAACACCTGCCGCTATGCCAACCGCGGCTATGCCGAGATGTTCGGCCGCACCGAAGAATCCATCCTCGGCTTGACCGTCGCCGAGGTCATCGGCGAAGAAGCCGCAGCGCGGATCCAGCCCCAGGTCGACGGCGTGATGCAAGAACGGCGGAGCTCGCGCTATGAACGCGACATCACCGACGCGGCCGGCACGCAGCGGCATCTGGAAGTGCATCTGCTGCCGCACCTGCAAGCTCCCGGCGAGGGCCTGGAACCCGAGCCGGTGGGCGCCTTCGTGCTCATCAGCGACATCACGCGCCACCGCCAAGCCGAGGCCGCGCTGCGCGACAGCGAAGAGCGGCTGGCCAAGTTCATGCACGCCAGTGCCGAGGGCATCGTGTTCCACCAGGGCGGCTTCATCACCGATGCCAACCCGCCGCTGCTGGCGCTGCTGGGCTACACGCTGCCCGAGATGCTGGGCCGTTCGACGCTGGACTTTGTCGCGCCACTGCAGCGCCAGCGCGTCGCCGAGGTCATCGCCGCCGGCCTGGAAATCAGCTACGACAGCGCGCTGCTGCACCGCGACGGCCACGAGGTGCCGGTGGAATTGATCGTGCGAACGATGCAGTTCCAGGGCGAACGTCTGCGCATGACCATCGTGCGCGACCTGCGCGACCGGGAACAGGCGCAGCAGCGCATCGAGCACCTGGCGATGCACGACGCGCTGACCGGCCTGCCCAACCGCCTGGCCTTCGACATGCGCGCGCAGGGGCTGCTGGCGCAAGCGCAGGCGCGCAAAGAGACGCTGGCGATGATGTTCATCGACCTCGACCACTTCAAGCGCGTCAACGACTCGCTGGGCCACCTGGTGGGCGATGTGCTGCTGCAGACCGTGGCCGCTCGCATCACCCACACGCTGCGCGCCCCTGTCGTGGGCGAGGATGAAAGCCGCCCGGCGCGCGGCGCCGACCTGGTGGCGCGTTTCGGCGGTGACGAGTTCGTGATCTTGCTGGCCGGCAACCCGGCGCCGGCAGCGGTGCAGGCCGTGGCGGCCAAGCTGCTGGCCGAGATCGGTGCGCCGCTGGAAGTGGAGGGCGTGTGGATCTCTGTGACGCCCAGCATCGGCGTGGCGCTCTACCCCGAGCACGGCAGCACACCGGCCGAACTGGTCAAGCACGCAGACATCGCGATGTACCGCGCCAAGCAGCAGGGCCGCGCCCACTGCAGCTTCTTCGAGCCCGCGATGGCCGAGCAGGCGCGCGCTGAACTCGCGATGGAAAGCCGCCTTGCCCAAGCCATACGCGATGGCGAATTCCTGCTGCATTTTCAGCCGCAAATCTCGCTGGCCGATGGGCGCCTTTTGGGTGTCGAAGCACTCGTGCGCTGGCTGCACCCCGAGCGCGGTGTGGTGGGCCCGGACGAATTCATCCCGGTGGCCGAGGCGCGCCGGCTCATCCTGCCCATCGGCACCTGGGTGCTGCACGAGGCGCTGCGCTGCGCCGTGCGTTGGCACCACAGCGGCCTGGCGCGGGTGCCGGTGTCGGTGAACCTGTCGACGCTGCAGTTTCAGGCGCCGCGCTTCGTCGAGACCGTCGAGCAGGCGCTGGCCGATGCCGGTGCTGACGGTTCGATGCTCGAGCTGGAGCTCACCGAGCGCATGTTGATGGACGACGTGGCCGGGGTGCGCCACGCGCTGCAGCGTTTGAAGGCGCTGGGCGTGGGCATCGCCATCGACGACTTTGGCACCGGCTACACCAGCCTGGCGCTGTTGAAGCACCTGCCCATCGACCGCCTGAAGATCGACCGCAGCTTCATCACCGACTTGCCGGCCGATGCAGGCTCGGCGGCCATTGCCCACGCCATCATCAACCTGGGCAAGAGCCTCGGCATGGAGGTGGTGGCCGAGGGCGTGGAAACGCAGGCGCAGCGTGAATGGGTGCGCGCCCGGGGCTGCGACGCCGAGCAGGGTTTCATCGAGGGCCAGCCCATGGCGCAGGCGCCGTTCGAGGCCTGGCTTGCCAACAATCAGGGCTGAAGCCGAGTCAAGGCCCCGCTCAGGCCGCGCTGAGGCCGCGCTCAGGCCGACATGACGCCGAAATGACGCCGAGCTATCGCGGCTTCTTCGCGGGCCGCGTCCAGCCCGGCAGCGTGGCCTGGCGGGCGCGGGCCACCGTCAGCTGGCCGGCCGGTGCGTCTTTGGCGATGGTGCTGCCGCCGCCGATGGTGGCGCCGTCGCCCAGCGTCACCGGCGCCACCAGCACACAGTTGCTGCCCACGTGCACGTGGTTGCCGATGGTGGTGCGGTGCTTGTTCTCGCCGTCGTAGTTGGCCGTGATGCTGCCGGCACCGAAGTTCACGCCTTCGCCCACCGTGGCGTCGCCCAGGTAGGCCAGGTGGTTGGCTTTGGCGCCGCGTGCCAGCGTGCTGTTCTTGACCTCGACGAAGTTGCCGATGTGCACCTCGGGGCCGAGCTCGGCGCCCGGACGCAGGCGCGCGTAAGGCCCGACCAGCGCCCCGGCCCCTACCACCGCGCCATCGATGTGCGTGAAGGGGTGGATGACGGCACGCGCGCCGATGCGCGCATTGCGGATAACGCAGTGCGCGCCGACCTGCACGCCATCCGCAAGCTGCACAACGCCCTCGAAGATGCAGTTGATGTCGATCTGCACATCGCTGCCACAGGAAAGCTGGCCACGCACGTCAAGCCGTGCCGGGTCGGCCAGGCGCACGCCGTGTTCCATCAGCGCCGCGGCCTGGCGCCGCTGGAACACACGTTCCAGTTCGGCCAGCTGCGCGGCGTCATTGATGCCGGCCACTTCAGCCTCGTCGGCAACGATCTGCGCCGCCACCGGCACCCCCTGGGCCACGGCCATGGCCACGACGTCGGTGAGGTAGTACTCGCGCTGGCTGTTGTGGTTGTCCAGATCGGCCACCCAGCGCTTCAGCATGGCGGTGGGCGCGGCCATGATGCCGCTGTAGACCTCGCCGATGGCGCGCTGCTCGGGCGTGGCGTCCTTGTATTCGACGATGGCTTGCACGCTGCCGCTGTCGCTGTCGCTGGCGCTGCCACCGCCAGTGTCGCTGCGCACGATGCGGCCATAACGCGCCGGGTCGGCCGGCCGAAAGCTCAGCAGCGCCAGCTGATTGCCGCCGCAGGCCTGCACCAGCGCAGCAGCGGTCTCGGGACGGATCAGCGGCACATCACCGTACAGGATCAGTGTGATGTCGTTGGCGTCATCCAGCGCCGGCACGGCCTGCTGCACGGCGTGGCCGGTGCCCAGCTGGGGCATCTGGCGCACGAAGACAGCGCCGCTGTCGGCGACCGCGGCTTCCACCTCGTCGGCGCCATGGCCGGTGACCACCACCGTGCGCAGCGCACCCACGCCAGCAGCTGCATTCAAGACATGCTGCAATAGGCTGGTGCCGGCCAGACGGTGCAGCACCTTGGGCAAGGCCGACTTCATGCGGGTGCCCTTGCCCGCAGCCATGATCACGACATTGAGGGTCATGCAGATGTCTCGCATCAAAACCTCGATTATCGGTCTGCTGTTGGTAGCCTTGGCCCTGCTGGGCGGCTGCAGCAGCGTGCGTCTTGCCTATGGCAACGGCGCTCAGCTGGCCTGGTGGTGGCTGGACGGCCATGTCGACTTCAGCGCCGAGCAGGCACCGCGTGTGAAGCAGGGTGTCGGCGAGATCTTCGACTGGCACCGCAGCAGCCAGCTGCCAGCCTATGCCGCCCTGCTCGTCACGGCGCAACAACAGGTGCTGGAGCCGATCACGCCCGAACTGGCCTGCCGCTGGCAGACGCAGGCGCGCGATGTGTTCGAACCCACGCTGCAGCGTGCCCTGGCCCTGGCTGCCGAGCAAAGCCGCGGCCTGGAAGAGGCGCAGTTCAAGCACCTGGAGCAGCGCTACGCCAAGGGCATCGCCGAGATACGCGAAGAATTTCTGCAGCCCGACCTGGCCGCGCGGCAGGCTGAATCACTGGACCGTGCGGTCAAGCGCGCTGAACGGCTCTACGGCCGCCTCGCACCCGCACAGCTGCAAGTGCTGCGCGAGAGCGTGCTGGCCTCGCCCTTCGACCCCGCGTTGTGGCTGCAGGAACGCCAGCGCCGTCAACGTGAGGTGGTCGACACGCTGCGCCGTCTGGCCAGCGAGAAAGCCGATGCCGACCAGCGCCTGGCGGCGATGCGCAAGCTGGCCGCGCACACCGAAGCCTCGCCGAACCCTGTCTATCGCACCTACCAGTTGAAGTTGAGGGCATACAACTGCGCCCTGGCCGCGCGCATCCACAACGCGGCGCCGCCCGCGCAGCGCCAGCGCGCACGCGAGACCTTGATGGGCTGGGAAGAAGACTTGCGCTCACTGGCTGCGCCAGCCGGTTGAGCGCGATATCCAGCGCGATATCCAGTGCGATACCCAGCGCGATACCCAGAGGCCGAGCGGCTCAGGCAGCGCCGAAGGGCTCCACGCGCAGCGACAGGTCGACCGCCTGAACGTCCTTGGTGAGCTTGCCGATGGAGATGCGGTCCACGCCCGTGGCGGCAATGCTGCGAATGCTCTGCAGGTCGACACCGCCCGAGACCTCGAGCACCGCAAGGCCGCCGTTCAGCGCGCAGGCGCTGCGCATGTCGGCGAGCGTGAAGTCGTCGAGCAGCACGCCGGGTGCGCCGGCGGCCAGGGCCTCTTCCAGCTCGGCCAGGCTTTCGACCTCGATCTGCACCGGCACACCGCTGTTCAAGGCCAGCGCCGCCTGCAGCGCTGCGCTGATGCCACCGGCCGCGGCGATGTGGTTTTCCTTGATCAGGATGCCGTGCCACAGCGCCAGCCGCTGGTTCTGGCCACCGCCGGTGCGCACCGCGTACTTCTGCGCCTGGCGCAGGCCGGGCAGGGTCTTGCGCGTGTCCAGCACAGCGCAGCCCCGTGGGTTGGGGCTCAGCCCGGCGATGGCGTCGACGTACTGCCGCGTCACTGTGGCCACCGCCGACAGCATCTGCAGAAAGTTCAGCGCCGGGCGTTCGGCGCTGAGCAGGGCGCGGGCATCGGCATGGATGCGGCAGACCTCGGTGCCCGCCACCACGGCGGCACCTTCGGCCACGTGCCAGGTGATGGACGCTTCTTCGTCCAGCGCGCGCAGGCAGGCGTCGAACCAGGGCTGGCCGCACAACAGCGCAGCCTGCTTGGCGAGCACGCGGCCGGTGACGCGCCGGCCTGCCGGCACCAGCATCGCCGTCCAGTCGCCGCGGCCGATGTCTTCCATCAGCGCGTCGCGCACGTTGCGCTGCAGTGCTTGTTCCAGGGTCTCGTTGGTGTCGAACATGGGTCAGTGCTCTCAGGGTCCGGGTGTCTTGAAGAGCGGGCTCAACCCCAGCGTGTCTCGGCGCCTTCGAGGATGTCGTCGACGATCTTCAGGAACTGCGCCACGTCCACCGGCTTGGTCACGTAGTGCGCTGCACCCGAGGTCAGGGCTTGTTCCGTCGCGGGAATGGTGGCGTCGGCCGAGACCACCACCACCGGGATGTGGGCAACGCTGTCGTCCTGCTTCAAGTGGCGCAGCAACGCGAGGCCGCTGATGTCGGGCAGCTGCATGTCCAGCAGGATGAGGTCGGGTTGCTGCGCGCGAATCGCGGCCAGGCCGTCCAGACCGAGCTGCGACGTTTCCAGGCGGATCTGCGCGCGCTGCGCCAGCACGCCGCGCATGACCTCGATGTTGGTCTCGTTGTCTTCAACGTAGTGCACCAGGCGCTGGTGGTAGGGCGCGGGCATGGCACTGACGCCAACGTCAGCCGGCTCATGCGCAGCCGCAGCGGGCAGGCACAGCGTGAAGGTGGAACCGCGTCCGGCCTCGCTTTCGGCGTGCAAGGTGCCGTTCATCAGTTCGGCCAGGCGGCGGCTGATGACGAGGCCGATACCGGTGCCCTCGATCGGGCTGTTCTCGCGGCCCAGGCGGTTGTAGGGCTGGAAGAGCGCGGCTTGCTGCTCGGCGGTCATGCCCAGGCCGGTGTCGGCCACGGCGATCTCGATCACGTCGCCCTGGCCTTCATCACTGCGCAGGCTGCGGCGCCGCGTGGTCAGCGTGACCAGGCCACCGTCGACGTTGTACTTCACCGCATTCGACAGCAGGTTGGTCAGAACCTGACGCAACCGCATCGGGTCGGCCAGCACGGCACTGGCCTCGGGCCCGAACTTCTCTTCGATGCGGATGCCACGCTGCGCCGCCGGCGTGGCCACCATCGCGCGGCACGTCGCCACCAGCGGCGCCAGCGCCAACGGCGCGGTTTCCAGCTTCACGGCGCCGCTTTCGATGCGCGCCAGATCGAGCGTTTCGTTGATCATCTCCAGCAAGTGCCAGCCAGCGCGCTGGATCTGCTGCGCCCATTCGCGCGGCTGTGGCGCGAGACCGTTTTCCCGCTCCAGACCCAGCAGTTGCGCAAAGCCGATCATCGCGTTCAGCGGCGTGCGCAGCTCGTGGCTCATGCGCGAGAGGAACTCGCTCTTCGCGAGGTTGGCCGCCTCGGCGCGCTGCAGCGCCCGCTCGCTGTCCAGCAGGCGCAGGTGTTCGGTGATGTCTTCCACCACGCCCACCATGCGCAGCAAGCGGCCGTCGGGGCTGCGCAGTGCGCTGGTGCTCACGCGCACCATGGTTTCTTCGCCGGTGACGTTGCGCAGGCGCAGCGGCTCCAGCACGCAGGTGGCGGCGCCTTCCAGCAATGCGCGGCGCAGGCCCAGGATGCGTGGCAGCTCGTCGGCGTGCAGATGCTCAGACACGGCAACGCCGCGCATCTGCGCGGGCGTGCTGCCCACCATCGCGGCGAAACGCGGGTTGCAATCGATCACATGGCCTTGCGGGTCCAGGAACATCACGCCCAGCGGCGCATGGTTGAGGATGCTGCGCAGGCGCTCTTCACTCTCGCGCAGCGCGGCCTCGGCTGCAGCACGCTCCCGGATCTCGCGTCGCAGGTCTGCGGTGCCGCTGTGCACGGCGCGCTCGGTGCGGCGCGTGTGGCCGGTAACGGTGAGGAGCAGCGCGCCCAGCAAAGACACCGCAGCCAGCCCCACCAGCGACAGCAGCCAGGCGCCTTCTCTTTCGGCCCGCATCGCCCCCGGGTCGGCAGCGATGCGCAGTTCGAGCGCTCGGCCGCCCAGATTCAGCGGGCGCATGGCGGCCAGCGCGCCGGGCTGCGCCACGCTGGCCTCGCAGCCCACCGGTCCGGCCAGGCGCCGCCGCGCCGCGGCGCTGTCGGCGTCGACCAGGCACCAACGCATGTGACTCTGAGCGGCCGTGGCCAACCCGGCCAGCGCCCGCTCTGTGGGCACAGTGACGAAGATCACGCCGCGAAACCGGGCGCTGCGTGCGGCAGCATCGGCCAGTGCCCCAACGCCGCTGCCTCCGCTGCTGCCGCCACCGCTGCCGCTGTACAGGGCCTGGTAAATGACCACGCCGGTCTCGTCGCCGACCGCCTGCGTCAGCCTGAATCCCTGGCTCACCGCGGGCTGGCCGCTGGCGCGGGTGGCCAGGATGGCCGCGCGCGCCGCCGGGATGGACAGCGCGTTGACACCCAGGGCTCCTCGGTTGCCGTCCACGGGCGCGATGCGCCTGACGGCCACCACCTCGCCATCAGCAGCGCGGGCCTGGCCCCCATCGCGGTCGAAAACACGGTAATCAGCCAGGCCGTCGTCACGTGCCGCGGCCTCGAAGGCGGCCAGGCGTTCCAGCGACACACGTTCGCTGTAGCCCATGGCCAGCAGGCTGGAGGGCTGCTGCGTCAGCCACCAGCCCGCCGCTTGCTCGAGCGAACTTTGGTCCAGCGGGCTGCGCACCAGAGCGCTGCTGTGCTGGGCCTGCAGCGCGTGGATGGGCACCGCCAGGCGGCTTTCAGCGGCGGCGGCCAGGCGGTCGGCGTCGCGCTCGAAGGCGGCCCGCACACGCTCCTTGTCCAGGCGCCCGAGCTCCAGCAACCCCGCCGCCAGCAGCGCCAGCGCTGCCAGCAAGGGCACGGCCAGCGTGCGCCCGCGCGGGCGCCAGTCTTCACGCGGGCGGCCTACGAGCACCAGTGCCAGCGGTGCGGCGATCAACACGCCCAGGGTGTCGCCCAGCCACCAGGTCAGCCAGATACTGCTGGCCGCCGCCGGCGGCAGATTGCCCAGCGCCAGCAGCGCCAGCGTCGCCACGCTGGCGCTGGCCATGCAGCCCAGCACACCGCCCAGCAAGGCAAAACGCAGCATGTCGCGCGGCGCGTCCAGCACCAGCGGCTGGCTGACGTGCCGGCGCACTAGGGCCGCCGAAATCACAGCCTGCAGCACCGCGCCCAGGCTGATGACCACGGGCAGCGCCGCGCTGGCCAGCCCTGGGGCGTCGCGCAGCGCCGCCAGGCTGCCACTGATTACCAGCGCGCCCAGCAGCACCCCCCACAACGCTGCGCGGCCGTACACCAGCACCGCGACCAGGGCCAAGCCGGCGGCTGGATACAGAGGCGACGCATAGGCCGGGGGGCCGGCCAGGAAGAGAGCCAGTCCGCCGCTCAAGGCGTAAGCCAGCGCGGTGCCCGCAACCACCTGAAAGGCCGGCAGTTGCCCGGCGGCGGGTTGACGTTCGGTCATATTCCCACTCTACGCGGGTGCCGTCGGGGAGCCGTCAGACGTTGAACAGGAAGTTCATCACGTCGCCGTCCTTGACCACGTATTCCTTGCCCTCGGCGCGCATTTTGCCCGCGTCTTTTGCGCCCTGTTCGCCCTTCAAGGCGATGAAGTCGTCGTAGGCGATGGTCTGGGCGCGGATGAACCCGCGCTCGAAGTCGGTGTGGATGACCCCGGCAGCTTGTGGCGCCGTGGCGCCGATGGCTACCGTCCAGGCGCGCACTTCCTTCACGCCGGCGGTGAAATAGGTCTGCAGTCCCAGCAGCTTGAAGGCGGCGCGGATCAAGCGGTTCAGGCCCGGCTCGTCCTGCCCCATTTCCTGCAGGAACATGACCTTGTCCTCGTCGGCCATGTCGGCCACTTCGGCCTCGGTCTTGGCGCAGATGGCCACCACGGGCGCGTTCTGCCGCGCGGCATAGTCACGCAGGCGCTCGAGGTAGGGGTTGTGCTCAAAACCCGTCTCGCTGACGTTGGCCACGAACATCGCCGGCTTGGCGGTGATCAGGCACAGCGGCTTCAGGATGACCCACTCTTCCTTGCCGAAGGCGATGCCGCGCACCGGCTGCGCCTGGTCGAGCGCGGCCTGGCACTTTTCCAGCACCTTTACCAGCGCGGCGGCCTCCTTGTCGTTGCCACTGCGCGCGGCCTTCACGTAGCGGTGCAGGCTTTTTTCCACCGTCGAAAGGTCGGCCAGACAGAGCTCGGTCTGAATGATTTCGATGTCTGAGAGGGGGTCGACCTTGCCGGCGACGTGGATCACGTTGTCGTCCTCGAAACAGCGCACCACGTTGACGATGGCGTCGGTTTCGCGGATGTGGCTCAGGAACTGGTTGCCGAGGCCTTCGCCCTTGCTGGCACCGGCCACGAGCCCCGCAATGTCGACAAACTCGACGATCGCCGGCACGATCTTCTCGGGCTTGACGATGGCCGACAGCGCGGCGAGGCGCGGGTCGGGCAGCTCGACAATGCCGACGTTGGGCTCGATGGTGCAGAAGGGGTAGTTCTCGGCCGCGATGCCGGCCTTGGTCAGCGCGTTGAAAAGGGTCGACTTGCCGACGTTGGGCAGGCCGACGATGCCGCACTTGAGGCTCATGAGGGGGTTACTTTCGAGGGGCAGGTGAGCGGTGATTTTCGTACACGCAGGCGTTCAACCGAACTTGAAGCGCACCGTGGCTGCCTGCCCTGTGCGCAGCGTGTGCTCCACGCCATGCACGATGACGGCGTTCATGCCGAAGGTGATGGCGCCGTCCAGCCGCGGGTCGCTGCGGTAGCCGGCCAGCGTGAAGCCGGGCTCGACGCCTTGTTCGGCGCTGGCCAGGTCGACGTTCGGGATGCTGCAGCGTGAGCACGGCTTCACCAAGCGCAGCGTCACCAGGCCCTCGGCGGTTTGGATGTCGATTTCATCGATGTGGTCTTCGTCCCACGGCTGCAAGCCGTCCAGCACCAGGTTGGGCCGAAAGCGCTGCATGCGCACCGGGTCCACGCCCTTGGCAGCGAGGCGACTGTTCAGCTCTGCCAACGATGCGCTGTTGGCCACCAACAGCGGAAAGCCATCGGCGAACTGGTTGGGCGCCTCCAAGGCACCGGTCCACGTCGGGTCTGAAAGCCGCTGCTCTTCGGGGTCGAAACGCGCCAGGCGCAGCGGTTTTTTCGCTTTCGTGCAGAGGAAATCGCTGAACCACTGCGCTGCCAGCGCGCCCATGTCGTAGGCCTTCACGACATCGTCCCAGACACGCACCCGGGTCGGGGCTTCCACGATGTCCAGCCGCAGATGCAGGGCCAGCATGCCGGGGGCGCGCAGCACGAGGTCGCTGTGGCGCAGCGTCGGCTGAATGAGCGCCATGCGCGGCACTTCGCGCTGGGTCAGCATTTCGCCGTGCTCGTCCACCACCATCCAGGCGCGGTCCAGATCCAGGCCGGTCTCCACCAGCAGGGCATCGCGGGTCTCGATGCCGGCGCACGACTTGATGGGGTAGAGGGCCAGCGCGGCCACGGTGCAGGCGGTGTTGTCTGAGTCTTTTGGCGCGTTCACGGTGGTTCCAGGGCTCTTCAAGGGCGGGGCAGGGGTTCCGGGCAGCCCAGCATTGTGCCGGCAGGGCGCTGCCTACAATCGACGGATGCAAGGGCAAAACATCCTGGGGCACGACGTCCTTGTGCGCGGCACCGGTGCCACCGGGCTGTGCGCCGCGCTGGCGCTTTCACGCCAGGGCTTGCGCGTGGCGCTGCTGGGCCGACTGACCGAGCCCGAGCAGCCCGATGTGCGCGCCTATGCGTTGAACGCAGCCTCGGTGCTGCTGCTGCAGCAGCTGAAGGTGTGGGACGCCTTGCCCGCCGACTCGCGCACGGCCGTGCACGACATGCACATTGAAGGCGACGCGCCCGGCGCCGCGTTCGACTTCTCGGCCTGGCAACAGGCACTGCCCGAGCTGGCCTGGATCGTCGACAGCGCCGAACTCGAGCGTGCGCTGCGCGCCGCAGTGCGTTTCGCGCCGCACATCACACCCGTGGCTGCGGAAGTGCCGGCCAGCTTGCAAGTGCTGGCCGAAGGCAAGGCCTCGGCCACGCGCGACGCTCTGGGCGTGAGCATGCATCGTCACCCCTACGGCCAGCGCGCGGTGGCGGCGCGGCTGGTCAGCGACCGCCCGCACGCCGGCCTGGCGCGGCAGTGGTTCCGCTGCCCCGATGTGCTGGCGCTGCTGCCGATGGACCGCCCGCTTTTCGAGGGCCGCACGGGCCACGGCCTGGCGCTGGTGTGGTCGCTGCCCGACGCGGCCAGCGACGCGCACATGGCGATGGATGAGGCTGCCTTCATCACCGCCCTGAACGACGCCACCGGGGGCGCTGCCGGCACGCTGCGCCTGGCCAGCGCGCGTGCCCAATGGCCCTTGATGCTGGCCCGGGCCGAGCAGGTCAGCGGCCCCGGTTGGGTGCTGGTGGGCGACGCCGCGCATGTGGTGCACCCACTGGCTGGCCAGGGCCTGAACCTGGGCCTGGCCGACGTGGCCGCACTGGCCGAGGTGCTGGCCGCGCGTGAAATCTGGCGGCCGCTGGGCGACGCCAGGCTGTTGGCGCGCTACGCCCGTGCGCGCGTCAGCGCGGTGCGCACCATGGCCCAGGTCACCGATGGGCTGATGCACCTCTTTGCCCACCCGCAGCCCTGGGTCAAGCAACTTCGCAACCGTGGCTTGAATCTGGCCAACCGGTTTTCACCGCTGAAGCGACTGCTCACAAGCCGCGCCCTGGGCGGCTAAATAAACGCCGCCTGAACCCGAACCCACATCCATGAACTTCAAACCGACCTTCACCTTCACCTTCACCGCCTCCATCGCCCTTGCGCTGCTCGCTCTGGCGCTTTCACTGCCGGGCACCGCCTTCGCCCAGGAAGCCGCGATTCGAAAGGCGCTGGCCGAACGCCTGCCCAACCTGCCCAAGATCGACGAGGTGACGCGTTCGCCCGTGCCCGGTCTTTGGGAAGTGCGCTACGGCGGCAGCGAGATCATCTACAGCGACGACAAGGGCGAATTCATCTTCGTCAATGGCTCGCTGGTCGAGACCAAGACCCGTACCGATCTGACGCAGGCGCGCATCGAAAAGCTGCTCGCCATCGACTGGGACAAGTTGCCGCTGAAAGACGCCATCGTCATCAAGCAGGGCACCGGGGCACGCAAGATGGCGGTGTTCGGCGACCCCAACTGCGGTTACTGCAAGCGCTTCGAGCGTGACCTGATGGCCGTGAAGGACGTGACGATTTACACCTTCCTGATGCCCATCCTGGGTGCTGACTCCGTCGCCAAGTCGCGCGACATTTTCTGCGCCAAGGATCCGGGTGTCAGCTTCCGCGCGTGGATGGTGGACGGCGTCGTGCCGGCCAAGGCCGCCAAATGCGACACCACAGCCATCGACCGCAACCTCGAGTTCGGCCAGAAGCAGCGCATCAACGGCACGCCGGCAGTGTTCTTCCCCGACGGCACACGCCGGCCCGGCGCCATTTCCGGCGAGGCCGTGGAGCGCTTGCTCGCGGCGAGCGCGAAGAAGTAACCCGTCCCCGGCGCCCGGGCCGTGCCGGGGCCGACAATCGCCGCATGAACGCCGCGACCCTGAACCCCTCGACCGACCTGCCCGTGACGGCGCGCCGCCTGGGCGCTGCCGGGCTGCTGCCCTTTGCGGCCGGCGCGCTGCTCGTGTGGCTGGTGCGCGACGAAGGGGCGCACGGTTTCGTCGCGCAGGCCTTGTCGGTGTACGCTGCGCTGATCGTCAGCTTTCTCGGCGGCATTCACTGGGGTCTGGCCTTCCGCCACGCCGAGCCACCGACGCCGCTGCTGGTATGGGGCGTGGTGCCCGCGCTGGTGGTCTGGCCTGCGGTGCTGATGCCGCCTTGGTCGGGCCTGGTGGTACAGGGTGTGATGCTGCTGGTCTGCTACGCCGTCGACCGCCGCCTCTACCCTGCCGAGGGCGTGGCGCGCTGGCTCACGCTGCGTTTCCGCCTCAGCGCCGTGGCCGCGCTGTGTTGCTTCATCGGCGCCGCCGGCACCTGAACAGGCCACGCTGGCCCGCGCTGCTGGCGCTGGGCGCCGGCGTTCTGGCCGGCCACCTCTGGCTGGCCGGCAACGTGATGCCCAGCCAGTTGGGCGACGGCGCTGCCGAACGCGCGCGGCAGCGCTTCCAGGTGAGCTTCGTGCACGAACTGGCGCCCGTTGAGCCGCCACCGTTGGCAGCCGAGCCACCGCCGCCAGCGCGACGGTGGGCGCGGCTGGCGCCCGCTGCCGCAGCCTCGGCACCCGCCGAACCGATGGAGGCCCTGGCTGATGAGTTGCCCGAGGCCTTGGCCGAACTGGCGCCCGAGGCATGGGCCGCAGAGCCGCTGCCTTCGTTGGCCGAAGTGCCGCCGCTGGCCGTTGCCGTGGCCGAGGCTGCCAGCGCAGCCGCCCTGCCCGATGCCGCCTCGACCGCCAACGCCTCGACCGCCACCGCCCCGGCCTCTGCACCCATCGAGGCCCAGCCGGCCTTCGACTGGCCGCCTTCCACCCGCTTGAGCTACCGCCTCACCGGCCATGCGCGCGGCCCGGTGGAAGGCCAGGCGCGAGTGGAATGGCTGCGTTCCGGCACGCGCTACCAGGTCTTTCTGGAAGCCAGCGTCGGGCCGTCTTTCGCGCCGTTGATGAGCCGCCGCGAAAGCAGCGAAGGCGAAATCACGCCGGCAGGCCTGAGCCCGCGCCGCTACGAGATGGAGATGAAGGTTTTTCTGCGCGAGCCGCGGCGCACGGTCATCGTGATGGACGCCGAGCAGGTGCGTTTGCCGAACGGCCAAACCTTGCCTCGCCCGCCCGGCCTGCAAGACGCCGTGAGTCAGTTCGTGCACATGACGTGGCTCTTCACGCTGCAGCCCGAATTGCTGGCTGCCGGGCGCAGCATCGAATTGCCGCTGGCACTGCCGCGCCGTGTCGAGCCCTGGGTCTACGACGTCGTGGGCAGTGAAACGCTCTACCTCGACGCCGGTGCGGTCGAGGCCGTGCATGTGCGACCACGCCGCACTGCGCGGCCGGGCGACTACACCGCCGAAATGTGGGTCGCGCCGAGCCTGCAGAACCTGCCGGTGCGCATCCTCGTGCGCCAGGACGCCGAGACCTACATCGACCTCGCGCTGGAGCGCTTGCCTCAGCAGGCCGAGCGTGGGCGTTGAAGCGAGTTAGAGATCGTTGCGCGGGTCGGGCCGCGTATTGCCAGGAAGGATCAGCCAGCGCGGCGCACGGAAGCGAACGATGCGCCAGTACAGGGCGACGTAGACGAAGGCGAACAACAGCAGGAACACCGCCAGCATTGCAGTGTTGTCCCAGAACAGCACCGCCGGTACCACCGACAACATGCACAGGCACCACAGATAGGGCGAGGTCAAGGAATTCCGCCGCGTCAGCGCCTTCGCGCTCTGGTTGCCCACGGCCCACCGAATCATGCGACGGTAGATCAGAGAGTGCAGATGGATGCCGTCGGGCATCGTCGGCGGCACAGCGCGCAGGAAACGCCGGCGATAAATGGAAAAGAGTGTTTCGAAGACCGGGTAGATGCAGACGAGCAGCGGAAACAGGGGCGAAACGTCATCCGAGTTTCGTGCCAACAGGAGGATCGAGATCTCGGCGACGAAAAAGCCGAGAAAGTAGGCGCCGCCATCACCCAGAAAAATCAGGCCTGCCGGAAAGTTCCACATGAAGAAGCCAAGAACGGCTCCGATTCCCGCCAGCGCCAGGGTGGCGATCAAAAGGTCGTCTGACTGGAAAGCCACGTAACAAATGGCCCCCAACATGATGACGACGCACATCGACGCCAAACCATTGAAGCCGTCGATGATGTTGATCGAATTGGCGAAGCCGACCACGCCGAAAACGGTGAGCAGCGCAGCCGCTGCGGGCCAGGTCAAGAGGGTGTCCAGCCCTGGTATGCCAGTGCGGGTCACCGCCGCATCCAGCAGCAAGATGGCGAGCAGGGCTGATGCCGCCACCGCCACCAGCCTGATCTTCGGGCTTACGCGCTTGGTCAGGTCTTCGACCAGACCGGCGGCGAATGCAGGCAGCCCACAGATCAGCAGCAAGCCTGCCATACGCGCGGCGGGCGCATCGTTGAAGCTCAGAAAAATTGCAGCCGAAATGAGGCCGACGACGATTCCCAGGCCACCGATGCGCGGCACGGCCTTGACGTGAAATTTTTGCGGGCCGGAAAAGTCATGATCCGCGGACAAATGACCGTGCGCTCTGGCCGAGCGGATGATCAGCAGCGTCGCGCCTATCGACACTGCCATGGCCAAAATCAGAATGAGCATGCATTGAGTTTAGGCGGTGATCGTGGCGGATTCACGGCCCGAACGTAACCGCCGCTCTTGCCTGAGCTTGTCCACGCTTGCCCGCGCCCGTGCGTCCGCCTTCGCTGTTGCGGTGACCGCCCGCGTTCCTCTGCGAATTCAGCCCGCCAGGAACCGTGCCGTGAAGGCATCGGCTGCGGCGCGGCCGCGCATGTTGGCCAGCACCTGCGCGGCCTGTGCGAGCAGCGGCTGCAATTCTTCCGGGGATTTGGCCTTCTCCATGCGAATGGCCACCGTTTCGGCGGCCGGGCCCACCGCGTCGGTCAAGGCGCGAACGGCGTCGCGGCGCAGTTTTTCGAAGTCAGCCGTGGGTGAGCTGGGTGCGGCGGTCTTGGCAACGGCCTGGGCAACGGGCGCAGCGGCTGCCGGCGACGCAGCCGGCGCGAGCGCGCTCTCGACGACCTCGATGAAACCCTGCGCTGTCAGCTCCTGCAGCAGCACATCGGCCTGCTGCGGCATGAGCGCGGAAAGCGCTGCCAGATCACGTTTGCCATCGACCATGATCAGCAGCCCGCGCAGCCTCGGCATGAGCCTGTGTGCCCGGGTCTCGATCTCGGTCTGACCCTTGGCAGTCTTGCGGAACAGTGTGGGCATGCGCAGAAGGCCGGCGCGTGTGCGGCCGGCTGTTGGAGGCGTAGAAGCTTAACGCCCGCTGACCGCGCGGCCGCTCAGAATAGCCGTGCATTGCCAGTTCTTACCGCCCTTCAGCCACCACCAGCCTGCCAGGAGACCGCCCAATGTCCGAAGCCCTGATCCTCACCACGCGCCATGGCCCAGGCGAACGCCAGGTGGGGTTGATCACCTTGAACCGCCCGCGCCAGTACAACGCACTCAACGACGCGCTGATGGACGAGCTGGGCGCAGCGCTGCTGGCATTCGACGCCGACGACGGCATCGGCTGCATCGTCATTACCGGCAACGAAAAAGCCTTTGCTGCCGGCGCCGACATCACCGCCATGGCGACCAAGACTTTTGTCCAGGCGCATCAGCAGCAGTTCGTCACGCGCAACTGGGAAAGCGTGCGCATCGTGCGCAAGCCGGTCATCGCCGCGGTGGCCGGCTTCGCGCTGGGCGGCGGCTGCGAGCTGGCGATGATGTGCGACTTCATCATCGCCGCCGAGAACGCCAAGTTCGGCCAGCCCGAGATCAAGCTCGGCACCATTCCCGGGGCCGGCGGCACGCAGCGCCTGCCGCGCGCCGTCGGCAAGGCCAAGGCCATGGACATGGTGCTGACCGGCCGCACCATGGACGCCGCCGAGGCTGAGCGTGCCGGCCTCGTGAGCCGCGTGGTGCCAGCCGACAAGCTGATGGCCGAGGCCCTGGCCGCGGGCGAGCTGATCTGCGCCCTGGGCGGCCCCAGCGTGGTGCTGGCCAAGGCCTGCGTGAACCGCGCTTTCGAGACCGGCCTGGCGGACGGCGTGAGCCACGAGCGCCACGTTTTCCACAGCCTCTTCGGCACCGCCGACCAGCTGGAAGGCATGCAGGCTTTCATCGAAAAGCGGCCGCCGGTTTTCCCCCGTCGTTGAAAGAATAGTTCCTGAAAACAGAATGATGCATTCGTGAACGTCCGGTTTTCATTCCTTGGGTAAATACCTACATTTCATACCTAAGGACGACCCCGGTTACGCATCCACCGAAGCCGGTCCCAGAACCCTTTCGGATGCTTTCAAGGAATGATCATGAACAAGCTTCAATTTTTCGTCTACCCCGCCGTCGTTGCCGTGGCCCTGGCTTCTGTCGCTGCCGCCCACGCCAGTGAGGGTGCCGATTACGACTTCATCAGCAGCGGCCAGACCGAGATGGTGCCGTCGTACAAGGGCAGCAAGCCCGCCCAGCGCGTGACCCAGTTGCCGCAGGTCGTCGTGCGCGGCGAGCGGCTCGCCGCCACGGTCGACACGTCGAGCAACGACTACAACCCGCTGGCGATGGCCAAGTCGGTGCGCACCCGCGATGAAGTGCGCGCCGAAATGCTGGCAGCGATGAAGAATGTGCCCTTCCTGCCGAACGTGACAGGCGAGCCCGTGGGCCCGTTCTTCTACGCCAGCCTGGTGCAAACCAGTGGCGACACGCCGATCATCGTGGCCCAGCGCGGCGCCAATCGCTGATCGGTCGCAGAGGGCCCCGGCCGCAAGGCCATCAAGGGGTCAACCAGCGCGCGCCTTCAGCATCGAAGCGCGCCCGCCGGTGCCCCTCGCGGTGCAACTCCAGCCAATCGGCTGACAGCACCCGGGCTTGAAGCAGAGCGAAGTGCCCCCTTTCAACCGCTGGTGCGGTCGTGATAGGGGGCACTTCCACGTCTGGGTGTTCATCCAGGGTTTGCCCGGGCGTCAGGGGCGACAAATAGTCTTGTGCCGCTGGCGAGAATTTCAGGCGCGCCCAGCGTGAGGCGACGGCCAGGCCCTCGGTCTGTGCCGACAGGTCCACCCGCAGCCGCAGCTGCCACGACAGCCGCCTGGACCACATCACCAGCGTGCCCACCGGGTGGGCCTGCAGTTGGGCCAGCTTGCCGGCGCGGGCATCGCTGAAGATCGTCAGCGTCGCGTCTTCTGCGTTCACCTCGCGCAGCACCACGGTTCGCGCGTCGGCGGCGTCGCCGTCCACCGTGGCCAGCACCGGCGTGCGCCACTCGTGGTGCTTGTCGTGCTGCGCGCGTGTGAGTTCCTGCCACAGCGCGGTCTTCACCGCTGCCAAGCTATCGGGGCGCTCTGCCGCAGCCATGCTTGCTGATTTCCCGTCAGCCCTCCCGGCGCAAGGCCGGGTTCATGGTGATTCCCGGCGCAAGGCCGGGTTCATGTTGATTCCCGGCGCAAGGCCGGGAAGAGAATCACGTCGCGAATGCTCGGGCTGTCGGTGATCAGCATCATCAGCCGGTCGATGCCGATGCCGCAGCCACCCGCCGGCGGCATGCCGTATTCCAGTGCGCGGATGAAGTCGGCGTCGAAGAACATCGCCTCTTCGTCGCCGGCGTCCTTGTTCGCCACCTGCGCTTGGAATCTTGCTGCCTGGTCTTCGGCGTCGTTCAGTTCACTGAAGCCGTTGGCGTATTCGCGCCCGGTGATGAAGAGCTCGAAGCGCTCGGTGATGGCCGGGTTGCTGTCTGAGGCACGCGCCAGCGGGCTCACCTCGACGGGGTAGTCGATGATGAAGGTGGGCTGCCAGAGCTGCGCTTCCACCACGGCCTCGAACAGGCCGAACTGCAGTTCGGGCAGCTTCCAGTGCGCCGGCGCTTCTTCGCCCTGGGCCTTGAGCTGGCTGCGCAACAACTCCGCATCGCCGGCTTCATCCAGCGTCAGGCCGGCGTACTGCACCAGGCTGTCGCGCACGCTCAGGCGCGCGAAGGGCTGGTCCAGCGCCACGGGCTTGCCGGCATAGCTGATTTCTGCAGTGCCCGTGGCCGCACGCGCGGCATGGCGCAGCACGGCTTCGGTGAAGTCCATCAGGTCGTGGTGCGTCCAGTAGGCCGCATAGAACTCCATCATCGTGAATTCGGGGTTGTGCCGAACGCTGATGCCTTCGTTGCGGAAGTTGCGGTTGATCTCGAACACGCGCTCGAAGCCGCCCACCAGCAAGCGCTTGAGGTAGAGCTCAGGCGCGATGCGCAGGAACATTTCCTGGTCCAGCGCGTTGTGGTGCGTCGTG
>Ga0209591_10001894_pt1 | contig 25430 bp, 22 predicted proteins | sample MAT01_FD_187207 | JGI IMG/M metagenome (GOLD analysis project Ga0209591, IMG submission 187207) | Freshwater microbial communities from Lake Fryxell liftoff mats and glacier meltwater in Antarctica - MAT-01 (SPAdes) (version 2) | ecosystem: Environmental > Aquatic > Freshwater > Ice > Liftoff... | reverse complement strand
ATTCCCTTTGTAAATAATAGCGATAATTTCGAAAACTGGGTAATGGCCGCTATCCCTTTTGCGGCGTTTCATGCCTGTACCTACCTATACTCAAATCTTCGGATAATACCTTTGCTCCTTTTTTGGCTTACCGTTGCCTTTGTGCTGGGCTACCAATATTATGCAGTTGGATGGTGATTAGAAGTTGTGAGTTACGAGTTTCGGTTTATAAGTTTCGAGTTTGGCGTACTATTCGTTCTTTTTGTCTCGAAGCTCGAAACTCATAGCTCGAAGCTTTTTCTATTACCTTTACATTTTATTACCTACAATTCCTCAAACAATGAAATTCGGCGTAGTTGTTTTCCCCGGTTCTAATTGCGACAGAGATATGTATGATGCCCTTACACATGATTTGGGACATAATGTTACCATGCTCTGGCATAAGGACAAGGATTTAAGTAAATTCAATACAGAAGATTGCATCATTCTTCCCGGAGGGTTTTCTTATGGCGATTATTTACGCTGCGGTTCTATTGCCCGTTTTAGCCCGATGATGCAGAGTGTGATTGAATTTGCCAACGCCGGAGGCAAAGTATTTGGGGTGTGTAACGGCTTCCAGATTTTATGTGAATCACATTTACTGCCCGGTAGCTTGCTTCGTAACGGCAACCAGCAATTTGTTTGTAAAAATGTCTTTATCACCAACGATTCAGAAAAAGTATATAAAATACCCGTGGCACATGGAGAAGGCAGATATTATGCTGATGAAAAAACATTGAATGAAATGGAATCCAACGGACAGGTTATTTTTTATTACTGTGATGAAAAGGGAAATAAAACACAGGTATCAAATCCTAATAATGCTATCCGCAATATAGCCGGTATCTGTAATGCCAACCGTAATGTATTTGGTATGATGCCACATCCTGAAAGGGCTTGTTCAACGGTGTTAGGCAATACAGACGGCAGGGAAATTATACAAACCCTGCTGATGGCCGAGCAACTGGTTTCCTGAAAACACCATTTTATCAGCCATTAGCCCGGATTCGTCATTTTCCTTACAAAAAATGTATTTTCTCGATTGTACATTTGCAATAGAAAAGTATTTTAACAACCTGTATTAACCCAAAAGCAGGATTTTTGCATATATCAATAAAGCTATTATATGAAGAAAATATTATTACTGGCAATTATTGTATTTGGAGCTTTAAGTGGTAATGCCCAGTTGAACCCAATTACATGGACTTTTACATCGAAAAAAACCGGTGACAAAATATACGAAATCCAGATGAAGGCCAATATCCAAACAAAATGGCACCTGTACTCCCAAACACAGCCGAATGATGCCATAGCCATACCTACCACTTTTGTTATTAATGCCAATCCTTTATTTAAGCTGGATGGTAAAATTAAAGAAGTGGGTGCGATGGAGAAATTTAAGGATGCCGAGCTAGGAGTTTCTGCCAATCAATATTCCAGAACAGTAACGTTTACACAGAAGATAAAATTGAAGGCCAATGTAAAAACCAATTTTACCGGCAATGTAGAATACCAGACTTGTGACGACCACCAATGCCTGCCGCCGAAAAAAGTTAATTTTAGTGTATCAATTAAATAAATAATGAGTTTATTTTTTAGATAATAACGAGTTCTTTAATTGGACTCGTTTGTTTTTTATAAAAGGAATATAATGCTGCTATCAAAAAAACTAATTGCTGCTTTCTCTTTCTTCTTTCTCTTTTCGGTTTCCTGTTTTAGCCAGGATAGCCTGGGGGCTGTTCATGTTTGGAAAGTGGATAGTAAAAAAATAGGTGAAGGGAAGTATGAGCTGACTTTTAGCGGTACTATTACAGGTAACTGGCAGGTGTATGCTCCCAACCAAACCCTGTTGGAGGAAAAGACCACTGTACTAAAATTTGCTGATTCAAACATTGTTCAGGAAGGAAATTTTATAATAGAAGGCAGCCCGAAAGAAATCAACAGTATCATTTTTGAAAATACCAAGGTTAGTGTGTATGAGGCTTCGGCGCAATGGAAAGCTATTATTAAGATTAACGGAACTGTTCCTGCAAAGCTATCCGGCACATTGTTTTATACCTATGGAATAAATGATGAATACTACCCATCCACCGAAACAACTTTTGTAGCAACAATGGAAGGAGGTGCAGAAGCAGCTAGTATTAAAATTGCCTCTATTGATATAAATAAGCCAGTAAACAATTGTGGGGATGAGGGTACAAAGAACAAAAGTTTAATTACCATTTTCTTTTTGGGTTTGCTTGGTGGTTTAATTGCTTTGCTTACTCCCTGTGTTTTTCCAATGATTCCGGTAACGGTTACTTTCTTCACCAAAAAATCAACCGACAGGAAAAAGGGAATTACTAATGCTGTTTTATACGGTCTTTTTATTTTCCTGATTTATATATTGATTACGTTGCCTTTTCATATAGCAGGCAAAGCTATCAGCCCGGAAATTTTCAATAATATTTCTACCAACGTCTGGCTGAACCTTGCCTTCTTCGCCATTTTTGTATTCTTTGCTCTTTCTTTCTTCGGTTTGTTTGAGATAGGATTGCCGGCGGGATTGGCTAACAGAATGGATTCAAAATCTGGCCTCGGTAATTTAGGCGGTATATTTTTTATGGCCGCCACGTTGGCTATTGTTTCCTTCTCCTGCACCGGACCTATTCTGGGTACATTGTTAGTAGGCGTAGCTGACCAGGGTGCCTGGCCGCTTACAGTTGGTGCTGCTGGTTTTGGTATAGCCTTAGGTTTGCCATTTGCATTATTTGCTATGTTTCCGCATTGGCTGCAATCGTTACCTAAGTCAGGCGGATGGATGACCGATGTAAAAGTGGTACTGGGTTTTCTCGAACTGGCATTAGCGGTAAAATTTCTTTCCAATGCTGATTTGGTGAAGCAATGGGGCCTTTTGAAAAGAGAAATATTTATAGGTCTTTGGGTACTGATAGGCTTACTGACTGTTTTATACTTGTTGGGCAAGTTAAGAATTGGTCACAGCTCTCCGGTAAAGAAATTCTCCTTTGTCAGAATTGCTTTTATTATCCTTTTTGCTGCGATTACTATTTACCTCATTCCCGGTCTTACCAATACAAAAACAGCCGACCTCAAATTAATCAGTGGCTTTCCGCCGCCAAGAACATACAGTCTTTATAAAATTGATAAAAACAAATCAGGCATTTATGAGCCAATGCATAATGATTATGAAGGAGCTTTAAAATTAGCAAAGGCGCAGAGCAAGCCGGTGCTGATTGACTTTACCGGATGGGCTTGTGTAAACTGCCGCCGCATGGAAGAAAAAGTTTGGCCCGATGCCACAGTTGACAGCCTGATGCGAAATGAATTTATAGTGGTTTCATTATATGTTGATGAGAAAAGGAATTTACCGCTGGCGGAACAAACAGTTGAAAAGCTTTCCAATGGAACGGAGAAATCAGTTGTGTCTGTAGGAGATAAGTGGTCAACATTCCAGATAGAAAACTTTGGTGCTACCTCACAGCCACAATATGCGATCATCAGCCCTGAACAGATAGTATTGACGAAAACAAAATTCTATACACCCAATTCCGGAGAGTTTATCAAATGGCTCGAATGTGGCCTTGATGCATTTAAGAAGACAAGGAAATAAGAAAACAAGTTATCATAACGAAAAAGCCCCCGACTTTTACATCAGGGGCTTTTTCAATTTGGTGTCATTCTGTACCAGCCTTCCGGTATGGCAAGCAAACATAAATTCTTTTTAATCAGAACTCATTTTACTCCGGATGGAGATACAGAATGACAAGAGCGGCCTCACCCCAGCCCTCTCCATAAATGGAGAGGGGGTTAGAGAGCAATTTGTTTTTGTGTCATTAGCTTACGCAAATTAATCAATCCGTACCGCATCCGCCCCAGAGCAGTGTTAATACTGCAATTGGTAGCTGCTGCGATTTCTTTAAAACTCATATCTGCATAATGACGCAATATAATAACTTCTCTCTGGTCTTCGGGCAAACTTTGTAACATATCCCGAACCCTTTCATGGCTTTGTCTTCTCATCATCATCGTCTCAGCACTATCTTCTGAAAAATTCAGCACTTCAAAGATGTCTTTGTCTTCACCATTACGGATGGTGGGTGTACGTTTTACTTTGCGGAAATGGTCCACACAAAGGTTGTGTGCTATTCGCATAGCCCAGGGCAGAAACTTTCCTTCCTCGGTATAGCGGCCACCCCGCATCGTATCTATTATGCGGATAAAGGCATCCTGGAAGATATCTTCCGCCAGGTACTTGTCCTTTACTAAGAAAAGGATAGAGGTATAGAGCTTATCCTTATGCCGCAGCACCAGGATTTCTAACGCATCTACATTTCCATCTGTAAACAGATGAATTAATTCATGGTCGGTTTTTTTAGCTAAAGCTTTCATAACTCCTACAGTTTTAAGTTGCTCCTGTATGGGTATAGCCACACAGAATGGTTTAAGGATATTGGTTGCGATAAAAATTCGGTTAATAGAAACGAGTAGAAGTTTGTACGATAGGCGGGTTAAGTTTTAGGTTTTTCATTTTTTGGATGATTGGAAATTAAAAATAGGGCATTTCATCAAAATGCCAAACATTTGTAAAAAAAAAATGTAGTAAAGGCTGCTAACAAAATGTTAAGAATCCGCTTACAACACAAAGCCAGATAAGGCTTTACATTTGCAGACACATAAATGGAAAAAGCAATAAAAGGGAAGAACCCCGTCAAATCGAAGACCGTAATTTCCGCAGAAAACATCCTGATCAAGGGTGCCAGAGTGCATAACCTGAAAAATGTGGATGTAGAAATCCCCCGAAATAGGCTGATTGTTGTTACCGGGGTGTCTGGTTCCGGCAAGTCGTCGCTTACAATTGATACGCTGTATGCTGAAGGGCAACGCCGTTATGCGGAAAGCCTGAGTGCTTATGCCCGCCAGTTTCTGAACCGGATGAATAAGCCGGATGTGGATTATATCAAAGGCCTTTGCCCGGCTATTGCCATCGAACAAAAAGTTATTACAAGAACTCCCCGCAGCACTGTGGGCAGTATGACGGAGATATATGATTATCTGCGGCTTTTTTTTGCAAGAATAGGGAAAACCATTTCTCCCGTTTCAGGAAAAGAAGTGAAAAAAGATGATGTGACCGATGTATTAGATGCAATAATAAATTTAAAGGAAGGCGATAAAGTTTTCATTCTTGCAACTTTCAAAAAACATAAAAACCGGGATATAAAAGAAGAGTTGAATATTTTGGTGCAGAAAGGATTTAGTAGAGTCTATAGTCGGGAGTTGGGAGTCGGGAGTGAGGGGCAGACTTTCAGGATTGAGGAATTACTTGAATTAAGCGATAAAGATTTAAAAAATAAAGAAATCACTCATATTCTGGTTGACAGGATTGTGGTAAAAGCCCCGAAAACTATCGGGATTGATGAAGATGATAAACACCGGCTGGCTGATTCAATCGGAACTGCTTTCTATGAAGGTGAAGGAGATGTGTACCTGGAAGTAAATGGAAAGAAATTGTTGCATTTCAATAATAGGTTCGAAATGGACGGAATGCAATTTGAAGAGCCGGTTCCTAATCTCTTTTCTTTCAACAATCCTTTCGGCGCATGTCCTACCTGTGAAGGATTTTCACAAGTATTAGGCATTGACCGTGACCTCGTAATTCCTGACAGACGATTAAGTGTATATGATGGTGCAGTAGCTTCGTGGAAAGGGGAAAAGCTGGATTGGTGGCGGCAGAATTTTGTAAAAGGTGCTAAGAAGTTCAACTTTCCGGTACATAAACCTATTGCCGACCTTACTGATAAACAATACAAACAACTATGGGAAGGAAGTGATGGGGTGATGGGTATCAATGATTTTTTTAAAGATGTGGAATCGCAATTGTATAAAGTTCAATACAGGGTTTTGTTAAGCCGCTATAGAGGCAGAACAGAATGTCCTGATTGTAATGGCTACCGGCTTCGCAAAGAAGCATTATATGTAAAAGTAAATGGTAAGAATATCGGCGAGCTGAGTACAATGCCGGTAAGAGATTTAAAAGTTTGGTTTGATGTGTTGGGAACTAAACTAAGCAGCCATGACAAGGTAGTGGCGAAACGAATATTGATTGAACTGCATAACAGGTTAGATACATTAATTAAAGTGGGGCTGGGTTACCTGACACTTAGCCGCCTTGCTAATTCATTAAGTGGCGGCGAAAGCCAGCGGATTCAATTAACAAGAAGCCTGGGAAGTAATCTAACCAACTCATTATATATATTGGATGAACCTTCCATCGGCTTGCACTCAAGGGATACAGCGAACCTGATTAAAGTGTTGAAGGAGTTAAGAGATTTAGGAAATACGGTTGTAGTAGTGGAGCATGATGAAATGATGATGCGGGAAGCTGACTATATTATTGATATGGGACCGCTGGCTTCTCATCTGGGCGGCGAAGTAATAGCTGAAGGTGATTATGATCAAATTATTTCCAACCCGATGAGCCTGACAGGCAAATACCTGAATGGAACTTTGAAAATTGAGCCACCAAAAACTGTTCGTAAATGGAATCGTTCCATAACAGTGGAAGGGGCCAGGCAACATAATCTTAAAAATATTACAGTTGAATTTCCATTGAATGTATTGTGCGTAGTAAGTGGTGTTAGTGGAAGTGGTAAAACCACCTTAGTAAAACAAATACTTTATCCCGCCTTGCGAAAATTGAAAGGTGAGCTGGGTGATAAGATAGGCTTTCACAAACAAATTACTGGTGATGTTGAAGGTATTGCCCTAATAGAAATGGTGGACCAGAATCCTATTGGTAAATCATCAAGAAGTAATCCTGTTACTTATATAAAGGCGTATGATGAAATACGGGATTTATATGCCAGTCAGCCGTTGAGCAAGATGAGGGGCTTTCAACCAAAGCATTTTTCTTTTAATGTGGATGGTGGCCGTTGCGATACCTGCAAAGGCGAAGGAGAACAGGTAGTGGAAATGCAGTTCCTGGCTGACGTACACCTGACCTGCGAATCATGCGGGGGAAAAAGATTTAAGGAAGAAGTGCTGGAAGTAAAGTACAAGGATAAAAACATTTATGATGTGCTGGAGATGAGTGTAGATGAAGCCATCAATTTCTTTTATGATGAAAAGAACCTGTCAAAAGCTATTCAGCCATTGAGTGATGTTGGTTTAGGATATGTAAAGCTTGGTCAATCGTCTGATACCTTATCCGGTGGGGAAGCACAACGGGTAAAGCTGGCATCATTTCTCGGAAAAGGAAGGGCTAATAATAAAATCCTTTTCATTTTTGATGAGCCGACTACGGGATTGCATTTTCATGATATAAATAAACTGCTTACTTCTTTTAACGCTTTGATAGAACAAGGACATTCTATTTTGGTGATAGAACATAACACCGATGTTATTAAAAGTGCTGATTGGGTGATTGATCTTGGCCCTGAAGCAGGCGATGCCGGTGGCGAATTATTATTTGCCGGTAAACCTGCTGATTTAAAGAAATTTAAGGGGAGCCATACAGCTAAATATTTATAACTGTGTAATCTTATTCATCAATTCCTGCTTGTTATTCCTATTGAGTGGAATAGCCTGTCGGAAAATAGCTTTTTTAGCTATTGCTTGATAGTATGGTCCTCCAATGGGGGCCGTGTATCCGTATTTTTGCGAAAAAAAGGGATTGTAAGCAGCCCCTGTAAAAGGATAAAATAAAGGAATATCTTATAAGCCTATACGCAGTATTCATTCTCATTAGGGTGGCCAAATAACGTAAACATCATCAGCTCCTTTATTTATTTTTTATGCGGGATGCCTCAACCCACATGTCATATTTGGACTCAAAAGCATCATTATGGATATACCACTCCTTGTTTCTTACATATAATACTGTGGATGGATACCATTTACCATTTTCTTCCACCATTACCTTATCACCTGGTTTCCATGCACCGGCCACTGGTGCATTGGATTGAATAGTTGCAGGAGGCTCTGCTTTAGTTGTGCCAACATTATTTTTGATACGGGCCAGCTCGATAGTTTTTTCAAAATATTGTTTTGCTTTACTAAACCTGAAAGGAGATTTAATATCGGCTCTTTCAAGAGTAACCAATAGCAGCGACTCATAAACTCCGGTCTCTGGTGTGCTGATTCTTTCTTTATAATAAATTTTTGCAAAAAACTGAAGCTTTTTAGGGTTAACCCAATCAATTTTTGGTTCATCAGCTTTTATACTGTCAAAACTTAGTTTTGATTGCATACTCACCACTAATTCAGAAGGCTCTGTCATCATTTTTGCCCTTAACATTTTTGCCAGAGTATCATTTGCAGGGACTGGCAAGTCAATGCTTTTGTATTCACTATGGGTTAAACCACTCCAGGTTTTTTTGCAAATACTGCCTGTACATTCATAATAGGCGGCCATATGACGAACCATAGTAACCCCGGTTGCACCGTCCACATCTTCCGGCTTTACCGGAAGCACAGTCCTGAATGATGCTTTCCATAAATAATGGTCTTTGTACCATTCTTTGTCAATAGTAATTCCTTCTACGCCAGAAACACCATTTTTTAGAAAGTCAGTTTTTACCTGCGTTTGCGATGGTTGAGCCATCAATTGCAGAAAGGCCATAGAGGCAATTAATAAAATCAGAAAGTTTTTTTTCATTTTCACAAGTTTTTTTATTGCCATTCAGTTTGTTAATGGCTACATTTTGTTTTGAATAGCACTTACTTATTCACAGAATGCAACAGCCGCTGAAGCAGGCTGAATTGGTTAAGTAAATTCAATAGTGGCGGTCAGCAATTTAGTGTACATTTTCAAATATTCAGGATAATGGCCCCTAAATTTTTTATCTCCCCCTCTTTTTTTCATGTGCAACTCTGGCAGGGGTAAAATCCTCCACAACAGAACATTAAGTTGCAACCGTTTGAGTGAACAGCAGGATTTTTTATCGAAGGCTTTCTTTTGGCAAGTAGTTAGCGGAGCTTGTCCAGCGATTTCACCATCTTTTCATCCTTCCTGATATTGCGGAAAGCCATAAAATAACCTGCTACGATTACAAAAGGCAATATGCAAAACAACGCCGGCGTAGCTTTTGTAAGCTTATTCATCTGGCTGATATAGAGTATAATAATTATAATAGCAATCAGTAGCCCTATGAGGCAAAGTTTTATTTGCAGTTTACGATCTTTATAAAGAAAGATTATTGCAGCAGACAGAATAAGCGAAGCTCCTGTGAATATTAATAAAAGGAAATCGCTTCCGGCTTTTATAGTTTTATCAACCTCAATACCTTTTTCCAATCCCTTGCCGGTGGCAAATGGAAACATAAAGGAAAATAATGCAGCCAATGTGGCGAGAAGTAACCAAAGTGTTTGCTGACGCTGAATCATGACGAATGATTTTGTTAATGCTAAGTAACGGAAAAATTAAATCTTAGCCCAATTCGGGATATAATGGAAACTGTTGCACAAATGTTTTCACTTCTTTCCTTACATCGGCAATTACAGCTTCATCATCGGCGTTCATCAATACTTTGTCAATCATTGCTACTATTGTTTCCATGTGTGCTTCTTCCATACCACGGGTGGTTACCGCAGGCACACCTACCCGTATACCCGAAGTAACAAACGGTGATTTATCATCAAACGGCACTGCATTTCTATTGAGGGTTATATGTGCTTTGTCCAATGTTTCCTGTGCTTTTTTACCCGTCAAGTTCTTATTTCGCAGGTCAATCAGCATAAGGTGATTGTCTGTTCCGTTGCTGATTAGCTGGTAACCTCTTGCTACAAATGCTTTGGCCATTGCCTGCGCATTGGTGATTACTTGTTGCCCATAATCTTTAAACGAACCGTCCAGTATTTCACCAAAGGCAATTGCCTTAGCAGCGATAACATGTTCCAATGGTCCGCCTTGTGTGCCGGGGAAAACGGCAAGGTCGAGCAACTGGCTCATGAGTCTTGTATTTCCTTTTGGGTCTTTGATGCCCCATGGGTTTTCAAAATCATGACGAAGGGTAATGATGCCACCCCTTGGCCCCCGCAATGTTTTGTGCGTTGTTGAAGTAACGATATGACAATGGTCAAACGGGTCGTTTAATAATCCTGAAGCAATCAATCCTGCCGGATGGGCAATATCAGCCAACACAACCGCCCCAATTTCATCAGCCACAGCACGGATGCGTTTATATTCCCAATCACGGCTGTAAGCAGAGGCTCCGCAGATAATCATTTTTGGTTTTTCTTTTCTGGCAGTCGCTTCAAGCTGGTCATAATCTACAATGCCATCTTTGGTAACACCGTAATGTAATGCCTGGTATGTTTTGCCGCTGAAGTTGGCGGGGCTGCCATGTGTAAGGTGGCCACCCATGCTTAAATCAAGACCTAAAATTTTTTCTCCCGGTTTCATTACAGCTAAAAAAACAGCACCATTGGCTTGGGCGCCGCTGTGTGGTTGTACATTAGCCCAACTTGTATTGAAAACTTTCTTTAACCTTTCGATGGCCAGTGTTTCTATTTCATCTACTACTTCGCAGCCGCCATAGTAACGTTTGCCGGGATAGCCTTCTGCATATTTATTGGTAGGACAGGTGCCCGTGGCCTGCATTACCTGTAAGGATGTAAAATTTTCAGAAGCGATTAGTTCAATGCCATTACGTTGTCGTTCCAGTTCTTTGTTGATTAAATCGAAAACAAGTGTGTCTCTTTGCATTTTATTTAACCGCTGAGAAAAAGAGTATATTGAGTAAACGCAGAGATACTCTGCGCTGTCTCCTTTTCTCATGTTCTCTGCGGTGATATTGTTGAGTAGAGAAGAGGAAGTACAAGTGTGTCTCTTTGCATTTTTATTTAACCGCTGAGAAAAAGAGTATATTGAGTAAACGCAGAGATACTCTGCGCTGTCTCCTTTTCTCATGTTCTCTGCGGTGATATTGTTGAGTAGAGAAGAGGAAGTACAAGTGTGTTCTTCGTACCTCAGGATAAACTGTGCAACAGAACGATGTACAGAATTACCAGAGTTAGTAACACAATTTAATACTGATGCAAAAGTAAGTTAGAAGCTGATGTAATGGGTTTTCAAGCCCGGATTTTTGTTTATTTCAAAATCCTTACTTTCGTTGGCTTTTGATTAGTTACCAAACCACTGCGGTTCATCAATGAAAGCCATTATACCAGTAGCCGGCGCAGGCACCAAGTTGCGTCCACATAGTTACACTCAGCCTAAAGCACTCATTCCGCTTGCAGGAAAGACGGTTCTCAGTATTATTATTGACCAGTTGAAAGGAGCCGGGATTAATGAGTTTGTTTTCATCGTCGGATATCTTGGTGATAAGATACAGGATTATGTAAAAAGCAAATACCCGGAACTGAAAGCCCACTATGTACACCAGGTGGACAGACAAGGTGTGGGTCATGCCATCCGGCTAACCAGGAATATTGTGGCCCAGGATGAAGTGTTTGTGGTACTTGGGGATACGATTTGTGAATACGATGTGCAGGAAGTGGTAAACAGTCCTTTTTCCATGATTGGGGTGCGGAAGGTGGATGACCCAAGGGATTTTGGTGTAGCAGAAATTGAAGATGATCAGTTCATCAGCCATGTGGTAGAAAAGCCACAGATACCAAAATCAAATATGGCGTTGGTAGGTGTTTATAAAATCAAGGAAAGTGAGCAAATGTTTCAGTGCCTGGAAAATAATATCCGGCAGGGGCTTCGCAGTCATGGTGAGTATAGTTTGACAGATGCACTGGATTGTATGATTCAGGCCGGAGCAAGGTTTCAATCATTTAAAGTAGAAAACTGGTTTGATTGTGGCCGCAAGGAAACCTTGCTGGAATCAAATGCCATTCTGCTCAAAAAATTTGCTGTAAAAACAGATGCCGCACAGTTTGAAAATACAGTAATCGTTCACCCAGTAAGCATTGCTGCTAATTGTACTATAAAAAATTCTATTATCGGGCCGAATGTATCCATTGGGGAAAATGCTATCATTGACTACTCCATTGTAAAAAATTCTATCATCGGTTCTTTTTCTAACCTTTTTGATATTGTATTGGATGATTCTGTTATTGGCAGCGACACCAATCTTCGTGGTGAAACCCGGTCGCTGAATATCGGGGATAATACGAGTATTGATTTGGGATAAATTACCTGAGCCGTTTTATCCAATAATTACTTATTCTTTGATGTGTTAATGCCACAATCCAGATTGTTTTATTCTTTTGAACCTGAAAAATAATTTTGTAAGGAAATCTTTTTAATAGAGCTCTCCGGATTTTAAGTCTTTTATGAAGGATAAAGTAATAAAGAGGATTAGCGGCTATTCTTTCGTAGCATTTTTCAGTTCTGATTCAAAGTCAAGTACCAGTGCATGGTTGAGGGCTTCATATTTTAGGAGAACATCATCAATTTCCGGATGAATATCAGGATGGAAGATTAACTTATACGACATTTCTCCATTGCTTTAGCCATTTCAGATGGTCGTTCAGCGAATTGCCTTTTACCTTGCCTGTTTCGAGTTCATTGAGTCGTGAGGTGACTTTTTTCCATTGTTCTGTGGTGAGGTCTTTTTTTGCAGTATCGTCGGGAGTGTATAAATCTTTTTGAAGTGTATTGTAAAGTTTGAGTTTTTGATTTTTCGTCAATTTCTTCACTTCTTTAAGTATCTTTTCCATACTTTTTATTTTAAAGTTAGAACTTAATTTTGATAAAATATTTGCATGGCAGCCACTTCATTCTCCAACAGAATTACCAAACTCTTCCACATCGAATATCCCATCATCCAGGCAGGAATGATATGGGCCAGCGGCTGGCGGTTAGCCAGTGCTGTCAGCAATGCCGGAGGATTAGGAATCATAGGCAGCGGTTCGATGTATCCTGATGTCTTACGGGAACATATCCGTAAATGTAAATCCGCTACTAACAGTCCCTTTGGTGTAAATGTACCCTTACTGTATCCTGATATTGACAAGCATATTCAAATTATATTGGAAGAAGGAATGAAAATAGTTTTCACTTCCGCAGGTAACCCGAAAACATGGACAAGTATTCTCAAACAAAATGGAATTGCCGTTGTTCATGTAGTTAGCTCTTCAAAATTTGCAAAGAAATCTGAAGATGCGGGATGTGATGCTGTGGTAGCGGAAGGGTTTGAAGCAGGTGGACATAACGGCAGAGAAGAAACAACTACGATGGTGTTGATTCCTGCTGTGGTGAATGCAGTTAACATACCGGTGATTGCCGCAGGTGGTATAGCAGATGGAAAACAAATGCTGGCTGCCATGGTGCTGGGTGCAGAAGGAGTACAGATGGGTAGCCGGTTTGTGGCAAGTGAAGAGGCTTCTTCTCATATCAACTTTAAAAATATAGTGATTAATTCCCAGGAAGGAGATACGCAGCTAACATTGAAACAACTGACACCTGTGCGGTTGATGAAAAATGGTTTTTTTAAAAAAGTACAGGAGGCAGAGTTGAATGGAGCAACGGCAGAGGAATTACATACGTTGTTAGGAAGAGCAAGGGCCAAAAAGGGAATGTTTGAAGGAGATTTGGCCGAAGGCGAACTGGAAATAGGGCAGGTAAGTGCTTTGCTGGATGGTATTTTGCCAGCCGGGGATATTGTAAGAAATGTGTGGGAAGAGTTTATGAACGGTTTGGCCAATCCGGTGAAAATGCTTTAATTTTATCGTACACCACCAGAACTGGAAACGAAAAGTGATGAAGGGGTATTAGTAAAGCCATTCAAAATAAGTAAAATGAAACGAAAATTTTTTATGCTGGCAATTTCCCTCTTGGGATTCGCAGTAGCTAAAGCCAGCGATGGTGGCCCCGGCGATGGAAAAAAAGATGAAGTGAACGGGGTAGTTCTTCATTCGGAGACTAAGAAGCCTTTAAAAGATGTAAGCGTAACGGCTATATTAATTTCTAAGAAAGAAAAAGTGGTACTGACTGAAGAGGATGGAGAATATGCCTTTGATGAACTAAAGCCAGGTACTTACAAATTCATTTTTGAAAAAAGTGGGTTCAAGAAAATTACTAAAGAAAAAGTGGTGATAAAAACAAACGAAGCCTTTCAGTTGAATATAGAAATGATTGAAAGCAATGATTTTGAAATTATGCCTTCGCCTTTCCACTTCTCTGATTTCTAATTTAAGTTTAAATTTTTTTATAAAAAAAAGTCCCGTCTCGTTTAAACGAGACGGGGCTTTTTGTTTTTCATGGCTAGTAGGGGCAAACACAGATATTAATCCATATCTATATCAAAATCATCATCAGTTTTTTCGATGTTGAATTTTTTATGCTTTTCCAGGAAATTGCGGTACTTGTTGTAAGTCTGTTCTGAGGCTTTCTTTCCATTGATAAACAGGTCACCGTCTTTGTGTTTTAATGTATAACCTTCTTTTTTATTGATAAGGCCATCATTGTCCAATCCATCTACAAAGGCTTTGTATTCTTTTATTTCGACCCTGGCTTTTTCAATTTCTACTTTTGCCTTTTGCATTTCCTTTTCCATTTTTGGACCAAGTTCTTTCATTTCCTCTCCGAGCTTTTTCATCTCTTCATCCAGCTTCTTCATATCCACCTCTTTCATTTGTTGCATTTCTACTTTCATTTTATCCCAATCTACTCTGGCAAGAGATTCCTGCACCTCTTTCTGGATTTTGGCCATATCTAAATCTTTCATGGCAGCAGCCACCTCGTCTTTTATCTTATTAAAATCAACTTTAGCCAAAGATTCCTGCACCTCTTTCTGGATTTTAACCATATCTACTTCTTTCATGGCTTTTTCAATTTCCATTTTAATTTTATCGCCATTAATACTCTTCATCGCTTCAGCAATCTCTTTCTGGATTTTATCCATGTCCACTTTCCAGTCGGCATTATCAAGTTCATCCAATACGTCATCCAGGTCACGGACTTTTTTATCCTTATCCGTTGATTTCTTTTTTGGGGTTGTGTCGTTAACTGATTGTCCGTAGTGTCCGGTACTTTGTTTTTGCCCCCACGATACGAGACCCACTGTAAGAATAATGGCAAATAGGGCCAGCAGCAATGGTGCGGCTTTTGGGTTTGTTGGTTTCATACATGTTGTTTTTAAAATGGCTAATTGGTCATCACGAATTATTTCGTATCAAATATACGATTGACTTCGTATAAAGTTACAGATTGCAGAAGATAAGGAGAATTTTAACAAAAAAGCCATCCACCGGTCGGCGGATGGCTTTAAAAATTAGTTGGTACCCAATCAATTTTTTCTAAAAGCCCATTTCAGCATTTCTTTCCAGCTTGGCTTTTTGCCATACATTAATATACCCGTGCGGTAAATTTTAGCGGCAAACCATACTGTAAAAATAAAGCCGAGTATCAGCATTGCCATTGATAAGCAGAGTTGCCACCAGGGAACTGTATTAGGCACACCAAAAGGTATCCTTGCCATCATTACAATGGGGGAGCTAAAAGGGATTATACTTGCCCATACTGCAATTTGACTGGTTGGGTTAGCAATAGCTGAACTCATTATCGCAATAGAAATAATTACCAGCATGGTTATAGGGAAGCTAAGCGATTGTGCCTCTCTCATATCTTCATTCACTGCACTGCCGATGGCACCATATAAAGAAGCATAAAAAAAGAAACCAGCCAGAAAGTAGAAGCCAAAGCAGAATAATATCAACGGCACATCTACACTCGAAAACATTTGTTGCATATTGCCCACCATTGCATTGGCGATGCCTCCACCGCCTGTTGCTTTGCCTATGTTGTAAACAATCAAGACAAATGCAATCCACAAGAAGAACTGTGTAAGTGCCACTAAACCTATACCCAGAATTTTTCCCAGCATCATCTGAAATGGTTTTACGGATGAAACAATTACTTCTGCAATGCGGCTTGTCTTTTCTTCCATCACACCCATCATTACCTGCGAGCCATAAATAAGCAGGATCAGATAAATAAGAAAGCCACAGGCAAAAGCAATGCCCTCAGCCGTTTTGGCATTGGCTTTTTCGTCTTTTAAATTGCTTGATGAAACCGTGATGCGGTTATCGGTCAGTATTTTTCTTTTCTCTGCATCAATACCAAGGTTTTCGTTTTTTACTTCATCCCAAATACGGTTTAGTTTAACTTCCAATCCGGCAGTTGAAGTTCCGCCATAGGATTTATTGGCTTTAAATAAAAGGGCATTTGTTCTGGCTGATTGCCAGGTCATCGCTGGTATTACAATGTATCCATCATATCCCGCTGCTTTATAATCTGCTATTATTTTATTGGCACTGTCTTTAATAAATACTAAAGTAGAGCCATTGTCAATATTATTTTGCTTGCTTAATGCCTGTTCTGTAAAATAGCCCGATGAATCAATGATGGCTATACGGAGATTCTGTTTGCTTTTCTCAGCAATGTATCCCATACCAAAGATTAATGCCAGGTAAAGCAGCGGAAACAGTAAAGTGGAAATGATAAAAGTTTTTTTCCTGACTCTTGTCAGGTATTCTCTTTTTATAATGAGCCATATTTTATGCATGAGGAATAATTTAGTTGGTTTGAAAGTGGTTATACTTTTTGAAACTGACGGGCTGTTGGTGTTCCTTCTACCAGTTTGATGAAAATATCATTAAGCGAAGGAAGTATTTCATTAAATGAATTGATGGCCGCACCATTTTGCAACAGGTATTGCAGCACATCGTTTGGCCGGTTGCCTTCTTTTATTTTTACGATATGTGAAGCCCCTTTTGTTCCAACTTCTTCAAAAGGCGCATTTCCATTTAGCGAGGGCATCAGGTCTGCGCCAATGCTAAAGAGATTTTCTTTGAAATCCTGCTTTATCTGTTTTACCGTACCATCTAATATTTTGATTCCCTTATTTACAAGAGCAATATGATCGCAGATTTCTTCTACCTGCTCCATACGGTGGGTACTGAAAATGATGGTGGCCCCATTTTTAGCGAGGTTAAATATTTCATCTTTAATAAGATTACTGTTTACCGGGTCCAGGCCGCTGAAAGGCTCATCAAGGATGATAAGTTTGGGATTGTGCAATACGGTGGTAACAAACTGGAGTTTCTGACTCATCCCTTTTGAAAGGTCCTCTACTTTTTTATTCCACCAGCTTTCCATTTCAAACTTGATGAACCATTGTTTGATCTTGGTCAGTGCATCACTTTTGCTCAATCCTTTTAGTTGTGCCAGGTACATCGTCTGTTCACCAATCTTCATCTTTTTATACAAGCCCCTTTCTTCCGGCATGTATCCAATGTGTTCTACGTCATTAATGGGGTCAAACTTTTTGCCATCAAAAATTATCTGGCCTTCATCGGGATAAAATATCCCGGTTATCATCCGGATAAGGGTGGTTTTACCGGCACCGTTGGGTCCCAACAGGCCGAATATTTGTCCCCGTTCTACCGACAGGCTGATATCATCCACTGCTTTTTGGGTGGCGAAATATTTCTTCAGATTTTGCAGTTCCAGTAAGGCCATAAGTGTTTAATTGAAACGCAAAAATAGTTGTCCTGCCGGTATAGCTATAAAAAATCGGCGAATGGTGGGAATATTGCCGTAAACTGCACTTGTGAATTGAATGATGATGGTTTTTGACTTGCTTTTTTTAATCAATTTTACAAGAGGTATAAAAACGGATATTATGCGCAGATTTTTCCTCCAGGCTTTCTTATTAGCTAATGTCTTTTTTTTCAGCAGCTGGGGTTTTCTTGTTCATCGCACTATTCACCAGTTGGCGGTGTACGAATTACCCAAACCCATGCAGCCGTTTTTTTATAAAAACATGGGTTATCTCGTCGAAAATTCAGGACGGCCTGATCAGCGTCGTAACCAGGATTCTACGGAGGCCCCAAAACATTTTATAGACCTGGAAGCATTTGGCGATTCGGCCGCATGGAAAATGCCTTTTAAATGGGATGATGCGGTAAAACTTTTTACTAAAGACAGTTTGCTGGAGTATGGTTATGTGCCGTATCATATAATAACAATGAAAAATAAATTGACGGATGCATTTCGTTCCGGCAACAAAGACAGTATCCTGTTATATGCAACCGACCTTGCCCACTATATTGGTGATGCGAATGTGCCGTTACATACTTCTCTTAATTATGATGGACAACTGACTAATCAAACAGGCCTGCATAGCCTGTGGGAAAGCATGGTGCCGGAAATAGAAATTGAGCAATATAATTTGTACAGCCACCACAAAGCAAACTACTTGTCCGATCCTGAACAATCAGTTTGGGATTGCATCAGAAGGGCACATAAGCTGTTGCCGGATGTGTTCGGCAAAGAAATTGAAGCGACAAAAGAATTTGTTGACTCAACAAAATTCAGAACGCAGATACGACGGGGTAAGGAAGTAAAATCGTTTACTTCGGCTTTTGCCAAATCATATAATAAATTGCTTGGTCAAACCATCAATGACCAATTATTGAACTCTGCCAGGATGATTGCTGATTTCTGGTACACCGCCTGGGTAGATGCCGGTAAGCCTGAATTATCTTCTCTTCTTTCACAACCTTTTGAAAAGAAAGATAAAACTGCTTTCAAGGAAGAGCATAAAGCCTGGAAAAAAAATGAACTGATAGAAAAGAAGCTACTTATTTCCCGTAAACAGGCAACACAAAAGTAGCAGTTATAAAATTTTAAGGGCAATCATGTTGGCTATACGTTCTCCATCCATAGCTGCACTAACAATACCACCGGCATAACCAGCACCCTCGCCGCACGGGTAAAGATTTTTTATTTGAGGATGTTGCAGGCTTTCAGCATCTCTTGGAATACGGACAGGGGAGGATGTTCTTGACTCGGTAGCTACCACCACCGCATCATTAGTAAAATAGCCCCGCATTTTTTTACCATATTCTTTAAATGCCTGTTGCAGTCTATTGTGAATAAAAGACGGCAATACTTCTTTCAATGAAGTGGAATGAAGGCCGGGCAGATAAGAGCAATCTGGAAGAGAAGACGATACTTTATTTTCAGCAAAATCAACCAACCGTTGGGCCGGGGCTACAAATTTTCCGCCACCGGCATTAAAAGTTTTTGCCTCAACAAATTTTTGAAACTCCATTAACAATAGGGGGCTTTTGGAATTATTAATTATTAATTTTTCATTCTTAATTGCCGTGTAAACATCTTTCTCTTCTACTGAAACCACTATACCGCTATTGGCATACGGATTATTGCGTTTGGATGGGCTCCAGCCGTTTACCACCAGTTCTCCGGGAGAAGTGGGAGCAGGAGCAATAATACCACCGGGACACATACAGAAGGAGAAAACTCCTTTCCCATCTACTTGTTGCACCCAACTATACGCAGCGGGAGGCAAAAATTCTCCCCTCACCGTGCAGTGATACTGCGAACTATCAATCAGTGACTGCGGATGCTCTACCCTTACACCCAACGCAAATGATTTTGACTCAATCAGAATTTTTTTGGAATGAAGTAATTCAAAAATATCTCTTGCCGAGTGGCCGGTGGCAAGGATAGTAGCATTTGCTTCAAAGGAGTTGCCGTCTGCTGTTTTTACTCCTTTAATTCTATTGTCTGTTAAAATGAAATCAACCACTTTTTTTTCAAACATGAACTCACCGCCACAAGCCTCTATCTTTTTTCGCATGGCTGTAATGATATTCGGTAATTTATTAGTGCCTATATGCGGATGTGTTTCATATAATATTTGTTCTTCAGCTCCAAAATGAACAAACAAGTTTAGGATACGGTTAATATCGCCTCTTTTACTGCTGCGGGTATATAGTTTACCATCACTGTAGGTGCCGGCACCGCCTTCTCCAAAACAGTAATTGCTTTCCGGGTTTACTTCACCTTCTTTGTTAAGTATTGCCAGATCTCTTCTTCTGGCCCTTACATCTTTTCCTCTTTCCAGGATGATGGGTTTGATGCCTTTTTCAATTAATTGCAATGCAGCAAACAAACCGGCAGGGCCGGCACCTATTATTATTACACGGCGGGTGGCATTTTTTACATCCTGAAAATAAAAAGGTACTACTTCTCTTGGCTGAAACGGTTCGTTGATAAATGCCTTTACGGAAAGGTTTATCCAGGGCTGTCTTCCCCTGGCATCAATAGAATGTTTTAGAATGGTGTAGCCGGAAACCGCTGAAACCTTTGCGGCGAGTGCCTGTGCAATATATTTCTTAACAGTGGTTTCGTTGGTTGCTTCCGATGGAAGCAGTTTTAGGGGAATAGTCTTTTGCATGTTGTCAGGTTTTTATCCTGAAGTAGTGCAAAGATGCAAAGAAAAAACCGGTATTAATTTTAGAATTGCTTGTTGTGCCGGTAAAATATTTATATCTTCAAACAAGCCCGGCAGTTATGAAAAAAAATCACCTTTCTTCTTTCCTTTTTTTGCTTCTTATAGTTACAGGGCTATCCTGCAACACTGTTTACCAAAGCCAGTCGCTTCAGCATAAGACATACCGGATTAATGATGGTCTGCAAAAGGATTCTTCCGTGTTAACTTTTCTGCAACCTTATAGCAGCACAGTAAATAAAACGATGAATGATGTGGTTGGTGTTGCTGATATTAGCCTTGATAAAAAATCGCCGGAATGTACATTGGGCAATTTTATGGTTGATGCTTTCCTGTCTATGGCAGCAGAAAAATATAATACAAAAGTGGATGTCGCTTTTTTAAATTTTGGTGGAATTAGATTGACACAATTGCCTGCAGGTAATATTACCAACGGAAAAATATTTGAGCTGATGCCGTTTGATAATTTACTGATCCTTCAAAAAGTGAAAGGGGCTGTGTTGCAACAAGTGTTGGATCTGGCAGCAGCAAAAGGTGGATGGCCGGTTTCAGGTATGACTATGCAGATAAAGAACCTGCCTGCCGGACAGGCAGGCAGTAAAGCGGTAAATGTAACAGTAGGAGGTAAGCCGTTAGACCCCAATGCCACTTATACTATTGCCAATTCAGATTTTATTGCCAACGGAGGTGATAATGCAGATATGCTCCGCAATGTGCCGCAAATAACTAATGGCTACCTGATGCGGGATGCCTTACTTGATTACATAAAAAAAGAAAAGAGCCAGGGAAGAAATATAAGTGCTAAAATTGAAAACCGGGTCAGCAATGCTCAATAGAAAAAAATTTATACAAAATGCTGCCTTAACTGCCGGTGCTTTTTTTGCAGGGCCATCCATAATAAAGGCAGGAGAGTATTTCAGTCCGCTGAAACTAACCATTCTGCACACTAATGACACACATAGCCGTCTGGAGCCATTTCCCATGGATGGTGGTCGCAACCAGGGGCTGGGCGGTATAGCCGGAAGGGCAAAACTTATCAATGATATAAGAGAGGAGGAGGAAAATGTTTTATTGTTTGATGCCGGAGACATTTTTCAGGGCACCCCATATTTCAACATATATAAAGGAGAGCCAGAAATAAAAGCTATGTCGGCTATGAAGTATGATGCCACTGCAATTGGCAATCATGACTTTGATGCGGGCATGGAAAACCTGGCCACACAATTAACTAAGCATGCCAACTTTCCGATGCTGGTAAGCAATTACGATTTTACGGGCACACCAATGGAAAATAAAACACAGCCCTATAAAATTTTTAAAAAGGGGAAATTAAAAATCGGGGTGTTTGGAGTAGGCATACAGGGAAGAGGATTAATACCTGATAATTTGTTTGGCGCAACAAAATATCTTGACCCTGTTCAAAAAGCAAATGAGATGGCCGATAAATTAAAAAGAAATGAAGGCTGTGATATGATTGTTTGTTTATCACATCTTGGTAACTTGTATAAGGAAAGCAATGATGTAAGTGATGAAGTGCTGGCAAAAGAAACGGAAAGTATTGACCTGATAATTGGTGGCCATACCCATACTTTTTTGGACAACCCGATAGTGTATAAGAATAAAAAGGGAGATGATACGGTTGTCAACCAGGTTGGTTTTGCCGGGATTATTTTAGGTAGGTTAGATTTTGAATTTTCCAAATTTTCCGGCAAAAGATTGGCTAAAAATCATAATATTTCTGTTTCACAAAAATGAGGCAGGTAAAAGTTTTTTTATATAAAAGAAATGATGATATTCGCCTCCCTGTCCAACTTTTTTTATGAACATTGTGTGAAGATCTTTATTGGACTATTTTCGAAGAACAACTATAGATAACCCGGTATAAACTGCTTACTAACCTAATGGAGAAGAATGCTGAAAAAATCTGGACCAATTGTTTAAAGATCATCAAAGATATTGTTGAATGGCAGCATTACAAAACCTGGTTCGAACCTATCCATCCGGTATCATTAAAAAATAATGTACTGGTTATACAGGTTCCCAGTCAATTCTTTTTCGAATATCTCGAAGAACATTACGTAAATTTATTAGCGAAAACATTGAAAAGAGAATTGGGTAAAGATGCCCGTCTCGAATACCGCATCATGGTGGACAGTGGTAACAGCAAGAACAAACCTGTTACAATGGACGTAAGCGGACAAGGATTTAAAACTTTTTCAAATAACGAAATGGATTTTCCTTTAGTCATAAATAACCCTGTTAAGAATCCCTTCGTTATACCGGGTCTTAAAAAAATGCAGATTGACCCGCAGCTAAATCACATTTATACTTTTGAAGCATTTATAGAAGGCGATTGTAACCGGGTAGCCCGTCGTGCCGGAAAAACAGTGGCTGAAAAACCCGGAACGAACTCATTTAATCCTTTAGTTATTTATGGTGGTGTAGGATTGGGTAAAACCCATCTGGCTCAGGCTATCGGAAATGAGGTGAAAAGAATGCATCCTAATAAAGTGGTATTGTATGTAAGCTCTGAAAAGTTCATCAACCAATTTATGGATCACAGCCGGAATAATGCGATAAATGACTTTATCCATTTTTACCAATTGATTGATGTGCTTATTATAGATGATGTGCAGTTTTTTGCAAAAGCAGAAAAATCACAAGATGCTTTCTTCGCCATTTTCAACCATTTGCATCAATCACATAAGCAATTGATTCTTACTTCTGATAAATCTCCAAAGGATTTGGACGGGGTTCAGGAACGATTACTCAGCCGTTTCCGCTGGGGCTTAAGTGCCGACTTGCAAGTGCCTGAATACGACACCCGTATTGAAATACTGGAGAAAAAGATGAAGAATGACGGGCTTGAAATGCCTAAAGAGGTGGTTCGGTATATTGCCTATAATATAAGTAACAACGTAAGGGAACTGGAAGGGGCTTTAATATCACTGTTGGCACAATCTTCGCTTAACAGGAGAGAAATTGACTTAGACTTAGCCAAGAAAGTGTTACGAAATTTTGTAAAATCATCCAGCAAAGAGATCACCATCGAAACCATTCAGAAAATGGTTTGCGAATACTTTGACGTTGCCTACGACAAACTACTCCAAAAGACCCGTAAAAGAGAAATTGTACAGGCAAGACAAATTTCTATGTACCTGGCGAAGGCGTTTACAAAAAATTCATTGAAAACAATCGGGGAACATTTTGGTGGCAGAGACCATACTACGGTAATTCACTCTTGCCAGACGGTAAAGGACCTGATGGATACAGATGGTGTTTTCAGGGAAAATGTATTAGAACTGCAACAGAAAGTGCAACTGGCGGCCATGTAAAAAAATATTTAATTACGTAATAAGATAGTAAAAAATCCCTGGTCAATCCGGGGTTTTTTATTGATATAAAACGGGAAAACTGTGTGGTGGAAAGCAATTAATCTTTATTTTTGCCTCCCCCTGAATAAGGGTAGGTAGGAGAGGTTCCGTCTAATGGCGGACGAAAAGAACAAATAGAATAAATGGAGAGGTGCCTGAGTGGCCGAAAGGAACGGTTTGCTAAATCGTCGTACGGGTTAAACTGTACCGTGGGTTCGAATCCCACCCTCTCCGCTTTACCCGCCGTAGCTTTAGCGAAGGCGGGTTTTTTATAGAAATGTGACTTCTTTACTGGTATGTTTTTCCTGTCTGCTTTCGCCAAGGCTTCAGCAGTCAAGCAGTAGCTTTAGCGAAGATTTTATTATTTAAGCAAAATGTGGTTTGTTTATATCCTTCGTTGTTCTGATGGTGATTTATACACAGGGTGTACAAACAATCTTGACGATAGAATTATCAGGCACAATAAAGGATATGTTGATGCTACCAAAAATAGAATTCCGTTAGATTTAATTTGTTATACTGCCTTTAAAAATCAAGATAAGGCATATGCTTACGAGAAATATTTAAAATCAGGTTCAGGCAGGGTATTTAAAAGCAAGCATTTAATATAATGGAGTGTGTGGGTCAAGCCGTCGCTAAAGCTATGCCTTGCAAGTCGAATCCCACCCTCTCCGCAAAAACACCAAAGCTTTGCTGATTTATAGCAAGGCTTTTTTATTACTGGTAAAATTAAATAACCAGGTTACACGAATAAAATACCGGGCAAAGGGTATTAGTCGAAAAAGGAAAGATTACTATATTGAACACGAAAAAAAATCAAGTATTATGAAAAGGATTGTGATTCTTGCAATTGGGTTGATTTGTTTTGGTAAAAGTGTCAGTGCACAAAAATTTCCAAGGCCAAATTGCACCACTACCGTAGGTGATGCCATGCTGAAAGAAGTGGATACTACAAAGGCAAGGGGAGTAAGTGATAATTACCATACCTGGGAAAATGGACAAGTGCTGCTGGTAAAATTTATGCCCGGTGGTAGTAAAATAATGAGAGATAAAGTGGCCTTATATGCAAAAGAATGGGAGAAGTATGCCAATATCACTTTCAAATTTGTGCCGGACACTACCCGGTTTACAAACATCCGGATTAAACTGGGAGCAGGGTTGGGGCACAATTCTGCGGTGGGGACTGAAGCCAATTTCAGAACTCAATCCACACAAACAATAAACTTTGACACACTTTTTTTTACCGATGGCGATTATTATGCGGGAAAGCTTCAAAAAAAGGGAGTAAGACCTCCTTATAATTTGAGCCAGTTGGTAAGTGAGGTAAAAGCAGATCCTAACCATTGGAATATTCCTGAACTGAAACGAGTGGTGATACATGAATTTGGCCATTCGCTTGGTCTGTTACATGAGCAAAGCTATCCGGGTGCAGTTAAATGGAAAAAAACAGATTCAATTTATAATTATTACCAGGAAACACAAGGCTGGAGTAAAGAACAGGTTGACTTCAATGTTTTTGAAGTGGCCAACCAATTTTATACAAATGGCACTACTTACGATCCCAGTTCAATTATGCATTATTCAATTAACCCCTGGGAAACAACCAACGGGTATTCGGTAAAGCAGAATGATGAGCTTTCTGCCGGAGATAAAACAATAATAGCGGCACTATATCCTAAAGACAAAAAGGAGTCAAGCTTAATTGTGCCAAAGGTGGATATTACCAATTTTACAAAACTTACGGTAATCAATAATACGGTTAAGAAGG
>Ga0209591_10001893_pt1 | contig 25447 bp, 30 predicted proteins | sample MAT01_FD_187207 | JGI IMG/M metagenome (GOLD analysis project Ga0209591, IMG submission 187207) | Freshwater microbial communities from Lake Fryxell liftoff mats and glacier meltwater in Antarctica - MAT-01 (SPAdes) (version 2) | ecosystem: Environmental > Aquatic > Freshwater > Ice > Liftoff... | reverse complement strand
CGCTGGAGATGGGGAAGCGCATCAATGAGGCGCGCGCCGAGGTGACCTTCAGCGCCGACATCCTGTCCTACTATGCCCAGCATGCCGAGGCTTTTCTGGCGCCGACGAAGCTGCATCCCAAGACTGGCGAGGCGCATATGGAGAGCTCGCCGCTGGGCATGCTGTTCTGCGTCGAGCCGTGGAACTTTCCGTACTACCAGCTGGCCCGCGTGGCCGGCGCGCAGTTGATGGCCGGCAATGTGCTCTTGGTCAAGCATGCCGGGTGTGTGCCGCAATGCGCCATCGCATTCGAGAAACTGCTGCACGATGCCGGCGCACCTGTGGGCGTGTACACGAACTTGCTGATTTCCTACGAGCAATCCGACCGCGTGATCGACGACCCGCGCATCAAAGGCGTGGCACTGACGGGCAGCTTGGAAGCAGGCCGCAGCGTTGCCGCACGCGCCGGTCAGAACCTGAAGAAGTCGACGATGGAACTCGGTGGCAGCGACCCCTTCATCGTGCTGGAAGACGCTGACCTGGACAAGACAATTCCGTGGGCCGTCTGGGGCCGCATGTACAACGCGGGCCAGACCTGCTGCGCGGCCAAACGCTTCATCGTGCTGGACAAGGTGGCCGACACCTTCCTTGCCAAGTTCAAGACCGCGCTGGAAGCCCTGAAGCCCGGCGACCCGATGCTTGAAGCGACGACGCTCGGTCCGCTGTCGACAGAGGCCGCGCTGGTGAAATTGCTGGCGCAGGTGGACGCCGCCGTGAAGGCCGGCGCGCTGCTGCTATTGGGCGGCAAGCGCATCGAGCGTCCCGGCTCGTTCATGCAGGCCACCATCCTCACCGACATCCAACCCGACAACCCCGCCTTCCGCGACGAGTTCTTCGGCCCGGTGGTGTCGTTCTACCGCGTCAAGAACGAAGAAGAAGCCATCGCGCTGGCCAACGATTCCGATTTCGGGCTTGCCGGTTCTGTGTGGACGAAGGACGAAGCGCGTGGCAGGCGTATCGCCAGCCGCATCGACACCGGCATGATGTTCGTCAACAACATCGATTGGGCCGATGCCGAACTGCCCTTCGGCGGTGTCAAGCATTCGGGCTATGGCCGCGAACTCGGCAACCTGGGAATCCAGGAATTCGTCAACAAGAAACTGGTGCGCAGCGGGCAAATGGCCGCGCCCGTTTGAAACCAAGGACATCCGATGACTTCCACAGCCAACAACGATTCTGGCAACAAGTCCCAGGATACCGAAGAGCAGGTCTGGTTCATTACCGGTTGCTCGACAGGCTTCGGCCGTGAGCTGGCCAAACAGGCCATAGCCAAGGGCCACCGCACCGTCGTTACCGCACGCTACCCGTCGAAGCTGGAGGGTTACGGCACGACCGATCAAGTGTTGGTGCTCAAGCTCGATGTCACCCAGGCTGACCAAGTAGAGGCGGCGATCAAGGCCACCATTGCCCGCTTCGGCCGCATCGACGTGCTGGTGAACAACGCCGGCATCGGCTACTTTGCAGCGGTTGAAGAAAGCGAAGAGGATGAAGTGCGCAAGATGTTCGACGTCAACGTCTTCGGCACCGGCCGCATGATATGGGCCGTGCTGCCCGGCATGCGCAAGCAACGCTCGGGCTGCATCGTCAACATGTCATCGCTGGCCGGGCTGCGCGGCTTTCCCGCTATGGGTTACTACAACGCCACCAAGTTCGCCGTCGAAGGCCTGTCTGCCGCCTTGCGGCAAGAAGTCGAGCCGCTGGGCGTGCGGGTGATGGTGGTGGAACCCAGCGGCTTCCGCACCGATTGGGCCGGACGTTCGGCCGACGAAAGCGAGAACCAGATCGAAGATTACGAAGCCACCGCAGGCAAGGTGCGTGCGGCAGTGCGCAAGTCTTCCGGCCAGGAGCCGGGCGATCCGGTGCGCGCCGCCAAGACCATCGTCGAGGCCGTGTCGTCGGGCAAGGCGCCCCACCATCTGCTGCTGGGCAACGATGCCTTCGACGGTGCAATGGCCAGGCTGGACCACTTGCGCGAGGACTTCGCTGCATGCGAAGCCGTGGCGCGCGCGGCTGACTTCCCGAAGCAGAAAGCCGGCGCGCACGCTTGAACGGGGTTGGTGATGTTCGACTGCAGCGTGGCCCTGCTTACCACCGCGCAGATGGCGCAGGCGGACCGCTTGACGGTGGCGTCGGCTATCAGCGGCACCGCGCTGATGGAGAACGCCGGGCGTCGGGTGGCGGAGGCTCTCATGGCGCGGTGGAGTCGGCGGCCGGTGCTGGTATTGTGCGGCCCGGGCAATAACGGGGGCGACGGACTTGTGGTCGCGCGGCGTCTGGCTGAAGCCGAATGGCCGGTGCGCGTGGCCTTGCTGGTACCCTTGAGTGAACTGCGCGGCGGCGCGGCGCACCACGCTGCACTGTGGCGCGGGCCGGTCGAGGCCTTGACGCCGGCTGCGCTGGACGGTGCCGAATTGGTCGTCGACGCCATCTTCGGCGCGGGCCTGAGCCGGCCCATGGAAGGCGCTGCGGCACAAACGCTGGCTGCGGCCGCAGCCAAGAGACTGACCATCGTCGCTGTCGACGTGCCCAGCGGCTTGCTGGGCGACACCGGCGCCAATGTCGGCGCCGTGGCCGCTGCGCTCACCGTCACCTGCTTTCGCAAAAAGCCCGGCCACTTGCTGCAGCCCGGCCGCAGCTTGTGCGGCGAAATCGTCCTTGCTGACATCGGCACACCGGCTTCGGTGTTCGAAGAAATTCGGCCCGACACCTTCGAGAACGACCCGCTGCTGTGGGCCGATGCGCTGCCCGTGTTGCAGGCAGATGACCACAAGTACAAGCGCGGCCACGCTGTGGTCTGGGGCGGTTGGCCCGCCACCGGTGCGGCGCGCATGGCTGCGCGCGCGGCGGCGCGGGTGGGCGCGGGCCTGACCACCGTGGCGGTCGACATGACCAAGGGCGGCGCCGCGCTGCAGGTCTATGCCGCAGCGCTGACCAGCATCATGGTCAGCCCGGTGACGCAGCCGGCAGACCTGGAAGAACTGGTGGGCGACAGCCGAATTACCGCGATGCTGATCGGCCCCGGCGCAGGCACCGGGGCCGACACGCGTGCGCGGGTGCTGGCGATGCTGAAGACAGGCAAGACGGGCAGGGCGACCGTGCTCGATGCCGATGCACTGACAGCCTTCCACCACGAGCCTTCGTCGCTGTTCCATGCCGTTCAGGGCGCCTGCGTTTTGACCCCGCACGAAGGCGAGTTCAGCCGCCTCTTCGACGACGTGGTGCCCGCAGTGGGCGGCGTGCGCAGCGACAAGCTGAGCCGCGCCCGCGCTGCCGCCCTCGCCAGCGGTTGCATCGTCGTGCTGAAGGGCAGCGACACGGTCGTCGCCGCGCCCGATGGCCGCGCCATCATCAACGCCAACGCACCACCGACCCTGGCCACTGCGGGCGCGGGCGATGTGCTGGCCGGCATGGTGCTGGGCCTGTTGGCGCAGGGCATGGAGCCCTTTCTGGCCGCAGCCGCTGCGGTCTGGCTGCACGGTGCCGCGGCAGCCCATTTCGGCCCGGGCTTGCTGGCAGAAGATTTGCCAGATCGTCTGCCTGCAGTTTTTCGCCGGCTTTCGCTACTGCGTGCGAAAGGCGACAGACGGAGCGCGTCGCCGATGCAACCATGACTCGATGAAGAATCCCCGACATCCCCGTTTGCAAAAACCTCGCAGTTCGGCACTTGCGCTGGGCGCCGCTGCTTTGGCGCTGCTCGTCTTGACCCTCGCCGCCATGCCCAGCCGCGCCACCGAAGAGCCCGATTTCCAGGTCGTTCGCGAATTCGCAGGCGGTATCGAGTTGCGCCAGTACGCGGCCTACGCCGTCGCCGAGGTCGTGGTGCCGGGTCCGGCCGGGGATGCCAGCAATCAGGCATTCCCGATCTTGGCGGGCTACATCTTCGGCAAGAACAAGGGCGAGCAAAAGTTCGCGATGACGGCACCGGTCACGCAAACGGCTGCACCTGTGAAACTGGAGATGACGGCGCCGGTTACGCAGACGGCCGCTCCTGGTGGCTTTCTCGTGCAATTCGTGCTGCCCAAAGGCGTGACGGTGGCCAGCGCGCCCGAACCGCTGGACGCTCGCGTTCAATTGCGCGAGGTGCAAGCCACGCAGGTGGCCGTCATCCGCTTCTCGGGCTTCTGGTCGACGTCGAATTACGAAAAACACCTTGCCACGCTGCAAGCAGCCTTGCGCGCTGCCGATCTAGCGTGGACGGGTGAGCCGGTCTATTCGCGCTACGACGCGCCATTCACGCCCTGGTTCATGCGACGCAACGAGATCTGGCTGAGTCTGGCACCGGCCCGCTGAGCGGTCGGTTGTCTTCGTGATGAACATGCCAGAGCGCACGCGCAGGTGCAGGTGCAGGTGCAGCAGGCGGATTAGCTTGCGAAACTGGCGTGTGCTGCACAACCACGCCACTTCGATGGAGTTCCCGGTGACGATCACGGGTGCGGCGGCACCAGCCACGCTCCTGGCGACCTTCAGCACCGTCAACAGCCACGGGCTCCGGCAACGCCATTTGTCAGCCAGAGCGACTGGGGGCTGAAGGTCGCACCCAAGTCATCGGGCTTGAGTTTATCGACCCTGCTGGCCTTGCTGGCCTTGCTGGCGGTCTTGGCTGCCGTAGTGACGCACGGAAGACTCTGGCAAATTCCGGACCGACACAACCCCTGGGCGCCACTGCGCATCGATGAGGTGCCTAGCTGGCTGACCCGCTACAAGCTGGCACGCCTGGACGACGCGCCAGCGGCTTGCCTGACGGCGCTGGCACAGGCCACGATGCGATTCACGCCGGTCGCAGACCGTGTCGTCGGGCCGGGATGTGGCTTCGAGAACGCTGTGCGCATCGAGCGCACGTCGGTGCAAGTGGGCGAGCCTTTCACCTTGTCGTGCCCGGCGGCGGTGTCGTTGGCGTTGTGGGAACGCCATGCGCTGCAACCGGCGGCGACGTCGATACTGGGCAGCAACGTGCGGCGCATTGAACACTACGGCAGCTTCGCCTGCCGCAACGTTTATTGGCGCGAAGGCGGACGCCGCAGCCAGCACGCCACGGCTGACGCATTGGATGTGGCTGGCTTCGTGCTGGAAGACGGCCGGCGCATCATGGTCGCTGCGCACTGGCGTGCTGACGATGAGCGCGCGGCTTTTCTGCGCAGCATTCACGGCCAGGCCTGCGGTTTCTTCGACAGCGTTTTCGGGCCCGAGTACAACGCCGCGCATGCCGACCACCTGCACCTGGACCGCGGGCCCTACCGCGTGTGTCGTTGAGCCGCAGCCCGCTTCGCTGGTCTGCTCTTTCGACGCACGGGAGTCCAGCAAGTCTTGGCCGCCGGGCGCGCGAGGTTCGTTCTGGATCTGCTCGCTGACGTCGCTGACGTCGCTGACGTCGTTGATGGGCTCGGGTGTCCACCGCGGACTGCGTGGAGGCGAGTCGCGGCGCAGGAGGAGTGTGATGCGACTCTACGGCCATGCGCTCTGTGATCTGCGCGCGGTAATCCAGCGTCAGCAGGATGGCGGCGTGCGAGGTCATTGAAATTACGGGCCCTTCGTTGAAGGCAATGACGACGTGTCCGCGCGGCGCGAAAGGGCTGGCGCAGGCTCATCAGAATGCCCACCAAGTAATTCTCGAGGGTGTCTTTGAAGGCGAAGCGCAGCGCCACCCCCAACACCCCGGCGATGCCTATCACCGCAACCGCGCCCACCAGCGCCGTGGCGTCCGGCACCTGCAGCGCCGCCCGTATTGCGGCCACGGTTACGGCCCAACGCTCAGCGTACGCAGCAACTTGCGCAGGAAGGGATTGTGGCGCGCCATGCGCTCGAACACGCGGCGGCGCGTGACCCAGCGCCTCGCCCGCACGCATTGCCCGCAAGACCCGCAAGACAGGCAAGACCCGCACGACCCGCACGACCCGCGCCATCTGCGCAAACCTGCACGTGTAGGCAACGTCCGACTCTTCATTGCGTTGCGAGCCGACATACAAAAGAAGAGGCGGCCAGCACTATGAGCGGCGTTACACACAACTATTGATTAGAGGAGATCCACATGCAAACCACTTTCGCGCCCATGATGAAGACTTCGCTACTGATCACGGCGCTAGCCTTGGCGCTGCCATTGGCCGCCTACGCCGCCGAAAAGGTGGCGAATGTGCCTGGCACCGACTACAGCGACCGCGCCAACATGAAGACCACCAGCGGCGACCGCAAGGCTTTGCAAGACTCGCTGAAGAAGGGCCAGTCGGTTACCGTCATCAAGGAAAAGATTGCCAGCATGGGCTGGAAGATCACTGCCACCAACGATGCCGAACCTAACTACATGGAATACGAGATCGTCAAGGGCAATAACAGCGCTGAGTTGCAGATCGAACTCGACAAGGCCACCAAGATGGCAAACAAAATCGAAGTGGCCAGCAATCTTTGGCGCGCTGACAGCACGAAGGCAGCGATGAAGGGACAGGCGTTCACGATGGTGAATAGCGGCGACTACAGCGACCGAAAGTACATGAAGGCCTGGTCCGGCGAGAAAGACATGTTGCAGAAGGCACTGGGCAACGGCCAGACGCCCGACTTCTACCGCAAGAAGCTGGCCGATATGGGCTACCAAATCACGTCGACGAACGACCGCGAGAAGGGCTACGTCGAGTACGAGGTCGTCAAGGGCCGGAACAGCTACGAGGTTCAGATCGACATGGACGCCGCCACCGGCCGCGCCAAGGGACTCGACGTGACGACCAACATGTGGGAGTCGGAAGCTACCGAGCGCGCGATGGCGAGCGCCAAGCGCTGACACCGCGCCGCCCGGCCGCTGCACAGCGACGTCAGTGGCCGGGCTGACAACTCGGTTGAGGCAGGCGAATGTGCAGCGCGGCGCAGCGCAGGAAATGCTGCAGGATCGATGCATGACACACCGCCTGTTTTGCTTCCCCCGCATCTGCGCCCACAGTATCAGCGCCCAACCCTGCGTTCCTGGCGCCAGCCGAGTTACGTCATGAGCAACGACACGCCAGATTGGTTGCAGCGCGCGCGCAGCCACTGGCGATGGCGCGGTAATGCCCGCCCGCCGTTCGCGGAAGTGCCAGGGCCCGGCCAAGAGTCGGTGTGGGACTTTCCACGGCCGCCGGCGCTGATGCCAGATGCGCGCGAGGTGGTCGTGGCGTGGAACGGCATACCGGTTGCGCGCACGCGAAGCGCCATCCGGCTGCTCGAAACCTCGCACCCGCCTTCGTTCTATCTGCCCTGGGCCGATGTCGATCGCAGCCTTTTGGTGCCTGCGGGCGACGGCTCGTTTTGCGAATGGAAAGGCCCGGCGAGTTACTGGTCGCTGACGCATCAGGGATCTCGGCTCGACGGCATAGCCTGGAGCTACCCGCAGCCGCTGGCCGGGGCCGAAGCCATTGCCCACTGCGTGGCCTTCTACGCCACGGGCTTGCAATGCAGCGTCGGCGGTGCGGCTGTCATACCGCAACCTGGCGGCTTCTATGGCGGGTGGGTCACGCCTGAACTTGTCGGGCCGTTCAAGGGTGGGCCTGGGTCGACCGGCTGGTAAGCGGCCGCCGCCGTCGCGCTGACCGCGCGTCCTCTGCTTTGTAGTTGTCGGCGAGCACCGCGCCGCTACTGGGGCTGGCGATATCCCACCTGCAACCCGTTCGCGGGAAGCACCAGCCAAGCCAGCGCGAATTCGTCCGTATCGAACAGGCGATCAAGGCCGACACTCGGGCTGCCGCTGCGCTGGCCGCCACGCGCCGCACACAGGATGTGCTGCCGGGCGATCGTGCAGCCATCTTCATCGCCGGCGGCAAGGGCGCGATGTTCGACCTGCCGCGCGATGCTGCGCTGACGCGCTTGCTCGGCGCACACCACGCACAAGTCGGCGTGCTGGCCGCTGTGTGCCATGGCCCGGCAGCCCTTGCCGAAATGAAACGCCCCGATGGGCAGCCCTTGGTCGCGGGGCGCCGCATGACGGGCTTCACCGACGAAGAGGAAGGCGCCTTCGGCAAGCGCTGGGCGAATGAGTACCCGTTCTGGTTGGAACAACGCATGCGCGAGCAAAGCGCGCAGTGGGAAGAAGCGCCCTCGATGACGCCCCAGCTGGTAGTCGACGACCGCCTGATCACCGGTCAGAACCCGTACTCCACCACCCTCGCGGCCGAGGCGGTGGTGCGAGCGCTGGGCCGCACGCCGGTGGCCCGCACGGTGCTGCGTGAAGAAGCCAGCATGCAAGTGGTGCAGTGGATGCTGGCCGGCGAACACGCTGCGGCGCAGGCCTTGCTGGCGGCCGACCCGAAGCGCTACAAGACTGACCTGATCGCCATACTTGGCTTCTACCAGCATGGCGCGGCACCTGACGACGCTGCGCGCCGCCAGGCCATCTTGGTGATGGAGCTGGCCGCCCCGCACTTCAGCAGCCCGCGCTTTCGCTTCGAACTGGCGCAGGTCCAGGCGCGTCAGGGCAACAAGGTGCGCGCGCACGAACTGCTGCAACTCGTGCTCGCCGCCAAGCCCGGCGATGCCGAGGCCATCCAGGCGCTGGCCGGTCTCTGAGTTCCATGCTGCGGGGCAAGGCCCGGGCGCATGGAACACTTCAGCATCAAGGCTGGGTCCGCGCCCCACCAGCCCAGTGCATCCCGCCCAGCCACCCAGCCAGCCGGCCAGCTACCCAGCCCTGAAGCCCCCAGCCGCCCGCCCGCTGAGCGTGCTGGTCGTCGAAGATCATTCCCCGCTGTTAGAGCAGATCGCGGCGCTTCGGGAAGTCGCTCTCAGTCCAGAAGCACGAGGTGCCCATGCTCGTGGGCAGCCTCGACCTCTTCGATGGGCAGTGCAACCGAGCTCTGCCGCGCGCACCCCAGACGATCGCGACCGATCGACCGCCCATGCTGTCGACCATGCAAGGCGCGATGGGAATGTTTTGCTTGCGCCCCGTACCTGCCCGGTACGAAACGGGGCCGGTGATGCGTGCCGTCGAAAACCATGCTCCGCTTTTAGCGCAGGTCGCGGCGCTGCGGGAAGTCTCTCTCAGTCCAGAAGCACGAGGTGCCCATGCTCCTGGGCAGCCTCGATCTCTTCGATGGGCAGTGCGACCGAGCTCTGGCCGCGCGCACCCCAGACGATCTCGACCGATCGGCCGCCCATGCTCTCGACCATGCAAGGACCGATGGGAATGTTTTGCTTGCGCCCCGTGCCTGCCCGGTACGAAACGGGGCCCGTGATGCGTGCGCGATGTGTCGTGATGGTCATGACGCGTCCCCCATTTGCCTGGGGCCCGTGATGCGTGCGCGATGTGTCGTGATGGTCATGACGCGTCCCCCATTTGCCTGCTTGTGCCGGACCGACTCATCGGTTCATGGCGCGAGCATCACGGCAGCGTACGGTGCCGTCTGTGCGCGGCCGAACCCAGATCGCGACCCATGCCCATCGCCGCGTCGCCGCAAATTGCCGCATTGCACCCGGTTCTTGAGTGTGCTGCCGCACCGTCTGGGGCGCTGCACTCGGCCAAGATGAATGCCTACTTTAATGACCGATAGGCTGACGCAGCCCTGGAGTTGGCGCACCGATCGGACTTGACCCTACGTATGAGCAGACCTCAAAGACTGAGACGCACAGACAGCGGCCCACAGACAGTGGCCCATAGACAGCCACCGAGGCAGACTCAGCTCTTCGCGTCTGAAGTTGACGTGCAATTGAACGCGCCAGTGTGATCATGGAATTCAAGGACTACTACGCCACGTTGGCTCTCGAGCGCACAGCGACGCAGGACCAAGTCAAGCGCGCCTACCGCAAGCTGGCGCGCAAATACCACCCCGATGTCAGCAAGGAGCCCAACGCCGAAGCCCGCTTCAAGGAAGTGGCCGAGGCCTATGAAGCGCTGATCGACCCCGAACGGCGTGCCGCCTACGATGACATCGCACGGCGCCAGGCCAGCGGGCAGCCGTTCGAGCCGCCGCCCGGATGGGACAGTGGATTCGAATTCAGCGGCCGTGGTGGCAACGGCAGGGCGGGCAGCCGCGATGCCGACTTCAGCGACTTCTTCGAGTCGCTGTTCGGGCGCGGGGCCCGGCCTCATGAAAGCCCTGGTGGCCCTGGTGGCCCTGGTAAGGGCCGCGAGGGCATGCGGCGCGGCGGCGGCAACGCCGGCCCCGAACAGGGCGGCGACCACCACGCCAAGGTCAGCATCGATTTGCTGGACTCGTACCAGAGCGCACGGCGCACGATGACACTGCGCATGCCGGTTGAAGATGCGCAAGGCCGCGTCATGCTGCAAGAGCGGCAGCTGGAAGTGACGATCCCGAAGGGCGTGCGCGAAGGCCAGCACCTGCGGCTGGCAGGGCAGGGCGCGCCGGGGCATGGCGGGGCTGCTGCAGGTGATCTGTACCTCGAGATTCAGTTTCTGCCGCACCCGCTGTACCGGCTGAACGGGCGCGACGTGATTTTCGAACTGCCGGTCTCGCCGTGGGAAGCCGCGCTCGGCGCCACCCTCACCGCGCCCACGCCAGAAGGCCCCGTGCAGTTGGGCGTGCCTGCCGGCTCGTCGCAGGGCCGCAAGCTGCGGCTCAAGGGCAAGGGCCTGCCGGGCAACCCGCCGGGCGACTTGTACGCGGTACTGGCCATCGTGTTGCCCGCGGCGGCGACCGAGGCCCAGCAGGCAGCCTACCGGGCGCTGGCTCAGGCCTTCGTCGACCATGACCCGCGCGCGTCGTTGAACGGGTGAAGACAAGGATTTACGACAAGGATTGAAAACAAGGATTGAAGACAAGGATCGAAGAAACCATGGCTGAATCACAACACACCGCGCTCTCTGGCGTCATTGTCGAAGAGCATGTCGTCTTCACCTTCACGGCGCTGTGCCGCGCCAGTGGGGCTGACGCTGCGCAGCTGCAAGCGATGGTCGGAGAGGGCTTGATCGAGCCCACGGCAATGCCTGAGCCCACCGGAACCACCGGCGCCGCCAAGCACAGTGGGGACGGCCCCGCCGACTGGCAGTTCAGCGGTGACGCACTGCCGCGCGCACGCACGGCACTGCGTCTGACGCACGACCTCGAACTGCCGTTGTCAGGCGCGGCGCTCGTGATGGACCTGCTGGCCGAAATCGAGAGCCTGCGTTCGCGTCTGCGCAAGACGGGAGGTTCGGCATGATTGCTTTCCTGGTCAGCGACATGACAACTTCCCGCTGTGCCGGCGCGGTGACCAATGCCCTGAAGGCTGTCGACCGTGCAGCGCTGGTCCAAGTCGACCTGGAGACGTTCACGGTCGAGATCGAACCCAGCACCGCCAACGCCCGGCAGCTCAGCGACGCCATCAAACGTGCCGGCTACTCGCCCGTGGCGGCGTAAGTAGCAAACGGAAAGCGGCAAGCGGCTGTTGACGGTTGAGTCGCTGTTCACGGCGGCCGCGCCAACGGCGCGTTCGGCCTGCGGAACAGGGTCTTCGCTGCGCCGTACTCTGGCAACATCCCGCAGATGAATCTGAGCCATCTCGGCAGCACGCTGACCTGCCAGAAGTACGCCTTCCTGCGTACGGTGCACGGTCGCCACTGGCCGTCTGGAAGCTGTGGCTGGGTGCCGATTCGGGCCATTGAATCTGCGCGGCGCGGGCTCTTGGCTGTGGCTCTCTTCGCCGCCGGCACGGCCGCGCAGGCCGGCACCTCGGTGCACATTGAGGAGTTGACCTCGACCGAGTTGCGCGACCGCATCGCCGCGGGTGCCACGACGCTGCTGATCCCCGTCGGTGGCACCGAGCAGAACGGCGCGCATTTGGTGCTGGGCAAGCACAACGTGCGGGTGCGGGCACTGGCCGGCCGCATTGCCGAGCGCCTGGGCGATGCGGTGGTGGCGCCGGTGCTCGCCTATGTGCCCGAGGGCCGCATCGACCCGCCCACGCAGCACATGCGCTGGGCCGGCACGATCTCGATCCCCGAGCCCGTCTTCGAGGCCACGCTGGTGGCGGCGGTGCAGAGCCTGCGCCAGCACGGCCTGTGCGAGGTGTACTTCCTGGGTGACCACGGCGGCTACCGCGCGAGCCTTGACCGCGCCGCCGCCACGCTGGGCCGCACGACCAAGCCTGTGGCCGGCGGCCGCGCGCCATGCAAGGCGCATGCCTTGCCCGAGTACTATCGCGCGGCCTCGGCCGACTTCGACGCGCGGCTGCGCAGCGACGGTCATGCCGCGGCAGAGATCGGTACCCATGCCGGGCTCGCAGACACGGCACTGGCGCTGGCGGCCGACCCGGCGCTGGTGCGGCAGGCGGCGCTGCAGCTGCCGCTGGCGGCCGGCAGCGGTGTTGCCGGCGAGCCGCGCCGCGCCACTGCCGCGATGGGCAAGCCGGGCCTCGACCACATCGTCGCCGTGTCGGTGGCCACCATCCTCGCCGACCGCAAGAGGCGCTGATTCCCTATCGGCGTTCCAGCTTTCCAGTTCCCAAGACACCTCCCGACATGAAAAAACCTTCGCGCAATATCCTGACCTTGGCGACTCTGCTCGCCGTTGCCGGTGGCGCCGGGCTGGTGCTGCGCGCACAGGCCGCGCCGGCTGCAGCAGCGGCTTCGGCTGCCACCGCTGCGGTCTTGATCACGCCGGCGATGTTGGGCATGCCGCCAGTTCCCGACGGCCGCAACCTCTACAGCGAGACCGGCGCCGGCCGCATCAGCCCGGCCATCGCCGGCGACCTGCAGCGCATCTATGTGCCCAACCTGCGCTCCAACGATGTTTATGTGATCGACCCGCAGGCGATGAAGGTGGTCGACCGCTTCAAGGTCGGCATCGGGCCGCAGCACATCGTACCGTCGTGGGACCTGTCGGTGCTGTGGGTCACCAACAATGCCGAGGGCCGCACCGACGGCAGCCTGACCCCGATCAACCCCAAGACCGGCAAGCCGGGCGCCGCGATCCAGGTCGACGACCCGTACAACATGTACTACACGCCCGACGGCAAATCGGCGATCGTGGTGGCCGAAGCGCGCAAGCGGCTCGACTTTCGCGACCCGAAGACGATGGCGCTGCGGTTCAGCATCGAGACCCCGGGCTGCCCCGGCATCAACCATGCCGACTTCGCGATCGACGGGCGCTTCGTGATCTTCACCTGCGAGTTCTCGGGAACGCTCGTGAAAATCGACCTGGTAGAGCGCAAGGTACTGGGCTACCTGACGCTGAGCATGCCGTCGGTGCGCTTCAAGGAAAGCCCCGGAGCGTCCAGCACGGCGACGGCCGGGGTCTGGGAGCCCGGGCAGACCGAGATCTGCACCGTCATCAAGGGCATGCCGCAGGACATCCGCGCATCGCCCAACGGCAAGCGCTTCTTCGTCGCCGACATGCATGCCGACGGCGTGCACATCGTCGACGGTGCCAGCTTCCACAAGGTGGGCTTCATCCCCACCGGGATCGGGGCGCACGGCCTCTACCCCAGCCGCGACGGCAAGCGGCTGTATGTGGCCAACCGCGGCTCGCACAAGATTCATGGCAAGCGCAACGGCAACGGCGGCGTGGTGGTGATCGACTTCGCCACCGAGAAGGCCGTGGAACGCTGGCCGGTGCCCGGCGGCGGCAGCCCCGACATGGGCAACGTCAGCGCCGACGGCAAGTACCTGTGGCTGGCGGCGCGTTACGACGACGTGGTCTACCGCTTCGACACCGCCAATGGCGATGTGGCGCGCATCAAGGTCGGCGGCGAGCCGCACGGCCTCACGGTGTGGCCGCAGCCGGGTCGCTATTCGCTGGGCCACACCGGCAACCTGCGATAACACCGAGGTTTGCTGCCATTCCCTGGCAGCAGGGCGAGCGCCACGCGCCGGCTTGCGAAGATCGCCTGGGGTCAGCACCCGAGGACACGGGCTGGGCGCTGGGCAGCGGCTCTGGACGATCACGCGAGGAAGATCACGCGATAACTGCGGCGCAACACGCTGACGGCTTTGTCTGCACCCGAGCGCTGGTTGTTCGGCAGCGCACAGACGCGATATGCCGGCACCGCCAGCCTCATAGGCAGGTTTCCATGGCGCTGACACGGTCGACAGGTTCGCACTGTCCTCCTTTCTTCTGACAGACTGGCCCCGGTTGGATGGCATGACCCCAGAAACAATTGTGCGCCCCGCACCGCGGCCGAAGGCCCCTTCCGGCGTCGTCGCCTCTGACAACATCACTTATGGCGGTCTGCCTCAGGGCTGCAGCACGCTTTTCATGGGCGGTCCCGGCTCGGAAAAAACCCTGTTTGTGCTGCAGAAGCGCGAAACCGGGGCGATGCTGGCGACCGGGGCGATGCTGGCGCTGGAGCAGGACTTGGACGACGCGCTGTGGCCATTGCTGGCCGGCCTGCGCGACAACGGCATCGGCGCGCAACCGTGACGGACCCACCAAAAGCCACGGGCCGTGCGATGTTGCGTAACCGCGGCTTCACGAACAGGCTGCGTGGCCATGCCGAGCAGCACCGCCATACGCGCATTGGCTGGCTGCGCGCGGCGGTGCTTGGCGCCAACGATGGCATCGTTTCCACGGCCAGCCTGGTGCTGGGCGTGGCGGCTGCCGGCGCGGACCATCGCACGGTACTCATGACCAGCGTTGCCGGCTTGATCGCCGGGGCCATGTCGATGGCGGCGGGCGAATTTGTCTCGGTCCATTCGCAAGCGGACACCGAGAACGCCGACCTGGCCCGCGAGCGCGCCGAGTTGAAAGCCGACCCGGTGGGCGAGCAGCGCGAACTGGCGAGCATCTATGTCGGCCGCGGCCTCGACCGGCCCCTGGCTGATCAAGTGGCGGCCGAGTTGACGGCGCACGACGCCCTCGGCGCGCATGCACGCGACGAACTCGGCTTCTCGCCCACCACGGCAGCGCGCCCGACGCAGGCGGCGCTGGCCTCGGCATCAAGCTTCGCGGTCGGTGCCGCGTTGCCGATCGTCGTCGTTCTGTGGGCCACACCTGCGCACCTGATCTTCTGGGTTCCGCTGGCCTCGCTCGCGTTCCTGGCCGGGTTGGGCGCCGTCTCGGCGCAGGTGGGTGGTGCGAGCGTTTGGAAGGGCACATGCCGCGTCGCGTTCTGGGGCGCCTTCGCGATGGGCGTTACCGCAGGTGCAGGTGCATTGTTCGGCGCGGTGGCCTGAGGACGGCGCCCGAGTTGCGTGGCACCCATCAGCGCGGCGCTACTCCACGGCCACCGATCGCCCTCAGTTGGTTCGCGAACAGACGCGGGCCGAAGCCACGACTAGCGTGACGTGAAAACCTGGACATGGGGACCGCATGTCAAGCTCGACCGGCCGCATGTCAAGCTCGACCGGAGTTCAACATGTCGTTCGTCAGCAGGTTCTCGCACACACCGGCTGAGGCAAGTGCCCAAGCGCCGCTATTGAGCCGGTTGCCCCGGAAGGCAATTGCCGAATCGGTCGCGCAATGCGATTGTCCTTGCCAGCGCGCCTGCCATCGCTCTCGCCAGCAGCCGGATTCCGGGACTGCCTGCCCTTCAGGCTACTGCGCAAGCGGCGGTGTGGCGACGGCAACCGAAGTGGCGGAGTGTTTGCGCGCCGAAATCAGGCAGCCGGTGTCCGCGCTAGCCCGCTGGATCGTCGACCGGCAAGTGATCGCGTTTTCGTGCAACGGGGCGCTGTTGCTGCCCCTGTTTCAGTTCGACTTCGCGCGGGGTTTCGTGTGCAGCGGCGTTGCGCCGACGATGGCGGAATTGACCGGTGTGATGAACGAAGACGAGATCGCAGCCTGGTTCGTGCAACCGAACGCCTGGCTTCACGGCGCCGCCCCGGTTCAGATGCTCCTGACCGATGTCGACGCCGTGCTGGCCGCAGCGCGCGCGGACCGTTTCGTGGCCCAGGGTTGAAAACCAAAGGGCGGCTCACGCGATGCCCGGCTCGCCCACGATGGGGCCGCCTGCTCGTCACGCCATGAACAGAACCGATCCGCCGCAGCCGCAATCGGGCAGGTTGCCAGCCGACGTCGTGAAGCTCGGCTTCGTCAGCCTGCTGACCGATCTCAGCTCCGAAATGATCTTCTCGGTCTTTGCGGTCTTCTTCACCAGCGTGGCCGGTGCGTCCAGTGCCTTGCTGGGTCTGATCGAGGGCCTGGCGGACTTCTCGGCTTCTTCGCTGAACTACCTCGCGGGCTGGTTGTCCGACCGCAGCGGCAAGCGCAAGGTCTTCGCCTTGGCGGGCTACGGCTTCTCGACCTTGGCCAAGTTGATTCTGCTGGTCACGAGTTCGGTGGTGGGCTTGAGCCTGTTTCGCGTGATCGAGCGGCTGGGCAAGGGCTTTCGCGGGCCGCCGCGCGACGCCTGGCTGTCGGCCATTGCCCGGCGGCAGACGCGCGGATACGCCTTTGGTGTGCACAAGGCGCTGGACAAGGCCGGTGCCGTACTCGGCCCGCTGGCAGCCTACGGGCTTTTGACCTGGCTGGGCGAAACGCCAGACACCTACCGCGTGCTTTTCTGGGTTGCCTTTGTGCCTGCATTGCTCAGCATCGGGCTGCTGTCGCTGATGAGAGACCAGCCCGGCGAGCCGCACCCGCGCGAGAGCCTTTCTCGCAACTGGGCCGAGCTCAGCCCCGGGTTCAAGTGTTTTCTCATCCCAGCCGGCACGTTTGCGCTGGCCTATTTCAGCCTCGGCTTTCTACTGCTGCGCGCCCACAGCATGGGTTTCGGCGTGACGCAGATCGTGCTGCTGTATGCGCTGTTCAACGCCGTGTGTGTCATCTCTGCGCCGCTGGTGGGCTTGCTGGGTGACCGCATCGGCCGCAGCGCCATCGTGATGCTGGGCTATGGCACCTACGGCTTGATCAACCTCTGGCTGATATTCGCCAGCAGCTCTTGGCAGATCGTCGCCGCGTTCGTGGCTTACGGTTTGTTCTACGCCATCGACGAGGCGCAGAGCAAAGCCTTCATCGCCGACATCGAGCCAGAGCGCCGCGCCAGCGCGGTCGGCATCTACAACTTCGTCACCGGTTTGCTTTACCTGCCGGCCTCGCTGGTGGCCGGCGCGCTTTGGGCCACCTCACCGTTGCTGGTATTTTCGCTGGCTGCTGGTCTGTCGATCACCGCCATCGGCTTGTTCGCCGTGCTGAGGCCGGCGTGCGCGCCATCCACTATCGCCCTTTGACAAGCAGGCGTCATGAAAGGGCAGGAAAACGTGGAACTGCCGCTGCTGTACCGCGGTGACGGCGCCGCTCGGCGCCGATTGGCCGCTCGGAAGGCGCTGAAGTCGGTGGGCCTGGACGGCTGGGAGCACCACACGCCGGCTCAGCTTTCCGGCGGCCAGCAGCAGCGCGTGGCCATTGCGCGCGCCATCGTTACGGAACCTGCCGTGGTGTGGGCGGATGAGCCCACCGGCAACCTGGACACGCAGCGCAGCCAAGAGATCATGGGCTTGCTGATGGCGCTGAACCGCGACCATGGCATCACCGTGTTGATGGTGACGCACGAGCCCGACATGGCCGCCTATGCACGGTGCATGGTGCACTTCGTCGACGGGCGCATCGCCATGGACGCCGTCAATCCGACGCCTGCGCTTCAGGCGCCGGCGTCGGCCCTGGCCGAAACCACGTGACGGAGAACACCTGATGCTCTTCAGCGTCTTCATGCTGGCCCTGCGCTCGGTGCGGCGCAACCTGCTGCGTTCCTTTCTCACGATCTTGGGCATCGTCATCGGCGTCAGCGCGGTGCTCACCATGGTCACCCTGGGCAACGGCGCCACGCAGGCGATCGAAGAGAAGATCACCAGCCTGGGCACGAATCTGCTGATGGTCAGCCCCGGTCAACGCATCGGCGGCGGCGGGGGCGGCGTGCCCCAGTTCGTCGAGGCCGACGGCGAGGCCATCGCAGCGCAGATCGGCGGTGGTGCCGCTGTGGCACCGCAGGGCCGCGCCAGCGCCACTGTGGTGGCCAATGGTCGCAACTGGGCCACCACCGTGGTCGGCAGCAACAACGCCTGGTTCGAGACCGGCAACTGGCAGCTTGCCAGCGGGCGGCTTTTCGCAGCCGACGAACAGCTGTCGGGCGCGGCTGTGTGCCTCGTCGGCGAGACGGTGCGGCGTGAATTGCGGGGCGGCACGCAGGGCCAGACCGGCCTTGGCGAGCAGTTGCGCATCAAACAGTTTTCTTGAGGCGTGGTCGGCGTGCTGGCGGCCAAAGGGCAGGGCGGCATGGGCGACCAGGACGACACCGTGCTGCTGCCGGTGCACACGCTGCACACGCTGCACACGCTGCAGAGGCGCGTCACGGGCAGCCGCGAGGTGAGCGTGCTGTTGGTGTCGATGCAGGATGGCAGCGACAGCGTCCCGTTGAAGGCGAGCCTGCGCCAGTTGCTGCGCGAGCGCCGCCACCTGGCCGAGGGTGATGACGACAACTTCATCATCTTCGACACCCAGCAACTCGCCGAAACGCTGTCCAGCACCATGGGTGTGCTGACCGCGCTGCTGGGCGCCGTGGTCGCCGTCAGCCTGCTGGTGGGCGGCATCGGCATCATGAACATCATGCTCGTCAGCGTGACCGAGCGCACGCGCGAAATCGGGCTGCGGCTGGCGGTGGATGCGCTGGAAGGCGAGGTGCTGCTGAAGTTCCTGATCGAGGCTGTGGTGCTGAGCGCCCTGGGCGGGCTGATCGGCATCGTCATTGCCACGGCGGCGTCGTACGGCGGCTCTATGCTGATGGCGGTGCCCTACAGCTTCGACCCTTCCATCAACGCGCTGGCGCTGCTGTTCTCGGCCTTCATCGGCGTCGTCTTCGGCTACTTTCCGGCACGCCGCGCAGCCCGCATGGACCCGATCGAGGCGCTGCGGCACGAGTAGCCGTGCCCAGCCGTGGGGGCATCAGAGCGCAGTGTTTCCAAACTGATGCGAACCAGCCACAGCGCGGACCGCATCAACCCACCGCGAAAGGCAATGACAAATGAAGTTCCTCTTGATTGGAGCGACTGGGCTCACCGGCCAGGCGATCGTCAAACAAGGCCTGGCTCAAGGGCATGACATCACCGCGCTGGTTCGAGACGCATCGACGGTCCGGGTGTCCGACCCCCATCTGCACTGGGTCGTGGGTGACATCCTGAACGCGAAGGACGTGAATGCCGCGATGGCGGGGCAGGAAGCGGTGATCTGCTCGCTCGGAACTGGTGTGACCTTCAAGCGCGTCACCCTGTTTTCCGACGGCACACGGCACTTGCTGGATGCGATGCACAAGCATACGGTTCAAAGGATCGTGTGCATCACCGGCATCGGCGCCGGTAACAGCCGCGGCCATGGCGGGTTCTTCTATGACCGCATCGTCGAGCCGACGCTGTTACGCACGATCTACGAAGACAAGGATCGGCAGGAGGAACTGCTGCGCCACAGCGACAGGGACTGGGTCCTCGTGCGCCCCGGCATGCTGACCAACGACAAAGCCACTGGCACCTACCGCGTCCTGCTCGACTTGGATGGCATCACGGCCGGCAAGGTCGCGCGTGACGATGTGGCCGCATTCGTTCTCCAGCAACTCAGCAAAGATGACTTCCTTCGCAAGACTCCGCTGCTGACGGCTTGAACAGCGGAGCATGGAAGTTTCGAACGCCGTCATTCCAGGCGCTGACCCGGCAGCAACGCGCGGGGTGGGCGCGGCAGAGGTCGTTGCGCCCGTCTTCAGCATGCGCGGCGTGAGCAAGGTCTACGGCAAGGGGAAGCGCAAGTGCATGCAAGGTCAAGACGCCCAGGGCTCACGCTCGCAGGCAGGTTCAGCGACACGGGCATGCCTGGGCTACAAAGTAAGTGCCATTCGCGCTAAGCGGGCTCGACAATCTTGTTGGGCGAGCGCTCGTTACTGAGCAGCAACGCGATGGCCGTCAGGACCAGAATGCCGACGACGATCAGAAACGGGCGCAGATTGCTGCCATCCGGCCGCACCATCACCGGGATGATCAAAGACCAGGCATTCACCGCGGTGTGCAGCACCAGCACCGGAACGATACTGCGCGGCTGCGGTTGAACAGCCATGCGAAGAGCACCGATGAGGCGATGGCGCTCAGCGCATACAACCCCATCGGCAGGTCGCTCTGCACCGTGCCCGAGCTGTAGAAGAGAGGCAGGTGCCAAAGTGCCCAAACCACACCCAGCAACACACTGGCAACACGCCAGCCCCAGCGCGCCTGCAGGGCTGGCAAGGCGTATCCGCGCCAGCCAAACTCTTCGCCCAGCGGGCCGCCGACCAGGAAGACGAGCAGAAAGTTCGCTGCCGCCAACCCCACATGACCGGTGGCCGGTGAAGGTGGCAAGGAGCCGCCCAGTGCGACGTGGGCGCAGGCGGCCAGGCCCATGAAGGCTACGGGGAACACGAAGGCCAGCGTCACCAAGCGCCAGCCCACGCGCCACTGCAGGCACCTCGTCAACCAGCGGCGCAGGCCGGCACTGCCGCTGCCGTAAGCCACCATGCCCACTGCCGCCAGGCTCGGTCCGAAACCGCCCACCAACGACAGCACGGTGGTTGCAACGGGCGCATCCACCTTCACCCCGGGTGCGAGCAGCCAGCAGGCCCACGACCAGGCAAAGGCCAGTGCGAAGAAGATCAGCAGGCACGCGAAGGAGCGTGTCTCGCCGTCGTGAACGGCGGGCTTGGGCATCACGACCGCAGCGGTTGATGAAGGCAACTGCGGCGTCATGGCTTTTCCGATGGCATTCGGATCGAGTTCAAAGGCGATGGCGCCAGGTGCTTGCCGACGGCCGTGTCGCTGCGCAAACCATCGGCGGGCAGCGACACCGGCAGTATGTTTTCGAGCATCGCTTCGACCCGCGCCCGCTCCTGCGGACTTGCGCTTTGCAGTAGCTCGGGCGGAGTCGCGAGCACCACCTGTATGACCTGATCGCGCGCCAGGTGCAGCGCAGACCAGAACAGAAAGTCCGATCCGATCAGCCGCATCATCAAGCCCTCCAGCCACGGCGCCATGGGCGGCGCGGAATCTGCCAGCGAAGGCGGCTTGTAGGTCAGCGGCACCAGCAGCACCAGTGCAGCCACCCGGTCAGGGTGGCGGATGGCCATCTGCAGCGCCGATGGTGCACCGGCCGAGCCGCCCATCACTGCGGCCTGGGTGATGCCCAAGGCGTCGAGCAGGCAGACATGGGCATCAGCCTGCGCCGCCGCCGACGCATCCGGCGGCATGGGCGTGCGCAGGTAGCCGAAGCGCGACATCGCGATGACCCGGATGCCGCGTGAGGCCAGCCCGGCCGCGAATGCCATGCCCTGGTCGTGGCCCCCGCCACTGCCGTGCACGGCCAGCAGCGGCACGCCGGTGCCGGCCTCCTGGTACTCGATGGGGCCGCAGCGTGTCGGCAGCAAAACGCTACCTTGCGCCGTGTGAGCGAACGCGCGATTCATGTCGTCGTCAAACCGTGATTTCACGAGTAGCGTTGCGCCCCTTGCGCTTGCAATGGCCAACGCAAGAGCAGCAAAGACAACCTGACGCGCTCGGACGCTCATGGTGCTGCCTTCGGCCCCGGGCCTTGCGCGTCGATGTTCATTGCAGGCATCGCTCGCCGCTTCACGGAATTAGCAGTCGGCAGCGGCTCGGAGGCGGTTCTGCCACGACATTGCAAACCTCGAAGGCCTCAGGCTTGGTGGCGCCGCGCGCGGTCCTGAATGGACCGAAGCACTCCAGGCTCTCCAGATACAAGCGCTGCCAGGTTTTGCAGTCCGTCTGATCGTTGGGTATCTGCGCAGGCTGCTTGCCCGCCGGCCGGGACGCGGCCGCCGCAGACGGCGTGCTCGCGGGCTGTCGCTGTCTTCCGGTCGCTGCGCAGGCTGCTTGCCCGCCGGCCGGGACGCGGCCGCCGCAGACGGCGTGCTCGCGGGCTGTCGCTGTCTTCCGGTCGCCAGTCCGCCTGCCTTCTCGCTTGCCATCTCGCTTGCCATCTCGGTTGCCTTGGCGGTGGCTTTCTCCTGCTGAGCGCGTTCAAGCGCCTCTCGGCGTTGCTCGACACTGGGCTCGTTGGCTGTTGCTGCCACACGCTTGGCGGCGCCCTGGTATCGCTGCGGCACGACTTCTGCGTAGTGGACCTTCCCCTGCTCATCCACCCACCGATAGACCGCAGCAGACGCGCCGCTGACAAAAGCGGATGTCAGCAGACAGAGTGCGCTGGCAAAAGCGAAGCGACGAAGCCGACACATTGAGGTGGTGAAGCGAACTCGACGTGGTTTCATGCTCATGGCGCATTGATGCGGTCACCGCGCCCCGGAAATCGTCCGTTGAACTGGATAGGCCGTGGATCTCCACCCAGCGACGCTTCGGCAGAACCTGGCCTTTGCGCGTGAATACCAATGGGGGCGGCTTTGCCATGCGATGACCGTCTCGCAGGTCGATACGGCGCCCAGCGCGTTCATGGGCCGAACTCGAAAATTATCGAAGTCAAGTCGCCGACGAAATAGGACTTGCCGCCTTTAGCGACCTCGCCACGGGTCGGCACCATCATGCCGTGACGCAGCTGGTAGTTCGAGATGCTGTGCAATCCCAGGGCAGCATGACCATGTCCTTGCCCACCCCGGCGCCTCGCGCGTCGGCGTGCACCGACGTGATCAGCCCGGCCTCGTCGAACCTGAACAGCAAGGTCAGGCCGATCGGACCATCCACCAGCGTGGCATTCGCCGAGCTGTCGTCCACCGCCGCCCAACTCACGCCCTGGCTGGGCAGCAGCGCGGTCGGGTACCAGATGGCCTCGGCGAAGTAGCGCATCAATTCGCCGCGGGCAATCTCGCCACCGCCCTGCACCTGCGCCAGCGTGAACAATCCCAGCATCGCTGCGTGCAGCCTGCCAACGCCTGCGATGTAGCTGTCGTGGACATGCGCCCGTGACAGCGCAGCCAAGCCCGGCAGCATGCTCACGCTGCCGTTCCAAAGGAAGCCAGGGCGGTGGACGGTGGCCCGCTGCCACGAGGTGAAGGGTTTCCAGTTCTCGCCAGTCTCGGACATGTTGATCGTGCCGGCGAGCTCGAACGTTGCGGCAGTGATCAACGGCTGCCCGTCCTTCAACACTGCCCGGAAATAGCGCTGCACCGGCGCGGGCAGACCGTCGAGTTCGCGGGCGTCGTAAACCATATTTAGCCCCGCAGGCGCGGGCTCTCTGGCGGCTTCGAGCAATGCCACTTGCGCCTGGGTCGCACTGGTCCAGCGTGCGCTGCCGAAAGCGGCCAGGCCCGCAACAACGGCCACCAAGAGGCCGGTTCCCAAAGCCGTCCACACCATCCAGTTCATGGCGTTTGTCCGTTGGTTTGCATGGGGTCTGGCGCTCGCCGTGGCTTCACACCCGCACCGCCTGCACCAGCCTTCATGCCGCGCGCACGCTGCCACTCGCCGTCGCGTTCCAGAGTGCGATGACCCGCCGCTGCCGGTGGTGCGCATCGAAGCCGAGGATGCTGACTGACGCCGGGGCCAGGGCGAAGTGCTGTCCCTCGCCCACGGGCAGGCCTATCCACCTGGCTGCCAGCACGCGCCCGAACTGGCCGTGCGAAAACAGCGCGACGTTGCCGCCGACCTCATCACCAAATTCGCACAGTCGGGCAATGACTTTGTCCGCACGCGCTGTGACCTCTTCAGGCGACTCACCGCCCGGGCAGCCGTCTTCCCACACATTCCAGTGCGGGCGCCGCTCGTGAATTTCGGTGGTGCGCAGGCCCTCGTAGTCGCCGTAATTCCATTCGGCGAGGTTCGGGTCTGTCTGAGCGGCAGCGCCCAGGCCAGCGCCTTCGCAGGTGGAGTGTGCGCGAAGCCGAGGGCTGGTCAGCACTGCGGAAAATGCGATGCCTTTCAGCGTCGTTGCAAGTCGTCGTGCCATCTCCTGGCCCTGCGGCGTCAGCGGCAGATCGGTAATTCCGGTGTGCTGGCCCGACAGCGACCACGCTGTTTCGCCGTGGCGCATGAAGTAAACCTGCAGTGGCGCGCTCACAATGCCTCCAGGGCCGCGCTGTATTCGCCCAACAAGGCCGCGCGGTTGCACCGTGCGCGTTTGAGCAGCGCTTGCTGCGCCGCCGCGCGGTTTGCGGTCTGCCCCGACCAAAGGCCCAAAGCCGGCTGCTGAAGAGCGCGTGCAAACGAAAACGAAAGCGTCCAGGGCGGCCGTTGCCCGTTGGCCGGCGCATTAGCGGCATGCAGGGCATTCAGCCTGCTGCTGGCCAGTTCGGCCGACTGCCCGCCTGACAGGAACATGACCCCGGGTACGGCGGCCGGCACCGCGCGGCGCAGGCACTGCAGCGTCGCACCTGCCACCTCAGCTGCTGTGTTCTGCGCGCTGCAGCCCAGGCCTGCGATCACCATGTTGGGTTTCAGAATCAGGGCTTCGAGCACCGCGCCTTGCCGCGCAAGCTGCTCGAACACGCTGCGCAGCATGGCTTCTGTGACTTCTTGGCAGCGTGCCTGCGTGTGCGTGCCGTCCATCAGCACTTCGGGTTCCACGATCGGTACCAGGCCGGCTTCCTGGCACAAGGCGGCATAGCGCGCCAGCGCGTGGGCATTGGCCTCGATGCAGGCCGTGGTCGGCAGTTGCGTTTGATCGACGGCGATCACGCCGCGCCACTTGGCGAAGCTCGCGCCCATCGCGACATAGGCATGCAAGCGCTCGCGCAGGCCGTCCAGGCCCTCGGTCACCTTCTCGCCGGGCCGCCCTGCCAAATTTTTGGCGCCGGTGTCCACCTTGATGCCGACCATCAGACCGGCGTCACGTGCCAGCCGCGCGAACGGCTGTCCGCCCGTGCTTTCCTGGCGGACCGTTTCGTCGTAAAGAATGACACCGCTGATGCATTCGGAAAGGCCCGGCGCCGTGAGTAGCAATTCGCGCCAGGCACGTCGCATTTCCACGCTCTGCGCAATGCCGGCATCGGCGAAGCGACGGTTGCAGGTGGCGTTGCTTTCATCCATCGCCAACAGGCCCTTACCGTGGACGATCATGAACTGGGAGTTCGCAATCAAGGCCGGAATGTTCATTTCGGTCGACCCTAGGTTCTGCTGCGACGTCGGTCTGTGCGTTGGTGAACATGGCCTGATGTCCGTAGCGGCAGGGCCGGAGCGCTTTGCACCCGCAGCTTCTTTGCTGCGCAGCTGCGCGGGTACGTTAGCGAACAGACACGGGCCGCGCCTAGAAGAGACAGTGCAGGCTCAGCTTCTTTGCTGCGCAGCTGCGCAGCTGCGCGGGTACGTTAGCGAACAGACACGGGCCGCGCCTAGAAGAGACAGTGCAGGCTCGCGCATGCCTTCGATGCGCCTTCGAGTTAATAAACAAGGAGTAAATCCAATGCTGCGCAATTTGACAGACATTGAGAATTTCAAGATCAGCGCCACCGACGGCGAGATCGGGCAGGTCAAGGATTTCTATTTCGAGGACGATGCCTGGGTGGTGCGCTATCTGGTCGTCGACACCGGCAGCTGGTTGACTAGCCGCAAGGTCTTGATCTCACCCGTCTCTGTGCACCATCCGGACTGGCTGGCGCGTACGCTGCCTGTCTCCAT
>Ga0209591_10001890_pt1 | contig 25461 bp, 25 predicted proteins | sample MAT01_FD_187207 | JGI IMG/M metagenome (GOLD analysis project Ga0209591, IMG submission 187207) | Freshwater microbial communities from Lake Fryxell liftoff mats and glacier meltwater in Antarctica - MAT-01 (SPAdes) (version 2) | ecosystem: Environmental > Aquatic > Freshwater > Ice > Liftoff... | reverse complement strand
GGGACTCTCGCGCAGAGGAAATCTTGAAGCAAGGGTACGAGCTTCTGCATCAAAACGCCGCCAACACCCCGGATGAAGACTCGCGCCGCAGCTATCTGGAAGCCGTGCCGCATCACCGTGAACTCATTGCTCTCTGGACGACCCTGCAAACCTGAGTTTCGCGTTATAATGTGGACTTATGTGTGGGATAGTGTAAGCAAAGGGAGCAGGTAATGGCTGAATCCGAAGCGAAAAAGTATTTTGCCCTGATCGTGGAAGATACAGAAGACCTTGCAAACATGATGGTGATGATTCTGGAAAGCATGGGGCTGGAAACGCATCATTGCAATAACGGGATGAAAGCCCTTACCTACTTAGAGACCCACACGCCAGATGTGATGATGCTCGACATCGGAATGCCGGGGATGACGGGTTGGGAAGTGCTGGAACACCTCAAGGTCAAATATGGCACCGTCCCATTTCCCATCATCATCTTGACCGCGTTTAGCGATCCGGCCAATAAGCTGGTCGGCAAGCTGCAAGAGGCGGTTTTTCGCTACCTGACCAAACCGTTCGAAGCGTCAACGGTCACGAATACAGTCCGCGAAGCATTAGGCATTCACTAATTTCATCAGAAAGACACGGATTATTATGACGGATACAAAAAGGTTGGTCGATGTGTTGGTGGTGGAAGATAACACCGAAATTGCGGACATCACCCTGCGGACATTGAACCGTATGGGAATCGACGCACGTTGGGCGGCGGATGGTCGGCAGGCGATGGCGATGTTGGATGAAGAACTGCCGGATTTAATTTTGCTGGATTTGAATCTTGGCGAAATTGACGGCTGGCATGTGTTGGAATATGCCAAAAAGCTGCACGGCGAGACGAATCTCAAAGTCGTCGTCATGACGGCAGCCGACGACAGCGCTAACCGGGTGATCGGCAAATTGCAACCCGTTAGCCGCTATCTGGTCAAACCCGTTGAGCGTGCAGTACTGGTTAAAACAGTGAATGAAATTTTGGGATTGGCCTAGAACACAATCACGCCGCGAGCGACTTCGCCTGTCAACATCGAGTCAAAAGCCGTGTTGATTTCATCCAGCCGATATTGGCGCGACACCAATTCGTCTAGCTTAAGTTTCCCTGCGGCATACAGGTCAATCATCAGCGGAAAGTCCCGCGCTGGATTGACGGTGCCGTAATAACTGCCTTTGATGGTCTTTTCTGTCCGTGTGATGACTGCCCCTGGAAGATTCGTCGCTGACCCCATCGGGCTTAGCCCTGCCAACGTCACCGTGCCGCCGGGACGTGCTGCCTCAAATGCCAATTCTTGCAGCGCAGGGATTCCCACCGCCTCAAACGTATGATCCGCGCCGCGTCCGCCCGTTAAATCCCGCACCGCTTCTAAAATGTGATCGTCCGAAATGAGGGTGTGTGTCGCGCCGAAATCAAGCGCAAGCTGCATTTTGGCTTGATTCAAGTCAACAGCGATAATCGTCCCCGCCCCACATAGCAGCGCCCCTTGCACGATATTCAAGCCAACACCGCCGCAGCCAAACACGACCACACTTTCACCCGGACGTATTCCTGCCGTGTACATCGCCGCGCCCACGCCTGTCGCCACCGCGCAGCCGACCAATGAAGCAGCGACTAAAGACACATCCTGCCGAATCGGTATACAGCTTTGCACCGGAACAACCACATATTCTGCGAAAGTCGCCAATCCACAGTAGGCATAGACTGGCTCGCCGCCCAAATGCAGCCGACTCGTGCCATCGAGCATCGTGCCTGACCAGATCGGCTCGGTAAAGGTTTCACACAGATTCGGCCTGCCGTGCTGGCAGTAAAAACAAGTGCCGCAATCAGGCGCCCAATTTAAGACAACATGATCGCCCACTTTCACGCGGGTCACGTCCGCACCGACAGCTTCTACGACTCCTGCGCCTTCGTGTCCACACACAACGGGCATCGGATGTTTAGTCGTCCCGGTCAGCAGGTGATAATCACTATGACACACGCCACAAGCGGCAATTTTGACCAACACTTCCCCCCGGCGCGGTTCGTCGAGCGTGAGTGTTTCAATCGTAAATGGGGTATTCGGTTGGGCGAGGACAGCGGCACGGATATTCATAGTTTTTACGAAGTAGCTTTCAATAATGCGCGATTGAAAACAGAAATATAACGCAAAATCGACTTTCTGGCTTTCGCGTAATTGATTCTATGGCGGTAAAATTCACAAAAATCCTTTTTGAATCGCAGAGAGATTAAGTTCACGGAGAGGCAAAAATGGCTGATAAACATGCACGAAAATACGCTTATTATCGGCACAACATCATCCAACAGATCAAAAAGCAGCAGCAGGACGATGAATCCAGCAAAGCACGCAGCGTATTGATGGGCGTTTTGAATGGACTGAATGCGATGGGGGCGCTTTCTCGCTATGACCCGCCGGGGATGATCACGTATGGCCCCGCCGGATTTCATGGCCTGAATTGGGCAGGGGCGGTGATGTGGTGCAAGCCTTCAGACTATCATGGTTATAAAATCCTGACCCTGCTGGGCGTATGGGCGCAAATGGACGACGGCATCATTCAGATTGCGATTGGGACACGACGACTGCTGTTTCAAGCGGCGTTTTATGATGCTGGAGGCTATCATACAGCGATTCAACGTGGCTTTCAGAGTCATTATGGTGATAAAGGTACGCCTCCGACAGAGGCTGATTGTTTGTGGAAAGCGATTTATACAGCAGAAAAACGGCTGGCATTGCGTGCGGAGATCGAGAAAGTATTAGGGGAGTGGGGCGAGAAAATTTGATCTTTATCGTTTTTTCTTTGTTATTAGGGATGTTTCGGGTTATATTTTAGTTAATTCATTAGAAGATACTTTGCCGCCATGCGGAGAATTCACATTGGGACATATTTTTTTAAGTTACAGCCGTGAAGATACCGCCACGATGCAGCGTGTCCGCGACGATTTACGGGCGGAAGGGCTGCAAGTCTGGACGGACGAAAACTTAATGCCTGGTTCGCGGAATTGGCAGCGCGATATTGAAAATGCCCTAGATAGTGCGGCCTCTCTGGTCGTTATCCTTACGCCTCATGCCAAAAAATCCGAATGGGTGAGCAAAGAACTGAATTATGCCGAATCGCAGGATGTCCGCATTTTCCCGATTCTGGCGCGTGGGACAGAAAAAAACGCTGTGCCTTTTGGCTTTATCACGGCGCAGCGCGTAGACATCCGCGAGGAAAGCAATTACGCCTCCGAAATTCAGAAGCTCGTTTTTACGATGCGCGTCCATTTTGGGCTGCAAACACTCATCGCAGAAACACCGCCCACACCTCCAAAAAGCGTCGAAATAAAACCTGCCACCCAACCTCGCCCGATCAATGTTGCGGAAAAACGCGATTCGACCCCGATTCGGTTTCCGCCGGATGTGGCAAAAGCGATTGTCGTTCTACAAAATCGCGAGAGCAAATGGTGGCGGCGTGTTGATGCGATTACGCAATTGGGTGCGCTGCGAGATCGAACAGTGCTGCGCGTCTTAGAAGCCTATTTGGATGATAAAGATGTCGATGTGCGCCGGGCTGCCGAGCGCGGCATCCACCAGATTACAGGTGGCGTGACTGTAGAAGCGGGTGTGGTACCTTCGGGATTGCTTGCAGGAAATTCAATCGCCACCCATATCTCGGAAGACATATCGGCACCTATTTCGTCTATATCGCCTATTTCACCGGAAGAAACCGCGAAAATTTCAGCCGTTGTTCAGGCGCATACAGTGCATAGCAGCCTCGGCACTTTAAAACTGGTCGTCACGGGGCCAACAGAAGTCCTGCGAACCCAATTCATCCGGTCTATTAGCGAAATTGAACCCGTGACAATCGCCCGCCAGATTCAGAGATCGGACGAAGCAGGGAATGAAGAATCCGCCAAAGTCTCGATGACGTTTGGGCGGATGAGCATCGGTGACGATTTAGGCATTTATCTTTTCGGGATGCCGAGCCAGAAGCAGTTCGATTTTATGTGGAAGGTCTTAGGGGAGGGGATGCTCGGTTTCATCTTCATTATTGACAGCACTGAGCCGCATACCTTTGGCGCAGCGCGTGAAATTTTTGAGACCTTCCGCGAACATGCCAATGTGCCGTATGTCATCGCTGCCGATAATCACGATCACCCCGACTCTGTGCCGCCACAAATCATTCGTATCGTGCTGCGCTTGGATGCCGACGACCAAATCTTGCTGTGTAAATCAACTGATCCAGCAAGTGTGCGGAATACCCTGCTGCAATTGACGTATCAAATTCTTGACGATATGGAGCTATAACTCGCCTAATCCAGCCTTGACGTTAGCTGCCTTCATCCGGCGGAAGTGTCACTTCGGCTGTCGGTTCGGGGGTCACTTCATCAGTGGATTCAGGGGTCGCTTCCTCGGTTAAGTCGCTTAAAGGGGCGAGTTCATCCGGTGGCATCCCTGTTACAACTGCTGCTGGAATCGTTGCTGTCGCTACGGGGGTGTCATCGCCATCGCCGCAGGCCGTTAAAATTACGGCGACTAGCAAAAAGAGTATCAGCATGAGTGTTTTTTTGTGCATAAAGTATTTCCTCGCTTCAATAACCTCCCTCCATTATACTCTACCGCGCCGCGCTGGATTAACGCTTGCTATAGAAAGTCCCTCATGGTGACTGGATGCGCCTATAATTATTGCATCAAAACTTTACATTGATCGTTGAAAGCTGATAACCTCCTATGAGCGCTGCACCCCCACTCCCTAGCTATCTCCAAAATCGTCCTAAATTAGCGGCATGGTATCGCGCCAGCCGTCCGCGTGTTTTTACCGCCTCTTACGTACCGATGGGGGTAGCCGCTGCCGCCGCGCTGCAAAATCGGGTGTTTGAACTTATCCCATTTTTGTTGGCAACGCTCGGTGTGATGCTGCTGCAAACCGCCGCCAACCTCATCAACGAATATGTGGATTTCCAGCGTGGCGCGGAAGACCTCAAACAGGCGGGTCAAAGTATGGTGATTAAGAATAACCTGCTCACGCCACGCGAAGTACTGATTGGCGCGATTGCCAGCGTTATCGGCGGATGTTTAATTGGCCTCTATCTGCTCACCCAAAGTGGGCCTTTACTCTGGGGAATCGGTATTGGCGGGGTGTTGGTCGCTATCACCTACACCGCGGGGCCGTTTCCGTTGGCGTATAACGGCTTGGGGGAACTCGCCGCTGGGATTTTTATGGGGCCGATGATTGTCTTAGGGGCATATTATGTCATGGCTAAAACGGTCTATGCGGATTTAGTCTGGATTTCGATTCCTGTTGCGCTTATGGTGGCGGCCATTCTCCATGCCAATAATATCCGCGATGTGGATGCAGATCGTTCCGTCAATAAGCGCACGTTGGTCGTTTTGATGGGGATGCGTTTCGCCCGTGCTGAATACGCTTTTTTGGTGATCGGCACGTATGTGTCGCTGACGATTTTGGTGTTAGTCGGCTTAATTCCGCCGGGGGCGTTGATTGCACTTTTGACTCTCCCCGACGCTGTACAATTGGTAAAGACGATCTATACCGAGACAAATACCGCCAAACTCCATCAGGCGCAAGGGCTGACGGCGCGGCTGCATGGACGCTTCGGCTTATTTATGGTGGTCGGCTGGCTGGGGTGGCTTTTTATCAAGGTGCTTTTGTAGCTTAAAATTAAGCTCTTTGATTTGCGATTTCCACCCATGATTTAACAATTGCAGGTAAGCGCTCTACAACTTCATAGCCGAACAGGATTTCATCCACATAACCCGTATTCAGCATGTCAACCAAGCGACATAGATAGGAACGCCCAGAACGCCACCATGTGTAATGTGAATCGACGATAAGAAGATGCTCAACATGGATACCCTCATGTTCGCTCAGTTCTTCTAGCTCTAAACCATCCAATAGAGTTTCATATACACCATCGGCGACGCGACTGCCAAACGTCGTCGTGTAATACTATTCTTTGATTTCCCAAATAGCGATGGGATTAACGCAACTAGGGAAACATCCATCAACGCGACGTGCTAAAGTACGTAGAGGTTCATCATGTTGGGTAATAGTCGTCAAAATTCGCGGGTCGTAGTCGCAGGGTAAACCTTCTGAATTAGCCTCAATAATCATGTTAACGAGTCCCGTTAAATAAGCGGGTGCTTTCTTTTCAAACTTTTGTTTGTTGAATGGAATTGCAATTTTAGGATTCAGTTCTCCGCGCTGTTGAGCAAAAACAGCGGCAGCCTTGTCTACATCCATCAAACGCGGTTCTACATAGAAATTGAGGATTTCCGCCCGGTAGCCAAAATAAGTCAGCAGCAAATCACCTAATACTGTGACGATTCCTTGCGAATCAACAAGATGGCTTGTGCTAAGTCCTAAATTTAGCATGGACGCATTAATTTCACTAAGGGAATAAATACGAATTTGCCCACTGCCTCGTCCGGTGTAACCAAGCGCTTGGCTCATCGTGCGAACATTTGCCCAGAATTTTTTATCAAGATTCTTGAAGCGCGGATCAGCTTGCATGTGTTTCGCCAGTGAGCATGTTTTCCAAACGTAGGATAAAATCAATTAAAGAAAGATCAAGTGCTTTACAAATATGGCGCAACTCAATCATATCTAAACGACGCTCTCCCGCTTCGTATTTACTGACAAAAGACTGCGGTTTACCAATGCGTTGAGCAAGTTCTTGTTGACTCAAATTCGCTTCCTTACGTAGATTTTTTAGTAAATTTTGTAAAATGAGATGCTCTGCAGAAATAGTCGCTACTCCCTTAGTTGTATTTTCGCGTTGCTTATAATACAATACGTATATAAATATCCCAAAATAGGATAATTTCGTGAATTATAAACAGCTTTCCTTTCTCGATTTCGATAGTGATAGCCACAAAATACCTCCACCTTTTAAAACGCAGTTGCTCAAATGGATTGGTAACAAGCAGCGCTTCGCGCACGAGATAATCAGGTATTTCCCCCAACAATATGGCACGTATTACGAACCTTTTATGGGCAGTGGTGCTGTCTTAGGCACGCTTGCCCCTACGTCTGCAGTGGCCTCCGATGCACTTCAACCTTTGATCGCGTTATGGCAAACGTTAAAAGCAGCACCTGATGAAATTAAACTGCGCTATGCGGAGCGATGGGAGAAGTGTGCTTTAGGCGATAAAAAACTAGAATATGAGAAGATCAAAGCTGCGTACAACGCCCATCCAAATTGGGCGGACTTACTTTTTCTTTCGCGCTCTTGTTATGGCGGCGTTGTACGATTTAGAAAAGATGGTTATATGAGTACACCCTGCGGCATTCACGATCCTATCTCGCCAGAGTCCTTCAATCGCCGAGTAGACGAATGGCATAACCGTGTCAGTGGCACGAAATTCGTTCATAGTGGTTTTGAACAGATTATGGATGAAGCGCAGACAGGCGACATGATTTACTGTGATCCCCCTTACACACATACACAATCTATTTTGTATGGCGCACAGTCCTTTAGCTTAGACCGATTATTTGAAACCATTCAACGTTGCAAAGAACGCGGGATATTTGTCCTTTTAAGTATTGATGGTACAAAAAAGACAGGCAAAAAGGAGTTATTCTTGCCGATACCTAATGGTCTTTTTGAGCGAGAAGCCTTTGTAAACTGTGGGCGTTCTATGCTAAGAAGATTCCAGATGGAAGGAGAAAGTTTAGAATCAGAGATTGTGACAGATAGACTTCTACTAACGTATTAAATGATACACAACTCGACGATTTGTGTAAACAATCTCTTAGAATCACGATCTTTTGATTGACTTGCAACCCGCCTACTCATAGAATCCTTATAGGGAACATAATTACATGTTCCAATTCCAAGGCTGATGACAGCAATTTAGGAAACATTGTATGGCAAAAGATTACTATAAAACGCTTGGCGTAGAAAAAACCGCTAACGATAAAGACGTTAAAAAAGCCTTCCGCAAGCTGGCTAAGCAGTTTCATCCTGATGCAAACCCAGATAATCCATCGGCGGAAGCCAAGTTCAAAGAACTGAATGAGGCATATGAAGTACTTAGCGATCCAGAAAAACGCGCTCAATATGATCGCTTTGGCGCGGATTTCGGTACGGCTCAACGCTATCAGCAACCCAACGGCGCAACTGGGGCGGGGAATCCCTATCGCACAACAGTTGATTTTGGCGGGGCGGATGCTGATGGGCCGTTCAATGATATTTTCGAGTCGATCTTCGGTGGCTTCGGACGGACGGGCAATCGCACTGGGGCTTCAGCACGGGCAGATGGACGCGATATAGAACATGAAGTCTCTATTTCACTGCGCGAGGCGTATGAAGGCGCATCCCGCACCATCACCAAAGGGGATCGGCGCATCAAAGTCAACATTCCAGCCGGAGCGACTAACGGCACAAAAGTGCGTCTAACAGGCGAAGGCGATGTGGGCATGGGTGGCGGTAAACCCGGCGACTTGTATCTGGTGGTGCATGTCGAATCAGATAAAGAATTTATCCGAGATGGCGACGACTTGACGGCAGAAGTAAAAGTCGATATGTTCACGGCGACGCTAGGCGGCGACATCAAAGTGCCGACTTTAGCACGTCCCGTCAAATTAAAAATTCCAGCAGGGACACAATCTGGACAAAAGTTTCGTATTTCAGGCCGGGGGATGCCTATTTTACGCGCCAAAGAACAATTCGGCGATTTGTATGCGCGTATCCTCGTGACTGTGCCGGAACAGCTCACATCGGAACAACGCGAGATGATTGAAAACTTGCGACAGACATTAGGGATGACAGCCGAATGACCCAACCTACATCAAAACATTCGGCTAACTATCGACTTTTGACGCTGTTTTGTGTTATTGGGCTGCTGCTTTTAAGTGCCTGCCGAGGCGAAGAAACCGCCGTGTTACCAGAACAAGCACGATCAACCACTGCCATTGCGGAGATGCCGATCAGTGTTGCTGTACCTATCGAGCAGATCCCAACCGCAGTAGCAGCTTCTGTCATCGCCGAAGCCGACGCAGAATATCTGCTGCTGACAAATATCTATGAACGGGTGTCGCCCTCGGTTGTAAGTATTGAGGTCGTTGCGACGGCTTTAAATGAAGTCGAGCGCGGCTCTGGTTTTATTTATGACCGCAACGGACATATCATTACCAACGCGCATGTTGTTAATCAGGCGGATGAAATCATTGTAACATTTAATGATGGTTATGTGGCAGACGCGCAAATTGTCGGCGTGGATGTCTTTAGCGATCTCGCGGTGATTAAAGTCGAGACGAATGCGGAACGGTTGATTCCGCTGGTACTGGCGGATTCGGACGCGGTGCGGGTGGGTGAACGCGCCATCGCCATCGGCAATCCTTTTGGCCTGAGCAGTTCGCTTACTGTCGGCATCGTCAGCGGCTTGGGTCGTCAATTGCCATCTGCTACCCTGGTTGATGCGAATGCGATTCCTGGCTTTCAAAATCCGCGTATTATTCAAGTCGATACCGACATTAATCCGGGCAACAGCGGCGGCCCCTTGCTAAACTCACAAGGAGAGGTCATCGGTGTAAATACGGCAATTCGCACCGACAGCGGTATTTTTCAGGGCGTGGGGTTTGCCGTTCCTTCCAACACGGCACGGCGGGTGGTTCCAGAATTGATCGAAAATGGCGAGGTCGTTTATTCGTGGCTCGGCATTTCCACCGATGCAGGCGAGGATGGCTTCGGCGTGGCAGGACTGGCAGAAGCGCTAGAACTACCTGTCAACGCCGGCGTATTGATTCGCAGCGTCAGCCCAGATTCTCCTGCGTCAGAGGCAGGGTTACAAGGCGGGACGACGGAACGGGTCGTGCGTGGACGGCGCATCTGTACAGGCGGAGACATCGTTGTCGCCGTCAACGGCACTTATGTAAACGATATGAACGAATTATTGGCCTATCTGGTGGTCAATACAATTCCCGGTGATACGATTACGCTGCTGGTTGTTCGTAACAGCGAAACGTTTGAAATCCCGGTGGCACTGCGTGAGCGCCCGACGAGCGCCACGACACCCGCCTGCGGCAGTGAGGAATAATCTCATGCAGTCGGTACGTCCTTGGTTATATGTGGGCAATCATTTTGCAACCGAAGACCTTAATTTACTCTCTAAACACGGCATTGGGGCGATGCTGCAACTCTTTAACAGCGTCCAACAGCCAGGAATCGCATCACTTTATATCCCGGTTGAAGACGGTTATCCCCTCATCCCGGCAGTCTTTAGTATGGGTGTATCGTTTGTCCGCAGCCAAAAGGCAGATGGAAAACGTGTGCTGATTGCTTGTGGTGCGGGTATCAGCCGATCTACCAGCGTCGCTATTGCCATCCTCAAAGAAGAAGAAGGCTTGAGTCTATCCGAAGCGTTTTTGGCGGTACGCGCCGCTAACCCTCGCGCCTTGCCCGATCAAATTCATTGGGAGTCGCTTTGTATGCATTATTACGAGGACACTTCCTTCTGGGATTTGTGGCGGACTGCGGAATTATGAGCATCTTGGAGTTTGATTTTTATGGGCGACGATAAGCGATATTGGCCTGCCGCGAGTCCGATGAGCAGCCAATGGACGAAATGCAAGCGATCCCAAAGGGCAATTGCGTCGCCCATGCTGAAGACAATATGTGCCAGCAATCCGGCCGCAACCGCTACAGCAACGACTCGCGCCGCTTGATCGCCTTTTCGCCAACAGACCCACAGCATATAGGCCGTTGTTAGATGCCAGCCGAGGAAAATGATAAGACCGGGGATGCCTAAATCCGCGCCGATTTGCAGCAGTTCATTATGAGCATGAGGCAGCACACGCGGACAGCCCGTTGACTGCGGACAGTCGAAATCGTAGGTCACAACCGGATAATCCTCCCGGACAGGGCCAGACCGGAAATTATTGATTCCTGTGCCTGTCAGTGGATGGTCGATCATCATATCAAGCGCACTGCGCCAAATATCGAAGCGCCTAGTAAAGCTGGATTCATCGCGCTCAGAGATTCCGGCGGCAGATGTCGATTCACTGACGGGGGAGGGGAAAATATTCAAGAACAATGCAGCTTGCAATAAGATGATGAGGACTAATCCTGCCAAAGCCGCGTAACGCGGCAGCCCACGCGGGACGATGAATAAGGCGATGCCACATAAACCCAAAATCACGCCTGTGATGGCGAAGCGACTCTGCCCTAGAAATAACGCAGCGAATAGAAGGATGAAGGCGACGGCGGAAAGTCCGCGTAATAGGCGCTTGCCTCGGCTCCAAGGATAGAGCGCCAAGCCTGCCAGCAGCGGCGTGAGCCATGCCAGCGCTCCCGCTAGTTCATTGGGATTAAAGCTGTTTATAAAAGGGGGAAGCGTAAAGCGCGGCATCGAATCGGTAATAGCGTTAATGGCTGCGGCTTTCGTCACCCATTGAGTCGTGCCGAGTGCGATGATCCCCACCGCCAATCCGAGTGCCAACATCCACAAAAGCGGAATCAGCATCGACTTTCGGGCGTTGGCGGTTTCCATGAAATAGACAATTAGCGTCAAGCCAAGCAGTGGACGCATGAGCATGAATGCACCGCGTGTGGGATAGGGGGCGATTTGACGATTGAATATGCCATCTGCGGTTTGTAAATTGAGCCATCCAACTACGATCAACCCAATCAGCCAAAACTCCAGCGGGGTACGACTCCAAAGCCGCCCATACGCGATAAACCGCAGCAGCATAAACACTGCAACAAAGAGCAGCAGCCATGCGAATTGGGTGCGGTCAATTGGTTCGGCGTAGGGGGCGGGATAATTACTTGGGAACCAAAATGTGTAGACCATCGCTAATAACGTCAATGGTTCTAGCCACAACAGAAATTTTGCGCTACGCTTGATTTGATCTATATTCATATATGACAATTTCGTTAGGTTAAGAAAAAGAAACGATAAGATTATTGACACAACTTAAACGGACGTGTTAGACTTGTATTAGTCGCCAAAGAAAGTCATAGTTATAACTTTGCCGTACAAGTTTATTAGCGCCGTTGCTTACAACTAAGTCAAATTGAAAGGTAATATCAAAAATGATCCATCAAGTGGTTACACGAGTTTCACTCGATTCTTTCCGTGAACGTTCGGCAGGTAAGAAAGTTATCCTGCTTTACCCCTGGACAAATTACCGGAATCTATTTTTGACGCATTTTCTTTCCAGCGCCAAAGAGGGATTATTATACTATAGGATTCCCCATGACCAGACGGCTTTAACCGCATGGCTATCTGGCTTGGTAGATGAACTTGATTCCGTGTTGGGCGGTTTCGGGAGCAAACTTCGTTCAGTGATGGAATGGAGCACACCGCAATCTTTAGCTGAGGCATTGGCAGAAGATTTAGGCACTTATAAAAACCAAAAAGCCAAAGATAAAGAACGCATTATTTTATTTATCGACGAGCTTGATCGCGTACCGCACGACAATGCCTTTGATAGCTTTATGAACGCTCTCGTGGCTGCGCTGCCCAATAATGTTCAGCTTGCTTTTAGCAGCCGTCTCTTAAATCATCAGCCTTGGTACGATATGGTATCGAAGGGTGTGGCGGTGATTTTAGGCACGGAATATCGCAAAAATGATGTGATGTTCACGGTAGAAGATCAGCCGAAACCGCAGTTGGAAGTTTATGCGTTGGGGCGTGGTCATGCCTTGGTCAACGGACAAGAAATTACCAACTGGGATGGCGCATTACCGCGCAATCTGTTCTTCTATTTTGTCGATAACCCCCTCGTAACCCGTGATGACATTTTCGGCACGTTCTGGCCGACGCTTTCCATCAAAGAAGCGACCAACGTCTTCCATGTGACCAAGCGTAAGATCAGTGAACGCATTACGATGAAGGTGGAAGAAAACGGCAATTATGAACTGACGACTTATTCCAGCGGTTTTTATATGCCGAGTGATAAAGTCGTGCGTCATTATGATGGGGCTGACTTCCAAGAAGCGGTTGAACGGGCGCAAACGACGATGAACGCGCACGAAGAAGAAACGCTTTATCGCCAAGCGGTTGATCTGTATAAAGCACCATTTTTGGAAACTGTCACTATGGCATGGGTGGAAGGCCGCCGCGATCATCTGCGCCAGCTTTATGCTCAGGCACTAATCGGCATGGGGCGCATTCATAAACGCCGCAACGAATTGCAGGAAGCGCTGGGTTACTTCACCCGTACCCTGAAAGAATCGCCAGAGCGTGAAGACATCCACCGCGAGATTATGGGCTTATACGTAACGATGGAAATGCCGGATGATGCCCGTCGCCAGTATCATCTCCTGAAACAATTCTTAGATGAAAAGTTGGGTATTGGCCCTTCACGAGAAACACAGGCGTTGTTCGATCAGATTTAAGCGCAGTATATCCTGCAATGTGAGTGTCAAATTCCTGATAGTCTAATTAGTCAAGCAGTACAGGGTTATATGAAGCGCTAGGTTTGCAAAAATCTGGCGTTTTCGCTTAAGAGGGTTTGTCCGTTAAAATGATGTTCGCTGTTCCGCGCCAGATGCTCAATAAGCATCCGGCTACCAAAGTGCCAAGCGCACTAAAGGCGCTGAATTGGAGGCCATACGGTCTTTTCAGCCCCTTCAGCGGACTTGGTTTCTCGGCAGCCTGTCGGCTTTAGACACTGGCGGCGCGAACCCGATATGCCCTATTTTCCAGTTATTCAATTAATCCCGCAGGAAGCCCACAAGGGCGGTTAAGCCCGTGACCGCGTAGCCGATGAGTGCCAGCGTTGTATCGCCGTTGGTATAAAGCAGGGTTGACGTAATCAAGACACTGCCAAAGAAAACAGCACGTTGGGTGCGGCGGCCTTCTTTTTCCAGCCGCTTAAACTGGACTTTTTGCGTCAGTCCCATTTCGGTAATGACGCGCAGTTCGCCTCTATCTAACTGCTGCAATACCGAGTCGGCGCGGGTCACAGGACTTGTGACTGGCGCGAGGGTACGGCGTAAAAATTCTTCCCCCACACTCCGCAAAACTTGTGTACCATTGCCACTAAAAAGGCTTTGCAAAATCGGAAACCCTAAAGATGTACCGCCGCGCATATTGGCGGGAATTTCCATGCCGAATCCTTTGGCGACCAGCTTTTCGGTGTATGGCTGAAGCTCGTTCCAAGGGTTGAAAGTCGGGTCGAGTTGGGTACACATGCCGCTGAGGATGCTGATCGTCCGCCCCAGATAGATGAAATCCTGCGGGATGTAAAACGGCATCGAGAAGATGAGATCGTTAAATTCATCCGCAAGATGGGTCACTTTATCGTAATCAATATCGCGCATGTCGGACATGCTCATGCCCCACACTTGATCGAAAGCGGCTTTGGTCGCTTCTTCGATGCGGACAATATCCGCACCGGGCAGGATGAAACCCAATTCGACATAGCCCTTAACCAGCCGTTTGTGATCTCGTGTGAGGACGGCGGCAAGGGTGCTGACCATGCCCTCAGCGATTTCGTGTGTGAGCGTCCCTGTCATCCCAAAATCGACAAAAATCAGGTAGAAGGGACGGCCTTCTTTACCGTAAGTTTGGCCTGCTTCAACAGGCAGCGGATAGATAAACAAATTGCCGGGGTGCGGGTCGGCATGGAAGAAATAGGAGTTAAAGACTTGATCGAGATAGGTATCCATCAGACGCTTGGCAACCGTTTTGCGGCTGATTCCGGCGCGTTCCATCGCAGCGTAATCGTTGATTTTGATGCTCGTCACGTCTTCAATGGTCAGGACATGATCGGTGGAATGCTCATAATAGACGGCGGGGATATAGACACCCATGTCGTTCTTGAACATCTCGGCAAAACGATGGGCGTTATAGGCTTCGTGCTTATAAGAAAGCTCTTCCAGCAGTACGTCACCAAATTCATTGACGAGCGCCAGCGCATCGCAGCGATTGGAGATGAACTTCCAACGCATGGCGATCTTTGCTACAACCCGCATCGACGCTAAATCGGTGTAACAAATTTCGCGGATGCCGGGGCGCTGTACCTTGACGACAACCTTATCGCCGTTCAGCAAGCAGGCTTTATGGACTTGACCCAGCGAGGCGGCGGCGATGGGCTGTTCATTGAATGAGGCGTAACGGGTATTAATCGTGCCGAGTTCTTTTTCCATCACCCCACGAATTTTGCTGAATTTGATGGTCGGCACTTCATCTTGAAGCCCTTCCAACTCGCGCAAAATTTCTTCTGGCAGGATGTCATAGCGCGTGGAAATAAATTGTCCGAGCTTGATAAACACGCCGCCGAGTTCGCCAGCGAAGCCGCGAAATTCACGGGCGTAACCTTTCCAGCGATTCATATTGGTACGGTCTACCCAATCCGGGAAAGCGCGGCGCACGTAAACCTGCCACAAAATCAGCCGGAAAAAGAGCAGCCCCGCGAAAACGAGCGTCCGCAAAAAGCGCCACTGCATCCGTAACGAGCGTGAGCGTCCCGCGCTTTCATCAACGGTACTTTCTTGCGGCGAAGGGATGTAAACAGTTTGCATCGCGGGGTGGGAATCCAAAAATTCCGGCTCGGCAGCCGGATCAATTTTGCGCGTTGGGTGGCTGCCATTGGCGTGGCTGTTCCCGTTTTTGTATTCGGATGATGTTTGGGGCGACGTGCGCGTCACCCCAACGTTATTCCCGTTTGTATATTTTTCGGCCTCAGTTTTTGCTGAAGCGGATACAGAGGGTGGACTCTTCAAATCTTGCATCGGCGATTTCCAAATCCCATAGGGCATAAGGTAGAACAATGTTGCGGCGATAAGGCCCGACCCGCAGCGTGAGTTCATCCCGCGAGCGATATAAATCCATGTCGTCTTTATCAGCGAAGGGCAGCGGTACACTTAACATATAGCCGCCCGTAGTTTCATCTTTCTCGATGCGATGTGTTGTACCGTCGAACTTGCGCTCGGCGGGGTTTGTATCGCCGTAAATTTCTTCAGCCAGCAGGCGCAGCCGGTCTAAGCCGCTGATTTCGCCGCCGAACAACTTAGCCTTCATCACGGGCAAACCACCAAAGGCTTCATCAATGAAGTTGATATTATCCTTCTGATTGGCTTTCCACATCGTGAAGTACGGGTCGGTCACTTCGTCGGGAATGATGCGGTTGCAGATGATGGCATCCGTCGCATAGCCATAGAGATTCAGGTAAGTGTAAGTACGCTGCGTCTCTTTGATGACCATCTTTTCGGGATTCACGACGAGGCGAATACTAGCGATAGCCGGGTCTGCCAACAGATCACGCACTTTATCGAGCGTATCAAACAGGCTCATGACCTGATTCCACGATTCGTCATCGGGCAGGCTGTCGCCCCGTCCAAGGACTTTGCCAATCGGACGGAGAAATTTCGCCGCGCCGCGTGTGAGCGTCATCACACGGGTCAGCCACCAGCGCGTGACATCCGGCAGACTGAGCAGGCGCAGTGTCTCGGCAGTCGGAGCGGCATCAACGATTAACACGTCGAAAAAGCCGTCCTGTACATATTTGTTGATCCAGAGCAGATGTGCGCCTTCTTCCAGACCGGGCAAAATGGTGACTTCTTCGGCTACGATGTCATCAATCCCGTTTTTGCTGAACATCGCGACGAGATATTTTTGGAAGCGCCCCCAATATTTATCCATCGAATAACGGGCATCGACTTCCTGCGCCCATAGGTTTGGATAAATTTCTACCGGCTCCGGGCCGATTTTCTTTTCAAGTGAATCCGCCAAGGAATGGGCGGTATCGGTGCTGATGACGATGGTTTTCAGCCCCATCTCGGCGCAGCGCAGGGCGGTAGCTGCACTAATGCTGGTTTTACCCACGCCGCCTTTACCTGTATGCACAATCACGCGCATGTTTGTGTCTCCGTTCACAATGTCTTTATTATACACGGCTTAATGATGAATCTTGCGTTTCTTTATATACGTCTCACAATAGGCGCGGGTTACGGGGATGAGATGATTCTGATGGAAATACAAGATATTAGGATTTAATCGCAAAGACGCGAAAGACGCGGAGGGGCGTAAATGGAACATGGAATAAAAAATTGTTATTATGCAGACACAGTGATGTTTGCATGTTTGGCAAGAATTTTGTTAGTATATCCTTACCTAATTTCTACAAAACATTGTGGTTGTCCTATGGCACGTTCTCAAGGCTTTACCAACTTTGTAACTCTAACAGCCGCAGTGCTTACTTTAATCGCAGCTCTTATTGGTTTGCGGGCGGTTCTTATTCAAACTGAACGCATTTATAACCCAACGCCTATACCAACCCTGCAAATCGCGGCAGTGACAGAGATAAGCAGCGAAACACCTCGTCCAACCGAGAGTAGCACACCTACCCAAACCTTAGAACCGACAATAACAGATACAGTGGCAGGACTTTCGCTTACCTCACCCCCCGGCACCCTCTCCAAGTATTGGAGAAGGGGAGAAAAACGCATCTTGAAGTCCCCTCTCCATGCAATGGGGAGGGGATTTAGGGGTGGGGTAAATGCGTGAGCGAAAGTCCTAAGTGGTAAACGCGACGGAAACGGCTTATTTCGTTATAAGCGGTGCTAATGCATTTATACGTAAAGAACCAAGCTATAATAGCGATGTACTTGCTAATATTAGTAATATAACACTTCATGTTCGCGGCGTAACCCATGACGGCTCATACTATTTCAGGACTTTCGCTTACCTCACCCCCCGGCCCCCTCTCCAATACTTGGAGAGGGGGAGAAAAACGCATCTTGAAGTCCCCTCTCCATGCAATGGGGAGGGGATTTAGGGGTGGGGTAAATGCGTGAGCGAAAGTCCTATATTTAATCGAATATGACGGTCAGCTAGTTTGGGTGAGCCGTATTTTCGGAAACATTAGAGGTGATGTTAGCAGCATCCCCATTTATCCGGTTGCCTTTATTGTAGGGCGAGCTTTAGGGCGCATCCGACAAGAGCCAAGTTACCAAAGCAAAACTCTCGTTACCGTCTCTAATATCAATTTGGAGATTATTGGAAAAAATGTGATAGGTGATTACTACTTGGTAGACTACAACGGTTTACAAGGTTGGATAAGTCGTGCTGTAGGCTATGTGGTTGGAGACCTAGAGAGTGTACCCATAATCAATGAATGACTTAAATGAGTATCATCGCCGATCCATCCGATTGCGCGGTTATGATTACGCGCAGGAAGGCGCGTATTTTGTGACGATCTGTACCCATTTGCGCGAGGAAATATTTGGTGAGGTGGTAAATGGGGCGGTGCGGTTGAATGAATTTGGCGAAATTGTGCATGAAGAATGGTTGCGTACAGCGATTGTGCGTCCGTATGTTGAATTGGATGCGTTTGTTGTGATGCCGAATCATTTCCATGCGATTTTATTGATTGTTGGTAAGCCTGCCATCAAAAATAATGAAAACGCGCCTGTTAATGTAGGGGCGACCCGCCGGGTCGCCCCTACGGAAACCACCCGTCCGAATGGACCGAAATCGGGTTCATTGGGCGCAATTCTCGGGCAATTCAAATCAATGGCAACAAAACACATCAATCGATTGCGCGACACGCCCGGCGCGACTCTGTGGCAACGGAATTATTACGAACATATTCTTCGCCACGAACCCGAATTGAACGCTTATCGCAACTATATTCAAGCGAACCCAACCCAATGGGAATTTGATCGGGACAATTTGCCGTTGGATGAACGGTTTGTCTGAATCATGCCCTAAAACCTGTTCTAGTTGACAGGATGCGAAATTGTGTTCTATAATCAGAACATAATTTCAAGCCGAGGGGTCGGTCACGTAGTTTATGGCAAAAGTAAAATACACCACACACCTCCAAAAATTCTTCCCCACTCTAAAACAAGGACTAGCCATTGAAGGCCGGACGATTGCTGAAGTCGTCGCGGCGCTGGACTCACGTTACCCCGGACTTGGCGGCTACATCGTGGATGAACGCGGGGCGCTGCGGAAGCACGTCAATATTTTCATTGGTGACAGCATGATTGCTGACCGTGAGCGATTGCAAGACGTTGTTTCTGACGATCAACAAATTTTTATTATGCAGGCACTTTCAGGGGGCTGATTTATGACCGAAATGATGATATTAGGCACACGCAAAGGGCTGCTGCTTTTTGAAGAAAATCGGGGCGAATGGCGTTTTTGCCGCGAGGTATTCAAAGCGACTCCGGTCTCTTATGCCATGCACAATCCGCGCACAGGCATGATGTGGGCGGCGCTCGATCATGGGCATTGGGGGACAAAGCTGCACCGCTCGCGAGATATGGGCGCGACTTGGGACGAAATCCCTACCCCGACCTATCCCGAAAACGCTGAAGTGAATATTCGTTTTGCGGCTGAGAATATGCCCAGTACCAAACCCGCGACACTCAGTTATATCTGGCTGATCGCACCCGGCGGAAACGATCAACCGGAACGCATGTATATCGGCACGGAGCCGGGCGGCCTCTTCCAGAGCGATGACGGCGGCGAGACCTTTAATTTGGTCGAAGGCTTGTGGGATCGACCAGAACGGCAAGAGTGGTGGTTCGGCGGTGGGCGTGATTTTCCGGGTTTGTGTTCGATCTGCGTTGACCCACGCGACAGCAAGCATGTTTTAGTGGGAATCAGTGTGGGCGGTGTGTATGAGACGCACGACGACGGCAAGACTTGGGAAGCGCGGAATAAGGGGCTTAGTGCTGATTTCCTGCCTGAGCCACAGGCTGAATTTGGGCATGATCCGCATTTTATCCTGACCAGCCCATCGAACCCGGATGTCGTCTGGCAGCAGAATCACTGTGGCATTTTCCGCAGCACGGATGGCGCGAAAAATTGGCAGGATATCTCACAAAAGGGGACTCCCGCTTATTTTGGGTTTGCGTTGGCGTTGGATGAAAAAGATGCGGATACGGCTTGGGTCGTCCCGGCGATTGATGCGGAATATCGGACGGCGGTGGATACGGCTGTGTGCGTTTGCCGGACGGAAGACGGCGGCAAATCATGGACGCAGTTACGCGAGGGGCTGCCGCAGGATCATGCTTATGATGTAGTGTTCCGCCATGCGCTGGATTTAAAGGGCGATCGGTTGGCCTTCGGCACGACGACGGGCAATGTGTATATCTCGGATGATCGCGGCGATACATGGCGCGACTTGGGTCATAATTTCCCGCCTATATATTCGGTGCGTTTCGCTTCGACCTGATAAATTCCCTTATGATGTGAAATGCTTTGAGTAAAGCCTAGCAGAAATTAACCACCAAGACACCAAGAACACCAAGGATTTGAACTTAAGTCTCTGTGTCTGTGGTTCAATTCGTATAAGGATAAACTCTAAAATAATTGTAAAAGACCTCTGCTGCACTTAAGAAAGGCGGCAGAGATTTTTCATTTAGGCGTGATTTCGCGTAGAATAGAGGGCAATCAAAGGGGGTGTACGATGCTGTTAGGCGATATGGATTATCAGGAATTGAATGCACGGGTGGAAATTACACTGAAAAAACGCAAGATGTTGGTGCGTTATGTTCTCTTCGGCACAAGCATATTTATGTTTATTGTGTTCAGTGTGCTGGCGTGGGTGATGGTTTCTGGGAGTACGGCTGCGGCTGAACTTTCCAACACGGGAGCAGATGATCCTATTTTAGGCGCGATGATTCTATTCATAGTCGGCTGGCTGACGACCTTATTTTTTGATGGTTTGGGGCTGGTGATTGACACGGGCATAGGTGATAAGCAGATGCGAAGCCAGATTCTGACCGAGCAGTTGGGGCAAAATCTGATGGAGATGGTGCAAGCATCCGCCGAGAAGCCCAAACGCGATGCAGATGGGCTGGACGCAGATGCTCAAGCGATGGAAATTTCAGATGACGGCGAACTCATACCTGTAGAGAAACGCCAACAATCCTAAATCATGGCGCTTGACCGACACTTGTGGGCGGATTTTCGTCCGCGAACCATGAGGTGTTGGCTTGGGCGTTTAGTTCGATGACCTGACGGTCAGGAAATCGCGCAAGGATTTGGTCGCGCACACCCGTTCCCGGTGCGTAATCCCATGCGACGACAATATCATCGTTCAAATAGGGGCCGGTGAGCGCCATCAAGCTCCCATAGGAGCGCCAGCGCACATCATTATCAACGCCAGTGACGATCACTAATACTGGACGATCACCATCACGCCGTTCTTCGACTCCTTGCGCGAGGTCAGGCGTGATAAAGTTGAAGCGATAAAGGGCATCAATGCGCGGTGTGCTGTAGGTATAGAGGCTGTAGACGAGAATGCCTGCGAATATACCGTAAGTGATGGGTCGGTTGATGTGCCGCGCCAACCACGCAATTGGCAGCGCACCGATCAACGCTAAGGCAGTGAGTCCTTCAAAATAATAGCGGGTGGTGTAGCGCTGTGAACCAATCCAATAGGCGAGATGGATAAAGATGAGTGCGCTGCCCGCGACAAAAAATAGCCATGTCCAGAGCGATTCGGTAAATCCGCGTTTGTCCTTAATTTTTCCAAAGCGCTCAATCGCAAAACCAATGCTAGGAATGAGCAGCCATACCGCGCCGAAGATCACCCACGCCCATAAGTAATTCATCGCTTGTTTCAATTGCTGCGGCGTGTTGGCGATATTTTCGACGATCATACCTTTGAGGAAGGGCGCATCCGTTACTAATGGGTAGACCAGCCAAAACAACCCAATCGCCAGCCACGCCCACAACCAGCGCTTGCGGAAGCCGAAAAATAACCCGATTGGTAGAATGAAGAAACTAAGCCCCCGTAAAGGCCAATAGTCGCTGTCGTTTTGGAGATGATTCTGGACTTCCGGCGTAACCGTCCCGATGTTCCAGCCGAATAAATCCGCCGCCATCAGCGAAAGGTCGAAGCGGGAATGGCGTACCCCTTTGACGATGGTGTGACCTTCGCCGCCGTTTTCTGGCAGGCTGCTTCGTCCGCAGCACGTTCCAAATCCGACTTGATCGTAAGGCCAGACGAGCGTATAGAGGTTAAAGGCTGGGTCTTTGACGGCGGCTTGGTTAAACGCCGGAATGGAAGCGCTGATGAGGAGCGCGATGGCGGTAAGCGCGAGTAGTGGACGTAAAGTAGGCCAAAAAGAAGCATTGAACCACAGAGACACAGAGGGCGCGGAGAAATTTGGTTCATTTTCTCCGTTGCGTAACTTTGCGTTCTTTGCGCCTTTGCGTCTAGGCATTTCAAAAAATGCCAGTAAAACCCGCAAGCCACTCCATATAACAAAAGGCAGCGCGATTCCGACCGCTGTTAGGGGGCGATTGATAATAAGAAGGCCAAGCGCGATTCCGGCGATGATGCCCCAAAGCAGTGCTTTTTTGTGTTGTTCGATGCGCCACATCGCGTATGTAAACAGTGTTGCTGTAAATAAGGCGGAGGTATGCCCCATCAATGTCCCATTGAGGAGTAGCGCCATCGGTGAAAAAGTAGTTAAGGCAGCGGCAATGAGGCCGACATCGGGATTAAAGACTTCGCGTCCCAATCTGTACACGAGAGCAACGGTCAAGGCAGCACAGAAGGCGTTGATGACCCATAACTGTCCCATGAGCTGACCTCCCGCCAAGATGAGAGGCCATCCGGGAGAATATTTGCCGAAGCGATGGCCTGTGTTGCCATAATCGACCACAAATGGCTGCCAGAAGGCGCGCTGCGGCTGCGGCGTATCAATCACGACATCGCCCCGCGCAAAGATACGCGCTTGATAAAGATAGGCCATTTCGTCTTCGAGATGGGGGAGATGGTCAAACACGCGATCACTCACCAGTGCAGCCATGAAGAAGCTGAACAGGGCGAGCGCGAGCGCGGCAAAATTATAGAGTGCGAGATTTTTTACTTTATCATTCATCAGGCGGAAACAAGCCTTCTGTTGTTGGTAAGGGCAATTTTATGAAATGACTTAAACGCGAAAACATTTTACGCCGTTTGTGAAAGGACGACCAGTGGCTTTCGGTCTTGGCATAACGGTGTGCGCTCCTTTATAATATCCTCCAGTTTCGTTAAAGATAGATCAACCAGACTCCCGTTCTTTTCCGGGGGGTGGATCAAAATACCACAAGCAGAAGGAATACAAAAAATGAAGGTCATCCTCCTGGATTATGTTTACAAGCAGGGAGTAGCGGGTGAAGTTATTGATGTCGCGGATGGTTACGCCCGCAATTTCTTGATTCCCCGTAAGTTGGCAGCAAAAGCAACCGTAGGTGAACTAAAACGCGCTGGCAAATTGCGCGATCAAGCTGTCGCTAAACGTGCTGCGCTGGAAAATCGTTTGAGTGAAGTGGCAAGCATTATCGACGGGGTTGAACTCGTCTTTGGTCGTCGTGCCGCTACCACCGGTAAGTTGTTCGGTTCGGTGACAACGCAGGAAATTGCCGAATCGCTGCTGAACAAAACAGGCGTGGACATCAACCGTCGTCGTATCAGCCAGCAAGGGCTGCGCGAAATTGGTGTGCATGATGTGCCTGTGCGTATGGGAACGGAAACGTCCCCAACACTGAAGATCGTCATTGTGCGCGAGGACGAATTGCAAGGTTATATCGCAAGCAAAGCTGCGGCGGAAGCCCGTGCAAAGGCTGCTGCTGAGGCTGGCCCCGAAGCCCAACCAGAAGCTGAAGAGGAAGTTCCGGCAGAAGTTGCTCAAGATTTGCCGACAGAAGTGCTGCCGATGGACGCGGTGCGGGCGGCGGTGGACGACTTGCGCCAGGCGGAAGTATCTGAGCAAGAGAACAGCGATAGTTAATCGCTCAATTCGGCATAATTTAATGACGCAGCCCCGCCGGGAAAACCGTCCGGGGCTGTGTTTTTTGTGAGGTTGGTCACGGTTCGATGGATTTATTTTCGCTCGGCCTGTATTTGCGTGATACACGCGAAGCCAAAGAGATTGCGCTTGAAAAAGCTGAGATTGATCTTCGGATTCGGCGGCGTATCTTGGAGTCTTTTGAGCAGGGCGAGTTTAATATCACGGATGCCTCTTCGGTACAGATACGCGGCTTTTTGCGGAATTATGCGCGTTATCTCGGCTTAGATGATGACCGCATCGTCTTGCTTTATGAGGCCGCGCTCCAGAATGCCAATCGTCGCGGACGAGGGCGATCACGCCCTGCAAAACCACCGAGTGAAAAGCGTAAGCCAGAAAAGCCGATTACAGAATCACGCCGTGTAGTCACGCAAGAGCAGCCTGCGACTGAACGCAGATGGGGTGGTAAGCGCCGCACCCGCCAAGAACGGCGTGAACTCCGCGAGAAACGCGCTTCGCAAGAACTAAATCCGCAGGAACTAAGCGCACCAGCATCGACCAATCCGATGATGACACCGACGGAATTTCCAGTATTTACGGATCGTCCTGCTTCGCGTCCGCGCCGTGAGATTACGGATACCGATCCTGCGCTGCCGCGTGTGACGTATGGCGAAAAGAGCGATAACCGCCGCTCGCTCAACTTTTTGAATACGCTGGCGATTTTAGTCATCGCGTTGGCGGCGATAGGTGTGATTATCTTCGTCGGGGTGCAGTTGATTCAGCCGCCGCAGGATAACCAACCGGAAGGCATTCTGGGGCAGTTACCCGATCAACCGACCTTCAGCCTTGTGCCGACTTTGGGTTTCGCGCCAACACCCGGCCCTACGCTACCAGTCGATACGCTTGGAATCGCCCAACAATATGATGGGGAAGGGGTCGCAGTCACGATTCGGGCGCAGCAGCGCACATGGCTGCGCGTGACGACGGATGGTAATGAACAGATTAATCGGCTGGTGCTGCCAGAAGAAATTTTGGACTATCGTTCTCCGAGCATCATCACTGTGACCGCCAGCAATGCCGAAGCGCTGGTGATGATTTACAATGGGCAGCCGCAGGGGATATTTGGTGGGCGCGGGCAGGCCGTCGATCTGACGTTTACGCCAACCGAAACCAGCATTACGACGGGGCCGGGGTTCGAACCGACGCTGGAAATCTCATCGACTCCGCCGCCGACACAAGATCAAGGGCTTCCGGCGACACTGCTCGCACAGCAGACACCAACGGCGACACCGGGGCCGAGTCCGACAGCCAGCAACACCCCTACAATTACGAATACAGCGCTGCCGACTGCTACGCCGAGCGCATCACCGACGATCACCTTTACGCCGCTGCCGACGAATACGGCTGGTCCCACGCCGACAGCCAGCGACACGCCGCAGCCCTCCAATACACCACCGCCGACTGCGCCCGTGCCGCCGCGTATCCCGGCGCTCTCGCCCACGCCGTCGAAAGAAGGATTATAGAAGGATTGATAAGGAAAATGACCTCACGCAAAGAAAACTACTATCTACTCAGCTTAGGCTGTTCAAAAAACACTGTCGATTCGGAGAGCATCGCGCAGGTGCTACATCAAAATGGGATGCGCGGCGTAGGTGATCCGACGAAAGCCGATATTTTGATTGTGAATACCTGCGGCTTTATCGATGCAGCGAAGCAAGAAAGCATTGACGCGCTTAAGGAATTGGTCGATCTAC
>Ga0209591_10001887_pt1 | contig 25470 bp, 23 predicted proteins | sample MAT01_FD_187207 | JGI IMG/M metagenome (GOLD analysis project Ga0209591, IMG submission 187207) | Freshwater microbial communities from Lake Fryxell liftoff mats and glacier meltwater in Antarctica - MAT-01 (SPAdes) (version 2) | ecosystem: Environmental > Aquatic > Freshwater > Ice > Liftoff... | reverse complement strand
GATCAAGCAGGCCGAGAGCCATCGGCAAGGCCCGAGGTGCCTGTCGCCGTCATGCCGGCTCCCACAGCGAGGTAGTGGGCTTGATGGAAGGCTTGCTGTTTCGAAGCGCGGGATCACAAGCCTTGCTGTTTCGAAGCGCGGGATCACAAGCCTTGCTGTTTCGAAGCAGGGCATTGGATGACTTGCGGCAACAGCCCTGCCTCACTGTGGGAGCTGCCATGGCAGCGACTGCAGCCTCTCAAGCAGCCGAGAGCCATGGGCAAGGCCCGAGGTGCCTGTCGCCGTCATGCGGGCTCCCACATGCGAGGCACCTGCATTGCTGAGCGGCTAAGCCGGCTCTAGGTTCGCGAGCATTTCGGCGAATGCGTGCACCGGGGCTGCGTCGTCGTACAGCAAATGCTTGGACGCAGCGATCCGTTCACGCAGATGCTCGCGCAGATCGCGGTCGCGGCCGAGCGCCACGGCGCGCTCCAGATAGGCATCCACATCGGCGCACACCAGTTCGGGCACGTCGATCCGCTGCAACATCGCCGTGGTCTGTCGCCCGCGCAGGGTAGGCGTGTCGACCGTGATCGTCGGCAGGTCCTGCGCGAGCAGGTCGAGGCTGGACACGCCGCCGCTCCAGCCGATGCTGTCGAGATTGATATCCATGCTGGCCGCGATGGCGAGGAACTCCGCTTCCGGCCGCTGGCCCAGCATGTGCACATGGCGGGTTGCGTCCAGGCCGTGCGCTGCGAACGCCACGCCGATGCGCGCGGCCAGCGCCGCGCGCACGTGCGCGCGCGGACTGGCGGCGATGTGGAAGCGCGCCTGCGGCAGTTGCCGGGCGATGCGCGCGAGCAGCGCGTCGTGCGCCGGCGTGATCTTTTGCACCATCTGCGCAAGCAGGAAATCGACGCTGTCGCGGCGGGTGGCATCGCGCGGCGCGACAGCCGGCATGCGATAGCAGGTGCCGAGGTTCGGCAGGTGCAGCATGCGCTCGCGGTAGTGCGCGGCACTGTGGGGTGGGTCCATCAACGCGCCGAGCACCAGCCCGTCGATCTGCGCGTGTCCGGTGGTCAGTGGATGGCCCCACAGCGCCAGCTGTACCGGGGCGAGTCGATAACAGGCCAACACCTGGCTTAGCGGATCCATGCCGATATCGAGGTACACCAGCACATCGGGCGCGAACTGCGCGATGGCGTCCAACGCCGCGCGCGGGCGCTGCGGCAGGGTCGCATAGTGCGCGGCGGTGTCGGCGTAGTGCTCGCTCAACGGATCGCGTCGCGGGTCGAGGTGGAAGATGCCGACTTCAAAGCGCTCGGCATCGAGCCCATCGATCAATCCGCCGAGCACCTTGGTGACCGAGTGGCGGCGGAAGAATGCCGAGACCAGCGCAATCCGCCGCCGCGCGCCCGGCGGTCGTGCCTGTGGCACCGGTGCCGGGATCGCCGCATGCGCCAGTCGGGAAAGCGCATCGGCATAGCGGCTGCGTTCGGCGCGCAGCGGACCCGGCTGGTAGTGCAGGGCGAAATCGGTGGCGGTGAGGATCGCGCGTCCGATCTCGCCGGGACTGCGGGTGGCCGGGTCGAGCGCCTCGAATTCGGCCAGCCCCTGCGACCAGCGCGCGGCGTACGCATCCTGCGCGGCCTCGTCGGCGAACACCGCGTGTGCGGGGTTCTGGAACAGTGCCCAGCGTGCGACCAGATTTCCGGGATCCACTGCCTGCGCGTCGCGATAGGCCGCATGCGCGGCCTCCGCCAGATCGCCGCTGGTCAGCAGGTGGCCCAGCCGCAGGCGGTGTTCGACCTCGCGCGGCTGCAACTGCGCCAGCCGGGAGCGCGCGCGCAGCAGGGCGGCAAAGTCCTGTCCCACCCGCCTGAGTGCCTCGGCCAGTCCTTCGAATCCTGCCGGATCGGTGGGTGCGAGCGCGCTGGCCTGCTCGAAAGCCGCCACTGCCGCGGCATTGGCGTCGAGCATCAGGCGCAGCTGGCCGAGGCGGGTCCAGGCCTCGGCCCACCCCGGTCGCGCCTTCACGCAGCGTTCCAGTACCCCCACAGCCGCCTGCGGGCGGTTGGCGCTCACATCCAGCCAAGCCAGCTGGAACAGGGCGTCGGGCTGTTCCGGGCTGTGCTCCAGCACGCCCTTAAGCATCGCGCGGGCGCCAGCGGCATCGCCGCGCGCCATCTGCTGCCCCGCCTGGGCCAGCAGGGTCGCAAGCGGGCTTTGCGGTGGGCGAGGGCGGTTCATGAACGGATGGGGGCGTGGCGCCGTGGCGCATGGCCAGCATGGGGTGGGGCGGCTATCATCGCAACAGATTGCGGTTGCCGATACCGGCAACCCTCAGCCCTTGGAGTCCTGATGTTTCCGTCCACCATGCACATTGCCGACTACGACCCCGAATTGGGTGCCGCGATAGCGGCCGAACGCCAGCGCCAGGAGGATCACGTCGAGCTGATCGCTTCGGAGAACTATGCCTCGCCGCGCGTGCTCGAAGCGCAAGGCTCGGTGCTGACCAACAAGTACGCCGAAGGCTATCCGGGCAAGCGCTATTACGGCGGCTGCGAATACGTCGATATCGCCGAGCGCCTGGCCATCGAACGTGCGAAGCAGTTGTTCGGTGCCGACTACGCCAACGTGCAGCCGCACTCCGGCTCGCAGGCCAATGCGGCGGTGTTCCTCGCCCTGCTCAAGCCCGGCGACACCATCCTCGGCATGAGTCTCGCCCACGGCGGACACCTGACCCACGGCGCCAAGGTCAACTTCAGCGGCAAGATATTCCATGCCGTGCAGTACGGCATCGACCCGGTCAGCGGGCTGATCGACTACGCCGAGATCGAGCGCCTTGCGCTCGAGCACAAGCCGAAGATGCTGATCGGCGGATTCAGCGCCTATTCGCAGATCATCGACTGGGCGCGCATGGCCGCGATCGCGAAGGCGGTCGATGCGTATTTCGTGGTCGACATGGCGCATGTCGCGGGCCTGTGCGCCACCGGCGTGTACCCAAACCCCGTGCCGCATGCCGATGTGGTCACCTCCACCACCCACAAGACCCTGCGCGGACCGCGCGGCGGCATCATCCTGGCGCGCGCCAATCCCGAGATCGAGAAGAAGCTGCAGTCGATGGTGTTCCCCGGCACCCAGGGCGGCCCGCTGATGCACGTGATCGCGGCCAAGGCGGTGGCCTTCAAGGAAGCCCTGGAGCCCGCATTTACCGCCTACCAGCAACAAGTCGTCAAGAACGCGCAGGCGATGGCCGATACGCTCAGCGCGCGCGGCTACCGGATCGTCTCCGGCGGCACCAAAAACCATTTGATGCTGGTCGACATGATCGGCCGCGACGTCACCGGCAAGGATGCAGAAGCCGCGCTCGGCGAGGCGCACATCACGGTCAACAAGAACGCCGTGCCCAACGATCCACGCTCGCCGTTCGTTACCTCCGGGCTGCGCCTGGGCACCCCCGCGATCACCACCCGCGGCTATCTTCAAGCCGACACCATCGCGCTCAGCGGCTGGATCGCCGACGTGCTCGACGCACCCGCCGATGCGTCGGTGCTTGCGCGGGTGCGCGATCTGGTCACGGAGCAGTGTGGGCGGTTTCCGGTGTACGGATGAAGCAGCACATGGCCAATCGCGAATGGCGAATGGGAAAAGCGGGGACTCGCTGCGATTGCGACGGTGCGATCGACGCAATGCGCCGCGTCATCGCCCGTCAGCACAGCGCCCATTCGCCATTCGCCATTTGCCATTCGCCGCTCCACTGAACCCGCATGCACTGCCCCTTCTGCCATCACGAAGACACCCGGGTGATCGACTCGCGGGTCAGCGAGGACGGGCTGACCGTGCGTCGTCGGCGCGAGTGCGAGGCGTGCAGCGAGCGTTTCAATACCTTCGAGACCGCGGAGTTGAAGCTGCCGGCGATCGTCAAGCACGATGGACGTCGCGAGGCCTTCGACGAGCGCAAACTGCGCGGCGGGCTGGAGCGCTCGCTGCAGAAGCGGGTGGTGGCGGCCGACACCATCGACGGCATCGTCGAGCGCATCGTGCGCAAGCTGCGCACCTCGGGCGAGCGCGAGCTGGCTGCGCGGCGCGTCGGCGAATGGGTGATGGCCGAGCTCAAGGCCGTCGATCAGGTCGCGTATGTGCGGTTTGCCTCGGTGTACCGTCGCTTCGAGGACGTGCAGGCGTTCCGTGAGGAAGTCGAGCGGCTGGAGCGCGATATTCCGGTGCTCGAAGGCAAGCAGATGTCGCTGTTGACCGATGAAGAGACCGAGCCGCGCAAGGGGCGTCGCTAGCTTCACGACCGCGCTGCGCGTTGGAACTTCGGCGATCCGCGCTGCTGTCTTCTTGCATCCAGCGACATCCCGCCACCGCTCGCTCGCCCATCATGCGCATCGATTTCCTCGCCGATCATCCGCAGCACGCGCTGACCCTCGCGCGCTGGCACCATCGCGAATGGGGCGCGCTGATGCGCGACTGGTCGCACGGTGACGCCGAGCGCGAGCTGACCGGGCATGCCACGCGGCGCACCATCCCGACCACTCTGGTGTTGCTCGACGACGACGCGCTGCTCGGATCGGTCAGCCTGCTCGACGACGACGCCAGCCAGTTCCGCGATCTGTCGCCATGGCTGGCCAACCTGTTCGTGGCACCGCCCGCGCGCGGCCGCGGGCTCGGTGCCGGACTGGTCGGCGCCGCGCAGAATCTGGCCCGTGAGCTGGGCGTGCCGCGCCTGTATCTGTTCACCCCGGAGCATCTGGATTTCTACCAGCGCCTCGGATGGCAGCGGCTCGGCGAGCGCCTGCTCGATGCGCATCCGGTGAGCCTGATGGCGATTGATCTGGCGCCGCTGGAGCCAGCGCGGTGAGCACCTTCAGCGCCATCGACCATGCCCACATGGCGCACGCCTTGCGGCTTGCCGAAAAAGGGCTGTTCACCACCCATCCGAATCCGCGCGTCGGCTGCGTGCTGGCGCACGGCGGGCAGGTCGTCGGCAGCGGATTCCACCAGCGCGCCGGCGAGCCGCACGCCGAAGTGCACGCGTTGCGCGAGGCCGGCAGTGCTGCGCGCGGTGCGACCGCCTACGTCACGCTCGAACCCTGCGCGCACCACGGCCGCACGCCACCGTGCGCGGATGCGCTGATCGCCGCCGGCGTGTCGCGGGTGGTGGCAGCGGTCGGCGATCCGTTCCCGGCGGTGAATGGCCGCGGCCTTGCGCGCCTGCGCGAGGCCGGAATCGCGGTCGATACCGGCCTGCTGGAGGCGCCGGTGCGCGAGCTCAATCGTGGATTCTTGCGTCGCGTCGGCGATGGTCGACCGTGGCTGCGCTTGAAGCTCGCACTCAGCCTCGATGGTCGCACCGGATTGGCCGATGGCCGCAGCCAGTGGATCACCGGTCCCGCTGCGCGCGCGGACAACATGCGCTGGCGCGCGCGCAGCGGCGCGATCATGACCGGCATCGGCAGCGTGCTGGCCGACGATCCGCAGCTGACCGTGCGCTTCGACGACGGCACGGAGTTCGTGCCACCACTGCGGGTGGTGCTGGACTCGCAGCTGCGGATTCCCGCCAGCGCGCGCATTCTGGACGCGCAGGCGCCGACCGTGGTGGTGTGCGCGCCCGAAGCGGTCGCCGGCCAGCGCCACCTCGATGCCGCGCAGGTGATGAGCTGCCCGCATCACGCGACCGGGCTCGGTCTTGCCGTGGTGCTCGCCGAGCTGGCCGAGCGCTGCGTCAACGAGCTGCATGTCGAGGCTGGTGCGACGCTTGCCGGTGCTCTGGTCCACGCCGGCCTGGTCGACGAGCTGCTGCTGTATGTGAACCCAAGCCTGATCGGCGACAGCGGACGCCCGCTGCTGCAGCTGCCGCCCCTGCGCGCACTGGCCGACCGCACGCGCTGGCGTCTGCTCGACCAGCAGCTGGTCGGCGAGGACTTGCGGCTGTTGCTGCGACCCGCCGCCTGATCGACGCGCTTCGCGCGATGTTCGCGCGGTTTTCTCATGGTACCGATGCTGCGGCGATACAATGACGGATTAACGTAGCGCTCCCGCACATGTTCACCGGCATCGTCCAGACCACCGGCAGCATCCATGCCCTCGCCCCGCGCGGCGGCGACATCCGGCTTGAGGTTGCAGCACCCGGGCTCGGCCTCGATGAGGCGCGGATCGGCGACAGTATCTGCGTGAGCGGCGTCTGCCTGACCGTGGTCGAGCTCGCTGGGGAGCGCTTTGCGGCCGATGTATCGACCGAAACGCTGGCGTGCACCAGCCTCGGCGCGCGTCGCCTGGGCGATGCGGTGAACCTCGAGAAAGCATTGCGACTGTCCGATCGCCTCGGTGGCCATCTGGTCAGCGGGCATGTCGATGGCGTGGGCCGCGTGGTGTCGGTGCAGCCGGATGGCCGTGCGCAGCGCTGGGTGTTCCAAGCGCCAGCGGCGCTGACGCGCTACATCGCGCAGAAAGGCTCGATCACCATCGATGGCGTGAGCTTGACGGTGAACGCGGTCGCGCACGACACCTTCGATGTGGCCTTGATCCCGCACACGGTGGCGGTGACCACGTTCCGCGAGCGCGCTGTCGGCGATCCGGTGAATCTGGAGGTCGACTTGCTCGCGCGCTATGTCGAACGTCTGCTCGCGGCCCGCGACGCGGGCGCCGGCTCTGCATAGGAATCGTCGACACCCATGGCTTTCCATACGATCCCCGAACTGCTCGATGAAGTCCGCGCCGGCCGCATGGTGGTGGTACTCGACGACGAAGACCGCGAGAACGAAGGCGACCTGATCATGGCCGCATCGCTGGTGCGGCCGCAGGACATCAACTTCATGGTCCGCGAGGCGCGCGGACTGGTGTGCCTGTCGCTGACCCGTGAGCGTTGCCGCCAGCTCGCTCTGGCGCCGATGGTCACCGACAACACCTCGCCGCACCACACCAACTTCACCGTCTCGATCGAGGCCGCGCAAGGCGTGACCACCGGCATCAGCGCCTACGATCGCGCGCACACCATCCGCACGGCGGTGCAGCCCGATGCGCGCGCTGCTGACCTGACCCAGCCCGGCCATATCTTTCCGCTGATGGCAAGCCCCGGCGGCGTGCTGATGCGCGCGGGGCATACGGAGGCTGCCAGCGATCTGGCGCTGCTGGCGGGGCTGGAGCCTGCAGGCGTGCTGGTCGAGGTGCTCGACGAGGACGGCAGCATGGCGCGACGGCCGCAGCTGGAGGCTTTTGCGCAGCGCCATGGCCTGAAGATCGGCACCATCGCCGACTTGATCCGCCACCGCTTCGAAACCGAGAAAACCGTAACCCGCGTGTTCGAGCGCGCGGTCGAGACCGAGCACGGAGCGTTCCGCCTGCTCGCCTACCGCAGCGCGATCGATCGCGAACTGCACTTCGCCATGGTCCGCGGTGATCTCACGGCGACGCAAGCGCCACTGGTTCGGGTCCACGTGAAGGACGCATTGACCGACGTGCTGCACCTGACCGGTGCGGGCTTGAGCATGTCGGTGCACCGCGCATTGGCCGCGATCGCGGCGGCCGGCTGCGGTGTGGTGGTGGTGCTCGCCGAAGCCGACGACAGCAGCGCGCTGCTCGATCGCCTCGAAGATACAGCGCCCCGGCGCGCGGACACCAAACCGTGGAGCGATTGGCGCCGCAACGGGCTCGGCGCGCAGATCCTCAGCGACTTGGGTCTGGGACGGATCCGCGTGCTCGGCACGCCGCGCAAGTTCCCCGGCCTCTCGGGGTTCGGGATCGAAGTGGTAGAGTACGTCTCGCCGTAGGGTGGCTTGGCGCGTGGTCCCGGTTCGGGTCGGCGCATCGGAACCTTGCGCGCGATCCACCCCATTGAGCTGCCGGTAGCGATCCGGCGCCCATCGCGCCGGAACACCGCATGCACACCCGCAAGCACCACCAGACCCGAGCCGGCGCGGCGCGCCCGAACGCCGAGCGGCACGGCGTGGCACAACTGCAGGCAGCCGAGGTGCCGGATGCGCGGGTGGCGGTGATCGCCTCGACCTTCAACGCCGCGATCGTCGAGCGCCTCGTCGACGGCGCGCTGGGTGTACTGACCGGCCATGGGATCGATCCGGCCAACATACTGTTGCTGCAGGTGCCGGGCGCCTGGGAGCTGCCGCAGGCGGCACAGCGGATCGCGGCTGCGGGAAACTGGCAGGCGATCGTGGCGCTGGGCTGCGTGATCCGCGGCGAGACCTCGCACTACGAGGTGATCGTCAATGAGTCCGCGCGCGGCCTGATGCAGGTGGCGCTGGATCGGGGCATTCCGGTCGCCAACGGCGTGCTGGCCTGTCACGACGAAGAACAGGCCCTGGCCCGCGCTGGTGGCGGCGAGGGCAACAAGGGCGCCGAAGCGGCGGAAGCCGCGCTCGAGATGCTCGGCATCCTGCGCGCCGCTGCGGTCTGAAGGACACGATCATGGGCGCTTCGCGACAGGGCAAATCCGGTGTCGACCTCGCTGCACGTTCGCGCGCCCGCCGGCGCGCGCTGCAGGCGGTGTATGCGTGGCAGGTCTCGGCAACGCCGATGGCGCGCGTGGTCGCACAGTTCGAGCACGAGCAGGAAATGGAGATCGCCGATATCGAGTATTTCCGCGACCTGGTGCTCGGCGTCGAGCGCGAGCGCGCCACGATCGATACCCGGCTGCGCGATTTCCTCGACCGTGAAGTCGACGAGGTCGATCCGATCGAGCGCGCGGTGCTGCGCATCGCCGCCTTCGAATTGCTGCACCGTATCGATGTGCCGTATCGGGTCGTGCTCAACGAGGCGATCGAGGTCTGCAAGCGTTTCGGCAGCGAAAACGGCCACACCTACGTCAACAGCGTGCTCGACAATGCGTCCGCACAGTGGCGCGCGGATGAGTATCGGCGCTAGCGTTGCTGAACAATGCGCGCCACGGCGGCGCCGGGTTTCGATTCAGCGCCTGCTGCGCGGACCTGTTGGCAGGGACACCGTGCCGAGCCAGTAGGCGCCCAACTCGCGCGCGATGCGGGTGAGCTCGGTGAAGCTCGTGGGCTTGATGATGTACGAATTGGCACCGGCCTGGTAGCTGCCGAGGATGTCGCTGTCTTGCCTGGAGGTGCTGAACACCACCACCGGCAGATGGCGTAGCGACGGGTCGGCGCGGATCGCCGCCAGCGCTTCGCGCCCGTTCATGCTCGGCATGTTCAGATCGAGCAGCACGATCGCCGGATCGCCGTCGAGTCTTCGATCGGCTACTCCGCCAGCCACGGCGCCGCGCAGGTATTCAAGCAGCTTTCGGCCGTCGGATACGAACTCGAAACGGCTGTCGATCTGCGCGGCAGCGAAGGCATCGTGCAGCAAGGCGCAATCATCGGCATCGTCGTCGGCCACCACGATGGTGCGGCGGTTCGCGTAGGTATTCATGCAGCATCCCCAATCATGGCAGTCCACGCGGTCCGCATGGTCTGCCTGTTGCGATGCGCGACACCCCTCGATGCGCCACCAGTCGGATGCATGATGGCCGCGGGTGCGCGAACTGGCAACACCCGGCAGTGCACCTGCCCGCAGTTTTCACTATTTGTTGCGCGCACCAACCCCGGCTGCTTCCGAACGGATCGGCTTTCGGGCTGGCCTCAGGACCGTGCCGGCAGCAGCACCACGAACTCCGCGCCCACGCCCGGCACGCCGTTCGCTTCGATGCTGCCGCCATGCTGCTCGCAGATCTTGCGCGCGATCGCCAGCCCGATGCCGGTGCCTGAATAGTCAGACCGCGCATGCAGGCGCTGGAACGGCGCGAAGATGCGCTCGCGGTGGCGATCGTCGAAGCCGATGCCGTTGTCGGCGACCCGGATCCGGTGCATGACGCCGGCTGCGGTCGCCACCTGCGTGCACTCGACCGCGACCTGCGGCGTCCGCGCGGCGACGCGGTACTTCAGCGCGTTGCCGATCAGGTTCTGCAGCAACTGGCGCATCTGGACCGGGTCGGCCGAGATGGTCGGCAGCGGCGCGAGCGACACGCGGGCGCCGGTTTCGGCAAGCTGCGCTTCGAGATCGCCCAGCACGCCGCGCGCCACCTCGCCAAGATCGACCGCCATGCGTTGGCTGTGTTGCGCGGTCAGCGCCGAATAGCCCAGCAGGTCCTCGATCAGCGCGCGCATGCGCTCGGCCGCATTGATCATTCGGTCAAGGTAGTCGCGCTCGGCATCGTGCAGCCGATTGCCGAGCGTTTCCTGCAGACGGTCGCCGAAGGTCTGCACCTTGCGCAACGGCTCCTGCAGATCGTGCGAGGCGACCATCACGAACTGCTGCAGCTCCAGATTGCGCTGGCGCAGCGCATCGTTGCTGCGCTGCAGCTGCGCCTCGGCACGGCGCAGGTCACGCATGTCGATATCCAGGCAGTACAGTTCCGGCTGGCCCGGATTGCTGGTCTGCATCACGTGGCTTGAGAACACCGGCACCATGTGCCCGTCGCGATGCATCAGCTCCAGTTGCTCGCTATGCACCGACACCTTGCCATCCGCGATCCAGCGGTCGACATCGGCCGCCACCAGCGTGCGTAGCGCGGGGGGAATGATGGTTTCCTCCAGCGTCCGGCCGATGGCCTCGGCAGCGGTGTAGCCATACAGCAGCTCGCTGGCGCGGTTCCAGAACGTGATCCGACGCTGTGTGTCGTAGCCCTGTACGGCGATGCTCTCGACATTCTCGAGCAGCGAACGGAAACGCTGCTCGCTTTCGCGGATCGTCTGCTCGGCGCGCTTGCGCAAGCTGATGTCGCTGAAAAATATTGCCAAGCCTGCTTGCAGCGGCTGGATTCGCGCCTCGTACCAGCGTCGGTGGGGCTCGTAATAGCCTTCGATGCTGCGCGGCTTTCCGTTCGCGACTACCCACTGCAGCGCCTCCTCCCATGCCGAGCCGGGCAAGTCGTTGAATACTTCGTACACGCCGCAATGCAGTACCGCCTCGGCGTCCACCCCCTGCATGCGCGCAGCAGACGGATTGATGGTCACGATCCGCCAATCCGCGTCGAGGATGCAGAGCCCATCGGCCATGTTCTCGAACAGCAGGCCGAGTCGGGTCTGGCTGTGGCGCAGCGCGTCCGCGTCGGAGCGGCGACGGGTCAGATCGATCATGCTGCCGCGGATCAAAACGCGCTCTGCATCGGGCAGCCGCACCAGATGGACCTCGCACGGCAGTTCGCGACCATCGCTGGCGCGGTGCATCCACTCGAACACGGGTTCGCCGCCGTCGACCGCCAGCTGCAGGTAGGCCTGAGCCGCAGCGGACGATGATCGACCATCGGGCTGGAATTCCGGGCTGAGCTGGTGCGAGCCGACCGCACGCAGCGCGTCGGGCGACAGGCCAAACCAGATCGCCGCCTTGAGGTTGAAGTCGACGAAACACTCCGTCTTGAGGTCAAGCACCACGATCGCTTCCGGTGCGGCATCGATCAGGGTGCGCAGGCGCGCCTCGGAGATCTCGCGCGCGCACTCTGCCTGCGCCCGTGCGGTCACATCCAGGATGAAGCTGTCCCAGCGCACATCGCCGTTGGTCAACTGCTGTGGCCTGCCGGTGCCCTCGAGGTACTTGCGTTTGCCGCTTGGCGTGGTGATCTGCCACTGGTGCTGCCATGCCTGCAGGCCGCGCGCGCTGTGCGCGATCGAGGCCGCCATTGCCGGGCGATCCGCGGCGTCGATGAGTTGCCACAGGCGCGCGGCATCGGCGCATACCTCGTGGGGTTCGACCTCCCAGATTTCGAGACAGCCGCGGCTGATGTACTCGACGGCATCGCTGCCGTCTGCGCGCAGCAGGTAGCGGAAGAACGCGCCGGGGATATTGTCGGCCATCGCAAAAGGGCGCGCGTCAGCGGCCGCCGCCGCAGCGCCGCCAGGCGCCACTTCGCCGGCATGCGAATCGCCAGTGGCTGCATCGGCAGCACGAGCGTTGAGGCTCGAATCGCGCGTCTTCATTCGTACCTGCAGTCGAAGTAGTGAATCGGATCGGCCCGTGAGGCTGTAGCCGGCATGCCGCGCACGCTCCCGTGAGATCGTATACATCAGGTTGGGTGAGCGCCACGAACCCCGCGCACCAATGGGTCCAACGCTGCAGGCCTGGTGTGCCTGTGGGTTGCGGCGCGGCGACAGAATCCCGGCAGGCAGTAGGATGCTGCGGATTCCCGGCCCGCCACCTGGCGCGGTGGAGAACGGTGCAGACCTGCATGGGCATTGGCGAGTTTCAATGGATCGAACGCGCGCGTCGTGCTGGCGTCCGCGGGGGCCGTGGCGTGGTGCTGGGCATCGGCGACGATGCAGCGCTGCTGCGGCTGCCCGCGGGTCACGATCTGGTCGCGTGCGTCGATACGCTGGTCGCCGGCGTGCATTTTCCGCCCGATTCCGAACCGACGGCGATCGGCTGGAAGGCGCTGGCCGTGAACCTTTCGGATCTGGCCGCGATGGGCGCGATGCCGCGCTGGATCACGCTGGCATTGACCGTGCCGCAACTGCAGTCGGACTGGCTCGCAGGCTTCATGCGCGGCCTGCAGCGTCTTGCGCGTCGCCATGCGGTGACGCTGGTCGGTGGCGATACCACCCGTGGACCGCTGTCGATCACCATCCAGGCGCTGGGCAGCGTGCCGCGCGGCACGGCGCTGCGGCGCGACGGGGCACGCAGCGGGGATGTGTTGTTCGTATCCGGTTGCCTGGGCGATGCGGCGGCCGGACTCGCTTTGGTGCAGTCGCGGCTGCATGCGGCAAACCTGCGCGATGCGCGCGCGGTGCGTGGCCGCCTCGACCGGCCCACGCCACGGATCGCGCTGGGCCTGGCCTTGCGCGGCGTTGCCAGCGCGTGCATCGACGTCTCGGACGGTCTGGCGCAGGATCTGGGCCACGTGCTGCGCGCCAGCGGTGTCGGTGCGCGCATCGATGCCGCGCGCCTGCCCGCATCGCCCGCGCTGCGCCGCCTGCTGCCGGTGCTGGCGTCGCGCGCGCAGCTCGCGCTGTCCGGCGGCGACGACTACGAGCTGTGTTTCAGCGTGCCTGCGTCGCGCGTGGCACGGGTCGCGGCGATCGCTGCACGCCTGCGCCTGCGCCTGAGCTGCATCGGCAGCGTGGTCGCACGGCGCGGGCTGCAGGTACATGACGCCGACGGTGCGCGCATGGCACTGTCGCACACCGGCTTCGACCACTTCGCCTGAGCGTGCATGCGACTGACCCCTGCCCAACGTCGACTGGTGCTCTCGCACCCGGCCGGATGGATCGCCAGCGGCTTCGGCTCCGGCCTGGTGCCGTTCGCGCCGGGCACGGCGGGCAGCCTGGTGGCCCTGCCGCTGTTCGTACTGATGCAGCACTGGCATCCGCTGTTGCCGTGGCTGGGCATCGTCGCCGGATTCGCCATCGGTACCTGGGCGGCCGACTGGTTGATCCGCAGGATCGGCATCGAGGATCCGGGCGTGGTGGTGATCGACGAGTTCGTCGGCCAGTGGCTGGCACTGGCATTGATCGACGCCTTTATCCGCTGGGGCGCAGATCGGCTGCAGCCGCCTTCGACGTTCGCGGTGCTGATCGTCGGCTTCGTGGTGTTCCGCTTGTGCGACATCGTCAAGCCGTGGCCCGCCAGCTGGGCCGATCGCAGCCTGCACGGCGGTTTCGGGTCGATGCTGGATGACGCGCTCGCCGGCCTGTGGGCCGGGGCCCTCGGCATCCTGGCGCTGTATCTGCTGAGTTTCTGACTGCGCCTCAGGCGCTCTCGCCGCCGTACAGCGCGTTGCGCGACGCACCGGTGATGGTCGCTGCCAGTTTCGCCGCGCGTCCCGGTGGTAGTTCTCTGGCCAGCAGCGCATACACGCGCATGCCCTCGCGCAGGCGCGCGGCATCCGCATCGTCGCCCGCGCCCTCGATGACCAGCACGATCTCGCCGAGCTGCTGCTCGGCATCGGCGCACACCCGCGCGCTCAGCTCGCCCAGCGTGGATTGCCGCACCGTCTCGTGCAACTTGGTCAGCTCGCGGCACAGGGTGGCGCGGCGCCCGCTACCGAACGCGACCGCCGCATCGGCGAGGCAGTCGGCGATCCGGTGCCGCGACTCGTAGAACACCAGCGTGCGCGTCTCGCCGGCCAACTCGCCCAGACGCTCGCTGCGCGCGGCCTGTTTGGGCGGCAGGAATCCCTCGAACACGAAGCGGTCGCTGGGCAGGCCCGCAACGCTCAATGCAGCGATCGCCGCACACGGACCCGGCACCGTGCTCACCACGATGCCGGCCGCATGTGCGGCAGCGACCAGTCGATAGCCGGGATCGCTGATCAGCGGCGTGCCGGCATCGCTGATCAGCGCGATACGGTCGCCCGCACGCATGCGTGCAACCAGCTTCGGCGCCAGCTCGCGCTCGTTGTGTTCGTGGTAGGCCAGCGCCGGCGTGGCGATCGCGAAGCGCGACAGCAGGGTTTGCGAATGCCGGGTGTCCTCGCAGGCGATCGCATGCGCATCGCGCAGCGCTGTAATCGCGCGTGGGGCGAAATCGTCGAGATTGCCGATCGGCGTGGCGACGATGGTCAAGCCGGCGGGGCCTGCCTGCATGGTGGCGTTCCTGTGGCGATGGGGTGACGCGCGGCTGCCGCTGCTGCGGCAATCCTCGCGTCGTCTGTATGATCTTAGCTCCCGCCGCCAGCCATGCCGCCCATGTCCGTGTTTGTGCGTCGTTCCCTGTGGTTGCTGTGGTTGCTGTTGCTGCTGGCCGGCTGCGCCAGCAGTGGTCCGACCATCTCCGAAGTCGACGATGGGCAGGCGCGCGCGCTGGCCGCGCAGGGCGAGTTCCGCGCGGCCGCTGCCGAGTACGAACGTCTGGCCCGCAGCAACCGCAGCGCGCGCGACCAGCTGCTGCTGGAAGCCGCCGAGAGCCTGCGCGAGGATGGCGACTTCGAGGGCGTAGGCCGGCTCACCGGCGAGATTCGACGCAAGCGCATCGATGCACGCGATGCAGCGCGCCTGGACGTGTTGCTGGCCGAACTGGCGCTGTCGGACAACGACGCCGAACGCGCGCTGTCGCTGGCGACCCTGCCCAGCGCGCAGCTGTCGCCGGCGGTGGCCGAGCGCGCCGCCGAGATCCGTGCACGCGCACTCGATCTGCTGGGCCGCCCGATGGATGCGGTCAGCGAGCGGGTGGGGCTGCTCGCGCAGATCGACCCCACCCAACGTGCCGGTTTGGAAAGCGACATCATCGACTCGCTGGCCCTGCTCGACACCGCACAGCTGGCCCGCGCGCTCGGTGCCCTCGACGCGGCCGATGCACGCCGACCGTGGCTTGAGCGCGCGCTGCGCCTGAAGGGTGCGATGCCTTCGCGGGTGATCCCGCGGCCCACGCGCCAGGTCGGCACCCTGCTGCCCGGACGCAGCAGCAGCAGCGAATGGCGTCTGGAGGGCTATGCGACCACACCGCAGGTGGCCCTGCTGCTGCCACTGAGCGGGCCGCTGGCGGCGGCCGGTGCGGCGATCCGCGACGGCTTCTTTGCAGCCTACTTCGCCGATACCCAGCAGCGCCCGCTGGTGCGCGTCTACGACGTCGGCGACGGGGCCGAGGGTGCGATCGCGGCGTATGCGAGTGCTGCATCGGAGGGCGCGACCCGCGCGGTCGGACCGCTGGCGCGCGAGCAGGTCGCCGCGGTACTGGCGGTCGCCGATCCGCGGGTGCCGGTGCTGGCACTGAATCATCCCGACAGCGGCGCGGTGCCGCCGGCCGGCAGCCAGCAGTTCGCGCTCGCACCCGACGACGAGGCCGCACTGGCGGCCGAGTACGCGTTCGCGCGCGGGCTGCGGCGGGTGGCCGTGCTGGTGGCCACGGAAGAGTGGAGCGAGCGTACCGCCCTGGCGTTCCGCGCCCAGTTCGAACAGCTCGGTGGTGCGGTAGCCGGCGCGGCGCGGCTGCCGCCGGAGGCCGTCGACTACGCAGCACAGATCGCGCAGGCCGCCGGCAACGGGCCGGACGGCGTGTTTGTCGCGGTGCGCCCGCAGCAGGGTCGTTTGCTGGTGCCGCAACTGCGCGCGCGCGGCATGCAGGACCTGCCGATCATCGCCACCTCGCATATCTACAGCGGCAATCCAAGCCGTGCGCTCGACCGCGACCTCAACGGCGTGGACTTCTGCGACGCGCCGTGGCTGTTCGGCGCCAGCGCGGGCTTGCCGCAGCGCGAGGTGCTGGCGCGCAGCATGAGCAGCGCTGCCAACGCGCCGCGCCTGTTTGCATTTGGCATCGACGGCTATCGACTGCTGCCCTATCTGGACTGGTTGTCGCGCAATCCGGACGCGTACCTGCCCGGCGCCAGCGGCCAGCTGGCGGTCGATGGCTTCGGCCGCGTGCGCCGGCTGCTCGACTGGATGCGCTTTGTCGACGGCGTTCCGCGGGCTGCCGACGGTGCGCTCAGCAGCGACGTGCCCGCTGCACGCACAGCACCGTGAGCGAACGTGCCGCGCGCGGCGCGGCGGTCGAGGCGAGCGCGGCGCGCATGCTGCAGGCGCGCGGCCTGCAGGTGCTCGCGCGCAACGTGCGCTGTCGTTTCGGCGAGATCGACCTGGTGCTGCTCGACGGCCCGGTGCTGGTGTTCGCCGAAGTGCGATTGCGTACCCACGCAGGATTCGGCGGTGCGGCCGCATCGGTCGATGCGCGCAAGCAGGCGCGGGTGGTGGCCTGCGCGCGCTGGTATCTTGCCCAGCATCCCCGCGCAGCCGAGCGCACCTGCCGCTTCGATGTCATCGCCGTGGATGACGCGGCGGCCATCGAGTGGATCCGCGATGCCTTTCGCCCCGAATCATGACCTTCTCGTGGAGTAATCGATGACCCGACTCGTAGTCGCACTGTTGTTTGCCGCGCTGCTGTCCGGCTGTGCAGCCGCCGTCATCGGTGGTGGAGTTGCGGTTGGCGCCGCGCGCGACCGCCGCAGTTTCGGCACCGTGCTCGACGACAGCAACATCGAGCTGAGTGCCTATAACGCGGTCAACCAGGACAAGGAGCTGGCGCTGAACAACAACGTCGGCATCGTGGTCCACAACGGCGTCATGCTGCTGGTCGGCGAGGTGCGCACGGCCGAGCTGCGCGAGCGTGCGGAGTCGCTCGCTGGCGGTTTGGAGGGCGCTCGCCGCATCGTCAACGAGATCAGCGTCGAGGAGCCGACCGGGTTCGGCTCGGCCACCCGCGACCGCTGGCTGACCCTGCGGGCGAAGACCGCGTTGCTCGACATTGTCGATATCGAGGACTTCGATCCGAGCCGGGTCAACATCACCACCCAGAACAGCACGGTCTATCTGATGGGCCTGGTCACAGTCGAGGAGGCCGAACGGGTGGTTGCGATCACGCGCGGCGTGCCGGGCGTGGTGCAGGTGGTCAAGGTGTTCGAGTACATCGAATAGGCCGCACGCTGTTGCCGGCATGCCGGCAACAGCGCAGATGGCATGGCTGGCGATGGCAGCAGCTCCTCCGCTGGCATGGCTGGCGATGGCAGCGCATTCTCCCTGTGGGAGCTGCCATGGCAGCGACAGGAGTCGCGGCTGAAGCGAAGGTTGCCTTCGCCGTCATGCCGGCACCCACAGACCTCTCGACTGGTTCAGAGCCTCGCAAACAGAAAAAGTGCGGAGTGGGCCGATAAGCCGGGTTCTGTTCGACGGCGCAACCCGCCGGCGCGACAGTCATTCATCTGGGCCGCCCGTCACCGGACGGCTCAAGCGACCTACCCGGAAGCAGCGCGGGCCACGCCAATGCTTCCCTATTTGGTCTTGCTCCCGGTGGGGTTTGCCGTGCCGCTGAGTGTTGCCACCAGCGCGGTGCGCTCTTACCGCACCATTTCACCCTTACCAGCAGGTTGCCCTGCTTCGGCGGTTTGTTTTCTGTTGCACTTTCCGTCGGCTCGCGCCGCCCAGGCGTTACCTGGCACCGTGCCCTGAGGAGCCCGGACTTTCCTCGATGCGCGATAAAGCGCACCGCGACTGTCTGGCCTACTCCGCTCCCCAGTCTAGCCGCTTTCCCCGCCGGCAGATTTCAACGCGACCCGACACGCCGATCTGCGAGCACGCGCGGCGCGGCCATCAGTTGCATCGGTAGCGCCCTGCAACGACCGGCAGGAAAACCCGATTCTGCCCGCTTTTCGCCATTGACAGTCTCAGAACCCGAGACTAAGGTGGGCAGTAGTGGTAAATGCGGGAAAAATGTGGGTTTTCTTGGGTGACCATGTTTCAGGGCGAGACCGCAATCACGATCGACGAAAAGGGCCGGATGACCATTCCGACCGCTTATCGGGAGCTCGTGGCTGGTGCTTGCGAAGGTCGTCTGATCGCCACCTACAACCCGTTCGAGAGCGGTTGCCTGTGGCTGTTTCCGCCCAAGGAGTGGAACACCGTGCGCGACCAGGTAGTGGCACTGCCCACCGCCAAGGCCGTGCACCGCAATCTGCAGATGAAGCTGGTCGGTGCGGCCTCGCCGCTGGATGTCGATGGCAACGGCCGGGTGCTGCTGCCCGCGAGCCAGCGCACGGCGGCCGGCATCGAGCGCAAGGCGGTACTGCTGGGCATGGGCACGCGCTTGGAGTTGTGGAGCGAAACCGCGCACCTTGCCAAGGTCAGGGAAACCATCGTCGAGGAGCAGATCACGCCAGAAATGGCGGGCCTGCGCCTGTGAGCGCGACGCCGCAGGGGCGGCGCGCGGCAGGCGAGGGCGCAGGCAGCGCGGTCGGCGGCCATGTTCCGGTGCTGCTCGACGAAGCGGTGGCGGCGCTGGCGGTGCAGGCGGCGGGTGTGTACCTGGATGGCACCTTCGGTCGCGGCGGTCACGCGCAGGCGCTGCTGGAGCGCTTGGGCGACGCTGGACGTCTGCTGTTGATGGACAAGGATCCGGATGCGATCGCGGTCGCGCGCGAGCGTTGGGGTGTCGATCCGCGGGTGCGGATCCGGCACGACAGCTTCGCGCAGCTGGCCGATTGGGATGAGACCCGCGACGGACTCGACGGCGTGCTGTTCGATCTGGGGGTTTCCTCGCCGCAGCTGGATGTCGCACAGCGCGGCTTCAGCTTCCAGTCCGATGGCCCGCTCGACATGCGGATGGACACCACGCGCGGGACCAGCGCGGCGCAGTGGTTGGCGCAGGCCGCCGAACGCGAGATCGCCGATGCCCTGTGGCAATACGGCGAAGAGCGCGAGAGCCGCCGCATCGCACGCGCGCTGGTGGCGCAGCGCGCGGAAACGCCGCTGACCACCACCCGCGAACTGGCCGAGCTGGTCGCGCGCACCGTGCGTTCGCGCGAGCCGGGCAAACACCCCGCGACGCGCACGTTCCAGGGCCTGCGCATCGTGGTCAACAGCGAGCTCGACGAGCTCGCTGCCGGTTTGCAGGCAGCGCTCGCACGTTTGAAAGCAGGCGGCCGGCTGGCGGTGATCAGCTTCCATTCGCTGGAGGATCGGGTGGTCAAACGATTCATCCGCGACGAGTCGCGCGCGCCGGCTGCAGGGCGTCGTGGCCTGCCGCCGCCGCCGGATGCGCCGCGCTTGCGCCTGCGTGCGCTGGGCGATGCGGTCAAACCGTCGGCGGCCGAAGTCTCGCGCAATCCGCGCTCGCGCAGCGCGGTGCTGCGGGTGGCCGAGCGTCTGCCATGAAGCCGGTCGCGCTGTTCGCATGGCTGGTGCTGCTGGCAGCAGCAGTGATCGGCGCGCTGGGCGTGGTGTATGCGCGCCAAGAGAGTCGGCGGCTGTTCGTGGCGCTGACCGCGCTGGAGACCGCGCGCGACGAGTTGAACATCGAGTTCGGTCGACTGCAGCTCGAGCAGGCGACCTGGGCAGATACGAATCGAATCGAAAAGATCGCGCGTGGCGAGATCGGGATGGATTTCCCGGCGCCTGCAGCGACCAGGGTAATCCGGCGGTGAGGGGGAAAACCAACGCCATGCACTGCAGACTGCATAACGCAGCGGGTGCTCGAAGATCGCGCGGGCGCGTACGCGTCCGCGGCGGTCCGGCGTGGGTGCAGCTCCGCTGGATCGCCGAACCGCCCGCCAGTCCTGCCGCGCTCGCGCGCGGCAGGACTGGCGCGTGGGCGGCGCGCCGGCGAAGCTGCCGATGAGACCCGGCCCCGCGTCCGCCATCAAGACCCCGCAGGTCCGCACGCGTCTGCGCGTGCAGGGCCTGGCCATGCTGCTGGTGTTGGGTTCGACCGCACTGATCGTGCGCGCGGTCGACCTGCAGGTGGTGCGCAAGGAGTTCTACCAGGACCAGGGCGAGCAGCGCTTCGTGCGCGAGCGCGCGATTCCGGTCTCGCGCGGCATGATCGTCGATCGCAACGGCGAGCCGTTGGCGGTATCGACCCCGGTGGAGTCGATCTGGGCACAGCCAGCACAGCTGCTCGCGCACCGCGAGCGGATCGCCGAGCTGGCGCTCGCGCTGGGTGTCGATGCGGCCGAATTCGAACGCCGGCTGGACGCTCGCGCAGGCAAGGAGTTCGTCTACCTGCGTCGCCATCTGGCACCCGACGAAGCGGCCCGGATCATGGCGCTCGACGTGCCGGGCGTGAACGTGCAGCGCGAATTCCGCCGCTACTACCCGGCCGGCGAGATGCTCGCCCACGTGCTGGGATTCACCAACATCGACGATCACGGCCAGGAAGGCCTGGAGCTGGCCTTCGACGACTGGCTGACCGGCACGCCGGGCTCCAAGCGCGTGATCCAGAACCGCCGCGGCGACGTGGTGGAGAACGTCGAGCTGATGCGCGAGCCGCAGCCGGGCCGCGAACTGCGCCTGTCGATCGACCGCCGCCTGCAGTACCTGGCCTATCGCGAACTGGTCGCGGCGGTGTCCGAGCATCAGGCGCGCGCCGGCAGCATGGTGATCATCGACGTGCGCAATGGCGAGATCCTCGCGATGGCCAACTGGCCATCGTTCAATCCCAATGCGCGCGGCAGCAGCGATCCGCAGGCGCGACGCAACCGCGCCGTCACCGACGTGGTCGAGCCCGGCTCAGTGGTCAAGGCGCTGACCGTTGCCGCCGGCCTCGAAAGCGGCAAGTTCAAGCCCGACACGATCATCGACACCACGCCAGGTTGGATGCCGGTGGGCAATCACGTGGTGCGCGATGTGCGCAACTACGGGCCGATCGATCTGACCCGTCTGCTGACCAAGTCGAGCAACGTCGGCGCGACCCGCATCGCGCTGCAGCTGGGCGACGATCACCTGTACGACATGTTCCATCGCTTCGGTTTCGGTCAGGCGACCGGCTGCGGCTTTCCCGGCGAATCGGCCGGCGTGTTGGCGCCCTCGCGCGGCCGCGGCCTGGTCGAGAAAGCCACGATGTCCTACGGCTACGGCCTGTCGGTGACGCCACTGCAACTGGCGCAGGCCTACGCCGCACTCGGCAACGGCGGGCGCCTGCGCGCGCCGACCTTTGTCGCCGGCAGTGTGTCGACCGATGCCGCGGTGCTCGATCCGCAGATCGCACGCAGCGTGATCGAGATGCTCGGCCACGTGGTGACCGAGGGCTCCGGCCGCAAGGCTGCGGTGCTGAACTACCTGGTCGCCGGCAAGACCGGCACCTCGCGCAAAGCTGCGGCAGGTGGCTATCAGAGCCGCTATGTCAGCGTATTCGCAGGCCTCGTACCGGCATCCGCGCCGCGTCTGGCCGCGGTGGTGGTCATCGACGATCCGCAGGGCGAGTTCTACTACGGTGGCCTGGTCGCGGCACCCGTGTTCGGCCGCGTGATGCCCGGCGCACTGCGCCTGCTCGACGTCACGCCCGACAACCTCGCGCCGGCGTCGGCCGACATCATGCCCAATCCGTTCAGCGCGCCGGTCATCCCCAGCTCGACGGCCGACGACTCACCGTTCGCCGAAGCGGTGCAGCCATGAGCGCCATGCCGCGCACGCTGCAGTCGCTGATCGACGGCTACGCCGACGCCGGCAGCGCGGGCGTGCTGCCGGTCTCCGGCCTGTGCCTGGACAGCCGTGCCGTGGTCGCCGGCGATGTGTTCGTGGCGCTGGCCGGCTCGCGCGGGCACGGCATCGAGCATGCCACCGGGGCGGTCATCCGCGGCGCCAGTGCGGTGCTCTTCGAACCACCTGCAACGCCCACAGAGCTGCCGATTCCGGTCATCGCGGTGCCCGATTTGCGGCGCAGGCTGGGCGCCATCGCCGATCGCTGGTACGGCTCGCCGTCGCAGGCGCTGAGCGTGATCGGAATCACCGGCACCAACGGCAAGACCTCGACGGTGCAATTGCTGGCGCAGGCGCTGACGCTGCTCGGCAGAACTGCCGCGACCATCGGCACGCTTGGCGCCGGCCTGCATGGCCGCACCAGCGATGGCGAGCGCACCACGCCCGATGTGATCTCGGTGCATCGGATGCTGGCGCAGTTCGTCGCCGCCGGCGCGGATTGCGTGGTGATGGAAGTGTCCTCGCATGCACTCGACCAGGGTCGGGTCGATGCGGTCGCCATCGACATCGGCGCATTCACCAACCTGACCCGCGATCACCTCGACTACCACGCCACGATGGACAACTACTACGCCGCCAAGGCGCGCTTGTTCCAGCGCGAAGGGCTGGCCACCGCGGTGATCAATGTCGACGACCCGGCCGGTCGGCAGCTGCTCGCGGACGGCCCGCGTGCAGCGCAGGTCCTGACCTGTAGCGCTGCTGGCGATTCCGCAGCCGATCTGCGTGCAAGCGACCTGCAGGCCTCCGCTGCCGGCATCCACTTTCGTCTGCGTACGCCGTGGGGCAGCGGCGCACTGGAATCGCCGCTGCTGGGGCGATTCAACGTCGACAACCTGCTCACGGTCGCGGCCTGCCTCGGCGCGCTCGGCATCGACTTCGCGCGCAGTCTCGCCGTGCTTGGCCAATTGACTGCCGTCGCGGGACGCATGAACCGCATCGGTGGCGACGGTCGTGCGCCACTGGTGGTCATCGACTACGCGCACACCCCGGATGCGCTCGAGCAGGCGCTGCAAAGCCTGCGCGCGCATACCGCCGGCCGCCTGCTGTGCGTGTTCGGCTGCGGTGGCGAGCGCGATACGGGCAAGCGTCCGCAGATGGGCGCGATCGCCGAACGTCTGGCCGACGTAGTGGTACTGACCGACGACAATCCGCGCAGCGAAAGCGGCGCTGCGATAGTGGCTGCAATCCTCGCCGGCTTGCAGCATCCGGATCGGGTACGCATCGAACGCGATCGCGCGAGTGCGATTGCGCTCGCCGTGGCGATGGCCGGTGCCACGGATACGGTTCTGATCGCCGGCAAGGGACACGAGACCTACCAGGAAGTCGCCGGCGCGCGCCGCCCGTTCGACGACCTGCGCTGCGCGCATGCAGCGCTAGAGGCCTGCGCATGATCCGCGAGCGCATCGCCACTGCCGCGGCCTGGATGGGTGGATCGCTGCTGGGCGGCGATGCTGCGTTCGCCGGCGTGTCCACCGACAGTCGCAGCGTGCCTGCCGGCGCGCTGTTTTTTGCCCTGCGCGGCGAGCACGTGGACGGCCATGCGTATGTGGCCGATGCTGCGCGTCGTGGCGCTGCCGCGGCAGTGGTACAGCGCGCACAGGGCGAGGCGGGCATCGCACAGATCGTGGTCGCCGACACCCAGGCAGCGCTGGCCGAACTCGCGCGCCACTGGCGCCAGCGACTGCCCGCACAAGTCGTGGCGGTCACCGGTTCCAACGGCAAGACCACCACCAAGACCCTGATGGCCGCAATCCTGCATCTGGCCGGCCGCACCGCATCCACGCCGGGCAACTTCAACAACGAGATCGGTCTGCCGCTGAGCGTGCTCGCGCTCGATCGCGAGGTCGACTACGCGGTGCTCGAGATGGGTGCGGGCAAGCCCGGCGACATCCACTATCTGGTGCGCATCGGCCAACCCGATGTCGCGCTGATCACCAATGTCGGGCCCGCGCATCTGGAGCGCCTGGGCAGCGTCGAGGGCGTTGCGCGCACCAAGGCCGAAATCTACGAGGGCCTCGGTCGCGACGGCATTGGCGTGGTCAATGCCGACGATCCCTTCGCGCCGTACTTCCGCCAACTGCTCGGACTGCGCACACGGGTGGAGTTCGGAATCGATACTGCGAGCGCGGTGACCGCCACCGGGCTTGCGCTGGGCGAGCGCAGCCATTTCACCCTGGTCACGCCGGTCGGCGAGGTGGCGATCGACTTCGGGCTGCCAGGTCGCCACAACGTGATGAATGCGCTGGCCGCCGCCGCGGCCGCACATGCCCTGGGTATTCCGTTGGAAACCATCAAGCGTGGTATCGAAGCCGCGCCCGATGTCGCCGGTCGCATGACGCGCCACACCTCGCGGCATGGCTGGGTGCTGTTCGATGACAGCTACAACGCCAACCCGGCGTCGGTGATGGCGGGCATCGCGACTCTGGTCGCGGGTGCCGACGGCGGCGAGGCGTGGCTGGCGCTGGGCGACATGAGAGAGCTCGGCTCGCGAGAGACCGCAATGCACGCCGAGGTTGGCCGCCACGCGCGCGAGTCGGGCATCACCCGCATGTTCACCGTCGGGCCGCTGGCCGCACATGCCGCGGCCGCCTTCGGCCCGCATGCGCAGTCGTATCCGGATCGCACGAGCCTGGCGAGCGACCTGTCGCGCGCGCTCAAGCCGGCTGTGCGCGTGCTGGTCAAGGGATCGCGCAGCTCGGGCATGGAGCGCGTGGTCGATGCGGTGCTCGCAGCGCACGGCATGCGCACGCAGGAGGGCCACCATGCTGCTTGAACTGGCGCGCCTGCTCGAACAGGAGTTCAGCGGCTTCAATCTGTTCCAGTACCTGACCTTCCGCTCGATCCTGGCAGCGCTCACCGCGCTTGGGGTATCGCTGCTGCTGGGACCGCGTTTCATCCGCAAGCTCGCGGCGATGAAAGTCGGCCAGCCGATCCGCGACGATGGTCCGAAGAGCCACTTCTCCAAAGCCGGCACGCCGACCATGGGCGGCACCCTGATCATCACCGCGATCAGCGTGGCGACCCTGCTGTGGGCGGATCTGTCGAACCGCTACGTGTGGATCGTGCTGTTCGTGATTTTCGGCTTCGGTTTCGTCGGCTGGCTCGACGACTGGCTGAAGCTTGCCAAGAAAAATCCCAAGGGTCTGTCGGCGCGCTGGAAATACCTGCTGCAGTCGGTGTTCGGAACGATCGCGGCACTGTGGCTGTACTTCAGCGCCGACGTGCCCGCCGCCACCACCCTGATCGTGCCGGTGATCAAGGAGATCGCGATTCCGCTCGGTCTGCTGTTTCCGGTAATGGCCTATTTCTGGATCGTGGGTTTCTCCAATGCGGTGAACCTCACCGATGGTCTGGATGGCTTGGCCATCGTGCCCTCGGTGATGGTCGCCGGTGCACTGGGCATCTTCGCCTACGTGGCGGGCAACAGCGTATTCAGCGAATACCTGCAGGTGCCCTACGTGCCCGGCGCGGGCGAGCTGTCGATCATCTGCGGCGCGCTCGCCGGCGCAGGACTCGGATTCCTGTGGTTCAACACCTACCCCGCGCAGGTGTTCATGGGCGATGTCGGTGCGCT